>NNBU01000120.1_pt1 | contig 31589 bp, 27 predicted proteins | sample 1173781 | NCBI WGS metagenome assembly NNBU01 (sample SAMN07173937, study PRJNA388173) | plant metagenome | biome: Plant school; feature: Soil; material: Symbiotic tissue of Blasia pusilla L.; isolation source: symbiotic tissue sample KVJ2 | host: Blasia pusilla | place: Norway: Troms, Kvaloya...
ACGCACCAGAACATTCAGAAATTCCTGAAGTAGCGCAAGTCGATGAACTTGAAACTTTTGTGGGTAAAAAAAAAACAAAATTTGGCTGTGGACGGCAGTAAACAATAGTCTTCCAGGTATTTTAGCTTGGACTCTAGGAGACCGTAGTGCCAAAACCTTTGCCAAACTGTGGAAGATTATTAAATGTTGGAAATGTTATTTTTACGTTACAGACGGATACCCAGTTTATCCATGTTTTATCGATGATTGCGATCAGATAATTAAAAAAACCTACATGACACGAATAGAAGGAGAAAATACCAGATTAAGATATTATCTAGCACGCCTTCAGACGCTCCTAACGTCGCTACCGCTTCGCTATCGCAAAACTCTTTGCTATTCTAAATCAGAAGAAATGCTTAAACTATCAATTCGATTGTTACTGCACTACCTCCATTATGGATTTTTACCCTTAGTAGCTTAATTCATCCCGCAACTATGCAACGCCAAATTTTCTTGCACTCACCTGTGCGATGCCTGCGGCGGCCTAAGCTAATGTCTGCTATTAGCTTGATATCAGTGCTACTCATGGAAATTGAGATCACAACCTCTGTCTGGGAACTTTGCTATTATTTGCTTCTTTAAACTATATGCAAATAATTGAAATCTCTCCATTCCAAGCATTTCGCCGGAGCGTGACAACGGTGATGCAAGTAGTTCCAAAGGAGCTACGTTATGTGGCAATATTGACATTATTGGGTGGTGCAGGCCCAGCGATCGCTATTTGGCTCAACAAGTTAATCATTGATGAAATAACCCGCTTATTGAGCGCCGGGACAACGCAGAATGCGATCGCCTTGATACTTTCCCAACCTCTGCTACTCTCCAGTCTTGCAGGTTCATTGCTGGTGAATTTGGTAAGTGATGCGATCGCTAACATCAATAGCTTTGTATATACTTCCTTGCGCGATCGCATTACAGGCTTTATCCAAGGACAAGTGATTGAGAAGGTTGCCACTTTTGAAGATATTGCCCTGTTTGAAACACCCGATTTGCTCAATTTGTTGCAATTGACCGAAAAGGGAATGCAACGACTTCCAGAGCTTTGTGTCAGGCTGGTGATGATGTTAGAGGGAATTTTTATCTTTATTCCAGCCATACTGCTTTCGGTTTCCCTTGCTTGGTGGATACCCCTAATTTTGTTTAGCTGTGTTACCCCTGCAATGTATGTAGAAAGGAAATACCGCAAGCAAGTTTGGAGGGTAGAAAAAACCCAAGCGAGTGTTCTTCGGGAAATGAACTTATATAAAACGGTTTTAACTGGAGAAATATACGCTAAAGAAATACGCTTGTTTAGCTTGCAACCCTTACTACTAGAACGTTGGCACGGACTTTACCGCACCATTTTTAGAGCAATGGAACAGATTCGCCGTCGGGGGACAACGGCGGTTATTAGTTGGTCTTTACTCAGTGGCTTAGGCTTTGCGTTACCTTATCTGTACGTAGTTCAGGGAGTGCTAGGTGGAACTCATACTTTAGGGGATTTGGCGCTTTACACTGGGGTAATTTTAGAAGTGCGTCGAAGTTTGGATAATTTGATGTCTGGTGGATCAGAGCTGTATGATATTGCACTGGCAACAACGCCCATTTTCCAACTTTTGGAATTAGAACCGCAATTATCCGGTTCTGAATCAAAGGCATGGGGAAAAGTCAAGGAATCGGCTGTTAACAATCAGAATTTTCAAAGAAATGGGAATCGGCAAGCTTTATCAAGTGAAGCATTGCAGGCAGGTATTTGCATTGAAAATCTATCCTTTACCTATCCCAATAGCGATGCCTACGGCGGTAAACCACGCCCCATCCTGAAAAATATCAATCTGAAAATTCACCCCAACGAGATGATTGTATTGGTAGGTGAAAATGGTGCTGGTAAGACAACCTTAGCCAAGCTATTATGTCGCCTTTATGACCCTAGCGAAGGTGCGATTATTTGGAATGGACAAGATTTGCGATCGCTCCCCTTAGAAGAATTGCGATCGCGGATTGATGTAGTCATGCAAGATTACGCTCGTTTTCCAACTACCGTGCGAGAGAATGTTGCCTTTGGGGATTTACGGAAAATGCAGGATGATGAGGCGATTGGGGAAGCGATAGCTGAGGCTGGTTTAACTAGAGTAATTGAGAAGCTAGATCAAGGTTTGGAAACCCTCTTAGGAAAACAGCTAGAGGGTGGCATTGATTTATCAGGGGGACAATGGCAGAGATTAGCGATCGCTCGTGCTTTGTTGCGACTGTCTCCAGCCGAACTACTCATCCTTGATGAACCAACAGCGAACCTTGATCCGAAAACAGAACATGAGATTTACAACATTTTGCGTACTCTGTCCAAGGGGAGAATAGCCGTTGTAGTCAGCCATCGCCTCGCCTTAGCAAAACTAGCAGACCGAGTAGTAGTCCTAGAACACGGTCAAATTATTGAGGTAGGCACTCATGACGAACTCATCGCACTAGGCGGACAGTATCACTTGATGTTTACTCGTCAAGCTAGTAGTTACAACTGAGTGGGGAGTAAAGAAGGGAATAGGGTACAGGTTACAGGGTACAGATATATTCCCTATTACCTATCACCTGTCACCTCTCCCCTAATCCCAATGCCCAATTTTTATTCTGGTAACTTATATTGATCAACAATACGCTTGGCAAACTCTGGAACGTGCGCTTCTAATTTCTCTGGATGATTTCGCTTTACATATAAATAATTGCGAGTAAAGTGAGAATCAATGGAAAACCGCGCATATTCCAAACCTTTGGGGCCGATTTTTTCGATTACCACACCCATCAGTTTCGCTGCCCACATGGGGAGGGTTACGCCTTTATCGTAAGCGGGAATACTTTGCTGTACAGCTTCCTTGCGGTTGCCTTTAGACGTAACTGGTTGGGTGTCTAACTGGTCTTGCACCAAATCCAGCATTTCCTTACCAGTATCATTTCTAACTACAATCCATTGCCAGCCGAAGGGTGCGCCCATGTAGCCAACAACTAAATCGGCTAAGGAGTTGACGTAATCAAAGCAACTCATACAGGATGGGGCAAAGACATCTTTAAGTTTGTTGGTCTTTAAGCCAAAGAAAGGCACTGTTTCTGATGAGCCATCCTCATGTTTGAAGTGAACCCGAAAGTCTTGCATGAATTCGTAATGCACAACTGTATCAGGCGATCGGCTGGTGGTTTCTAAGAATTTTTGCAGTCCGGCGCGGTTAACATTGTCTACGCAGGGTGTACCTAAAACATACAACTTTTCTAAACCAAGTTGTTTTTCTACGGCTCGTAATGCCTGGATTTGGCAACCAACACCAATTACTAATAACCGCTTCATCCCCGATTTTTCTATCTGTTCCAATACGGAAAGATTGGGGGAAAGTGTTGGTTTATTTACCCGCGCTGCTAGTATTTCTTCTGGAGTCCGAGCAATAATGGGCATGGGTTGAAAGCGGTCTTCTTTAGTGTTTTGCACGCAAACTACACCTTCAACTAAGCCACGATTGAGCATTTCAATGGCGATGCTGCTCACAATACCTGTCCATTGTGCGCCTTCGATGGGCTGCTGTTTCCGCGCCGCCATCATGTCTTGATGAACACCAAAGTAGAGTTCATCAGGGTTGTCGAGATGGCGCGATCGCGTATGCGTTTCTGTTTCAAGTTCACCTATTTGCTGATTAATAAAAGCGCAGGCTTCCTTGACATAGTGAATATAGTATGTATCGCATAGTCCGCACTCGCTACACAGTTCTTTCGCAGGACGGCGGCTGGTAGGTTTTAACGCTCTGGCTTTTTTGTGCTTGCTAGAATCAACTGAGGTCATATAAATAAATTTTTTGTTTTATCTAGGAATCGCTTTTATTACAATACCTTCACTGGCTATGAACTTCATGTTATTTAGTCCCAATCTTCCAAAGCTATATGATTGATTCGCTCTGTTGAAATCCGGCTCAACGCGATCGCCTTGCCAAAATCGGTGTCAAGTAGCTCTAGAGGTATGGGCATCTTACCACCAATGCGCGGTGCTAGTTTTTGTCCAACCTAGACGTTGATAGGATTTGTCTACAATTGCTAGTCCTGCTGTTGATGCTTTCAGCGAGTTTGAGATATACAGCGTATTTCAGGTAAGGGACTTCCAAATAAAAAATTTATTGTGGGGTGGGCATCTTGCCATTGGTGTCAACTTAAGCTCAAACGCTTATCCCACAGGGATTTTACCCCCCTTAGTCCCCCCTTATAAAGCAGGGCTGTTTCATTCCCTAAAGAGCGCTAAATATCAAGGGTTCTAGCGATTTAAAATTGATTATTTTGTTACCAGCGTGCCAAGAAAATGAACAATTTCACTGTTGTTCCAGTGCTTAAAAGTTCATCTTCTCGTCACCCTCACTTACAATTTTCTCACTAACCATCTTGACAAATCCTGTTTGAAATGGAATGAATCAGCCCTGCCTTATAAAGGGGGGAAACAAGAAATCTAGTTCCCTCCCCTTTATAAGGGGAGGGTTAGGGTGGGGTAACGCAGATCGTGATGGGAAGCGCGTTTTGACAAGGGTTTCACGTTAAGTTGACACCAATGGCATCTTGCCCGCCCAGTAACCAAAGGCGGGCAAGATGCCCACCCTACAAGATTGGATAATTTATTTCTTGGAAGTCCCTAAATGAAGTACACGGGTAGAAGTACACGGGTAGGGGCACAGCCATGTTTCCCTACGATTATCTGTACCTCACCAAGTTGAAATTTGCTGTATCTATGGCTCAAAAATTTGACTTCTTAGATAAATCAGGGATCTGGGAATGATTTTCAAACAATTCTAATAATCCAATTGTCCCCACAAAAAAAGTATAAATTCCATATTGGATTGACGTTTTATTTTTCGTAGGTGCATAATAAGCGGCAATTATGGCTTCAACGAAATGAGCCGACAATGCCAAGTGAGCAATTATCAAAATGGGATTTAAGATAATAGGTAGATGAGTGTTACTTCTTAATGCTTGAATCTCCCATATTTCTAATCCCATTGCACTTGTAATAACTACTGTGGATATTATTTTTATAGCTGGAAATAATTTTTCTTTGATGTATTCTAATTTCATCTTACTTATCAAAATTTGCACAAGACTAAATTGGGCGTGAGATTAATTAACTGTTTGCGAAAATCGGGGATAACAATATTTTCACCCAATTCCTGGCAAACATCAAACTAGGTGAACAAATTGATGTGACTCCGGGGCAATCTGCGTTAAATATATAGGAGTTAGTGATGTCTGATTTATCGTTGGTACAAAATAATCCTTTGCTTGGGACTTGGAAACTAATTTCAGTGAGCGCAATACTTGATGACGGAATTGTAGAGCGCTTTGCCTATGGAAGCAATCCAAACGGTTGCATCACTTATACACCTCAAGGACAGGTACTTGTTATCCTCTCAAGAAGCGATCGCCCGCTACTGAGTAGAGATATACACTCACCACTGAGTCAAGAGATGGATTTAGTACCCATTAAAGAACGCGCACAAGCATTTTCTACATTCAGTGCTTATACTGGAACCTATAGTATAAATGGTAATATTGTTACCCATCATATAGAGATTGCATCTATTCCCAATCGAGTCGGTACAGATTTAATTCGTACTTTCACGTTGAGAGAAAATCAAGTGACTTTAAAGACGCTTCCGGCTATGAGCAATGGTGTGTCAAGGGTTTTTGAACTAGTTTGGCAACGTATGGAGTCATAAAAGCAGTCAGAAATAAAATAAAATTCTTGGCAAAAATATTTACAGTCATTGCGTTCGCGTAGCGTCTCGTAGAGAGCATTCGCGCAATGACGTTGTGTAATAATTCTGTTCCACTACTGACTGTGACCCAGATGTCACCAAAGCTGAGTGTCCAGCTTTTTAAATGCTACTCACCTATTACTCAAAAATGGGCTAAAAAGGCTTGTAATCTAGTTAGGTGGCAATTCCAAACTAATTTCACCCAACAAACCCTTGCGAAAATCTGTTAAAAGTTGCCTTGCAGCTCGCTCTATATCACCCTTGTAACGATGCTCCGCTAAGGCGTGCAAATAGGTATCTCCGGTTTCGGATGTAAAATCGAGTTGATAGCGGGACTGTAACGGTTTTTTGGGTAACAAATCTGTGGCTACAGCTTCTAAATAGCTAAGTAAATCCACTAAAGCTGCTGCTACTAGTTGGTTATCATAAGATGCTTCACCGATATCATCACAAATCGCTAATTTCAAAGCTGCCTCTTGGTCTTCCATTCTTACAGGGATGACACCAGGAGCATCTAGCAATTCTAAATGTTCGGAAATTCGCACCCAGCGCAGTTGGCGAGTTACCCCAGGACGGGCTGCACTTTCTACTACTCGCCGTCCCAAAAGGCGGTTAATCAAAGCTGATTTACCGACATTAGGAAAACCAATCACCACAGCCCGGACTGGACGGGGTAACATTCCGCGATCGCTTCTTCTTTGATTAAGTTCTACCCCGGCGGCTTGCGCTGCCCGCGCCACTTCTGTTATACCTTTACCATGTTGAGCGTTGGTAAAATAAGGGACTTCTCCCTGACGTTTAAACCAATCTATCCACAGCGATCGCATTTGCGGCGTAATCATATCTACTCGGTTAAGTATCAACACCCGTTTCTTACCCTCTACCCACTCCCCTATTTGGGGATGGTGAGTCGCTAAGGGAATCCGGGCATCTCGTACCTCAAACACCACATCTACGCGCTTTAGCTGTTCTTTGAGCTTCTTTTCAGCTTTAGCAATATGACCTGGATACCATTGAATCAGGTTTAATCTATAGTTTTGAGTTATGGCCATAATTTATTATTAACTACCAATTATTAATTATCGCCAATAAAAGGGAATGGGGAGTGGGGGAAAATAATAACTCAGCACTCTTATTTGGCTTGATGTAAAATCAGACGATTGCCATCAGGGTCATAAGCATAAATTTCTCTGCCGTGGGAAGCAGTGGAAATGTCTCCTGGTGGAGGATAGCCCAAATCAGTTAGGTGAGCGATCGCATCTTCTAAGTTACTTACCTCTAAACACAAACTTATCTTATTTTTGGCATATAACCAAAGCGAGTTGTCGTCAGACATCGCTGCAAATTCAGATTCGTTTGTGTTCTTTGGTTTAAAAATACCTAATCGCATACTAACCAAATTAAACTCGGCATAGACCTTCGGAATCAAAATAACTGGTTTTTCCTCCAGGAATTTGGTATAAAAATCCACTAACTTATCAAAATTAACCGATGCGATCGTGACAAATGCGTTAGTGTACTGAAAAACCATGTTTGCCTATTGCCGCTTGTAAAAACTTACAGATTTCTGTAAGTCGAACTTCAGTTTACAGGTATTTTCAGGTCAATAAAAGGTAGCTATGCTTTTAGTTTGGTAAGTATTTTTGACACCAACCCAGTTACTAGCAATTGGCATTCGCCAACCAGTTCCAAAGGCGCGATCGGTGATTTTTAAGCCGGGGGGTGCTTGTCGCCGTTTAAATTCAGCCCGCGCCACCATTTGAATTACTCGCTCTACAATCACCGCATCGTGACCGGCTGCAACAATTTGCGCTGCTGATTGGTGATTGTGAATCAGGCGTTGCAAAATATCGTCCAAAATTTCGTAGGGTGGTAGAGAGTCTTGATCCACTTGACCTGGTTTGAGTTCAGCGCTGGGTGCTTTAGTCAAGACGTTTTGCGGGATAATTTCATTATTGCGATTTAACCATTGACAAAGTGAATAAACGCGGGTTTTAGGAACATCTGCAATCACCGCTAAACCGCCATTCATATCGCCGTAGAGGGTACAGTAACCCACTGCCATTTCTGACTTGTTACCCGTAGATAAAAGCAGATAGCCAAATTTATTAGCGATCGCCATTAATAAATTACCGCGAATCCGAGATTGGATATTCTCTTCAGCCAGCCCAAACTCCGTACCCGCAAACAAATCACCTAAAGTTTGATCGAAGCCTTGCATTAACTCGCCAATTGGTAAAAGATTAGTCTTAATCCCCAAATTTTCGGCTAATGCTAAAGCATCGCTAATGGAATGGTCGGAACTGTAGGGGGAGGGCATGAGGACACCGAGGACATTTTCTTTACCAAGTGCAGCAGTTGCGATCGCAGCTACTATTGCAGAGTCAATCCCGCCACTTAAACCCAACACTACTTTAGAAAAGCGACACTTACGAGCATAATCTCGCACTCCCAAAACCAAAGCTTGCCAAATTTCTTCATCTTCTGATTCATCCACAGGTGCTACAGAACCTAATTGAAAATCTCGTTGTGTCTCGTCAAATTCAACTATCACTAAATCGGTGTCAAAGCCACGGGCGCGACACATAATTTCCCCTTGGCGATTCAAGGCAAAACTACGCCCATCAAAAATTAGGTCATCATTTCCGCCAACCTGATTAGCATAAATAATTGGTTGTTGAAAACGGACTGCACTATGCTTAAGCATTGTTTCTCGAAACTGCTGTTTGCCGGCAGTGTAGGGAGAAGCAGATAAATTTACAATTAAATCTACACCTAAAATTGCTAAGTCAGCAATCGGATTCACTGCATAACTACGTTTGCCCCAAAAATCTTCATCATTCCATAAATCTTCGCAAATAGTAACGCCAATATGGATATTATCTAAAGTTAAATAATTAGCTTGTAAACCAGGTTCAAAATAACGACGTTCGTCAAATACATCATAAGTAGGTAAAAGTCGCTTATGAAAAATTTGCTTGACCTTGCCATTCTCTAACAAAGCTATGCTGTTAAATAAAGTTTTACCACCAGTAATAGACGCTTCGAGGTTCTGTTCAACAGTTCCTACCAACACAGCTAAATTTGGTGGTAAATCTTGAGCCAAGTTTTGTAAAGTGATGCCCATTGCTTCTACAAAACTTGGATTAAGTAATAAATCCCTTGGTGGATAGCCACACAAAGAAAGTTCGGGTGTCAACAACAAACGCGCACCACTAGAAGCTGCTCGTTGTGCCGCCTCCAGAATTTTTTGGGCATTTAAAAGCAAATCACCGATAGTAGGATTAATTTGAGCGATCGCAATTTTCATTTTATTTAGTCATTAGTCATTGGTCATTTGTCATTTGTCAAGAGTCATAAGTTACTCTGGACTTATGACTTTTAACTCTGGACTTTAGGTAGAGATTGGTTAAATAAACACCAAGGGTTTATCTTTTAAGGGGGCAAAAGCTTCCGCGTCAAACTTATACAAACTAGCTGGACGACCAGCACCTCGTGATACCTTAATTCCGGTATCGCATAAAAAACCTAATTTGAGTAGACGCGCTCGAAAATTAGAATAATCGGAAAAATTGTCACCTAAAACTGTGGCGTATAACTGATATAAATCATTCAAGGTGAACATTTCTGGTAAGACTTCAAAAGCCACCGGGCTATACTCTAATTTATTTCGTAATCGCCTGTGTCCATAAGCCAGAATTTCGTTATGGTCAAAAGCTAATTGCGGCACTTGTTTGACTGGATACCAAGCTATACCAGTCATGCGATCGGCAATTAATTCGGCTTCTTCAAATCGCACTAGGGCAAAGTAACTAACTGATAGATAACGCACACCATAACTATCAGTTGCTTCCCGTGGATCGCGATTCGGCCCGCCAAATGTATAGAGTTGTTCTAAATAGAGATTGTTGACCTTAATTTTCTCTGCCATAATGCGATAAGCGGCATCTTCTAAAGACTCTCCTGGACGTACCAAAGTACCAGGAAGACTCCAATGATTTAAAAATGGTTCTTGCTGTCGCATTACTAGTAGAACTAACAGCCGATTTTGGGCAGTATCTACAGAAAAAATTACATTATCAACACCAACCTTGAAATCGGCCAAAGGTTGTTGGTTTAACGGAGTTGGTATCTTTTTTTGTGAACGTCCTGGCATTCGTACAAATGCTCTTGATTAATATAGGCAACTACAGGGGCTGTGAGGGCTTGAGAATCTCCATGTTCGCGGTATGCTGTTGAGGAAACATCTAGACCGATCAGACTAGCGATCGCAATTTTCCCTCCCAGCTTTTGCACTACCTCTGAACTAGACTCATCTATTACATATCCGGGTCGCGGTACAATAAGTAGTTGCACTTGCTGTAACAAATCTTCAATGCGATACCAACGTGGTAGCTGACTCAGTAAATCTGAACCAATAATCAACGTCAATTCAGCGTCTTCACCCCAAGTAAGCTTCGCTTTTTCCACTGTTTCCAGTGTTCGGAAGCTACTCAATTCTTGTTCCAAAGCAATATTGTGCCGTGGTGCGTCTATATCCGCAATCAACAATCGCAACATTGCCGCCCGATGTTCTAAGGGTGTTTGATGAGACTTAAACGGATTATCCGCCGCCCAAACCGCTACCCAATCATAACGCTCAGACAACCAACTCAGAATTTTTTGATGTCCCGCAGTTGGTGGATCGGCACTAGTTCCAAACAAAGCAACTCTCATAGTAATTCGTAATTCGTAATGACGCTCGAGGACTCGCTAACGCTGCGCTAACGTAATTCGTAATTCGTAGTTCGTAATTAAGACATACCGAAAGAGTAATTATTACCTCTGTGTACTCAGCGCCTCTGCGGTTCGTTTCTTAGTCTCTTCAGTCAACACCCGTAACCCCTCAGAAATTTCCACTTCTACAGCCACAGGATGATCCAAAAGCCGTGTTTGTTGTGGCAAACTGGCAACTGAAGCGGCGGTACGTTGACGAATTGTTACCAAAGACTCTAACGGTTGCACCCGTTGACCCTCCTGCACTACCAATTGCAACAAAGGTTCTTCATCCAGAAGACTTTCACCTAAAAGTCCCAACCTGTCTGCTTTTACCTTACCTCCCGTAAACGAACGAAAAATCTGCTTGCGCCCTGGATAAGTAACTTTACCACTCGACTGCTTCATCACTGGGATACCATCAATGTCTACAAGTTTATAAACTCCATTTACGGGAGAACCTGTAACTAATCGCGTCCCCAATCCGTAACCATCAATCTCAGCCCCAGCCGCTTTTAATCTGGCAATTTCCCACTCATCCAAGTCGCCACTAGCAAAAATTGGCACACCAGGAAGGAGCGATCGCACCTGTTTTGATAAGGTAACTAAATCTCCTGAGTCTAATCTCACTCCTGTTAATTGCATTTCCCCGGAATTTACTTTTTGGGCCAAGCGCCCGGCAGCAGCAATGGTATCGTAAGTATCAATCAGCAAGGGCGCACCCGGAAAATAGCGATGAAATGCACTAAAAGCTTGTTCTTCAGTGCCTTCTATTGCTGACAGTGCCATCACTAAGGCGTGTGCCATAGTACCACTTGGCTTTTGTCCTAGTTGTAGCGCTGCTAACACATTGGAGGTGGAATCTAACCCACCTGCTAACGCCGCCCGCGCCGCCCACAAAGACCCTTGGGGACTAAATGCTCGTCTTGTGCCAAATTCTAAAAGTGTTGCTTTTTCCCCCGCTACATCCCGCAACCTTGCTGCTTTTGTAGCAATCAAAGTCTGGTAATTAATCGTATTTAAGAGGTAAGTTTCCACTAGTTGGGCTTGCCAAAGGGGTGCTTCCACCCGCAACAGTGGTTGATTGGCAAATACGGCAGTCCCTTCTGGGACTGCCCAAACATCACCTGTAAACTTTCCCTCAGCTAAAAGTGACCAAAAGCGATCGCCAGCGTGAGCAAAAATTCCCGTTGCCTGTAATGCCGCAATTTGCGCGGAACTAAAGCGGATTTTGGCTAAATATTCCAATGCCTGCGTTAGCCCCATTGCAATTAAATAACCAAAACCCTCTGGTAATCGCCTGACAGACAATTCAAAGCTTGCCCGTCGTTGTTCTATACCTTCGCCTGTGTAACAAGCTGCCATTGTTAACTGGTAAAGGTCGGTCAGCAAGCTGTAATCATCAGCCGAGAGGTTTAGTTCCTGGTTCTGCTGGCTTTGCTGTTTATGTACATAGTCCAAATCTGGCAAAGTTGTCATGCAAGAGCTTCCTTACAAGATGCTTCTTTTATTTATGGTAATATTTACCATAAATAATGTCAACTACTGGCAAGTATATTTTCTGAGATTGCCGCAGAACAGTAGATTGATAACAAATTAATACTAGCTTCATCAAATATTTAATATTTTTTAATAGTAAAAGCTAGCAATAATGTTAATTGGATAAGGCAACTAATTAAGGGAAAAATATCTTTTCAAAGAAAGTTTGTTTTGCTTCGCTCTTTTCCCGACTGGGGTTGGAGATACAACTATGTTACGATTAGAATCGAAGAGAAAAGTTTGACTTTTTGACAAGCTAAAGTATTGCAAAGTTATCTGAATAAACATTGCATATATTGTCAATATATTGAGAATTAGAGCCAGCCTTAAATATCAGTATTAGAGTATAGGTAGCACAATTAAAGCGACTCGAAAAAAGGAGTCCAATATTATGGCTATTTCCAAAATCATTGCTACCATAACTGAGTATATTTCTGAAGCTGCAATGCGGATTTTTGGCCCTACGGATGATGCTTATCCTGCTACTGGGGTACAACCTTTTACAGGTGAGCCTTACGATAAGCGTAAAGATGATAATTCATAGGTACTGATATAGCATTTGAGAAATATTTATGAACAAAAAGATCCCTGACTTCTTCAAGAAGTCAGGGATCTGATTCCTTTGGTGGAGAGCCAATCACAATACGCTTTAGTTAAGCATTTCTTTCTTCTCTCTGCGTCCTCTGCGCCTTCTCTTACGAGACGCTGCGCGAAGGCGGTTCGTTAAAAATTAACTTGGATAACCGAGTTTTAGCCTTAACTGAATCGTATTGGAGCCAATCAAATAAGATTCCTATATTTGCGTTGCGATTGAAATAAATCAGATAAAGGCATGAGGAAAAACTCACGCCTTTTTATTTAAACTTTTTGATCGCGGATTGCTAAGAGTTCCAGAATCGCTCCATTTGTCCAGCCGAAGCCAACTTCGTTAGAACTATACCCAAAGGAAATTTCATCGGAAACATTGGCAGAACAGCGCTCAACATCATATTTTTCAACTAGGGTGTTGTGACGCTCGAATTCTTTAATTACCATTGCTAGGAATTTGTTGGCAATGCGATCGCCTTCAGTATGATACCCATAGCGGTGAAGTCCCTGAACGGCAATTAACGTCAATGGTGCCCAACCGAAGGGGGCATCCCACTGGTTGCCGGTGACATGAGTACTGGTCAAAATTCCGCCTGGGGCTTCAAATAAAGAGAGATTTTCGACGACGCGCTTGGCTTGGGTTGGAGAAGCAATTCCCAGCCACAGAGGATAAAACGTGGTAGCAAATTCGTAGTGGCGGCGTTCTCCACTCTGAAAATGATAGTCTAAATATAATCCTTTTTCTTCATCCCAAAGACATTGATCGATGCGATCGCGGCGAATATCTGCACGATCACGCCATTGCTGTTCCAGTTCTGCGTTCCCCAAAATATCGTTAATTTGTGCCAAGTCTTGTTCTACCTGATACAGCAAGCTGTTGAGGCACACAGGGGCATAGTGGAGGATATCAGCACTGAAGGGGCCAAATCGGTTGGTGATATCAAAACCGGACTCGCGCATGGTGCGATCGCCCTTATAAAATAAATTGGTCAGTTCGTCATTTTCGCGATCATAGTAAAGATTAACGTCGTAATCTTCAACCTCAAAGGTTTGGTAATATTCCTTGACGCGATCGTAGTGGCTTTTTCCCTCTTCATCCCGCTCAGAGAACAAAACTTCTGGCGCTGGGCCTTCCCCAAAGGCATAGAATCTAGATAAGCCGGTTGCAGCATTAAGGTGGGGCGGTACTACCCAGTAATAATAAAATTGCTCTAAAAGCGGAACGGCTGACTTTAACCACTCTTCATCCTGGGTGTGCTGGAATAACGCCAAAACCATCATACTGAGGACGGGTGGCTGCGATCGCGACAACATATAAGTCCGGTTGGCATTGAGGATAGTGCCGTAATGCTGCACCTGGTATAATAATTGGTCTACTTGGCTTTGCGCTAGCTCCAATTCTCCATCATGCAAAAGTCCCAGTAATATAAAGTAGCTGTCCCAGCCATACATTTCGTTGAAGCGCCCACCTGGTACGACATAAGGCCCTGGTAGGTATAATAATCCGTGCTCTTTAATCCCTTCCACTTCTGATGGTAAAGTGCGAATTTCAATTCTTTGCATATCCTTGGCAGATAGCGATCGCTCCAAAACGCTTTGAATGTTGGGACAATCTTCTGAGGCAGAAATGTAGACAATCCAGGGAGTTTCTTTTTCGTGGTCTAGCTTGGTATCCTTGGCAGATTGTAATAAATGTTCGTGCGATCGCGTTAGGGTTTTCCACGTTTTTTTGATATGGAGACGCACGGTGTCTATCTGCGCGGTGGTGGGTGCTGGGGGAGTGGTCATAATTTCAATTGGACGGTGTGTTGAGGAGCTTGGAATTATGTTTTTGCGTTGAATGCGGGATTATTTTGCCGCTTTTGTGGGATGGGCATCTTGCCCGTCCCTTGTATTTTCGGGCGGGCAAGATGCCCACCCCACAAGAATCATCCCTTGATTCAGCAATACAATTTTTTTAACGCAGAGGTTTTATGGGATTCTCTCTGCGTTTCTGGGTGAGACGGATTTATCTTTTTACTCAGCACTACTGACTAATAGAGCAACTGGGAAATGAGCGAGGGCTGTTGCGATAGATAGGGTTTCTGTAGTTTGTAAGGGTTGCTGAGTGAGGACGTTTTTCCAGGTGTGGGGGGTTCCAGAGGGTAATTGTAGGTGTGTATCTTGCCAAACTGACTCGCCCAGGGGGTTGTCTCCAGGCTGAATGAGGCTGGTTAAAAAGCGAGGTGCGATCGCGATCGCTGTTTGATTCCCTTCTTGCCGTGCAAAGGCGATAATGTGATTGGCGTAGGTTCCCTGAACTTCTAACGGTAAATAATCACCATCCTGGAATAATGAAACATAGCTGGTTCTGGCTTGGAGTAATTGAGCCGTTAAAAATAATTTGATTCTACCCTCGGTTTTGTGGTTTAGTAATTCTTGAATCAGTCCAAGAATATCTGTTTTTGCTTGTTCGCGGATGGCGCTTAAGTAAGTCCGTCGCTGTTCAAAATCCACGGGACGGCGATTGTCTGGATCGACTAGGCTTAATTCCCAAAGTTCAGTTCCCTGGTAAAAGTCGGGTACACCAGGTGCGGTAATCTTTAGTAGAGTTTGGGAAAGGGAATTGAATATCCCATAGTCTGCAATTCGCTGTTGAAAGGGACGAAAGACTTCTAGAAATTCCCCGGAGATGGAAGGGTCGAGTACTTTCTCAATAAAGGAGGTACAAGCTTCTTCATACTCACTATCAGGTCGCAACCATGCTGTATGCACTTTTGCTTCTCGAATTGCCTTAATTATATAGTCCTTCACCCGTTCCACGAAGGATGCATGTTCGTGTTCCGCAAAGGGAAACGCCCCTACTAAGGTTTGATAGAGAAAATACTCGTCGTTGCGATCGGGCATAGCGAACCCGTGGCGATAGCTCCGATTTCCTTGATTGATAGCGCTCCAAGTATTTACCTGCTGCTCCCACTCATCGGGGATTTCGGAGAGGACATTCAACCTAGCCCGCACATCTTCGCCCCGTTTGGTGTCGTGGGTAGCTGTGGTGTTCATTGTGTGGGGCCAGGTTGCTTGGTGCTGTTTGTTAAAGCTATGAAATTTGGTTACATCAATCCCAAAATGACCGGGATTTCCCCCGACTTCATTTAGCGACAGCAGGCGATTGTAAACATATAATGTGGTGTCTTCAACGCCTTTTGCCATTAGCGGGCCACTGTATTGCTGCATTCGTAAGACAAAATATATCCACTGTTCGCGTTCTGTTTGAGTCAGAGAATTATCAAACTCTAGCAGCATTAACTTTTCAATAAAGGTCAGTTCGTGCTGCAACAGGGGCGCTTGTTCTTTGGCTTGGTGAATTACTTTCTGAATGGTAGCGCGATCGCTATCTCCAATTCCATCGGGTGTAATATAGGTACGGTAAATCGGGAAGAGGGTCAAAACTTCGGCGATCGCTCTTTTTAGTCCATTGAGGGTAAAGTCATTGCCATAGCGATATTTGCTGGAAATATTCTTTAATAAAAGAGCCAAACTGTCAATATCACCGGCTAAATTCTTTTCTAGGATCAGGTGTTTTTTATCCTTCACTATTGATGCATAATCTACTCGTGAACCGATAAAGTTATAGTAAATTTTATCGAACTGTGATTGATTTTCTGTTTGACAAAATACGCCATTTACATAGTTGAGAAAGTCATATCCAGATGTCCCTTCGATTCCCCAATTTTCCGGCAGGTCTTCCGTGAGTTCTAAAATCTTTTCAACAGTGATATAAACATCACCAGTTTTTTCCCGCAGCCTTTCGAGATACTGGATTGGGTTATAAAGTCCATCAATATGATCAATTCTTAAGCCTGTAAACTTGCCTTCTTCAACCAGCTTTTGAATGAGGCTATGGGTATTATTAAAAACCCGCAGTTCTTCAACTTTAACGGAAATCAGTTCATTGACAGTAAAGAAACGGCGGTAGTTCATTTCTTCCGCCCCAACCTTCCAGAAGGCGAGACGGTAAAACTGGTCATTTAATAAGTCATCTAGAAGGTTAAAGCTTTCGGAATTACCCGCTTCGCCATTGAAAGTTTGGAGATTTTCGTCAATGAACTCACGGATAGCATCGTTTGTGGTGTAAAGTTCCCAAACCAATCCTTTGATAAATGCGATTTGGTCTTGTCTTTGTTTACCCGCCACCTCTGAGGGCACATTTTTGAGAATGTAGAGAATCCCCAAAAGCTTAATAAAATCGGGGTGATTGCGTCCCAGTGTGCGGGTGAGTTTACCTAAATTATGAGTGATAAATTTTGTGTAAGATTCTAACCGCAGTGGCAGTTTCAAGCTGTAATAATTGACAGTTAAACCGTTTTCTTCATATTGGAGTTGAATGTGTCCATTTTCTAGGGATGCACCATAGAAATCTCCCAGTAGTGGCGCTAGAATTCGCTCTTGGCGATCGCCAAAGGGAGCATTCCAAGAAAGGTCGAAGTAGTCGGTATAGCTGGAATCTGGGCCGTGTTCCAATACGTCCATTAAATAAAGGTTTTCGCTGGTATAAGCCATGTGATTGGGCACAATATCTTGTAACCAGCCCATACCAAGGGATTGAACTTCATCAACTAATGCATCAAAGGATTCATTCGTTCCCAATTCTGGATTGAGTTGAGTGGCATCTACTATATCGTAGCCGTGCGTACTGCCGGAGCGAGCCTTAAAAATGGGGGAAGCGTATAAATCGGAAATACCTAAATCTGCTAAATAAGCTGCGATCGCTTTGGCGTTGTCAAAGCCAAACTGGGGTGTAAACTGAATTCGATAAGTGGCGGTAGGAATTCGCATATTTTTTTAGTGGCGAGTGGGGAATTTGAGCCTTTTAACTCGGACGTTGAGCCTTTTAGCTCGGACGTTGAACCTTTTAGCTCGGACGTTGAACCTTTTAGCTCGGATGTTGAGCCTTTTAGCTCGGACGTTGAACCTTTTAGCTCGGACATTGAGCCTTTTAACTCGGACGTTGAGCCTTTTAACTCGGACGTTGAGCCTTTTAGCTTGAACGTTGAGCCTTTTAGCTTGAATGTTGAACCTTTTAGCTTGAATGTTGAGGTTATGAGGTTGAAACTTTAAGTTCTAAGGGATTACCAAAAAATAAATTATCTAATCTTGTGGGGTGGACATCTTGTCCGCCCTCGGTTATGGGCGGGCGAGACGCCCACCCCACAAGAAGTAGTTGAGTATTTTTTGTTTGTCAGTCCCGAACTCTCACCCTCATCCATTTTCATACAGGACTAGACTAGTAGCTTTTACTTTCAGTTCTTGTCTCACAGACAAATATTCAGGGGCTTCAGAACCATGTCCAGACCATGAGGTATCAGCAGAGTCCAACAATTTATTAGCATTTTGCTCAATTGGCAAAGTCACTGTCACTGGAGACGAATTGAAATTCATCACAAATATTAGTTCACTCGATTCGCACCAACGCCGCACAATAACCACCTTCTTGTCTTCATCGCTAGTCGCTTCGATGAAATTGCGGTCTTGATTCAACAGTGCTGGATGCGTCTTGCGTAAATTAATTAACTGACGATACCAATCCCACAAAACTTTGTGCTGTCCTTGATTGCGTAATTGCCAATTAAGTTTAGAACTGAGAAAAGTTTCTGCCGATTCAGGATCTGGGGGATCATCTGCATAGTGAAATGCTTCAAATTCTTGTTTGCGTCCGGCTCGAACTGCTTGAATCAAATCGGGATCGGAGTGACTAACAAAGTAAATGAATGGTGCTGTTTCGCCATATTCTTCTCCCATGAATAGCAGGGGTAAATAAGGAGACAGTAGCACAGCGCCAGCAGCTAACTTTAATCCTTCAAAAGAGATGCGTTGGCTGAGACGCTCTCCTTTCATTTGATTGCCGATTTGATCGTGATTCTGAATGCAGACTGTAAACTGTGATAGAGAGCGATCGCGGCAAGATACGCCATGAAATCGTTTGCGATCGGGCGAGTATTTCCAATCGTAGACAAAAGTATCACTATAAGCTTTTGCTAGATCAGCATATTGCCCATAATCTTGATAATATCCTTGGCGATCGCCCGTCAACAGTGTGTGCAATGCATGGTGAAAATCATCACTCCATTGAGCATCGATTCCATATCCACCCAATTCTGCTGGACGAATGATTTGCGGATTATTCAAGTCACTTTCGGCAATTAAATGGCGTTTCCATTTTTGCCCTTGTTCTGAGAAATGATGAACTGCTTCCGCCAGTTCCCATAAAAAATGCTTGGCTCCCAAGTCGTAAATTGCTTGAATCGCATCCAGCCGCAATGCATCAATGTGGAATTCGCCCAACCAATACAGCGCATTTTGGATAAAATAATTTCGCACACCCTGACTATGGGCGTCGTCAAAATTTAGTGCTTCGCCCCACGGCGTTTTATAGGTTTTAGTAAAGTAGGGCGCGAACTGGCTCATATAATTGCCTTCTGGCCCAAAGTGGTTGTATACCACATCCAGCACAACGGCAATATTGTTTTGATGACAAGCATTTACCAGTTGCTTAAGTTCGGCTGGGCTACCGTAGGAATTTTGAACAGCAAAAGGATAAACGCCATCATAGCCCCAGTTGCGATATGCCAGAGTTGCTTCAATATGAGTATCTCCTGGAAACTGGGAGATGGGCATAATTTCAATAGCATTAATTCCCAGTTCTCGCAGTTCTGGTAAGCGGGGAATAATGGCGGTGAAAGTTCCTTCTGGCGTGAATGTCCCAACATGGAGTTCGTAGAAAATCATCGACTCCAAAGGAATACCAGCCCATGCTTCATCAGTCCACTCAAACTGATGATCGACAATTTGAGACGGCCCATGCACCCCTTCCGGTTGATACTGCGACGCCGGATCGGCAAAGCTATCTTGGCCATTTAAGACATACCGATAAAGCGTACCCGGATAAACATCGCTGACTTTCGTGTGCCAGTATCCCTCAGATTGAGGCTTGAGGGGAATTAACTGCTGTTCTGGCGTCAAAATTTGTACCGTGACGCTATCTAATAGCGGAGACCAAACTGTAAATTCACACTCTCCGTTACCCAAGTAGTGAGCACCAATTCTCACGCAGTATCCTCCCATCAGATCATGTGTTGTGCCGAATTATGGCGCGATCGCAAATGTCATTGATTGCACAATATTTACAAACACGCCAGATAGCATAATGGTTGGTCTAGCAGACTTTTTGCTAGCACCTGGAGGCGGATTTTTTACCAAAGCAAACTCTGTCTAATGACAAATTTAGTTAGAAGCGCCTCGTTTCCAGTCAGAGATTAGAAACGAGATTTCAAAGCTACCCTAAGGTTTACAGCTACCATCCACGCAGTATGAAGATTGATAGGTACTAGAACGCTTACCGAAGATGGCGTAACGATTATCGCGGATTTGTTCGTAAAAGCGATCGCCTGCCCATTTCATCCCCGGTAAGGCTCGATAAGCATCTACAAATATACTTCCTGCTGGCAATAATCGGCCAATTTCTTCTGCTGCATTACTACCTTGCCAACGCTTCTGAGGTTCATTAGCATCAATTAAAATCATTCCCTGTTCGCAATCTTGGGCTGTAATTCCCCACTGTAAAAGTGTTTGGTCGTCTTGCATGGGAGCGTAGCGAAATAATTTTCCCTGGTCTAAAGTTTCTAGCAATTGCACTAGAGTAACGCAGAGATTACAATTTCCGTCGTAGATTACATAGTAATTCATAAAAATAACGGCTCTTTGGCAATTGACTTGTCGGATGTGTCTAAGAGGTTGTATAAATTGACTTTTCAAACATCTTTTAAAACACAACTTTGGTATTTTAGCTTATAGAAGTAGCGATAAATCATCACAAAGACGCGATAAATCGCCGTCTCTACAATAATCAGAACGAAATTTTTAGGTTTAGGCTAAGATGGATGCTTAGTTTTCCATCTCTACTACGCATGCCTCAAAATCACAACAGCAATTCCCGAAGATTGCCCAAAATTAGAACCACAATTTTCTACATCTTCGGTGTCATCACTGTTTTAGTAGTAGCCTTTCCTTGGCTGTACGAAATTAAAACCAAGGCTGGGATTGACATATCACCTGGACGCCATGCTGGAACCTTTTTTGAAAAACATACGCACGGACTTTTCAAGTGTGAGTGGCTTTATCCTTATCGTTGCGATCGCCCCAAAGGTTAAGTAGGGAATCTAACATATAAATTTGTAGGGGCGTAAAGTCTTACCATTGGTGTCAATTTAAGCTCAAACACTTATTCCACAGGCTTTTTACCCCTCTTAATCCCCCCTTATAAAGGGGGGAAACAAGAAAATCCAGTTCCCTCCCCTTTACAAGGGGAGGGTTAGGGTGGGGTAACGCAGATCGTGATGGTAAGCCCGTTTTGACAAGGGTTTCACGTTAAGTTGACACCAATGAAAGTCTTACGCCCCTATTATGAGATATTTTTTAATTGGAAGTTTCTGAAACTGAGTCCAGACCCTCAGAAAGCTCAAGGTTGAATAGTCTTCGACGATTGGTTAAATAACATATCTCGTAACTTATCTGGATCAAGCGCTGGAGTTTTAAATGCTTCGGCTTTCTCGTAGGCGCGAATTGTTGCCGGACGAGCCTTAATTGTCTCAAACCAGCGCTTGAGATGAGGAAAATTTTCTAGATTCTGACTTTGGATCTCATGGGGCACAATCCAGGGATAAGCAGCAATATCAGCGATGGAATAATCGCCAGCCACAAATTCTCTATCCGCTAGTTGCTTATTCAGCACTGCATATAAGCGTCCCGTCTCATTCACGTAGCGGTTAATGGCATATTCAATCTTTTCGGGAGCATAAGTACTAAAGTGATGATTTTGTCCCGCCATTGGCCCCAGTCCTGCCATTTGCCAGAACAACCATTCTAAAACTTGAGTACGATTACGCAAATCTTGAGGGATTAATTTCCCGGTTTTTTCTGCCAAATATAGCAAGATTGCCCCAGACTCAAATACGGAAATTGGCGCACCTCCATCTGCTGGTTGATGGTCAACGATCGCAGGGATGCGATTGTTAGGAGCAATCTTCAGAAATTCCGGCTTAAATTGATCCCCAGCCGCAATATTTACAGGAATTATGGTATAAGGTAAGCCGATTTCTTCCAACAAAATCGTAATTTTATGACCGTTTGGGGTTGTCCAATAATAAAGTTCAATCATGGTTATTTCTCCTAAAATTGTGCAATTGTTTTGTAGTTTAATAGTGGTTTACAGAAACCTCTGCTATTCATATAAACGACCATCAAGTAGTCCAGGCTCTATCTGATACCTCTTAATTACAAATTACGAATTAGATTGCGGTGATTTTGCGATCGCAGCCCAAACTCTGTGGTGAACCTGAAGAATTGGTGTAGGATATTTTGTTTCTAGTAATGTCGCCAATTCTTGGTCAAAGACTTCTACTTTTTCTGGTGTCAAGCTGGCTCCCACACCAGCACTAGCCCGAATTCGTCCCCGCCAATCTTCGTGTGTATAAGATACAAATACATCGTAAGAAAATGTGCGGATTTCTCGGAATCCTCCTTCGCCAATGTCTTGTAACCACAGGGGATGCAATCCATTACCACCGCCCATATTCCACGCTGGATTATGAGCCTCTATCAATTGTTCTGTTGCTTCAACTACATTGCCTTTTAAGGGTATCCAATCAAAATGTGCGATCGCGAGTGAGCCATTTCCTCTCAATATCCGAGTAATTTCCTGGACGGCACGCGGACGATCAAACCAATGCCAACACTGTCCGGCTGTCACCACATCCGCACTGGCATCTGGTAACTCGGTATTCTCGGCAGTTGCGGCTCGATAATCTACTTTGAGTTGGGCTGATTCGCTTAACTTTCTGGCTTGTTCTAAAAGTGATGCTGATGGATCTATGCCAATCACATAAGCACCTCTATCGGCAAAGCCACGCGCTAGTGTTCCCGTTCCTGTGCCAAGGTCAACAATATTCTGCCCTGGTAAACCTATACCATATTCAGACAGTTTATTAAATAATGAACTGGGAAAGCCAGCGCGGTGTTTTGCATAATCAGTAGCAGTTGCACCAAAATCAATTTTCATACCTGCAAAACTATTCTTGTAACAATTGTCGAGGCTAGAAGTTCTCTACCTAAAGACGTAGTTCTAGTTCATCTGGCTTTGAGGCATCAGCACTCAGAATTCAGGAGCCAGAATTCTGTTTCGATAAATTTAATTATCCATGACTGAAGCTAACCGTGAATTCCCCTTAGTGGGAGTTTGACCAATTTGCAGGACACCAACTGCGGCAATCAGACAGAGAACGCCTGATAAAATAAACGCTTGTAAATAACTACCTGTCCAAGTTCTTAACATTCCGGCTCCGAATGCTGCTGTGGCTGCACCAAGCTGGTGTCCTGCGACAATCCAACCGAACATTACGCCGACATTTTCTTTTCCGAAGACGTTGGCAACAAGACGGACTGTTGGTGGTACGGTAGCAATCCAATCAAGTCCGTAGAAGACGGCAAAAATGGAAAGTCCATAGAAGGAAAAGTTGAAACTGAAGGGCAAGAAAATCAAAGACAAACCCCGCAGTCCGTAGTACCAGCACAATAAGTAACGATTATTCCATCGGTCAGATAGCCAACCGGACATAGTAGTCCCAAAAAAATCGAATAGTCCCATGATTGCCAAAAGACCCGCAGCCTTGACTTCAGGGATACCGTGGTCAATACAAGCGGGAATCAGATGAGTCCCAATTAACCCATTTGTGCTTGCACCACAGATAAAAAAGCTACCAGATAACAGCCAGAAATCTCGATTATGCATTCCCAGCCAGAGGGCGTTAAGAGTGGAAGCGATGGAATTTACTTTAGGCTGTGATAGTTCCACAGTTTCGCTGTTGTCGCCAAAGGGTCGCAAACCGACATCCGCCGGGCGATCGCGCATAAAGGCTGCGATCGCTGGAATAATTAGAAGTGCTGCACCAGTCAGAGCCAGAGCCGCAGTTCGCCAGCCAAAGCGATCGGCTACTGAGGCCAGCATGGGCAAAAACACTAGTTGCCCTGTGGCTGTACTGGCGGTTAAGATGCCCAGAACTAGTCCCCGCTTTTCCAAAAACCAGCGATTGACAACAATAGCACCCAAAACTAGGGCAATAACTCCACTACCACAGCCGACAACTACACCCCACAGCAAAACTAGCTGCCAAGGTGCTGACATCAAAGTGGTTAAACCGACACCAAGAGCAATGACAGCAAGTGAGAACACCATCATCCGGCGAATGCCAATTCGCTCCATAACTGTGGCAGCAAAAGGGCCAATTAATCCGTAGAGTACTAAGTTGATGGAGATTGCCAAAGATATAGTCGCTCTACTCCAGCCAAACTCCTGTTCGAGAGGCACTATAAAAACTCCAGGAGCAGAGCGAATTCCGGCTGCTACCAGCAAGGCTAGGAATGTTAAACCAGCAACGATCCAACCATAGTGAAACGAACGACGAGCTAGGAAGGAGGCTAGGGACATGATGAATAGGGAGTGGTGGCAATAGGTTCGGTTAAGCGATAAATCGCAGTCAAGACGAAAGCCTAATTATTGTAGAGACGGCGATTCATCGCGTCTCTTGTTTTAACCGAACAGTACACCCGTAGGGGCACGGCATGCCGTGCCCCTACACCTCGTGATGTAATGTTGTACCGCATCTGAATGGGAAGCGCTATATACCCATTCCCAATTTAGAGAAAGCTACCCTGCATAAGGATTACCAATTCTATCCACAGAGACATTGGAGGAGAATGGCAAACGACCGGGATTTAAGCGTGGTTCGGCTGCATAACCAACAGGAACAACAACAGCGATCGCTAAATCTGGATTATCCCCAGCCCCAATCACTTGTTTTACCTGATTCTCAATCCAACCATTCATAAAACAAGTGGACAATCCTAGACTTTCTGCTGCTAACACCAAATGGGTAGCAGCAATGATGGCATCTTTGATGGCATATTCGCGTCGCTTCTCGCCCAACGATGCTTGAAATTGCGGAACGGCGGTTTTAAAGTAGTTTACCGTACCTTCATTCCATGCCCCAGTTTCGAGTCCCTGCTCTAGAATTGGGGTCAAGTTTTGTTCGCCTGCGTTAGGATCGGCAGCAAAAACGAAGGTTACAGGTGCTTGAACAATTTGCTGCTGATTAAAAGATGCTGCTGACAATGCTGCCTTTTGCGCTTCATCTTGCACAAGAATAATTTGCCAGTCCTGGATATTATAGCTGCTGGGTGCAGCCACGGTTAACTCTACTAGTTGCTTAAGCAGTTCTGGGGTGATGGGGTCTGTTTTAAAAGTTTTGATAGAACGACGTTGAGCGATCGCACTCGGTACATCTAAAGGTTGGGTTTGAGTGATAGGACTCATGAGATTCTCCTGATAGTTGAGTTATGACCAAATAATTCGTAATTCATAATTAGGATACAAATGAATCTATTTATTCATGAAACAAAAATAAAAATTATTCCTCGTTTCCGAACAAAAAACTTGCCTTAATTACGAATTACGAATTACGAATTACGAATTACGTTAGCGACGTAGGAGCGTCATTATGCCTTAGCTACCGCCTCATTAGCAGCCGACCAAAATGGGTAATCTGTATATCCTTCTTCACCGCCACCATAAAAAGTTGCTTGATTTGGTTCATTTAGTGGTGCATTCAAAGCCAAGCGTCGGGGTAAATCAGGATTTGATATAAATAATGTGCCAAAGGCAACTAAATCTGCTGCTTTGTTTGCCAGTACAGCATTGCCTTTTTCAAGGGTATAACCACCATTGACGATGAGTGTACCTGTAAAGCGATCGCGTATATGACTAGTGGGTACAATTGTCCCGCCATGTCTAATATCTGCCTCTGTCGCTTCATAAATATGCAGATATGCCAAATTAAACTGGTTCAATGCTTGAGTTGCATAACCAAATGTCTCTAGAGGATTGGAGTCACCCATATCGTTAAAAGTCCCACTGGGAGAAAAACGTACCCCTACCCGGTTAGAATCCCACACACTTGTTACCGCCTCTGTCACCTCCAACAAGAATCGAGTCCGATTCTCAATGGAACCCCCATATTTATCTGTACGTTGATTGGTGCGATCACGGAGAAACTGATCTATTAAATAACCATTAGCTGAGTGAATTTCCACGCCGTCAAACCCAGCCGCTAAAGCATTTGCCGCTCCATGACGGTACTGTTCGACTATCTGCGGTATTTCTGAAGTTTCTAAAGCACGGGGAGTAACAAAGGGTTTTGGCCCCTCATAGGTTGCAGCCTCACCTTTCGCAGCAATGGCAGAAGGTGCCACGGGTAAAGCTCCATTCGGTTGTAAGTCTGGGTGAGAAATCCTGCCTACATGCCATAGTTGTAGAAAAATTCTCCCTCCCTCCTGATGTACGGCATCGGTTACTAACTTCCATCCTTCCACCTGTTCTGGTGAATGAATTCCTGGTGTAGCGGGATAGCCCTGTCCTTCAGGAGTTACCTGTGTTGCTTCTGCAATAATCAGTCCGGCGGAAGCACGTTGGGTGTAGTAAGTAGCATTCAGTTCGTATGGTACATTTCCCTGACTTGCCCTGTTTCGAGTTAAGGGTGCCATCACTATCCGGTTAGGGAGTTCCAGATTCCCTAATTGGTAAGGAGAGAATAAGTTGATATCACTAGTCATGTTGTTTTGCTCCAATTCAAAATTCAAAGTTCGGAATCCCACATTGGGAGATCAGGGTAACAAGAAAAGAGTTTTTCCCATACCCTATTCTGTGTGCAGTGCATCACAGCTATTTTTAGGCAAATAGAAATGCGGTTGTGGTTCAAATACTAAACAATCGACCGAATAACGCCACCATCTACCCGCAAAGCTGCACCATTAGTTGCTGAAGCTACGGGACTAGAAAGGTAAACTACGATCGCTGCTACTTCTTCATTAGTTGCAAAGCGTTTGATTAAGGAACTTGGACGGACATTTTGAAAAAACTCAGCCTCAACTTCCGTTGGACTAATCCCACGTTCCTGCGCCAGGTTGATAATAAACTCTTCAACGCCTTCTGAGCGGGTTGGCCCTGGTAGGACTGAGTTTACCGTGACTCCAGTCCCGATAGTCATTTCTGCTAGACCTCTGGCAATAGCTAGCTGCGCTGTCTTAGTTGTGCCATAGTGAATCATTTCCACTGGGATCTGAATAGCAGATTCGCTGGAGATAAAAATTATCCGCCCCCAGTTTTGCTCTAGCTGCTTTCGCAGATATTGCCGACTCAAACGGACTCCACTGAGGACGTTAACCTCAAAGATATTTAACCAGTCTTCATCAGTAATATCAAAGAAGGTTTTTGGCTCATAAATACCGACATTGTTTATGAGGATATCGACGTGAGGAACCTCTTGAAAGAGCTTCTCTACCCCTGATGCAGTGGCTGCGTCTGCAACAACACCAGAAACTTTCGCGTCGGGTATACTTTGCTTAATTTTAGCGATCGCTTGGGTTACTCTTTCTTCAGACCGACCGTTGACAATGACTGATGCACCTTCTTGAGCTAGCCCAAGGGCGATCGCAAAACCAATACCTGCGGTTGAGCCACTCACCAGCGCGGATTTACCATGCAATTTTAAGTCCATTTCGCTCTTTCCCCGTTAGTTGAAACAGAATTCAGGAGCTAGGATTCATTACAGCAGTTTTCATGTATTTGAACCACACCTATCGTAGGGGCGTAAGGCCTTGCGCCCCTACCGCGTGGTCTATTTACCTAAAATAGCTGTAAATTTTGGATTTTTAGATATTTCCTTTAATCCAAAATCCAAAATTGGCTGAGTTAGGAGCAAAACCGGAGACTTTTGTTGCCTCCGGCTAGGAGTCAGAATACATCTAACTCCTGTCTCCCTTGACTAGAGAAGACTGCAAACTAAATGCATCTCTCAATAGTACCTAGATTAAAGATGCTGTGCTAAGGTCTTATTCAAGGTGGTTTTTGGAACTGCCCCTACGACAGTATCGACCTGGCGACCTCCTTTAAAAACCATCAGCGTCGGAATGCTGCGAATTCCATAATGGCTGGCAACAGTAGGATTTTGATCTGTGTTCAGCTTCACGAATTTTACCTGTCCTTCGTATTCCGCAGCAACTTCATCGACGACTGGGCCCACCATCCGGCAAGGGCCGCACCACGGTGCCCAAAAGTCCACTAAGACGGGGATTTCACTTTCCAAGACTTCTTGCTTGAATGTGGCTTCTGTGACATTTGTAATGGATGACATAAATTGCCTTCCTAATTAATTCTATAATTCGATAATATCGAATAATAAAAATATATGCCACCTGATGAGATAATGCAACTATGAGATTTCTTTATCATCCAGATCGAAAAAATATTTCTTTACCAGGCGTGTTGTATGCATTGGGCGATCCAGTGCGGCTAGAGATTGTGCGGCGGCTGGCGACTGAGGGGGAACAATGCTGTGCCCAGTTTGATTTTGCGATCGCTAAGTCTACGATGTCCAATCATTTTAAGATTTTGCGCGAGTCGGGGATAGTCTTGACACGCAAAGAAGGGACACACCATATTAACATACTGCGGCGTGAAGATTTAGAAGTATTGTTTCCAGGGTTGCTGGATGCGGTATTGAAAGCCGCTCAACCATTGCCTGTTGAACCAGCGAGTAGTAAGCAAACAGCTTCAAGGATTTAGGGACATCGGGCATGAACTGTTTAAGAATCTTCTTGTTTTTTAATTTGTGTTTCTAAATGAGCCAAGATATCATATTTTTCTCGAAAAGTTCTTGGAGTGTGAGATAAACCTAAATCTGTAGATAGTAAATCAATACCATCGATAATTTTGGGTATCTGAGCTTGATCGACTTGTAGACCGAGAAAACATTTCTCCCTGTAATCTGGTCTTCCTTGAAATAGTGCGATCGCTCTTTTCAAAGGGCGCATAACCTGATAGGCTTTTTCAGCCTTCTCAATTGATGCTTGAGGGATTGAAGATTGCAGCCTAAGAATTGCTAGATCGATTAAATCTCTTGCCTCAACGCTGTCATCCGCGTAACGGTCAGAATTTGATAGCAGCTTAGAGGTAAAACAGTCATTAAGGCTTAAGCAAGGAACGAGTGACCACTTCGGATATCTTGGTGGGTCTAGTTGAAAACGAGTTTCGGCAATAATTTCCGTTTTAATCGGCACATCATCAACAAAAACGATCATCCGAATTCCATATTGGTCAGTTGTACTACGTCCAACTTGGATTTTACTTAAATCCCGAAATAATGCTTCATGACCACCCTCAAATACCACTGTCCGCAGGTATTTGTAGCCTTCTGTACCAACAGAAGCGATAAAATCAACGTCCTTACTCCAGCGATATTCTTCAAACTCAAATGCAAGAAGGGTTCCGCCACCGAAGTAAGCAGAACCCTTCCTAAGTATGTCCGAATCTAAAGATTCAAGAACTGTGAGAATTTGATTATGGTGTTCTAACCTGAAGGTCATAAACAAACTTGCAACCAGGATTTATAGCGTCTGGCGAGTTCCTGAAGAAAATTGAGTTCTTCACCTTCAAGATTATTAAATAGATTGTGATACTGCCAGCCACGTTCATAACGACTCAGCATTTGTTCTGAAGTAAACCGATATACATCGGCCGTCTGCCAACAAATTGACTCCAGAAAAGGCAGCTTTTTGGGGACAGTAATAGGATTAATTGTTGGTGTTGCGGTTGTCATAGCTCTTTTAATCAACCACTTTAGGCTTACTTTAATTTTAGATTAGCACTACCGAATCTTGAAATTTGATCTTATTCTAGCTATAAATTATCCGAACTGGGATAAACTCTTCCTTTCCAAGCACCACCGCGCCCTTGCCAGTGACGTAGTGCTGAGTCTAGAGTCATCAGGGTATAGAGAAAAGCGATAGCAGGTAAGCTCAATGCGAACCAGGGAGAACATCTATAAAAGCGGATCGTTGGGTAGTAAGCAAAAGTCATTAACAGCCATCCTAATATACCTGTAAGTGCGATCGCCCAATTGCTCCAAACTGCACCTAAAATTACACATACAGGCGGAACTAGATAAATCAGAGGCATTCCTACTAAAGTTCCCAATAGTAGTAATGGAGAATAATTCAGTTGGGTATAGGCAGTACGAGCAACCATATCCCAAATCGTTGCCAGCGAGTCATAGGGACGCAGACTCCGAGTTAAGCTACTCAATCCTAGCCAGATCCGCCCTTTAGTGGGCATTGGAAATGGGGTATTTTCCTTCTTCTTAACAGCCTGAGCTAGGGCGCAATCGTCGATTAAAGCTTGGCGAATCACTTGAATACCCCCAATTCGCTCTAAAGCTTTACGGGCGATCAGAATAGATCCCCCGGCGGCGGCGGCTGTGGGATTGTTGGGATTATTCACCCAGCGAAAGGGATAGAGTTTTTGGAAGAAAAAGACGAAAGCCGGAATCAAAAGTTTTTCCCAAAAGCTTTCACACCTGAGTCGCACCATTACAGAAACCAGGTCTAAATCTTCTTGGACAGCTTTAGCAACGAGTCGGCGGAGATTACCAGGATCGTGTTCGATATCTGCGTCAGTCAGCAAAAAATAGTCAGGTGCAAATTGACTGGCGCTCTTTATACCTTGCTCAACAGCCCAAAGTTTACCCGACCAACCAGCAGGCAGTGATTCGCCTGAGATAATATGCAATTGCTGAGGTTTACCTACAGCGTGTGCAACCCCTTCGGCAAAATTTGCTGTCCGGTCTGTGCTGCGATCGTCTACCAGAAACACGTTGAAAGAACCAGGATAATCTTGGAGTAGGAGTGATCGCAAGCTAGTTGGGATCAATTCAGCTTCGTTACGGGCTGGAACGACGGCACAAACCACAGGTAACGATCCTAGCTGAGTTTCTCTAATCTCTAATTGTTGGTCTGTCCGCCAAAACTGTCCCCAAAAACACAGTAATCCTAACCAAATTGTCAAGGATAACAGCATCAATCCTAATACAATTACATCCATGACCGCCGCTATCTCCCTGTGCAGAATCCAAAATCACTTTACCCTGGTATAGGCGATCGCTTATGCCTAAAATCACAAACCCCGCCATAAGTATTCGGTCAGGCTCTTTCCCGCAAGACGTTCTTTCTCTGGTTCAGGGGGCAAATACCAACGCAGAGATTGATAGAGTAGATGGCGGTGCAGGTCAAAGGTGGCATCGATCAATTCACCATAGTTTCTGGCGGCATCAAGTGCCCAATAATAAGCAAAGATGGCAGAGAAGATGCCCACAGGAGCAGCCCACCATGCCCAAATTGAAATTGTCCAGATGATAAATAGTAGACTCCATAGCCAGACGCGGGCGGCGGTGTTGAGGTCGGCGCGGGCTTCTTGCAGGTCTTTTTTGACAGCATCAGAGAGGAGAAGCCACAGGCGTGACCAGCAGACGATCGCATCTAATCCATATTTTTCCAAGGGGCGCTGTTCAGCAGCACGGAGGATGTTGCCCAGGCGAGTGGGCATGAGTTGGTTGTCTAGGGGTCGGTGGTGTTGCTCCCAGTCAAGTTGGATCAGTTCATCCTTTATTTCAGAGCATAATTTATCTAAGCGTTGTTTTAGACCCTGGTTGGTGAGCTTCTGCAATCGTTTTTCGTTGGAACGTAGTTGATTATGTTGCTGTAAGATAAAGTCTATGACTCCTTTTTTTTGCTGATCTTCTGGAAGTTGCAAGAAATTAAGGGTTGCAAATTTCTGAGATTGCTTATCGAGTCGTTTAAGTGTTTGCCAGCGATCGCTAATCCGTTGACTGCGTTTTGCTTCTAAGGCGATCAACCAACGACGCAAAGGACGCAGGCAGCGAGGCCAGTAGCCTTCCAGTAAGCGCAGCACAGGCAAATCGAAGCGTTGTACCACGA
>NNBU01000163.1_pt1 | contig 31439 bp, 22 predicted proteins | sample 1173781 | NCBI WGS metagenome assembly NNBU01 (sample SAMN07173937, study PRJNA388173) | plant metagenome | biome: Plant school; feature: Soil; material: Symbiotic tissue of Blasia pusilla L.; isolation source: symbiotic tissue sample KVJ2 | host: Blasia pusilla | place: Norway: Troms, Kvaloya...
GGGCTGKTTCATTCCCTAAAGAGCTTTAAAAATCAAGGGTTCTAGCGATTAAAAATTAGTTATTTTGTTACCGGCGTGCCGATGAAATCAACTATTTTACTGATATTTCAGTGCTTAAATGTTCATCTCATCGTCACCCTTACTTACAATTTTCTCGCTAACCATCTTGACAAATCCTGTTTGAAATGGAATGAATCAGCCCTGCTTTATAAGGGGGGATTAAGGGGGGTAATAATTTGATTAAAATCACAATATGCCACTTTTCAAACACCCTCTGAAAGACCAGTTATAAACCAACACAGTTCAGATAAGGCCAAAAAACTTGTAGAGACGGCGATTTATCGCGTCTCGAAAACCTTTTCTATCTTAAGCAAGCTTTAAATTGCCATATCTTGAAGAACATGAGGAGTGAGGAAAATTTCTCCTCATCACTCCTCATAAGCTACTCCTTACACTTGCTTTAAGTACAACAGTTTACTGATGCACTAAACCTCTAACTAAAGATGCACATTATTGTTAAAGAAAGAGGTATTTATCTAAATAGATACTATGGAGATAAAAGAGTCACATAGTATGTATTGATCAAGCTTGTTGCTAGTTAACAGGCATCATTAAAAAATAATTTAGATAGAAATATGAATGGATACTTTCTCCATTCAGAAGTTCGGAGAGTCCGAATTTATGGGTTTATTATTGCAACTGAACCCTTAGGAATGAGAATTAAATAACATCGACTTTTGTAGGTTGGGTTTCGCAGACTCAACCCAACCTACACAGGTTATTAAATCCACGATCCTTAATTATTTCTTGTTAAATCAGTGGAAAATAAATAGTGAGAGGCTATTTTCAAATACACAAATTTATTTAGCATCAGCCAATATGCTTTTGATATTTTCTAGCTGCACGACTCCTGAAAAGGTTGGACTATTTATTATAAATAAAGGAGTGCCAGAAATAGCTAATTTTTCAGCTAGTTGGATATCTTTATTAATTGCAGGAGTGGCAAGAGTCAGATCGCGTTTAAATTTACCCAAATCTAGATTCAGTTTTTTAGCAATATCTAAATATAATGCTTCACTCAGTTGCTTTTGATTAGTAAATAGAGCATCATGATATTCCCAAAATTTACCCTGTTGATGTGCTGCCCAAGCCGCAGTTGCAGCTGGCAATGCTTCAGTATGAATTGTAGTCAGGGGGAAATTCTTGTAAACTAATCTTAGTTTCTCTGGATACTTTGCTAACAACTGTTTCAAGGTTTTATGCGCCTCGGCACAATAAGGGCATTGAAAATCTGAAAATTCTATTAGCAGAGTTTTTGATTGAGTTGAACCTGTGGCGGGAGATTCACCAATCACTATTTGAGGATTCGTCTTCAAATCCTGTAAAAATGCTTGCCGGACTTGCTTTATTTTCTGTTGTTGTTGCTGCTGATAAGTTTGAACAGATTCAATAATTACCTCTGGATGTTCTCGGATAATTTGTAATACTTGCTGTTCCAGTTGCGGATCAATGCGGCTAGCAGCTTGTGCAGGAATTGACCAGGTGACAACTAAGCAGAACAGACCTATTGCTGTCCAAGTATACACATACCGAATTAATGGATTAAACCAATCAAAGAATGTACCCATACAAAAACTCATAAATTAAATAATTTTTCAATGGGATTATATCTATATACTTTTTACTTATTAAAAAGAGCCAGCAATCATCCCAGCAAGCAAAATAAAACCAATCCACACGTTTTGCCGGAACATCTGACCATAAACAGGGTTAGGTAAGTCTTGCTTTCTTAATCGCAGAGACTGCCAAACCCAGCCGATAGTAGCAACTGCAAGGCTAATCCAGAAAGCTAAGTGCAGATGTATGAGTACACCTAACCAAGCCAATAACAAGATTGTGCCAGCAAAGAAAATTCCAATGGCTACAGGGGCATAGTCCCCAAAAAAAAGAGCGCTAGAATTAACACCAATGCGGCGATCGTCTTCCTTGTCGCTCATGGCGTAAACTGTATCAAATCCCAATGTCCAAAGTACAGTCGCGCCCCAAAGTAACCAAGTTGCTTGGGAGATGGTTTGTGTCACTGCACTCCAGCTAATCAACACCGCAAAACCCCAAGCGATGGAAAGCACTAGTTGTGGTATGGGAAACACCCGCTTTGCACCTGGATAAAGAAGAATTACAGGTACTGCTGCCACACATAACCAGAAACTTAGAGGGTTAAGATAAAAAGCAAGGACAGCTGCACATGCTAGCGAGACGATCGCAACTACAATCCCAACCTTCACAGACAAGGCGCGAGAAGCGAGGGGGCGATCGCGTGTTCTCTCTACTTCTGGATCAATATTCCGATCCCACAAATCATTGACAACACACCCAGCCGCACTCGTGGCCAGAGTACCCAATATAATCACACCAACTAGAGGTAAAGGCGGTTTCCCAGAAGCTGCCAAAAAAACAGCCCAAAGGGCAGGAATCATTAAAATTAACCGTCCTTCTGGTTTATGCCAGCGCAAAAGCCGGATAATTATAAGCCAAACTGGTTTCTGGGGGCGTTCTGGCGTCCTTAACATGTTACTGGGGATTGGGGATTGGGGATTGGGGATTGGGGATTGAGAATTGGATACTGGGAATACTCTTTCCTAGTCCCTAGTCTTAAGTTCACACATCTTTACATCTATAGAATAACGTTATTTGTTATTTGTAAAAACATAACCTAAAGTGGCAACTTTAAAGACCTTTAAATAGTCACTAGGTTAGAAGCAGTAGGGTAAATATACTTAGCTCAGTTACCCTCGACCAAACTGATTTCCGAGTGCTAAGTATTTTTTAATTTACTCAATACTCAGTACTCAGTATTCAGTCCGAGCTAGTGTGTTGCAACAAATATCAGTGCCAGCTACCCCGACATACCATCGTTTGCCATCATTTCTTATAAAGAGAGAAAACTAGATGCTGAATTTAGTTTCTAGCTGGGAGAGTGTTCCGACTCAACCACCTAAGCAACATCGGATTATTGCTGCCATTGATCTGGGAACAAATTCTCTACACATGGTAGTAGTCAAGATTGATCCCACACTACCAGCTTTCAGCATTATTGCCAGAGAAAAAGAAACCGTGAGACTTGGCGATCGCAATCTTAGTACTGGGGAACTCAAACCAGAGATAATTAATAAAGCGATCGCTGCTTTAGGACGCTTCCAAGAAGTTGCCAAAACTATCAACGCTGAAACTATCATTGCTGTGGCAACTAGTGCTGTACGGGAAGCCCCCAATGGTAAAGATTTTTTGCACAGAGTAAAAACGGAGTTGGGTTTAAGCGTTGACTTGATTTCTGGTCAAGAAGAAGCGCGACGAATCTACCTTGGCGTGCTGTCGGGGATGGAATTTCACAACCAGCCCCACATGATTGTTGATATTGGTGGTGGTTCCACAGAGTTAGTTTTGGCTGATAGTCACCAAGCACGCACTCTCACTAGTACCAAAGTCGGTGCAGTGCGACTTACTAGCGAGTTAATCACCACTGATCCCATCAGCAACACCGAGTTTCAATATCTGCAAGCTTATGCACGTGGGATGTTAGAACGTTCCGTGGATGAGATCCTCGCAAACCTAGAGTTTGGGGAATCTCCCCGTTTGGTGGGTACGGCGGGCACAATTGAAACCCTGGCGATGATTCATGCACGAGAAAAGTCGGGCGTTATTCCTTCTACCCTCAATGGCTACCAGTTTAGTCTTAAAGATTTGCGAGAATTGGTAAATCGCTTGCGGAAACTTAGTAATTCAGAAAAGGCTGCCATCCCTGGGATGCCAGATAAGCGGTCTGAAGTTATACTAGCTGGCGCAGTAATATTACAGGAAGCGATGACTCTTTTGGGTAGTGAATCCGTCACAGTTTGTGAGCGTTCTCTGAGGGAAGGCGTAATTGTAGACTGGATGCTAACCCACGGTTTAATTGAAGATAAGCTGCGCTACCAAAGTTCAGTTCGGGAGCGGAATGTTCTCAAACTCGCTAATAAATACCACGTCAACTTAGAATATAGCGATCGCGTTGCAACATTTGCCCAGAGTTTATTTGACCAAACTCAAGGTACCCTACACCACTGGGGATCTGACGAGCGACAACTGCTGTGGGCGGCTGCAATATTACACAATTGCGGTCATTATGTCAGCCATTCGTCTCACCACAAGCACTCTTACTATCTAATTCGCAATGGTGAATTACTCGGTTATACAGAAACTGAGATTGAAATCATTGCCAATTTAGCGCGTTATCATCGCAAATCGCCGCCTAAGAAAAAACATGAAAGTTATCAGAGTTTGCTGACTAAACACCATCGACAAATGGTCAGTCAATTGAGTGCGATTCTGAGATTGGCAGTGGCATTAGATAGACGACAAATTGGTGCGATCGCTCAAGTGCAATGTGAGTATTATCCACAATTTCAGCAGGCTAATCTACTAATTTTTCCAGCTAAATTTGATGATGATTGTGCTTTAGAACTTTGGAGCTTAGATTATAAAAAAGGAGTGTTTGAGGAAGAATTTGGAGTGAAGTTAGTAGCGAGTTTAGAAAAGTCTAACGTTGCTAACTTGTCTTAGAAAGCAGGGTGCGTTAACGTACTGCAATGCACTGCAACGCATCTGTAATGCACTACAACGCACCTGCACACAGCTTGTATTCTATTTTTGTGATAATTCATCAGTTTGATAATTTAGGCTTAATATAAAAACTTGAGGTAAGAATCAGATGTTTTTATCTGGTTAATTTCTAATGCGGTATAGTTAGTAAAAAAGACTAGATTATAACATAAGGCTATTTATCTTACTATAGTTTCAAGATTTAATTAAACCTTCTATCTAATTTTGACATCCTACTTAAGTACCAATTTATAAACTGCCCCAAGAAGTATTTAAAAATCAAAATTACTAATTACAATAGAATTAACAATCTATTTATATAGGTTATGTTGCTATTGGATATCTAAGCCGGGAAAACTTAGGTATCCTTATATAAATTTTCAATAAAGTAGACTCAGGTGTTCAGTTTTATGCACTGGGGAATACTCATACTTGATATTAGAGGCTGAAAAAAACTTGCGCTGACTTTTAGCGATAGGTATGGCGATCGCAGATTTATAAGTGTGCTGATTTCACTGCTCGAATCGGGATGGCAATTACAAACTCTGCACCCTGTCCCGGTGATGAAATGCATTGTAAAGAGCCACCATGCTTTTCGGTAATTATCTGGTAGCTGATCGATAATCCCATACCAGTCCCCTTACCAACTGATTTCGTTGTGAAAAAAGGGTCAAATAAACTCGACTGGATTTCTTCTGGAATTCCTGCTCCATTATCAGCAATCCGAATAATGACATTGTCATTTACCTGTTCAGAAGAAATACGAATTAAGGGATTTGGACAAAGTTCTTTTTGAAAAGCATCTTCTAAAGCATCAATTGCATTTGCCAAGATATTCATAAATACCTGATTCAGTTGCCCTGCAAAACACTGGATTTGAGGTATTTCAGCATATTCTTTCAGCACTTTAATCTCAGGACGATTATTTTGTATCTTAATTCGGTGTTGCAAAATTAACAGGGTACTGTCGATTCCATCATGGAGATCAGCCGTTTTGAACTCAGCTTCATCTAGACGAGAAAAGATTCGGAGACTGAGAACAATTTCCCGGATGCGTTTAGCCCCCATCTTCATTGAGGTTAACATCTTAGGCAAATCTTCTGTTAGGTACTCAATATCCGCTTCTTCGTTAGCATTTTTAATTTCTGGCTCTGGGTTGGGATAATGATTTTGATAAAGCTTAATTAACAACAGCAGTTGTTGAGTGTAATCATCAGTGTGTTGAAGATTGCCATAGATAAAATTAACCGGATTGTTAATTTCATGGGCAACTCCTGCCACTAGTTGACCCAGACTCGACATTTTTTCCGATTGAATTAATTGGATTTGGGTTTTTTTCAGGTCTTCCAGAGCTTGCTGAAGTTCTGCTTCTGCCTGTTGGCGCTCGGCAATTTCATCTCGTAATTGTTCGTTAATATTGACTAATTCATCTCTAGAATATTGCAGATCGTCCGCCATTTTATTGAACGAGGTAGCTAACTCGCCAATTTCATCCTGTGAGCGAATATTAACTCTGGTATCCAGCTTACCTTCAGCTAGATTTACCACAGCTTCCTGGAGTTTTTTAATCGGTTTGGAAATACTTCTGGAGAGCAGATAACCTGCTGCTAATACAAATATACCACATCCTAAACTAATAACTGAGGTGACAATAATATTTTTATGGGCTATTGCTAATGCTGCTTTATAAAGTGGTGTATATTCTAAAATGACGGCACCAATTGTTTCACCTTTGCTAGTTTTAAAAGCAACAGCAATCAATTGAATTCCATTTGGATACTCAGGACTGGACTCAATATATGTTCTTGGTATCCCATCGTGAATAGTTTTACCAACTTCATTATTGCGATCGTGATCTAATTGCGTACCGATATCTTCTGCAACTACATCTGCCAAAATGATTTTATTGCGGTCTACAATCTCTAGATCGCGCTGACGTTGTTTGTGTAGCGATTCAACATGCTCTTGCAAATGGGCTAGCATCTCCTTTCGCGATCGCATTTCGTGGTTTTCAAGCTCATGACTTATGAAATGTCCCAATAGACCAGCAACTTCTTCAGCCTCTTTTTGAGCAAGATACTTAGCTATATTCAATTGTTGATGAGCACTAATCGCACCAATGGTTGCTGAGAGAGTAGCCATTCCTAGAATACCCGAAATTAATTTTTGACTAATTTTCATTCTTTGCTGGAAACCTCAAATGTTGGCTATTGTGCTGATTTAGTTTTGGGGAGTTTGCCCTTTTCCTAAACTTCCCACTTGTCAGCCTGAAAACTACAGAATCAACCAGTATTCCTTGAGTAAATTGAAAATATCCAATGCTATTCGGCGCTGTGTCGGTTCAACTTGAGCCAAGATATCAGCAAGGCTCTCTTGTAACCTAAGCTACATCTAAGTATTAATTCTTTGTCTCCAAGACACTAGGCGATGGTGCGAAGCACCCGCCAGAGGCGATCGCAAAACTACATAATTCGGTAAAATTGGGTAAAGCAATTTTTGCACTTGTTAAACAAAGGCATCAGCAAACCCATGCAACTGAAACTCAGTGCATCTCGACTTCCCTTCGCCCCCCTTCTGTTAATTGCCCCCTTTTTCCTATGGGGGACGGCAATGGTAGCCATGAAAGGAGTGATACCCCATACCACACCGCTATTCATGGCGGGAGTGCGTTTGATACCAGCAGGGATGTTAATTCTGATTGCAGCAGCATTTATGGGTAAACCCCAGCCGAAGGGTTGGGCTGCATGGCTGTGGATTGCCTTATTTGCCCTCGTAGATGGGACACTGTTTCAAGGTTTTTTGGCAGAGGGATTAGTCAGAACCAGTGCGGGGTTAGGGTCTGTGATGATTGACTCCCAACCCTTGGCTGTCGCCTTACTATCGTTGTGGCTATTCCAAGAACATATTGGTTTTTGGGGATGGCTGGGATTAGGCTTGGGAGTCACAGGCATTAGTTTAATTGGCTTACCTGATGAGTGGATTTTACATTTTCTCGACTCAGGCGCAAATATCACAATAGGCAACTGGCAAGATTTGTTTGCTAGTGGCGAGTGGTTGATGCTGTTAGCAGCGCTATCAATGGCAGTAGGAACAGTGTTGATTCGGTTTGTGTGCCGACATGCTGACCCAGTAACAGCTACGGGATGGCACATGATTTTGGGTGGATTACCACTATGGGGAATTTCGTCAGTTGTGGAATCTCAGCAGTGGGAGAATTTAGGAGGATATGATTTAGTGGCTTTGGGTTATGCTACTGTATTTGGCAGTGCGATCGCCTACGGGTTATTCTTCTACTTTGCCTCTAGTGGCAGTCTCACTAGTCTTAGTTCTCTAACCTTCCTCACGCCTGTATTTGCCCTACTATTTGGCAATCTTTTCCTCTCAGAAGTCCTCAGTCCGTTGCAGTGGGTAGGTGTTTTCCTAACCTTAATCAGCATCTATCTCATCAACCAACGTGATACTTTAGGAGGACAAAACGACACAATGACCGTTGGCGAAATAGCTAACATACAGCAACCAGTTTTAGAAGCATCTGCTAAAAAATTGAACCCCATAACCCTAGCAGTAAGAGAATCTAAACCAGAAATTTTCCCCTAACTCGTTAAAGTAATGACGCTCGTTCCTCGCTACCGCTACGCTAACGTAATGCGTAATTAAGTATGGGCATGAGGGAGCAGAGGAGAATAATTAATAAGCAATGCCCAATAAAAAATGACAGTTAACATTTGGTCATCTAAAAGCTATTGTGGTATCGAAGACTTCAAAAGCACGTTCAGGCTAAAACTTGCAATATGAGGCTATGCCGTTCCTCAATTTTGATATTTACCTGTTTTTCTTGTGTGGGTTTTTACCCAATTCGCTCAAGCACAGCCACACCTACCCTAGCTCCTGACATTTTAGAACTTGCACAAGCTAGTTCGGCAGTTACTGATAGTCAGGCTATTTTGAGATATGGTAGTCGAAAATCAGATGTGCAGAGACTACAAATACAATTAAAGCAGTTGGGATACTACAGTGGCGTGGTAGATGGACAATACAATGTCAGTACGGAAATCGCTGTAGCTAAGTTCCAGAAAGCAAAGGGTCTAAAAATAGATGGCCTTACGGGTCTGGAGACTAAGCAAAGACTAGAAGCAGCTTTGGCTGCCAAAAATCAGATTGTCACTTCTCCAAGAGTCACTTCTCCAATAGTCACCTCTCCAATAGTCACTTCTCCAATAGTCATTTCTAAACCAACTGCAAAACCCAAGCCAACCGAGAAAAGTTTTGTCTGGTGGTTAATATTTGCCATTGGAGTTCTAGGATGTATGGGCGGACTTTTTTACCTGCTGAGGTGGTTTCGTCAGGTCAAACAAACTCAAAAGCCTGAAATCTCAAATACTAAAAGTTTGAGTGAAGCTAACAAAGACCCGATTACACTTCCTTTACCAGAGATAACAACTAATCCACAAACAGTCACGCCACAAATATCTACAAAATTGTTGCTACCAGAAAAAACTTCCCGTCTTGTTAAACTCAATATCGTTGACGAATTAATTCAAGACTTACGCAGTTCTGACCCAACGAAGCGGCGCAAGGCTATTTGGGATTTGGGTCATCAGGGAGATTCGCGGGCAATTCAGCATCTAGTTGACCTGATGATTGGTGCTGATTCCCAAGAAAGCAGTTTAATTTTGGCAGCTTTGGCAGAAATTGGCACCCGCACACTCAAACCGATGAACCGTGCTTTAGCAATTTCAATCCAAGATGAAAATCCACAAGTGCGGCAAAATGCCATCCGTGACCTAACGCGCGTTTATGACATGATGGGTCAAATGAGTCAGGTGTTGCGCCATGCGTTGGAAGACCCAGATGCCGAAGTGCAAGCAACTGCACGATATGCTTTAACTCAGATGAATCGAATGCGTGGCTTGCCGGAACAACAAAGTCTACCGGAAGATTCACAAAATGATTCACAACAATAGAGTAGGAGTCATTAGATTTTAGATTTTAGATTTTAGATTTTTCCTTCAATCCAAAATCCAAAATCTAAGTTCCGTTGGAAGTGAACCAAAGGTGCAACCTAAAATCTAAAATTGGCAGTGCAGTAAGTTTAAATCTGCTGTCAGCTTAAAAATATTTCAACTGGATGTGGATATTGGTATCCGGGCCTGCCACCAAAAATGCGGCTTCGCCAAATTTGGGCGCTCCGGCGCGAATTTCTGGGTTGCTGGAAAATCCAAAGCCTTCGCTTGGTATACCCAAAATATTAGTATTGAGAGTGCGGTCATTATTTTGATCGTGGAAGACAGCAACGGCGTAATTACCTGCTTTCAAATTCTCAAAGGTAATGGGTAAGGGAGTGTCAGTAATCTTGGTACACTGCTTTTGTAAGACGCGATCGCGATCGCTAGGAAATCCTTGACTACTAGCAAATATACTGGCGCAGATTTGTCCTTCTTTATTCTTCAAGCCATCAATTTCCACGGTGAGTTTGCCGTTAAAATTTGCCTTGGCATCAAATGACCATGCCAGATTTCCCAGAACTGCGAATAGCAGTAGACTAACTCTCAATCCTCTAACCATAAAATTTACACAGGATAAAATAAGTTTTGCTGTCACTAAGTTTTCATTGTGATTTAGATCACCCAGACTCATCGTGACATTATCCGGTCAATACTAGCAAGCATCCTGTCATATTTCGTGTTTAGATTTCTTTAAGTAAGTCGGCGTCAATAATTAAATATTTACACACATAATTACAGCGTATTTCAGGTAAATGAAGTACACGGGTAGGGGCACTCACCAAGTTGAAATCTGCTGTAATTGGCTATTATATGCACAGACCGATGTATCCGTATCAAGTATTTTGTGAAATTATCTTGGTATTTTTGGCTGCGATCGCTAAATTAATAAAGCACCAATCAGATCAGAAGTTGGAAAAGTAGGAGGTATAAAACCCCCTACTTTTCGCCGCTTGGATAGAAAATTTTGCGGAATCAGTTCAATCTACGAATGGTGTGTTGGTAGCTCAGATGGGAAACCAAAGAAATATTTACCCTAAAATCTTCCAATTGAGCCTTGTCCTTCAGAAAATCCAGTTGCATCACCTTCTTTGAGAAATCCACTGTAGGCTTCCATACCGTGTTCACCGATATCTAAACCTTCTAGTTCCTCTTCTTTGGATACTCTAATACCCAAAGTAGCTTTTAGTGCCAGCCAAAAAATACTACTGAGTAAAACAGTGAAGCCACCTACTGAGACAACACCCAGCAGCTGAACACCAAACTGTCCAAAGCCACCACCTGCAAATAAACCTTTTTCTGGGCCAAGTGCATACCAGGAATAAACACCAGGGCCAACAGACCATAGACCCACTGCTAGAGTTCCCCAGATACCACAAACTAGGTGAACTGAGGTAGCTCCCACTGGGTCATCAATGCCAAGTTTGTCAAAGAATGTTACAGAGAAAACTACTAGTACTCCAGCAATCAAGCCAATTACTAAAGAACTAGTGATACTTACGTAAGCACAAGGCGCTGTAATGCCAACCAAGCCAGCCAAAATACCATTGATAATCATTGACAGGTCTGGTTTACCTAAGTAAAACCAAGCTGTAATGGTGGCGGCAATTCCACCGGCAGCACCAGCCATGTTAGTGGTTAGAGCAATGTGACTGATTGCACTAGGATCGGCAGCCATTACAGAACCGGGGTTGAAACCAAACCAGCCCAACCACAGAATCAAACAGCCCAACGTAGCAATACTCATGTTGTGACCGGGCATTGCTACAACTTGCTTATCTTGATATTTACCAAGACGGGGCCCAAGAAATGCTGCCCCCATCAAAGCTGCCCAACCACCTACAGAGTGAACCACCGTAGAACCGGCAAAATCCCAAAAGCCTCTGTCTGCTAGCCAACCACCACCCCAAATCCAATGTCCGGTAATGGGATAGGCAATACCTACAAGTAAGAGGCTGAAAATTAGGAAGTCAGCAAACTTAATCCGTTCGGCTACTGCACCAGAAACGATTGTTGCTGCTGTTCCAGCAAACACTAGCTGGAATAAAAACTTGGCTGCTAGAGGTACACCAGCCCAATTAAGAGCGCCGAAGACACCTTTATAAGCATCTGCTGTGGCAGGACTGTTATCTGTTCCTCCCAAGAAAAACCCATTCAATCCAATGAAGTCGTTGCCATCACCGAACATTAAGGCAAAACCGATAGCCCAAAAGGCAATGGTGGACAGAGCAAATACAATCAAGTTTTTGGAAAGAACGTTGACAGCATTTTTCTGGCGACAGAAGCCGGTTTCTAACATACAAAAACCAGCGTTCATGAAGAACACTAAAAAGGCTGCGATCGCAACCCACAAGGTATCAATGGCAATTTTGAGTTCTGCTGTAGTTGGCCCTGCGGCTGGAGCTTGGGCAACTGCGGCATAACCCCAACCCAACACAATTAGACAAGCTATAGGTAAACAAGCTTGCCAACTGGGAGAAAGTCGCTTAATCAGATTAAATAGCTTGACTTTAGAGTTGGATTGTGAGTTGATAGCGTAATTTCTTGCAGACAAATGCCTACTTTTTGTTTTCGATTTTTGTTTGTACATGAATTTGAGCATCATCCTCCAAACCATCCTTAAAAAAGGGAAAAAACAGGTTAAGCAGAAAAAAATAGCGTCCGAAGTTAGATCCAGTGGTTTTTGATATTTTTCTTTTAGACCACTTGTTTAAAAACCAGAAACTCAAATAACCTTAATAGGAGTTTAAGAAACTATTGACACATCTGTAAATATTTTTCGTAGTTCTTCGTAAGAAATTTATGATGTATTTGATGAAACAGTCAAGTCTTCTTCACTTAATCTTTAATTTTTAAAAAGAATTTTTGGCGAGTAAATTTCCCACAATTGACTTGATAATCTCAATGAAAAATACAGTAGGAAATACCAATAAATCTGTGCAATATAAATTATGACTACCGTAAAATAGCTGTTTTTGAGCTAAAAGAGTGATTGTTCCCTCTATTCACTATCGAAGGTGCCCACTGCTGGAGTTTTAATGCAATTTTTGTCTTCTTCACAGACGGACTGTGTTCGTAAGCATCGATAACAATGCGATCGCGTTCAGGATGTACACATAGGCAATATAGTGCTTTTAGATACCTGGAGTTCAAAAGTTAAAGGCGACGTTGAAAACTGCGATCGCTACTAGACCCAAAAGTTGTATACCTAAATGGATAAATTTGACTGATTTTCTATTTACTCAAACGAAAAAACTGTATCGCTGAATACATTTTTCAGCTTATGTGATGAAAAATAGCTGCTGATGCTACAAAACAAGCAACTATATCCTTTATCGCTAAGTATTTTTCGATGTCAAGATCGAACAATTCTGGATATTATTAACTTTTTATATAAAAAGTTAATTGTTTGTTACTTTTAAAGTGTGTCTAAGACCAATAATTCTTCTTTAAACCGACTCAACATAATTTGTAATATCATGTCCGGCAAATTACTTGTAATACGTCATTGCGAGTGTAACAAGGTGGAACGTTCGGAATGAAAATTGTTCAACTAGACATGATATAATTCATCTCTGCGAAAAAGATTTGCATATATCAAAAAAAGCGCAGATTTCTAAAACCTATCTTGAGATAAGGGATTGTTCGAGCTACTTGTAGAAGAATTATCACTGAGGTAAGTGTAAACTCACAGGCGATCGCTATCTGAAGTTACTCAGGTGCAGCAATTGAGCAAAGACACTCCGCCTCCTAGCTTGTCGTCACACATCAACTAGGGCGTGTTTTCAAACCTCTCCTTAAGCACCCCAGTCTTTGGCTAACAAACTTAATTTCCTTAAAGAAACCGGGTTTAGAGTACCTGTAATATGGGAGACTTGGCAATATTCCCTATAAATCAGATTCAAGATGAGTAACACAATTTCGGACATTGCAGTTAAGACCATCGACGGTGAGGATAAGCAATTAAACGAGTACACCGGGAAGGTACTCTTAATTGTGAATGTGGCTTCCTACTGCGGTTATACTTCTCAATACGAGGGGCTAGAAAAGTTAAACCAGAAGTATGGGGAAACAGGGTTACGTATTTTGGGGTTCCCTTGTAACGATTTTGGAGCGCAGGAACCAGGAAGCAATGAAGAAATTGTGCAATTCTGCACGAGTAAATATAGTGTTACCTTTGAATTATTCGATAAAGTTCATGCCAAAGGCTCGCAGCAGCATCCACTTTATGAACGACTTACCAAAGCCGTTGAGCCAACGGGAACTGTTGCTTGGAACTTTGAAAAGTTTTTAGTTAATAAGCAAGGTGAAGTGGTAGCTCGATTTAATAGTAGTGTCCAGCCAAATTCACCAGAGATAATTGCCAAAATTGAGAAAGAATTAGCAAAATAGTCATTAGTCATTAGGTTGTACTATTGGTATTGATTTTTGGCTCTAGACTGTTAAGTTTATTTCCGTCCAGTTTCTTAATTGAGAATATTATCTCAATTTAGTAGTTTAATTTATTTGTGTCTAATTTGTCATGAACGTTGCAATCATTGGTTGTGGTTATGTTGGTTATAAAGTTGCTCAATATTGGCAGCAAAAGATGAATTTTGTTGTCAGTGTAACCACAACTTCCCCTGAGCGTGTCTCTGCACTAGAATCAGTATCCCAAAGAGTTGTAGTTACTCAAGGGAATGACCTAGATAGTCTAAAATCAGTTTTGCACAATCAAGATGTTGTACTTTTGAGTGTTGGTGCAAAAAGTGCAGAAGCTTATGAAGAAACTTATCTACAAACTGCCCAAACTTTAGTTGCATCCTTGCAACAGATTAAAAGTGTGAAACAATTAATCTACACTGGGAGTTATGCAGTATATGGTGACAGAAACGGTGTCTGGGTAGATGAAGAAACACCACTTGCACCTGCTAATTTAAATGCCCAAATTCTCCGAAAAACAGAGGATGTGTTGCTATCAGCATCTAGCGAAAATCTCCGCGTTTGTATCTTCCGCTTAGGAGGGATTTATGGAACTGGTAGGGAATTGATAAATATATTTAGTAGATATTCTGATACAGTCCGTCCGGGGAATGGTGAGGATATCACAAATTGGATTCATTTGGATGATATTGTTGGTGCAATAGAATTTGCTCGTCACCGTCGTTTACAAGGGATTTACAATCTAGTCGATGATGCACATCTCACTAGCCGAGACTTGCTAGATAGCTTATTTGAAAAACATAATTTACCTAAAGTTAAATGGGATACTTCTATCAAGAGTACACGCCCATATAATGCTTTGGTATCGAATGAGAAGCTCAAAGAAGCTGGATACCAGTTGATTCATCCCCAAATGATTTTTTAGCAAGTATTAAAAACTAGGAATTATGCAACCATCTGCTGTAACTAACCCAAACAATTTGACAGCATCTCCTAGCCAGTTTTACGCTTGGCGTAATTATCGTTGCGCCTACGAAGTTCATCAACCAATTAATACAACCGATGAGAGCATTCCCTTACTTTTAATTCATCCTATTGGTGTCGGATTGTCGCGGCAATTTTGGCAGAGATTTTGTAGTGAGTGGTATAAAAAAGGAGAGCAGAATTCCATTTACAACCCTGATTTACTAGGATGTGGTGAAAGTGATATGCCTCGTATAGCTTACACTCCTAGTGATTGGGCAGAACAGTTGCAATACTTTTTACAAACAGTAGTGCAAAAACCTGTTATTGTAATAGTACAAGGTGCTTTATTGCCAGTTGCTATCCGATTAGTCCAAAAAGAATCAAATTTAATTGCTGGACTCGTACTTTCTGGGCCTCCATCGTGGGCTTTGATGACAAATAAACCACCAGAATGGCAGCAAAAATTTCTTTGGAATGTGTTAGATTCGCCTTTTGGTAGTCCTTTTTATCGCTATGCACGCACCCCAAAATTTTTACGTTCTTTCTCGACTCGTCAACTCTTTGCTTCTGAAAATGCTGTAGATGCAGAGTGGTTGAATACATTGATTGCAGGTGCAGAAAATCCTGCGAGTCGTCATGCAGTGTTTTCTTTTTTAGCAGGATTTTGGCGACAAGATTATACTAGTTTGATTGCCTCTATTCAACAACCAACATTAGCGGTTGTAGGGGAAACTGCATCGAGTATTAGCCAAGACAATAGAAAAGAAACGCCAGATGAACGCTTGGCTCATTACCTAGATTGTTTGCCTCAAGGTCAAGGTATAAAAATAAATGGGCGTAATGTTTTACCTTATGAATCAACCACTGATTTTGTAGCAGCGATCGCCCCATTTATTACAGCGCTCGTCAAGTAATTGAACTACACCACTTCCTATTCCCCATTGCCCCTTATCCCCAGAAAGGGCCCCGATTTCCCCATTCCCCATCTCAGTCGTGGTCTAAATACCTAAAAACTGCTGTAATGAAGTTTCTTAGCTAATTGGTAGTTAGATTGTACCAGTTCTCTCATGATAGGTTATGACTGGAATTGATTACTAAAGGCAAGCAAAATTATGTTCCCCAATCGCCGAGGACAAAGAGTTCCCAATGTCACTTTTCATACTCGCCAAGACAACGCCTGGGTGGATGTGACAACCGACAATCTATTTGCTAATAAGACAGTGGTTGTCTTTTCTTTACCAGGTGCTTATACTCCGACTTGTTCATCAACTCATCTTCCTGGCTACAACGAATTGGCAGGGATTTTCAAAGAAAATGGTGTCGATGACATTATCTGTATTTCTGTCAATGATGCCTTTGTGATGAACGAGTGGGCGAAGGATCAAGAGGCAGAAAATATCATACTCATTCCCGATGGTAATGGTGAGTTTACTGAAGGTATGGGTATGCTGGTAGATAAATCAGACTTGGGGTTTGGGAAGCGATCGTGGCGCTATTCTATGTTGGTGAAAGATGGTGTAATCAACCAGATGTTTATTGAACCAGATGAACCAGGAGATCCCTTTAAGGTATCCGATGCTGAAACAATGCTTAGATACATCAACCCCCAAGCAGTGAAGCCCGAACTAGTTTCCCTGTTTGCAAAAGTCGGTTGTCCCTTCTGTGCTCGTGCTAAGGCGATGCTCAAAGAACATGGCATTAACTACGAAGAAATTACCTTAGGTAAGGATATCACCACACGGTCGTTAAAAGCAGTTACAGGTGCAACAACAGTTCCCCAAGTGTTTATCGATGGTAAATTAATTGGTGGTTCTGAGGCATTAGAAGCCTATTTCGCTGCTAAATAAGTTTCAGTTGACTCACACATATCACCTCTGTCAACTTTTAACTTTTCATGTCATGTGGAAAAGCTAACGATTAACCTAATCTCCTAACCCCCTTCCCGGCATGGGAAGGGGGAAAATTCAGGTGAAAGTCATGATATTTTTGACCATAGCCTGATTTGTAAAAATTGAAAGCTACAGATCCCTGACTTCGTAAAAGTTGTCGGGGATCTTGTTTTTATTTAGCAATTAACAAATCTTCAGATGAATAGATGGATTTTTGTCCAGCTATTCACTACCGATCATATAAAATTGATTCGGATTGAAATTTCATTTATTTAAGAAACAATATGTTTGCCAGAGTTCGCCGTATTTTAAGTCAGTTTTTTAGTAAATCAAGGACAATCAATAATGAACCACTTAATAAAGTGAGTTTGATAGTAATTATTTTGATTGATATTTTTATCTTGATTAATGTTTTTACGGGACTTGATGATATTAGCAGATGGCATCTCAGTCCGACTCAGGCTTATCCATGTTATTCTGAGTGGCAAAATTATCGGGCAAAAACCAACAAAGATAAAGACTATCAAATTGTTAAACTTTCATTACCATACTACCCGAACAATCAACTCAGCTTTCAGCAAAACTATCAAAAAGCCGAAGTAGGACATCTGGGTAAGGTTTCTAAAACGTGCTTGCAGTATGCCGATTACAAGGATAAAATTAACAATCCTGAAAAGCAACAAATCATCAAAACTATTGATCAAAAACAAGCGAAAATCAGCACGTTAGAGCAAGTCAATAACAATATTAAAGCCCAGTATGACTCAACGCTTTTAGAAAAAATTGCAGGTCAAGGTCGTGAACAATCAATTAATCAAGTCAGTGCTGAAAAAGCTAAACAGACATTAGAACAAAATAATCGCCAAATTGCTACTCTTAAACAAGAAAATTCTACTCTTAAAAATGAATTACTTGCCAAACCGGAAAGCATTAGTTTTATAACCTTTCTTAAAGATGACAATCAATTCCGGGAAGTTGATAAAGGCTATCAGCAGGCATCATTTTGGTATCCAAGTATCCAGCTTGCTTTTCAGTCCCTCTTTCTTTTACCATTGATTCTCATTGCTTTATCAGTTCATAAATTTGCCCAAGCAAGAAGATATGGACTCGTCTCGTTAATTAGCTGGCATTTGTTAGTTATATTTTTTATCCCACTAATCGTTAAAATATTTGAATTTCTTCAAATAGGTGTAATATTCAAATTTCTATTTGATATTATTAGTGCTCTTTTTGGTGGTTTACTTTTCCTGATTAATTATGTTTATATATTGCTGATTCCAATAATTGGTTTTGGAATTATCCAGTTTTTTCAAAAATTTGTCTTTAATGCTAAAGTCCAGGCAGCTAGCAGAGTTCAAAAATCATGCTGTGTCAGTTGTGCTAAGAAAATTCGGCATCGTGATACTTACTGCCCGCACTGTGGTTATTATCAGTATATTGAATGCCAAAACTGTCATAATCTTACTTATAAACATTTGTCGTACTGTAAACATTGTGGAACTTCTCAAGATTTAAGTAATTTGTAATCAGTGAAGTCGTTTATCAGTCCTTTTGATTTCAGATATGGAAAAAGTGAAAACGCCTCTTTCTTTTCTCAAAAATCTGTTGATTGCTCGTTGGCGATCGCTCTTAATTCTCTTGATAGGAGTATATTTACCTTTGCAGGTATTTGAAATCCTGACAGTGAATGTATGGAAGAATGAAGCAGGCTTTCCGTGGGATGTGCCTATTCTGTTAGCAGTTCATTCTACAGCCAACCCACAGTTAGATGTTTTAGCAGTGGCGCTAGCTTTAATTGGGTCGCCTCGGACGGCAGTGCCGATTTTGGGTACGATCGCACTAATATTATTACTTCAAAAACGCTGGCGATCGCTAGCTTATTTACTCACCGCCTCACTAGGAAGTATCATCATCAACCGCACAGCAAAGGAATTAATGCATCGAGTGCGTCCACAATTGTGGCAGTCCATTGCGCCTGAGTCTAGTTTTGCATTTCCCAGTGGTCATGCCATGACGAGTATAACTCTGGTAGCAATTTTGCTGTTCTTAACTTGGGCTAGCTCTTGGCGCTGGTTGGTTTTCATATTCGGTAGCTTATACATAATAGCTGTAGCGTGGTGTCGTCTCTATCTGGGGGTTCATTTTCCCAGTGACATCCTCGCGGGTTGGATGGTTGCATTAGGTTGGACAATTGGCGTTAGTCTAATTATTAAACCGCATACAACTACAGCCAAGTCCATAGATGGCGATCGCCCTGAAGATGAAACTACCTTACTCCCTGAAGAAAGAAAGAAAGTAGACACGCGAGACAGTCCACTGGACTAATAAAATGCGACGAAATGGGGATTTTGGCAGGGTACAATCCGCAAGCCTAGTTGAAGAAGAATTCAGAAGTCAGAATTCAGGAGCAGAGCCGGAGACGCTACGCGAATGCTTAGGGGCGCAGTCTATCGTAGAGTCTGACTCCTGACTCCTTACTCCTGAATTCTGTTCGATAAAGTTTAGGAAGATTTTTTCCCGTCTGAAACCATTTGCGAGAGGATATAGGCTGCGAAATCTAGTAACTGATCCAGTAAAAAGCCAATGATACCGATGTATAAAATTACCTGGATTATGTAATCGGCATTGCCAGCTTTATAAGCTTCCCAGAGAGTAAACCCAAGTCCTTTTGGGCCTGTTAACATTTCTGTGGCAATAACTATAAACCAGGCTACCCAAATGCTAACTTTCAAGGCATGGAATATATGAAATATAGCTACTCGGAAGTTATTATTCTGTCTCTGAAAATGCCGCATACCTATTGCCGTATTAATGATCATCGTCCAGAGAGTTCCCAAAAAAACTACTATAATAGCAGCCGAATCGCTCTCTTGAAACGCTATTAGCGCAATAGGTAGCAAAGCTATAGGAGGGATACTATGTGGTATCTGAAATATCAGCCTAAATAGCTGATAAATCATACTATTCATACCTATTAAATATCCGATAAAACTACCTAAGACAGCAGCTGGTATGTAACCCACAAATAACCGTTGTAGGCTAGATAAAATGTCTAAAAACATATTATTTTCTCTGCCTCAGTTCTCATAGAAAACATTTGGGAAATACTGCGGCAACAACACAAAGTAGCGAATAGAAAAGTGTAGTGAATTACACGTTATTTTTGAGCGTCCTAAGCTTTTTTATATCTTCTCCCCCTTGATTAATAATCAAAAAACTTAGGTATTATTACGATGTGATAGTAGTAGTACAAAGAAGGGTAAAATTTGGCTTTACTAAACTTTATCAGAAAAGCAAATCATGATTAGTAAATTAAATACAATTTCCAGATTTTACTTTCTTGTATAAAGCTCTACAACTTTTAATCCTAAATAAATAGCAAATTTTGTTATTAGCAATACAGAATTTTTGTGGTTCTTCAGTATCTAGTACAGATCGCCGGAAATAAATCACCCATTCCAAATGAATAAAACACTTACGCTGTATTCATTTTTAATTTTTAATTTTTAATTCCGCCTTGCGGTACTAGTATGCTGATTTTAAGCTTGAAAAAGAGAACAGGAAAATTCCCATAATTAGAATTAGGTGATTTAAGCACGAACCTATGCTTTTCGTCTAAAGTCCAATATAATACTGTAAATCAATAAATTTACCGGAGTTTTGCCGTAGGTTTACTGAAGTCAAATATTTATTGACCCCTGAAAGCAGAGTGATGATGTTGACTAAGTTCTCTTCAAGCCGACTGTTGGCTATGGCTGTTGCCTTCCTCCAGAGGTTCCAACAAAAAAGAATCCGCACCTGTTCTGTACTGTTTGCAGTGGGACTTGGCTTAACTTTAGCTGTTTCTGCTTGTTCTCCAAGCGCAAGCGACAACTCTGGGACAATCCAGACAGCTAGTTCTACTCCAGCAGCTAGCGGTATTACAGTTCGTATCGGCTACCAGAAAGCATCAACCGTACTCTATGCACTGAAGGCGAGAGGGGAATTAGAGAAAGCTTTTGCAGCTTCAGGATCTTCCGTAACTTGGTCAGAATTTCCTGCTGGCCCTCCACTCCTAGAGGCATTAAATGCTGGCAGTATTGATTTTGGCTATACCGGAGAATCACCACCTATATTTGCTCAAGCCGGGGGTATTCCTTTGGTTTATGTTGCCTACGATCCTTGGAGTCCCAAGGCTGAAGCTATCCTGGTGCCCAAGGATTCACCTATTAAAAGTGTGGCTGAACTCAAGGGTAAAAAAATTGCCTTTTCCAAAGGTTCTAATGCTAACTACCTATTGGTGAAAGCACTGGAAAAGGCAGGAGTACAGTACAGTGACATCCAACGAGTGACTCTCACTCCCGCCGATGCTCGTGCTGTATTTGAGAGAAAAAACGTTGATGCTTGGGCAATTTGGGATCCTTACTTAGCCGCAGCAGAAGCAGCAACAGGCGCACGTACTTTAACAGATGCGACGGGATTAGCCCCCAATCGTGGTTACTATCTGGCTGCAAAATCTTTTGTTGATTCCAAGCCGGATGCCTTGAAAATAGTTTTAGATCAGGTAAAGCAAGTTAGTAATTGGGCAAAGAATAATCCTGGCGAAGTTGCTAAGTTTCTTTCCCCTGCTTTGGGTATAGATGCTCCCGTGTTGGAAATAGCAGAAAAGCGGCGTGAGTATGATGTACTTCCGCTTACAGATGAAGTAATTACTAAACAGCAAGAGGTTGCAGATACCTTCTACAAAATTAAATTGATCCCAAAAGAAATCAAAGTTAAGGAAATTGTTTGGCAAGGCAAAGTGAATAATTCGTAATTACGCTCGTTCCAAGTTCTCAAAGCGAATCACGGTTGAAGTTGCCCTGAAAGGGTAGTTTAATTAAGTATCAATATAAAAGGAGTTAAAAAAAACGTATTTTTTAACTCCATGTCCCTATTTACTTTCAGGTTTTTTATCTGAAAATTTTGAAAGTATTTCAAAATTTCAGTAGCTTTATTACATACCCCAAACTCCCTTTCAAAAGCCGTACTTAACACATCAAATTACCGTTTAATAGCCTGATAATCAAGAGGGGATGAAAAAGATCCTACTTTTCCCACCTTTCTTACCTTCTATCTATAATCTTTTTCTACATATAGGCCAATATGGTTCAGTTAAGGGCTACTGGCAAAAATTTTGGTATTTTGAGACGCGATAAATCGCCGTCTCTACAAGTGTTTTGGTCTTATCTGAACTGTATTGACATATAGGGAATTTGCAAAACGTAATTGTCGATTTAGTCATTAGTACTAAGAGTGTTCCACAAAATAAATGATCCAAAACCCGTCATTGCGAACGCAACGCTTGCAATGACAACTGGGTATTTTTTTACTTTGAGTACTCTAACGCTCTTTTATGACTCTGATGAAAGAAAAAAAATGTAGGTTGGGTTGAACTTTAGTGAAACCCAACAAAACCAAGGATTTTTCGTGTTGGGTTTCGTTCCTCAACCCAACCTACTCGTAAATTTATCAAAGCCTTAACAATCAAGGGTTATGAATTTTTATTTAACGAGAGTAATAGAAGAGCACTAATGACTAAAGTTGATTTCGCGCTTTCAGTTGCAGATATCGCTCAACCAACTGATCGGCAATTTGATTTGCTGGCGCATCTAGTACCAATACACCTTTTTGTTTCAGTTGGGCAAATGCTACTTGTCGTTGCATTAATAAATCTAGTGCCACTGCACGTCCGTAAGTGCCTGTAACATCATCTGTGAAGGTGTGTGCTAGACGATCAACTTGCGGATCTCGCAAAGTCACGCAAAATGGGAGATAGCGGGGTGCTAGCTTGGAAAGTGCCGCAAGGAGTTCTGTAGAGGCAGTGACATCAACTAAGTCGGTAATCACAACTACAAGCGCCCTCCGAGTTTGTCGCTGCAAAACATTTGTCACCGCACCCAAATAATCAGATTCAAATAACACTGGTTGAATTGGAGTTAGGCGATCAATTAGCTGATTTAAATGATGTTGACCGCGTTCTGGGGGAATCCACGTATGCATTTGGCGGTCAAATACACCAACACCCACGCGATCGCCTCGATGTAAACCTGCCAAAGCTAAGGATAAAGTTGCATTTAAACCCCAGTCAAATCGCTGCAAACCCTGCACTTTTGCCGTCATTAAGCGTCCGCGATCAAGTAAAATTAGCAATGTTTGTTCCTGTTCTGGTTCCAGAACCCTCACCAGTGGCATTGCATTACCGTAGCCACCAACCCGACGGGCAGTAGCTTTCCAATCAATAAACCGCAAATCGTCACCAGTGCGATAGTTTCGCAGTTCGGCAAACTCTGTACCAATACCAGTTTTGCGAGATTGGCGGATTGATCCTGACGATTGCAGTGTCAGACGAATTGTGAGCGATCGCAATCCCACTAAATCAGGATAAACTTTCACTGGCAGACTTTGGGGAATTTGCCAATCATCCCAAGCTAGTCCCCAAAGTCCCAACTGTCGGACTTGAATGTTCCCCCAAGGAAACTCTCCCCGATGTGTCGGGTGGACGGTATACGTCAATTCTTCAGTGCTATTACTGGGAAGAATCGCGCTTAGTGCAGGTGCAGACACGCCAAACCCTGTTGGGTAATAGTCACGGATTTCAATTTGGGCGTTGGTATTTTGCGAAGTTACTTTTAGCACTACAGGATTATCACGCCCAATGGATAATCGTGACGGTAATTCGCGGGTAATTTGCACGCGAGAACGCCGCACCCGTAAACCATCTGCAACCATTAGTCCGAGAACGATGGGATCAAATACCACGGTGATGACGATGGTTATTCTAATGGTGAGCAATAGGGATAGGATCGGGGCGAGTGCTATACCCAAAACTAATAATAAATAAACCCGTCTGGAAGGAACCATTTTTTAGAGCGAGAAGTTAGGAGTTAAGTATAAGGGCGATCGCATTTGTTACATCGGCGATCGCATTTGTTACATCGGCGTTCGCATTTATTACATCAGCGATCGCATTTGTTACATCGGCGATCGCATTTGTTACATCAGCGTTCGCATTTGTTACATCGGCGTTCGCATTTGCTATTTCGGTAGTTGCATTGGGCTAACGATACAATAACTATATAGATTTACTAGTGCCATCAATAACACATAATTATTAATTTGTACATTATGAATAGCAAAACTAGATTTTTGACTTTTGTCACGGTAACGCTGGCAGTTTCTTCTGTTACCGTCAGTACAGTTATAGCAAAGGCGAAACTGACGAACCAGTCAAAACTGTTTATCAAGGGCATCGGCACAGTACAAGTTGGTATGACTGTCCCCCAAGCGGCAAAGGCTGCTGGTACTAAGCTAGTGGGCGATTCAGCAAATAACAATTGCTATTATGTCAAGCCACAAAATGAACCCAAAAATCTTTCGTTTATGGTGACAGAAGGTCGCATTTCTAGAGTAGATGTGCGGGAAAATACTCTGATTACGACCCTCAAAGGTGCAAAAATTGGCGACACTGAAGCGCAGATCAAGTCTCTTTATCCAGGACAAATTCAAGTTACACCTCATAAATATGTCGAGAACGGACATTACTTAACTTTCATCCCGAAAGACCGCGCTGATCAGAACTATCGTGTAGTCTTCGAGACTGATGGTAAAGTTGTCACTCAGTTCAGAGCCGGTAAATTGCCAGAAGTTGAATATGTTGAGGGCTGTTCTTAGAAAATATTCGCTCTAGTACAGTACGGCGGAAATAAACGACCCCTTCGGGTTCGGCAGTTCCTCATGGGGGGAACCCCCAAGACCGGACTGCCTCACCATTCCAAATGAATAAAACACTTACGCTGTATTCATTTTTAATTTTTAATTTTTAATTTTTAATTCCGCCTTGTGGTACTAGTCTCAATCCAATTGCGATCGCTACAGTTGCAAAAGCTTATTTTGTCCACTGTGGGTAGTTTAAGCTGTTGTGCCTTTAATTTGCACTAATATTTTTTTCAATATGATTGTGGGGTGGGCATCTTGCCCGCCCTGATAGTGCAAGTTGTATATGTAACAGCTTACCTGGGAACAGGCACTTGATTAATTACCGACGCAATTACTGCATCCATTTGTAAACCATCCAACATTGCTTCTGGTTTCAGAATGAGGCGATGACGTAGCAGTGGTGATGCAACTGCTTTAACATCATCTGGTGTAACAAAATCTCTGCCAGCTAACCACGCTAGGGCTTGAGATGTCTGCAACCAAGCACCGGCGGCGCGAGGCGATGCACCTAAAGTTAAATCAGGATATTGACGCGATGTTCTCACCAACGCCAACAAATAATCAACGATCGCTTCTGATACTTTAACCTCTTTAACTGCTTGTCGTGCTTGCAAAATGTCGGCTACTGTTGCGATTGGTTTCAAACGGCTAATATCCAAACGCCGTGCTGCAAAACCCGCCTGACGATTGAGTAACATTTGCTTTTCGGCAGCTTGATCGGGGTAATCTACCACCAGCTTAAACAAAAATCTGTCCAACTGCGCCTCTGGTAAGGGATAAGTCCCCTCAAATTCCAGGGGATTTTGGGTTGCAATCACCCAAAATAAATCTGGTAACGGCAAACTTTCACCATCTAGCGTTACCTGCATTTCTTCCATTGCTTCCAGCAGCGCCGCTTGGGTTTTCGGGGGAGTCCGATTGATTTCGTCAGCTAGCAGCACTTCAGTAAATATTGGCCCTTTTTTCAAAGTGAAATTGCGGCTATTCAAGTCAAAAATATTTGTCCCAGTAATATCTGAAGGTAAGACATCTGGTGTTAGTTGAATTCTACGAAACTCCCCTTGGATTAACTGCGCCAATACTTTTACTAGGAGAGTTTTACCCGTTCCCGGTACTCCTTCCAAAATTACGTGTCCACCCGCTAATAGTGCTACTAAAAGTTGCTGTATTAGGCTAGATTGTCCGACAATTACTTGATTAAGACCTTGACCAAGACGAATTAAGATAGGATGGGCTTCGTTCATATTTTTGTTTGTTTATAAATTATTTACTCAGAAGTACTCAAGCACAGTTCCAAAAAATTAATTACGAATTACGAATTACGAATTACGAATTTCCCTAATGCTTCGCCATTTCCCCAACCAGCTTAACAGGTCTCTTTCACTGATGGGTTGTTTGTGAGATTGTAGCTTTAAAACTGCATCTAATTCTGCTGCACTTGCGCCTGTTTTTTCTATCCAAAAATTGATCAAGGCTTGACGTTCTAAAAGTACTTGCCCTAATCCCAAGGCTTTTTGGAGTTGTAGTTGTTCTTGTTTACCCACCATCTCGACAACAAAGTCAGTAGTATCAGCTTTCTGCAACACTCCCGCTAAAGCTTGGATATATGCTTCGCTATTATCTACAACTGGTGTATCTAAAGCTACTGGCTTGCCAAAGCGGCGATTCTGCGCCCAAGTTAGCACCAATAGCAGTATACCTAGCTGCACCAATATTGGAAGTAAAGGAGTTTTAGCAAAAAAACTAGATAAATCTCCTTCGCTTTCTTTCTTTCTAACATCGGCATCTTTATAGCCGTGGATGTATTCATCGACAAGTACTGTGTTACCTTTTTCGGTTACTAAATTGGCTAAATACTTGAAATTACTTAAATAATCTTGGTAGGCGTTGGCGGCTAAATAAGGAGTGGTAGAAAAAATTACCTTTCCTTGTTTGTAATTTTCTTCCCAGACAACAGCACCAAAGCGATCGCCTAAATCAATTTGCTGGGACTTAGCTTTCTTATATCGTCTACGTGTATTAATTTTGATATCACCTTGAGGAGATTTCTGTATAGTGCTAAACTCAGCTTCTGTAACTCGCGCCGCCGCACCCAAAATTACCAAATTATTCCCTTTTTCTACCCATTCACGCTCTTGACTATCCAGTGTCGTCTCCCTGGGATAGCTGCTTACCTGTAGGATGGTAACTGGGCTGTTCTCTGGCTGAATATCACTAAAAGGCTTTTGCCAGCGCTTGATAGAAGTTCCCTGCTGTTGCATAAAAGCATACCAAGCACCATAGCCATCAGGAGCGCGGTTATAGGTAGAGCCAGCGTTAAGTTTAGTATTATTGGGAGCCGCAAGCAAACTAAGTAAAACGATCGCAGCTAGTGCGATCGCTCCTATCCAAGCAAGGCGATTTGAACGTTTCATTTTCGACTTTCACTATAATTACTTCGTTTCAGTATCACTAGTGTTAATACTTACTTATTTTTTAGGTAAAGTCAAAAATATAGTTAATTTTTTTACACTAGTTTTCATTTAATTGGAAGTTTTAAAAAACCCCACTCTATCTAAAGAGTGAGGTTTATACGGTAACTAAACTAAGGCTATTTAACCGCACATAGATGATATCACTCAAATTGCATAAGCGATCGCCCCGATACTACAATAAAACCGACAGAATCAAGTCTTAGAAGCGGCTGGCGAATTCCCTCTAGAATGGCTGCATTTAAAGCGGTTTCTATCTTCAATTCTTCAGCTAACGCATTATCCCAACTTTGTTGGTTCAGGCGGAGGCGTAATTGTTCTACTCTATTGTCTAATTTCTTTTTGGCAACATTAGCGCAACTTTGGCACAACTCAATAAAATCAGGACGACTGGAAAGTAATTCCGAAGAAGTGTTACGCACTTGATAGCAAAAGTTTTGCCATTTATTAGGATCAACAAAATCGTCAAGAATTCCTAAGCGCTCTTTTGCTAAATTGTAATCTCGTCCTTGATTATTGTTTTTATCTTTGTATGGACGTTGCAGAATACTTAAGAGTGCTTTATCCTCAACAGCACGGATTGGCTCCTTGCGACCATCAATATAGATAGTTTCTATAATTGGCGGAAATAGAGCATCAACACGTCGCTGCAAGATTTTGAATTGAGAATTATCTAGTTTGTAATCAATTAAAACTTGTTTGACAAATTTTAAATTCGTTTCGGCTACATAATTGCATTGGAAACCGAACCACTCTTTCCCTTCTTTGGAATCCCAAGATGCATCAGTGCGCCACATCGCAAAGGCTTCACCTCGGTCATCCCAGTTTATATAGTTCAAGAGTGCTTCTACAAATCCTTCCCCAACCCGAAAGAGTTTAACACTAGAATTCTGATTTGCTACCCGGCGATTATAAGTACCATATTGGTCTAGATAACTTTCAGCAAAACGGTTTTTTAACTCATTTATGGGAACCAAAGTCCGTGTTGTCGGTTGATAACGGCGCATCTCCGATGAATCTGGGTTATTGAGTGCCCTAAATCCTAATGCGTCACAAATCCAGCCTTCAATTGCTCGCTTAATTTCTAGATGACAAGCATCGTAATTATCTAAATCTTGAAAATACTGGGTTGCAATTTCATCGTTGGCGTCAATTTCATCTAGAGCATTCTGCTCGCTAATTTTTGCTATTTCAACTTCAATTTGCTCTTGAATAGGCGAAATCATTTCTAACAATCCAGCCGCGCTTGATTGAAACAAAACTGTTTCTAATTCTGCAAGTTTATCATCCACATAAAACTGGAGACTGGCAATTGATTGTTGGAAAATCCCAAAGCCATCTTTCAATACTTGATACCAAGCATTGTGAGGGCTATCTGACAAATAGGGGCCAATCAAGGCACAGGATTGGATGCCGATTTTGCTGCCAATACGGTCAAGTCTGCCAATTCTTTGCTCTAATTGATTAGGCGACCAAGGAAGATCAAAATGAATTAACCAATCGGCAAACTGGAGGTTACGCCCTTCTTCTCCAGAGCGATCGCATACTAGAATAAAGCAGTTTGGATTATTCTTGAACCTATTTAAGCCTTCCTCAACCTTGTCTGGCGGTTCTCCAAATTGATGTTTGGCTACTGTCTCTGCACCAAAGATATCAGACAAATACCGGACAATTTCGCCACAAGTTTGCACAAAACTGGTAAATACAATAAATTTAGGCAGAACATCCCCAGTAATTGGTCTCTTGATTCTCTGCTGTATTCTCGTGATGAATTCGTTTTGATTCTTCCGAACGTTTGCGGGAATTTTGAAGTATGTACCTAGCTGATTCAGCAGCACTGTTTTCAGATTTTCCGTCCGTTCTCCATCCTCTTGAGGTTGACGAATAATTTTGAGGAAGGATTGCAGAATCTCTTCTTCCCCTGAGAATTTGGGGGTTGTAGTTAAGATGCGAATCTCGTCTTCTTTAAACTCCTGGATGAGTTTAGCATGAGGCTTACCAGTTAAACGGGCAGTAATTACCTGTTCTAAAATCCCTAACCAAGTACCAGAAGCTAAGAATAACAGCAGAAAAATTTGCTGATATTGCTTTTCTTGGGGGGCGACACTACGCCATTGATTGAGCAGTTCGTGAATATCAGGCGATCGCTCGTCCAAATCATACTCTTCTTTGGGCGTAAAATTGCGGTCAAATATCACATCTTCTACCGCCGCGCGACGATTGCGAAGCATTCGGCGGTGTAGTCGATAGGTATCGCTGACGTGGACACGAATCGCTTGGACTATTTGCTCTTGCTCAGTAGAATTTGCTTGTAAACAATTTTCTAAATCATCCGCCAGCTTCAGTAAATACTCATCCTCAGCAAAGAGGCTTCGTAGTTGCTGCAAACTACTCTTAAGAACCAGAGGTTCCGCACCTTCTTTAAAAGAAAGCAGAAGTTTACCAACTTGCTGACGGCTTTCAACTTTGGCACGAAAACCTGCTAAATCACCAATTTTATAGGTTGTTGGGTCGAGCAAGTGCAACATGGCCAGAAAATCCTGCTCATGATTGAGAACAGGAGTGGCAGATAATAAAAGCAAGCGATCGCTCTTATGAGCAAGCTCTTTGCAAGTCTGAAAACGCTGGCGCACTGTTGCATCCTTAGAGGTCGCCATTGCCGCGATATGATGGGCTTCATCTAAAATTAAGCAGCCTATCTTCGCTTTCAGGTTGATTTTATGGATATCTTCAACCGCCAGCACCGCTACCCGTTTGCCAAAATGGGAGATATAAAACTTGTTTTCTAACTCAGTCCGCCATTGTTTGAGCAAATATTGCGGAACTATCACCACCGCACCTTTTTTCGGTTCATCGAGAAGGAATTGACGGAGAATCGCGCCAGCTTCGATGGTTTTTCCCAGTCCCACCTCATCTGCTAGCAAGTAGCGTTGAATTGGGTCTTCCAGTACCCGCCGCACAACTTCAACTTGGTGAGGATATAGATCAATGTTTGCCGAAATCAGTCCCGTCATCCCGCGACTCACAGCGCGTTGCTTAATCAAGGATTTCACAAAAGCCAATCTTTTGTCGTGGAAGTAAGGCGTTTCGTGACCCTTCATCGCCAGAGTTTGGATGGGGTCTGTGTTTGGGAGATTACAACGAACGTAAATATCTTCAACAGATGCGATCGCAGTCTTCTTATCTGGTAAATCAATCTGATACATTTCGGTATCTTCATCCCAGATGAAAACTCTGCCAACTATCCATTTATCTTGGGTTGGAGACTTGACATAGCATCGAGCCTGTGGTTCAAGCTTAACTTCCGAGAGCGAATTTAAAGGTAAAGTTTTTTGGAGACGTTGCCCTATAGAGCAGAAATACTCAACATTCGCATTGGCATCAGATATTTCCGTAACTTTTCCGATACCCAAGTAGTTATTCTGGGACTGTACCAATAAACCGAGCTTAATCATAGATCCAGTCCCCTGAACACACTAAAAGAACCTTCCAGACTAGTTTGTTCACCTAGTATCTGAAAATTTTGTCGATCAACATTATAGATAATAAACTAGCATCACAGTTTTTGTTATGGGGATTGCTCCACCACAGCCAATTAGTAAAATCAGCAATTTTTCAGATAAATACACCATGCGGTAGAGGCATAACATTGCTGTGCTCTACAACATAATATGGTTCAATTAAATAAAAACTGCTGTCAATTCACATTCCTCAGTAAAGTTTTGCGTAAAAGCGTAGCGTTTTCAAATGCAAGGCGATGCATTGGTATTGTCAGCCGACACAATGGCATTGTTAGTGGACACAATCGTATTGTCACCCAAAACAATCGTATTGTTAGCCAACACAATGGCATTGAGAAGATTACCAAATTTAATTTGCTACAAATTAATTAAATGTTGTACTTAGCTGATTATGTACTGCAACAGATTTACGCTTGGGAGCATCCCAGTTTTGATCATTCGATGAAATAATAAAATTTAATATGTCATTGCGAGGAGGAACGACGAAGCAATCCCAGTCTTTGCGATTGCTTCGTCGTTCCTCCTCTCTACAAGACGCACTCGCGTTCGCAATGACGTTTACAAAAATGGGATGCTCCCTTTACGCTTTGCCTTGAGAACGCCACGATACAATTAAGATCGTGTACTTTTACTTAACTATGAAAAAAATTAGAGACAACACAATTAAGTTAAATCAATTTTTAAAGTTGATGGGTATAGTGCCAACTGGAGGCCAAGCCAAGCTGATGATTCAAGGTGGCGATGTCCAAGTAAACGGGATGCTGGAAACTCGACGAGGACGGCGACTAGTAC
>NNBU01000439.1_pt1 | contig 31166 bp, 25 predicted proteins | sample 1173781 | NCBI WGS metagenome assembly NNBU01 (sample SAMN07173937, study PRJNA388173) | plant metagenome | biome: Plant school; feature: Soil; material: Symbiotic tissue of Blasia pusilla L.; isolation source: symbiotic tissue sample KVJ2 | host: Blasia pusilla | place: Norway: Troms, Kvaloya...
CCAAGAACCCCGACATTCAGGTCGAATGGGTAACGCTGGAAGAAAGCGTCCTGCGTGAACGCGTCACGACCGACATCGCCACCAAGGGTGGCCAGTATGACGTGATGACGATCGGGACCTATGAAGTTCCGATCTGGGCCAAGCAGAACTGGCTTCTGCCGCTCGACAATCTCGGCGCCGACTATGACGCAGCCGACATCATCCCGGCGATTTCAGGCGGCCTCACCGTCGATGGCAAGCTCTATGCGGCACCCTTCTACGGCGAAAGCTCCTTCATCATGTACCGCAAGGACCTGATGGAAAAGGCCGGGCTGACGATGCCTGACGCGCCGACCTGGGACTTTGTGGCCGATGCGGCCCGCAAGATGACTGACCGTGCCACCGGCGTGAACGGCATCTGCCTGCGCGGCAAGGCCGGCTGGGGCGAAAACATGGCATTCCTGACAGCCATGTCCAACTCGTTCGGCGCACGCTGGTTCGACGAGAACTGGAAGCCACAGTTCGACCAGCCGGAATGGAAGAATACGCTCGACTTCTACGTCAATCTGATGAAGGACGCCGGCCCGGTTGGCGCTTCCTCCAACGGCTTCAACGAGAACCTGGCGCTGTTCCAGCAGGGCAAGTGCGGCATGTGGATCGACGCCACGGTGGCTGCTTCCTTCGTGTCCAACCCGAAGGACTCTACCGTCGCCGACAAGGTCAGCTATGCTCTCGCCCCCGATACCGGTCTCGGCAAGCGCGGCAACTGGCTCTGGGCATGGTCGCTGGCCGTTCCGGCCGGCACGCAGAAGGCCGAAGCTGCTCAGAAATTCGTCTCCTGGGCAACCAGCAAGGCCTATCTCGAGCTCGTCGCGTCCAAGGAAGGCTGGGCCAACGTTCCTCCGGGCACACGCTCCTCGCTCTACGCCAATCCCGAGTACCAGAAGGCCGCTCCGTTCGCGAAGATGACGCTGGACTCGATCAACGCTGCCGACCCGACCAAGCCGACCGTCAAGCCGGTGCCTTATGTCGGTGTCCAGTTCGTCGCCATTCCTGAATTCCAAGGCCTTGGCACGACCGTCGGCCAGCTCTTCTCGGCGGCTCTGGCCGGCCAGATGAGCGTTGACGATGCGCTGAAGCAGGCACAGGACGCATCGACCGCGACCATGACAGAAGGCGGCTACATCAAGTAGTCTTCCCAGAGCTGAGAGCAGGGCCGGCGTCATCAAGACCGGCCCTGCTCCAAACGCCCAGAATGGGCGCACATCTCTTACTGTCTGAAACGCGCAAAAGCCCTGGCTGGAAACAGCCGTGCGACAGTTTCAGGCGTCTCGGCATGACGGTTTAAGAGCAGCAAGAGACCGAACGGTCCAGGTCAATTGGGGGGAAACATGGCTACGCGACAGACCCAAACGCTTGCCAGGCTGATGATGGCACCCTCCGTGGTGCTGCTGTTCATCTGGATGATCGTGCCGCTCGGCTTCACCCTGTGGTTCTCGTTCCAGCAGTATAATCCGCTGAACCCGATCCGCGACGGCTTTGTCGGCTTTGCAAACTATGCGCTGTTCTATTCAAACCCCGCCTTCCTCTACTCGATCATCAACACGCTGCTGATCGTGGGCAGTGTGCTGCTGATCACGGTGATTGGCGGTATCCTGCTGGCCCTCTTGCTCGACCAGCCGATCTTCGGCCAGGGTATCGTGCGCATTCTGGTGATCTCGCCGTTCTTCGTCATGCCGCCGGTGGCGGCACTTGTGTGGAAGAACATGATCATGCATCCGAGCTACGGGGTGTTTGCCGACATCTCCCGCTTTCTCGGCCTGCAACCCGTCGACTGGTTTGCGCAATATCCGCTGTTTTCGGTTATCATCATCGTGGCCTGGCAGTGGTTGCCCTTTGCCACCTTGATCCTGCTGACCGCGCTGCAATCGCTTGACGGTGAGCAGATGGAAGCGGCCGAAATGGATGGCGCCGGCTTCCTGTCGCGCTTTTGGCATCTGACGCTGCCGCATATGTCGCGGGCGATCACCGTGGTCATTCTGATCCAGACGATCTTCCTATTGGCCGTCTATGCGGAAATCCTCGTTACCACCAATGGCGGCCCGGGCTACGCCTCCACCAACCTGCCCTTCCTGGTCTACCAGAAGGCCTCGCTCGAATTCAAAATCGGCCAGGCATCGGCCGGTGGCATCATCGCCGTCATCCTTGCCAATATCGTCGCCTTCTTCGCCATGCGCGCGGTCGGCAAGAACCTGGACCGCTGAGCGGAACTAAGAGGACACGTCAATGGCACGCGCTATCAGCACGAAACGCAAGGCAGTCTTCACGGTCGCGGCTTGGATCGTCGCCCTGATCATCTTCTTTCCGATCCTTTATACGATCATCACCTCGTTCAAATCGGAAACCGAGGCGATTGCCGGCTTCAACCTGATTCCGTCGGGCACACTCGAAAGCTATGCCGAGGTTCAAGGCCAGTACAACTATTTCAAGCCGTTCATGAACTCGGTGATCCTGTCGGTCGGCTCCACCCTGCTTGCCCTGCTGATCGCCATTCCGGCGGCCTGGTCGATGGCATTCTCGCCCGGCAAGCGGACCAAGGACATCCTGATGTGGATGCTCTCGACCAAGATGATGCCGGCGGTGGCCGTGCTGTTTCCGATGTACCTGATCTTCCGCAATCTCGGCCTGCTGGACAGCCGCATCGGCCTGACCGTCATGCTGACGATGATCAACCTGCCGATCGTCGTGTGGATGCTCTACACCTACTTCCGTGAAATCCCCTCGGAGATCCTGGAAGCCGCCCGTATGGACGGAGCGTCGCTGTGGAACGAGATCGTCTATGTGCTGACGCCGATGGCCGTTCCGGGCATTGCCTCGACCATGCTGCTCAACATCATTCTCGCCTGGAACGAAGCCTTCTGGACCATCCGGCTGACGGCCACCAATGCGGCACCGCTGACGGCCTTCATCAGCTCGTTCTCCAGTCCTCAGGGGCTGTTCTGGGCCAAGCTTTCCGCCGCCTCGACGCTCGCCATCGCCCCGATCCTGATCATGGGCTGGTTCAGCCAGAAGCAACTCGTGCGCGGCCTGACATTCGGCGCTGTGAAATAATGAAGTCGGCATTCCAGTAAGCGGGCCGGTCAACGGACCAATAAGCCGAAACGGCTACGGGGAGAAACACATGGGTAACATCGTCCTCAACAAGGTCACGAAATCCTTCGGAGCGACCACCGTCATTCCGGGGATCGACCTGGAGATCAAGGAAGGCGAATTCGTCGTCTTCGTCGGCCCGTCCGGCTGTGGAAAGTCTACCCTGTTGCGCCTGATCGCCGGGCTGGAAGACACCACGACCGGCCACATCGTCATCGACGGCCGCGATGTCACGGACGAAGCGCCAGCCAAACGTGGTCTGGCGATGGTGTTCCAGTCCTATGCGCTCTATCCGCATATGAGCGTGCGCAACAACATCGCCTTCCCGCTGAAGATGGCCAAGCTCGACCCTGCTACCATCGACAAGAAAGTGACGGATGCGGCGCGCGTGCTGAACCTCACCAATTACCTGGATCGTCGTCCGGGCCAGCTTTCCGGTGGCCAGCGCCAGCGCGTGGCCATTGGCCGGGCGATCGTGCGCGAACCCTCGGCCTTCCTGTTCGACGAACCGCTGTCCAACCTCGATGCATCGCTACGCGGCACCATGCGGCTCGAAATCAGCGAATTGCACCAGCAGCTGAAGACGACGATGATCTACGTCACCCACGACCAGGTCGAGGCGATGACCATGGCCGACAAGATCGTGGTGTTGAACGCCGGTCATATCGAGCAGGTCGGTTCGCCGCTCGAACTCTACAACAAGCCCGACAATATCTTCGTCGCCGGCTTCATTGGTTCGCCGCGAATGAACTTCGCCACGGGCGAAATGGCCGCGCCTTACAACGCCCACACGATCGGTTTCCGTCCGGAACATGTCAAGCTCTCGGCAGAGAGCGGCACTTGGCCGGGCGTCGTCGGCGTGGCCGAGCATCTGGGCTCCGACACCTTCCTGCACGTGAACGTCGACAAGATCGGGATGGTGACCGTACGCACCAGCGGCGACTTCCCTGTCTCGCATGGCGACAAGGTGTTCATCACGCCCGATGCCGCCCGCATCCATCGCTTCAACGACAAGGGCCTGTCCCTATGACTGGCAGACTGACTGGAAAATCGGCGATCATCACGGGGTCGGCGCGCGGCATAGGCCGCGCCTTTGCCGAGGCCTATGTCCGTGAAGGGGCTACCGCCGTTGCCATCGCCGATATCGATTTCGACCGCGCTGCCACGACGGCTGCGGAAATCGGTCCTGCCGCGTATCCCGTGCGTATCGATGTCTCAAGCCAGGAGTCGATCGAAGCAGCGGTCGCGGCCTGCATCGAGAAGGCTGGCGGCATCGATATCCTGGTCAACAATGCGGCAATCTTCGATCTTGCCCCGATCGTCGAAATCACCCGCAAAAGCTATCAACGTGTCTTCGATATCAATGTCGGGGGATGCCTATTCACCCTGCAGGCCGTCGCCAAGCAGATGATCGCCCAGGGACGTGGCGGCAAGATCATCAACATGGCAAGCCAGGCCGGACGGCGGGGCGAGGCGCTGGTCGGCGTCTACTGCGCGTCCAAGGCCGCCGTCATCTCGATCACGCAATCCGCTGGTCTCGACCTGATCAAGCACGGCATCAATGTCAACGGCATCGCGCCGGGTGTCGTTGGCAGCGAGATGTGGGACGAGGTGGATGCCCTCTTTGCCAAATACGAGAACCGGCCGCTCGGCGAAAAGAAGAAACTCGTCGGTGAAGCGGTTCCCTTCGGTCGCATGGGTCGAGCAGAAGATCTGGCCGGCATGGCGATCTTCCTCGCCTCGACAGAGGCCGACTACATCGTGGCACAAACCTACAATGTCGACGGCGGCAACTGGATGAGCTGACGGCCTTTCGGCCGCGCTCCTAGTCAAGGAACGAGATCATGACCACCAGACTTTCGCTCAGCCACCTTGCCGAGATTTCGGCCAAAGCTTCCGTTCCTGCGTATCGGCGCGAGGACATCAAGCCAGGCATCCTGCATTTCGGTGTCGGGAACTTTCACCGGGCCCATATGGCGGTCTATCTGCACGAGCTTTTCAACAAGGGTCGCGATCTTGACTGGGGTATCATAGGCGCCGGCGTCCTGCCGTCGGACCAGAAGATGCGGGACACGCTGAAGGCGCAGGATTTCCTCACCACGGTGGTCGAGCAGGATACGACGCGGTCGGCGGCGACCGTCACCGGGCCGATGCTCGACGTGATCACGGCTCCGGACTTTGACCGGATCATTGCGAGGCTTGCCGACCCTGCTATCCGGATCGTTTCGATGACGATCACGGAAGGTGGCTATTTCATCGATCCGGCGACGGGCAAGTTCGATCCCGCCCATCCGGCCATCGTTGCCGACGCGCAAACCCCGGATGCACCGAAGACCGTGTTCGGCCTGATCATTGCTGGATTGAAGGTCCGGCGCGAGGCAGGACATCCGCCCTTCACCGTGATGTGCTGCGATAACATTCCCGGCAATGGCGAAGTGACCGAGGCGACGCTGTGCGGGCTGGCAAAACTCTCCGATCCGGACTTTGCGCACTGGATCCACGACAACGTGGCTTTCCCGAATGCCATGGTCGACCGGATCACGCCTGCCACCGGACAACGGGAGATCGATCTCACTCAGGATACCTATGGCATTGAAGACGGCTGGCCGGTGTTCTGCGAAGAGTTCAAGCAGTGGGTTCTGGAAGACAAGTTTCCGCTCGGTCGCCCGGCGCTGGAGGCAGTCGGGGTTACCTTCGTGCCCGATGTCGCGCCTTATGAGCTGATGAAACTCAGGATCCTGAACGGTGGGCATGCCGCGATCGCCTATCCGGCGGCACTTCTCGACATTCACTTCGTGCACGAGGCGATGGAACATCCGCTGATCCGCGCCTTCCTGTCGAAGCTCGAACACGAGGAGATCGTGCCGGTCGTGCCGCCGGTGCCGGATACGCGCCTGTCGGATTATGTCGATCTGATCGAACGGCGTTTCCTCAATCCGAAGATCGGCGACACGATCCCGCGGCTGGCGCAGGATGGATCGAACCGACAGCCGAAATTCATTCTGCCGTCCACAGCGGACCGGCTGGCCAAGAGGCTTGACGTGCAGGGTCTGGCGCTGGTTTCTGCGTTGTGGTGCCGCTACTTCGAGGGTGTATCCGACAGCGGCAAAGCACTGGTGTTCAATGACGCCAGCGCTCAGCGCCTGCAGACAGCAGCGCTGGCTTCGCGCGTCGACCCGGATGCTTTCCTCGGGCTTACCGACATCTTCGGGGCGACGGGCAGTCACCCGCTGTTCCGCCGACGTTTTCTCGCGGCAGTCAACAGCTTGCGTGCTCAGGGAACGGCGGCTACCCTCCAGCGCTACCTGGATGGAACCCTGTCAGACCCATGATCGCAATCAAGCCGACCGAACTGGTGATCTTCGATTGTGACGGTGTCCTTGTCGACAGCGAACCGATCGCTCTGGATGTGCTGGTGGAGGCCCTGGCGGTGAAGGGGATCGCGATCGATGCCGATGGTGCGGCCGAACGATTTCTCGGACGTAGCATCGCATCCATGGCCGAAGCCGTACGCCAGGAGTTTCAGGTCGAGATCGATCAAGCCTTTCTCAATCACATGCGCGAAGCGCTCTATACGCGATTTCGACAAGAGCTGCAGCCGATCGCAGGGGTGGATCGCGTTGTCGCCGCCCTCAAAGACCAGGGCATTTCCTGGTGCGTCGCCTCATCCAGCCAGCGCGAGCGCATCGAACTATCGCTGGCTGCAACCGGGCTCCTCGATCTTTTCAAATCGTCGATCTTCAGCGCGACCATGGTGGAGCACGGGAAGCCGGCACCGGACCTCTTTCTCCATGCCGCGGCAGCCATGGGTGCTGATCCATCGGCCTGCCTGGTCGTCGAGGACAGCCCTGCGGGTATTGTGGCTGCCCACGCCGCCGGCATGACGGTGTGCGCCTTCACCGGCGGATCGCATAAGAGCCACGCCTCTTACCAGGCGGCGCTTGCCGTTCTCAATCCCGACGCAAAGTTTGACGCGATGGAGGATTTGCTCCACTTTGTCGGCGGAGCGAGGAGACCGGAAGACCATTCTGATGCGTGAGCACCTCATGGCCGTGGATGTTGGCACGGGCAGCGCTCGGGCCGGTGTCTTTGACCTTACGGGCCGGCAGCTTGCCCGCTGTGTGGTGCCGATTTCCCTGCACCGGCCGCAGCACAACCATATGGAACAGGACAGCGAGGAGATCTGGGACGCCGTATGCGCGGCCTCCAGGGCAGCACTTGCCGAGGCGAGCATCGATGGCGCCAGCGTCGGCGCCATTGGTTTCGACGCAACCTGTTCGCTGGTGGTGCGGGATCAGAACGGCGCACCGCTTTCGGTTTCCACCAAGGACAAACGTGAACACGACACCATCTTGTGGATGGACCATCGCGCCATCGCGGAGACGTACGAATGCAACGGGATCGACGATCCGTTGCTTGAGCGCTTCGGCGGACGGCTGTCGGTCGAAATGCAGCTGCCAAAACTCCTGTGGTTGAAGCGGCACAAGCCGGAAACCTGGGCGAAGGCAGGGCTGATCTTCGACCTGTGCGACTACCTGACGTGGCGGGCGACGGGCATCGACAAACGCAGCCACTCCTCCCTCGCCTCCAAATGGGGTTATGCACCGCAGCCCCCCGGCGCGCGGCCAGACGAATTTTACGCCCGGATCGGGCTTGCAGACCTGATTGAAAAAGCGGGGATTCCCGAAACCTCTCATCCCATCTGTCTGCCTGTCGGGCCTTTGTCACAGATTGCGGCAGAGGCCCTCGGCCTCACCACGGCATGCCTCGCGGCACCGGCGCTTGTGGATGCCTATGCCGGGGCGGCGGCCCTGTTCGGGACGGACCTTTCGCATGAGCGCGTTGCAGGGAACCGGGCGGCCCTGATCGCCGGGACATCGAGCTGCATTGTTATGCTCTCGGAGGAACCGATCTCCGGACCGGGGTGCTGGGGCGGGTTTCGCGATGCAGCGTTGCCGGGTCTTTGGCTGACCGAAGCGGGACAATCCGCTTCGGGTGCATTTCTAGACCACATCATCAAGGATCATCCGGCCGGGGGAATACCAACAAAGGATCGCCATCGCGCGCTGCTCGATCAGATCGCCGAGCGGCTGGCCGAGCAGGGGGCCGATTTCGGCCTTCCGATCAGCGTGCTGCCGGACTTTCACGGCACACGATCACCGCTGTCCGATCCGCTGCTGACCGGGACGATTGCAGGCCTTGATCTCGGTCGCAGTCTGGATGGCCTATTGCGGCTCTATTGGCGCAGTTGCGTGGCGCTGACCTGTAGCATCCGCAACATCATCGATCATCTGCCGGAACAGGCCGGCAACCCGCAGCACCTGTTCCTGGCCGGCGGACTTGCCGATCACCCGCTGCTGTCGCAGCTCTATGCCGATGCGACCGGCTGCGTGATGTATGTTCCTGACGGCTGTGATGCCGTTCTGCTGGGGTCAGCACTCCATGCGGCAGTCTGCGCCGGCGTCTTTCCGACGACCGAGGCTGCCGGTGCGGCGATGCGTTTTCCGCTGCAGGCTGTGCATCCAGATCCGACGCGACAAAAGGCCCTGGCACGCGACCACGCGCTTTTGCACACCATGATGCGCCATCGGGACGAGCTGGCGGCGCTGCTTTAGGCCCATATCGGTGGCAAGGGAAACGGACGGCCACGCAGGCCAAGGTGGCAGGATCAGCCGCGACCCATCCGGGCAAAGGTGGCGCTGGCGTCACGCACGATCGACACGTGATCATAGGCGGCGATACCAGCCGCCACTGCATCGCCACGCAAAATCGCCCCGACGATCTGGTCATGCTCGCCCCAGGATTTCGACAGGCGTCCTTCAATGCGGAACTGGGCACGGCGAAAGGGCGACAGCCGTGCGCGGGTCTGAGTGGCGAGCTCGAAGATGTGTTCGTTGTGCGCGCCGCGATACAGTTGCGTGTGAAATTCAGTGTTGAAGGCCTCGTAGTCCTCGCCGGCACTCGCCCCGACAAAGGCCGCCGATTCCTCGTGCATCTTCTGCAGGCGGCGACGCTCGGCCGTGGTCATGCGCTCGGCCGACAGCCTTGCGCAGATCGCCTCGAGTTCTGCCATCGCCTCGAACATCGAATTCAAGGCGCTGCCGCTGACATTGGTGACGACGGCCCGCTTGTTCGGCTGACGCTCGACGAGACCTATCGCGCAGAGCTGCCGCAGGGCCTCGCGCACGGGTGTGCGGGAGACCTCGAAACGGACGGCCAGAGAGCCCTCATCCATCTTTTCACCCGGTTTCAGAACACCCGTAATGATCAGATCCGCGATGGCGCGCACCATGTGTTCGACCGTTGTCCCGGTCCGGGTCAGGGTTTTCTTTTCGGCTCGTTCCAACACGCTCTCGATCTCAATGACTGCATACACATGCCAAGGCCTCATGGCGGTGTCAAATTGCAAGGGTTGCGTTCCGCGGCTTTTCCGCAACCTCCGGCGATGGCTGAGAGTCGATTTCCGGAATTGCCAGCTGCAATGCCCTGCCTAAAACCTAGCCAGACGGCCAATTAAAACTGCATGCAGTTTGAGACGAGAATGGGCACACGAAAATTCATCATTTAATTTCAGTATTTTAGAGTTCTGGCACGCAGGTTGCATACACTTTCATGAGAATACGAATGGCAAAAGCCAACAAGGGGAACCATCAAATGACCAGATTCATGCCCGTGACCCGCCGCTCCTTCCTGAAGACATCAGCCGCGCTTGCCGGCACCGCAGCGCTGCCTATGAGTTTCGGCCCTGCGGCTGCCCAGACCGCACTGACGGTCGGCTTCATCTATGTCGGCCCGAAGGACGACTATGGCTACAACCAGGCGCATGCAGAGGGTGCCGCGATCATCAAGGCGCTGCCGGGCGTGACCGTCGTCGAAGAAGAAAACGTGCCTGAGACCGTCGATGTCCAGAAGACGATGGAATCGATGATCAACCTCGACGGGGCGACGCTGCTTTTCCCGACGTCCTTCGGTTACTTCGACCCCCACATGCTGGCCATGGCGGAGAAATATGCCGACATCCAGTTCCGTCATTGCGGCGGCCTGTGGCAGGAGGGCAAGAACCCGATGAATACGGGCTCCTATTTCGGCTATATCGGCCAGGGCCAGTACCTGAACGGGATCACCGCCGGTTATGCCTCGAAGAGCAAGAAGATCGGCTTCGTTGCGGCCAAGCCGATCCCGCAGGTGGTGCAGAACATCAATTCCTTCCTGCTCGGCGCGCGCTCGGTCGATCCGTCGATCACCTGCCAGGTGATCTTCACCGGTGAATGGTCGCTGGCGGTCAAGGAGGCAGAGGCCACCAATGCGCTGATCGACCAGGGCGCTGATGTCATCACCTGCCATGTCGACAGCCCGAAGGTTGTCGTCGAGACGGCCGCTGGCCGTGGCGCCTTCGTCTGCGGCTATCATGCCAACCAGAGCCCGCTCGCGCCTGAGAAATACCTGACCGGTGCCGAATGGGCCTGGGGCAATGTCTATACCGACTTCGTCAAGAAGGCGCAGGCCGGCGAAAAGCTCGGCAATTTCGTGCGCGGCGGCCTGAAGGATGGCTTCGTCAAGATGAGCCCGCTCGGATCTGCCGTTTCCGCCGAGGCGCGCGCCAAATTCGAAGCGACGCAGGCCGAGATGATGAAGGGCGGATTCTCCGTCTTCAAGGCGGGCCTGAAGGACAACAAGGGCGCGGTCGTGGTGACGGCGGATCTCGTTGAGGACGCGATCGAGCTTGAGAGCATGGGTTATCTCGTCGAGGGTGTCATCGGCTCGACCTCTTGAGACGGGAGTTGATGCCATGACGGCAGATCCCAACAGCCAGAGCCTCACTCCTGCAGCAGCGTGGTCGGAGGATCTCCGACCCGTTCTCGAATGGCTCGCACGCCGGGCGGAACCCGTGGCGATCGCCTCTCTTGCGGTTGTCATCGGACTTGGCGTGTTCAGCGTGTTCATCGCAGCGCTCGGCAAGTCGCCGCTGCAGCTGTTCCAGCTGATGTATCAGGGCGGTTTCGGGAGCTGGTTCTCGATCCAGAATGCGCTCAGCCGGGCAGCACCGCTGTTGCTGACCGCTCTGTGCGTGGCTCTGCCGGCCCGGTTGGGGCTGACGGTGATCGGCGCCGAAGGGGCCGTGGTGCTGGGCGGACTTGCCGGGGCGGCGATCGCGCTGCCGCTGACATCAACGCTTTCGCCCTTTCCTGTCTGGGTGCTGATGGGGCTCGCCTCCATGGTGATTGGCGGGTTGTGGATCGGGCTGTCGGGGTTTCTCCGGCATTACCGCGGGGTCAATGAGACCATCGCCTCGCTGCTTCTCGCCTATATCGCGATTGCCTTGATGAACCAGTTGATCGAGGGACCGCTGCGTGATCCCGCAAGCCTCAACAAGCCGTCAACCGCGCCGCTGCCGGCGGAATTCATGCTGGGCAATATGCCCGGCATGGATGTGCATTGGGGCTTCGTGATCGGGATCGTCGCCTGCGTGATCTCCTATGTCATCATCGAGTGGACGACGGCCGGTTTTGCCGCGCGCATTGCCGGCGGCAATATGCGGGCAGCGCAGATCCAGGGTCTGCCCGTCGGCCGGCTGATCGTGGGCTTCACCACGCTGGCCGGCGCCTTTGCCGGACTGGCAGGCATGATCGAAGTCGCCGCCGTCCAGGGCAGCGCCAACGGGTCGCTGGCGGCCGGCTATGGCTATACCGGCATCCTTGTCGCCTTCCTTGCCCGGCACAATCCGCTGGCGATCATCCCGGTCGCCATCCTGCTCGGCGGGATCGACGCCTCGGGCGGATTGATCCAGCGACGCATGGCGCTGCCGGATGCGACCGTGCTGGTGCTGCAGGGCACGCTGTTCATCGCAGTGCTGTTTTCCGAAACCCTTTACGGGCGCTTCAAGATCTTCAATCCGGATCTCTGGGCGGCGCCGCAGTCTGCCAAGGGAGCTGCCTGATGGACGGAACCGATATCGGGCTCTGGGGCGTGCCGCTGGCGATCCTCGCCGGTGCCATCCGTGTGTCGACCCCCTTCATCTTCGTCAGCCTGGGAGAGATGATCACTGAGCGCTCAGGCCGGATCAATCTCGGGCTTGAGGGCACGCTCGTCTTCGGCGCCATGGCGGCCTATGGCACGGCTGTGATGACAGGCTCACCCTGGCTCGGCGTGCTCGCGGCCATGGGCGCTGGCGCCGGCTTCGGCCTGATCCACGGCTTCATCTGCAAGTTTCCCAAGGTCAACGACATCGCCATCGGCATCGCCATGATGCAGTTCGGGCTGGGACTCGCCTTCTTCCTTGGCAAGCCCTTCATCCAGCCGGCGGCACCGAAACTGCCATCGATCCCGTTCGGCGGATGGTCCAGTTATCCGCAGATCCAGGCGGCGCTCAACATCAACGTGCTGTTCCTGATCGGCATCCTGCTGGCGTTTGCCCTGTCCTGGGCGCTGCGTAACACGCGGATCGGCCTCATCCTGCGCGTGGCCGGCGACAGCTCGGATGCGGCACGCGCCATGGGGCTCAATCCCGATACGATCCGCCTGCTGGCAACGGCCGTCGGCGGTGCATTGGCGGCCGTTGGTGGAGCTTACCTGTCACTGTTTTATCCGGGTTCCTGGAATGAGGGCATCTCCTCCGGCCAGGGCCTGATGGCGGTGGCGCTGGTGATCTTCGCCCGGTGGAACCCGCTCGGCTGCCTGCTTGCCTCATTGCTGTTCGGCGGGGCCGGTGCGCTCGGGCCGGCGCTGCAATCGGTCGGCGTCACCTCGGGCTACTATCTGTTCTACGCCGCCCCTTATGTGCTGACGCTCATCATCATGATTGCGACTTCGTCGCCGACGCGCTCGCTGACGGGCGCGCCGGCAGCCCTTTCGCTCACCAAATAACCGTCCAAAGAGGAGATTTTCCATGAATGGCCTGGGTGGACTGAACAAATCGGAACATGGGGTCGGCATCGGCCTGGTGCAGCTGCAGCTTCCAAACACGGTGACAAAGGCGGATCTGGCAAAGCAGACACAAGTGATCGTCGATCTCGTCGGCAAGGCGCGGCGCAACCAGGCCAACATGGATCTCGTGGTATTTCCGGAATATGCCCTGCACGGGCTTTCGATGGACATCAATCCTGACATCATGTGCACGCTGGATGGTCCCGAGGTCACTGCCTTCAAGGCTGCCTGCAAGGCGAACAAGATCTGGGGCTGCTTCTCCATCATGGAGCGGAACCCCGGCGGCATGCCCTATAATTCCGGGATCATCATCGACGACCAGGGCGAGCTGAAGCTTTATTACCGCAAGATGCACCCCTGGGTGCCGGTGGAGCCCTGGGAGCCGGGCGACCAGGGCATTCCCGTCATCGAGGGGCCGAAGGGCGCGAAGATCGCGCTGATCATCTGCCATGACGGGATGTTTCCGGAAATGGCGCGGGAATGCGCCTACGAGGGCGCCGAGATCATGATCCGCACGGCCGGCTATACCGCGCCGATCCGCGACAGCTGGAAGTTCACCAATCAGTCCAATGCCTTCTGCAACCTCATGGTGACAGCCAATGTCTGCATGTGCGGCTCGGACGGGACGTTCGACAGCATGGGCGAGGGCATGATCTGCAATTTCGACGGCTCGATTATCGCGCATGGCACCAGTGGCCGTGTGAACGAGATCATCACGGCTGAGGTTCGGCCGGATCTGGTGCGTGAGGCGCGGCTCGGCTGGGGTGTCGAGAACAACATCTACCAGTTCGGCCATCGCGGTTATGTCGCGGTCGCCGGCGGCGCACAGGATGCGCCCTACAGCTACATGCATGACCTGGTGGCCGGACGCTACCGGCTGCCCTGGGAAGACCAGGTGAAGGTGACCGACGGAACCAGTTGCGGTTTCGAGAAACCGAAGCGGCGCTTTGGCGAGAGCTACAAGCTGGCCGGCGAATAGGAGGCGGGACCATGGATGCGATGACCGAGACCAAGACGAGCTACATTGCCGGCGACCCCTACAACTGGCCCTATAATGGTAAGCTTCGGCCGGATAATACGGCGCTCATCATCATCGACATGCAGACCGACTTCTGCGGCAAGGGCGGTTATGTCGATCATATGGGTTATGATCTGACGCTTGTGCAGGCGCCGATCGAGCCGATCAAGGCGGTGCTCTCGGCCATGCGGGCCAAGGGCTATCACATCATCCACACCCGCGAGGGCCATCGGCCAGACCTCGCCGATCTGCCGGCCAACAAGCGCTGGCGATCGCAGCGGATCGGGGCGGGCATTGGCGATGCGGGGCCTTGCGGCCGCATACTCGTACGCGGCGAACCGGGCTGGGACATCATCCCCGAACTTTACCCGATCGAAGGCGAGACGATTATCGACAAGCCGGGCAAGGGTTCGTTCTGCGCCACCGATCTTGAACTGATCCTCAACCAGAAGCGGATCGAGAACATCATCCTGACCGGCATCACCACCGATGTCTGCGTGTCCACCACCATGCGCGAGGCGAATGACCGCGGCTTCGAATGCCTGCTGCTGGAGGACTGCTGCGGCGCGACCGACTATGGCAACCACCTTGCTGCCATCAAGATGGTGAAGATGCAGGGCGGCGTGTTCGGCTCGGTGTCGAATTCCAAGGCGCTGGTGGAGGCCCTGCCCTGATGGTGTCATGGCGTGCCGAGGTCTATCGGGTTGCTGCCGATGGCCCCAGCGATGTTGCGGGTGTCGAAGCCTTGTTCGAGGCCGGACTGTCTCCCGCAAGCGTCGTTGCCGTACTCGGCAAGACCGAGGGTAATGGCTGCGTCAACGATTTCAGTCGGGGTTATGCGACACAGTCCTTCGAGACGCTGTTTGCAAGGCAGGGCGTGAAGGGTGTTTCGATCATCATGTCGGGCGGAACGGAGGGGGCGCTGTCGCCGCATTGGACCGTGTTTGCCCGTCGGCAGTCGGACGAGCCCGGTGCGAGAGCCTTGGCGATCGGGGCCGCGAGGACGGCCGATCTTCCGCCCGCACACCTTGGCCGCAAGGCGCAGGTGCTGATGGTCGCCGACGGTGTGCGCGCGGCCATGCGCGACGCAGGGATCACCTCGGCTCAGGATGTGCATTTCGTCCAGATCAAGTGCCCGTTGCTCACGGCCAAGGCTGTTGCCGCGGTGGAGGCCGAGGGGGCCAAGACCGTGACCCGCGATACGCTGAAGTCGATGGGGTTTTCACGCGGCGCATCGGCACTCGGCGTCGCCCTTGCCCTGGGAGAAATTGCGGAAGCCGAGATCACAGATGCCGATATCGGCACGAATTTCGACCTTTACTCGCGCTGCGCCTCGACATCGGCCGGTGTTGAACTCTCCGACCACGAAATCATCGTGCTCGGGATGAGCGATGCCTGGTCCGGCCCTTTGGCGATCAATCATGGGGTGATGCAGGACGCAATCGACACCGTTTCCGTCAGAGAGGCGCGCGGTCGCCTGCCCGCCGATTCCAGGCTAAAGGCCGTGCTTGCCAAGGCAGAGCCTGATCCGAGCGGCCAGGTGCGCGGGCGTCGCCATACCATGCTCGACGATTCCGACATTTCCGCCACCCGGCATGCCCGCGCCTTTGTCGGCGGGGTTCTTGCCGGCGTCTTCGGCATGACCGACCTCTACGTCTCCGGGGGTGCCGAACATCAGGGGCCGCCCGGCGGCGGTCCCGTTGCCATCATCGTTGAAAGGGAGCAGTGACCGTGGGCATTATCGGCGAAATTCCCCCCGCAAAAACCATCCCGGCCGTCGGCATCGAGACGGTCGACATGACCATGCGGTTCGGCAGCTTCACTGCGCTTGATACCGTCTCGATCAAGGTCGAGCCGGGCTCGTTCCACGCGCTTCTCGGCGAGAATGGCGCCGGCAAATCGACGCTGGTCAAATGCATTATGGGCTTTTACCGGCAGACATCAGGACAGCTGATGGTCGACGACCGGGAGGTTGCGGTCAGTTCACCCCGTGATGCGGCAGCTCTCGGGCTCGGCATGGTCTACCAGCATTTCACCCTGGTGCCTTCGCTGACCGGAGCAGAGAACCTCGTCATCAGCCGCAACGAAGTGCCCGCTGTGATCAACTGGGCGCGGGAAAAGCAGGATCTCGCCGCCTTCATGCAGACCATGCCGTTCGAAATCCCACTCGATCGGCCGGTTTCCGATCTGGCGGCAGGGGAAAAACAGAAGCTCGAGATCATCAAGCAGCTTTATCTCGGCCGGCGCTTTCTTGTGCTCGACGAACCGACCTCGGTGCTCACCCCCGGCGAAGCCGATGACATGCTGGGGCTGGTTCGCGGCATGACAGAGCGTGGCGAGTTAACCGTGCTGATGATCAGCCACAAGTTTCACGAGGTGACCAAGTTCGCCGATGCCGTTTCGGTGTTGCGCAAGGGCAAGTTTACCGGTGGCGGCAAGACGGCGGCACTTTCGACCAAGGACATGGCTGCAATGATGATCGGCGACGTCAGGCTCGCAGAACTTGATAGCCGGCTACCGGTACAGGCGAATGCCCGTCCCATTCTGGAGCTTGACGGGGTGAAAGCGCTCGACCGGACGGGCCTCAAGACGATCGAAATCAGCCAACTGGCGGTGAAATCGGGCGAGATCGTCGGCATCGCCGGCATTTCCGGCAATGGCCAGAAGGAACTATCGGAGATCCTGGCGGGGCAGCGACCGACAGAGACCGGCCGCGTGCAGGTGAAAGGTGCAGCCTATGGCGCGACGCGGGCGGAAACCCGCAGCAGCAGCGTGCGCTTCATTCCCGAAGAGCCGCTGCAGAATGCCTGTGCGCCGAAGATGAGCGTCAGTGAGAACCTCGCCTTTCGCACATTCGACCTCGACCAAGAGGGGCGTGAGACACGCTGGCTGGACCTGCGTGGCATGAAGAAGCGCGCCGGGCAATTGATCGCCGACTTCAAGGTGAAGACGGCGTCTTCCGCCTCCCCGATTGCCTCGCTCTCCGGCGGCAATGTGCAGCGCGCGGTGCTTGCCCGCGAACTGACGGGGGATGTCGATTTGCTTGTGGTGTCCAATCCCTGTTTCGGGCTCGACTTCTCGGCGGTGGCAGAGATCCGCTCGCGGATCATGAAGGCCCGCAACAGCGGCACTGCGGTGCTGCTGATTTCCGAGGATCTGGACGAGTTGCTGGAAATGTCGGATCGGATCCTGGTCATGTCAGAAGGCAAGCTGGTGTTTGAGACACCCGCACATATGGCCGACATTTCCGTGATCGGTGCACATATGGCGGGGCATCACTGATGGCTGACATCAAGGCCCTACCCTTCTCCTTTCCGCTGCGCCGTGAGGCCGTGGCTCTCATCGTCATCGACATGCAGAGGGATTTTGCCGAACCCGGCGGCTTCGGCGAGAGCCTTGGCAATGACGTGAGCCACGTCACTGCGATTGTTTCCGATGTGAAGCGCCTCATCGAGGGTTTTCGTGCCGCTGGTCTGCCTGTCATCCACACGCAGGAATGCCATCGGCCTGATCTTTCCGACCTGCCGACGGCCAAGCGCAATCGTGGTACGCCGGCGCTTCGGATCGGCGATGTCGGCCCGATGGGGCGCATCCTGATCTCCGGCGAGCCGGGGACCGCAATCCTGCCGGAACTGGCGCCGATCGACGGGGAGATCGCGATCGAAAAGCCGGGCAAGGGCGCATTTTACGCGACGCCGCTCGGAGAGACCTTGAAAGCGCGCGGCATCGAACAGCTGGTGTTTGCCGGCGTGACCACCGAGGTCTGCGTTCAGACGACGATGCGCGAGGCCAATGACCGGGGTTACGAATGCCTGCTGGTCGAGGAGGCGACCGCGAGTTACTTCCCACAGTTCAAGCAGGCCGCGCTCGACATGATCCGGGCACAAGGAGGCATCGTCGGCTGGACGGCGCATCTCGACGATGTATTGGAGGCGATTGATGCCTGAAACGACCCGGGAAAGCCTGACGCAGGGCGGCTGGAAAAACCTCGACTTCGAAGCCTTCCGAGAAGGCGTAACCATCCACTGGATCCAGCGCTTTGCCGACGACCAGCCGGGCGTGGCGCTGCTCAAATACGAGGCGGGTGCTTCGGTGCCGCGCCACCGGCATGAAGGGCTGGAGACGATCCTCGTGCTGCACGGGACCCAGTCGGATGAGAGTGGCGATTATGGGGTGGGGTGCTGCGTGATCAACGCGATCGGTAGCGAGCATTCGGTGTGGAGCGACACGGGATGCGTGGTTTTCATCCAGTGGGACCGGCCTGTCAGAATCCTGTCGGAGGCCTGAGAGGTTCGCCCGCCCTGGGCAGACTCGCGCCAGAGCCGGCAGCGGTCTCAGACTTGCAAATCCAGAATGCAGAAGGGGCGAGCCTCGCGGCTCGCCCCTTCTGCATTCGCGTAAAATATCCGTCGATCAGTCGCTCAGCGTATCGAAGAAATCCTTCATCCGGGCGAAGAAACCCGTCGATTCCGGATTGTTCTCCTTGGACGACAGCTGGTCGAATTCCTGGAGCAGTTCGCGCTGGCGCTTGGTGAGCTTCTGCGGCGTCTCGATCTGGATCTGAATGTAGAGATCACCCGTCTGCGCCGAGCGCAGGACCGGCATGCCCTTGGCCTTGAGGCGAAATTGCTTGCCGGCCTGGGTGCCTTCCGGAACCGTGACGCGCGACTTGGTGCCGTCGAGTGTTACCACATCGAAAGTGCCGCCGAGTGCGGCCGTCGTCATCGAGATCGGCACGGAACAATAAAGATCCGCGCCATCACGCTGGAAGAACTCGTGCGGCTTGACCGACAGGAAGATGTAGAGGTCGCCGGAGGGGCCCCCACGCAGCCCGGCTTCGCCCTCGCCCTGCAGGCGAATGCGTGTACCGTCCTCGATGCCCGAGGGGATGTTGACCGAAAGCGAGCGCTCTTCGGTGACACGGCCGTGGCCATGGCACTTGGTGCACGGATCGGCGATCGTCTGGCCGCGACCATGACAGGTCGGGCAGGTGCGCTCGATCGAGAAGAAGCCCTGGGCTGCCCGCACACGACCTGAACCCTGACAGGTGCCGCAGGTGGTCGGCTTGGTGCCGGGCTTTGCGCCGGTGCCGGTGCAGAGATCGCAGGTGATCGAGGTCGGAACCCGGATCTGCGCCGTCTTGCCGGTAAAGGCCTCTTCGAGGCTGATTTCCATGTTGTAGCGCAGGTCGGCGCCGCGTTCACGGCCGCCCGTCGAGCGGGCCCGGCCACCGCGACCGCCGCCCATCATCTCGCCGAAGATGTCTTCGAAGATGTCGGAGAAGCCACCGCCGCCGGCAAAACCACCGCCGCCGCCACCGCCAAAGCCGCCACCGCCCTGTTCGAAGGCGGCATGGCCGAAGCGATCATAGGCCGCACGCTTCTGCGGATCCTTCAACGTCTCGTAGGCTTCGTTGAGTTCCTTGAACTTCTTTTCCGCCTCGTCGTCGCCCGGATTCTTGTCCGGGTGATACTTCATGGCCATCTTGCGGAAGGCGCTTTTCAGCTCCTTCTCGTCTGCCGTGCGGCCGACCCCAAGGGTCTCGTAGAAATCTGCCTTTGCCATGGTCTTACAAAGCCCTCAAAGCTTTCCCAACGCTCGTGTGACCGGCCGCCGGTTTGCCGGCGAGCTTGTCACAGGCCTGCATGTCTTTCTGAAAATCGGAAGCCGCTGCTAATGCATCGTCCATCAGCAGCTTGCGCGCCTCGCCCTTGCTGATCACGCCATCGGCCGCTGATACGGCAACGAAAGCCAGCGAATGGGCTGCCATATCGCAAGCCGACACCGAACCGCCATCCTCGCGCCGCTGCAGGGCCGCCTCGATGATCTTTCCGAGGTCGCTGCCGATCCGGGAAAGGCTCTTGGAGTCCTTCGCAGACAAGGCCTTGGCGACTTTGGCCTCGGCACCCGCGACCTGGCGATAGACGGCTCCAACCTGCGCGTCTTGCGCCAAAACTGTCGTCGCCATCATCAACGCGATACAGGCTGGCCCGAAGGCCAGCCCGCTTGAGACAATGCGCTTGAAGCGAGCCGGCATCAGGCCGACTTCTTCGCGTCTTCGTCCTTCACTTCTTCGTAGTCGGCATCAACGACATTGTCGTCGCCGGCTTCGGCATTGCCACCTTCGGCCTGCTGGGCCTCATAGATGGCCTGACCGAGCTTCATGGAGACTTCCATGAGCGCCTGGGTCTTGGTGCCGATGTCTTCCGGCGACGGATCCGATGCTTCGAGCGCGCCCTTCAGAGCCGCAATCGCGTCTTCAATCGCCTTGCGGTCGGTCTCGGAGACCTTGTCGCCGTAGTCCTTCAGCGACTTTTCGGTCGAGTGGACGAGGCTTTCGGCGCTGTTCTTGGCTTCGACAACCGCACGACGCTTCTTGTCGGCTTCGGCATTGGCCTCAGCGTCCTTGACCATCTTTTCGATGTCGGCGTCGGAGAGACCACCGGAGGCCTGGATGCGGATCTGCTGTTCCTTACCCGTGCCCTTGTCCTTGGCAGACACCTGGACGATGCCGTTGGCGTCGATGTCGAAGGTGACTTCGATCTGCGGAATGCCACGCGGCGACGGCGGCAGGCCGACGAGGTCGAACTGACCGAGCAGCTTGTTGTCCTGAGCCATTTCGCGCTCGCCCTGCGAAACGCGGATGGTGACGGCCTGCTGGTTGTCTTCGGCGGTCGAGAAGGTCTGGCTCTTCTTCGTCGGGATCGTCGTGTTGCGATCGATCAGACGGGTGAAGACGCCACCGAGCGTTTCGATGCCAAGCGACAGCGGGGTCACGTCGAGGAGCAGAACGTCCTTGACGTCGCCCTGCAGAACGCCGGCCTGGATGGCGGCGCCGAGAGCGACGACTTCATCCGGGTTCACGCCCTTGTGCGGCTCCTTGCCGAACAACTGCTTCACAACTTCCTGGACCTTCGGCATGCGGCTCATGCCGCCGACGAGAACGACTTCGTCGATTTCGGCCGCAGTCACGCCGGCATCCTTGAGGGCTGCCTTGCACGGTGCGATCGTGCGCTGGACGAGATCATCGACCAGGCTTTCGAACTTGGCGCGGGTCAGCTTCATCGTCAGGTGCTTCGGACCGGAAGCGTCTGCCGTGATGAAGGGCAGGTTGATTTCGGTCTGCTGTGAAGACGAGAGCTCGATCTTGGCCTTTTCCGCGGCTTCCTTCAAACGCTGCAGAGCCAGCTTGTCGCCCTTCAGGTCGATGCCCTGATCCTTCTTGAACTCGCCTGCGAGATATTCGACGAGACGCATGTCGAAGTCTTCACCGCCGAGGAAGGTGTCGCCATTGGTCGACTTCACTTCGAAGACGCCGTCGCCGATTTCCAGAACCGAGATATCGAAAGTACCGCCACCCAAGTCGTAAACGGCGATGGTCTTGCCGTCCTTCTTGTCGAGGCCATAGGCGAGTGCGGCAGCGGTAGGCTCGTTGATGATGCGGAGGACTTCAAGACCCGCGATGCGGCCGGCATCCTTGGTTGCCTGGCGCTGCGCGTCGTTGAAGTAAGCGGGAACGGTGATGACAGCCTTTTCGACCTTTTCGCCGAGATAGGCTTCCGCCGTTTCCTTCATCTTCTGGAGGATCATGGCCGAGATCTGCGAGGGGGAATAACCCTTGCCCTGAGCTTCGACCCAGGCGTCGCCATTGTCACCCTTGACGATGGAGAAGGGAACGAGACCCTTGTCCTTTTCAACCGTCGGATCTTCGTAGCGGCGGCCGATCAGGCGCTTGACGGCGAAGACCGTGTTGGTCGGATTGGTCACCGCCTGACGCTTGGCAGGCTGGCCGACGAGGCGTTCGCCATCGTCCGAAAAAGCCACCATGGACGGCGTGGTGCGTGCGCCTTCCGAATTCTCAATGACCTTCGCATCCTTGCCGTCCATGACGGCGACGCAGGAATTGGTCGTTCCAAGGTCGATACCGATTACTTTTGCCATGTCATTCTCTCCTTGAAGCAGGCCGTCGGAACCCCAATCAGGCATTCCTGACAGCCCCTCGACGTGGATGGTCTGGGATTTGCTACAGCGGTGCTGCGGCTATGTCGCGTATATAAGAAGCGATTTTTCCGACTGCAAGGCTGGAAATCCGCTGAAAATCAGTAAAAAGAACAGATTGGGCGGCAATCTTCAGGCCGATTTCCATGCCATCTCAACCTATGTCCGGCAAGCTCGGTATCATATCAGGCTTGCGCCTGCCAGACGCCATACCCGCCCGCTAAAATCCTTCTACTGGCCGAGGATCAGATCGAGCAGCGTGGTGCGCCGAGGCGCCCCGCCTTGAGGCGCTTGGCCCACATCGCCCGGCGGCACAGGTCCCTCCAGCACGGGCCCGTTGCCCTGTTGATCCTGCTGAGCAGGCGGCTGACCATTGACCTGCGGCTGAGTCGGATAACGCTCTTCGCCGCCACCGGTCAGCACGTCCGATATGATCGAGCCGATGGTCGGATCCTGGTCGACGGGTGCGGGCTCCTGATAATCACCGCCCGGCAATGGTGCCGGTGCAAGTCCCTGGTGGGCGGCTGACATGAAGTCGTGCCAGGCGCGCGCGGGCAGACCGCCGCCGGTGACCTTCTTCATCGAATCACCATTATCATTGCCGAACCAGACACCGGTGGTGAGATTGCTGGTGTAGCCGACGAAAAGCGCATCGCGGAACGACTGGGTGGTGCCCGTCTTGCCGGCGGCTTCCCAGCCCTTCAGCTGCGCCTTCTTGCCGGTGCCCTGATTGATGACACCCATCATCATCTGGTTCATCGAGGCGACCACCTGGTCACTGATAACACGGGGCGGCTCGAGATAATTGTTCTCGTAAAGCACCGTTCCGTCCGCCTTCAGGATGCGCTGGACGATATGCGGGGTCGCCTTGTAACCACCGTTCATGAAGGGGGCATAGGCGGCGGTGAGCTCCAGCAGCGAGACTTCGGATGTGCCAAGCGCGATCGAGGCGTTGTTCTGCAGATCGGAATCAATGCCCATGCGGTGCGCGAGCTTGATCACCTGATCGGGGCCGACCTCCATGACCAGCTGGGCGGCAATGGTATTGAGCGATTCGGCGAGCGCATGGGCAAGGGTTACCGGACCGCGATACTTCTCGTCATAGTTCTGCGGGGTCCAGGAGCCAATGCGGATCGGCGCATCATTTCGGGTGGAGCCCGGCCGCAAGCCGATCTCCATGGCAGCCGCATAGACGAAGGGCTTGAAGGCGGAGCCCGGCTGGCGCTTGGCCTTGACCGCGCGGTTGAACTGGCTTTCGGCATAGTCACGTCCGCCGACCAGGGCGCGGATGGCACCGGTGCCATCGATCGAGACGAGGGCTGCCTGAGAGGCGTTGACCTTGGCGCCTTCGGCGGCGAGCGATTCGGTGAGGGCCGCTTCGGCCTTCTTTTCGAGCGTCATGTCGATCGTGGTTTCGACCACGATGTCTTCGGTCACCTGACCGATCAAGGCCGTCACGTCGTCGCGCACCATGTCGGCGACATACTGGCCGGCCCCGCTCCAATAGCGCTTGGCCTTGGTGGGGGATTGCGACATCGCCGTCTTGACCTCGTCGGCGGTGATATAGCCCTCTTCCAACATGGCCTGGAGCACGACTTGGGCGCGGGCTTCCGCGGCTTCCGGATCACGGGCGGGGGAGAGGCGTGACGGCGCTTTCAGCAGGCCGGCCAGCAGCGCCGCCTCGCCAAGGTTTACGTCGCGCGCCGACTTGTTGAAATAGCGCCTTGCGGCGGCTTCCACGCCATAGGCGTTCGACCCGAAATAGACCCGGTTCAGATACATCGCGAGGATCTGGTCCTTGGTGTATTTCTGCTCCAGCCAGAAGGCGAGCAGGACTTCCTGCACCTTGCGCTCGAGCGTGCGCTCCGGAGAGAGGAACAGGTTCTTGGCCAGCTGCTGGGTCAAAGTCGAGCCGCCCTGGACGGCGCGGCCGCTCACCACATTGGTGACGATGGCGCGGGCGAGACCCAAGGGATCGATGCCGAAATGGGAGTAGAAGCGCCGGTCTTCGATCGCCATCACCGCCTGGGGGATGAAGGGCGACATTTCTTCCAAAGGAAGCGCTTCGCCACCGGTCGCGCCGCGATTGGCGATCACCGTGCCCTCGACCGAGACGATCTTCATGTTTGGCGGGCGTTCGGGGATGGTCCAGCTGCTGGCACTCGGCATTTGCGAGCCGTAATAGGCAATGAGACCACCGAGACCTATGGCGCACCAGATCGACAGGACGAAACACCAGTAAATCAGGCGTCCGAGACCAAAACCGCCCGACGATTCTCGCTTACGGGGCTGCGATTTCTTGCCCTTGCTCGATCGGGCTGCCGGGGCCGAGCGCTTTCCGGTCTGGCGCGTCTTGCGTCCACCCGCGATGCGATCCTCCTCATCCAGCCGCAGATCCTCGTCCTCGCGATCCTCCTCGAAGCTCGGCTCTATGCGGTCACGGGATTTGCCTCGGCTCACCATTCCGGTGGTCTTGCTCCAGATGCTGTTGTGGCCGGCCGTCAGGCGAAATCTTCACTCGCGTACTGCCGGGTTGAAGGTGTGTGAAAACCGCCCGTCAATCCGGTGCGCGCTTTCCTGCGATTGCACAATAATTGCGGCGATTTAAGGGGTGGTTAAGACGCAGTAAACAGCCGAAACAGCATCGGGTTTATTGGCAGAGATCGGCCCATTCCGCATTGACCAGTTCGGCCATCCGCTGCGGCGCGATCCTGACGGCTGCATTGGTGGCTCCGCCGGCGGGTACCACCTCGTCCCAGGCTTTCAGAGAGACGTCGCAGTAAATCTTCAAAGGCGCGGGAAGCCCAAATGGGCAGACGCCGCCGACCGGATGGCTGGTGATTTCGACCACGGCCTCTGCGTCGAGCATGCGCGGCTTGACGCCGAAGCGGTCCTTGAACTTTCTGTTGTCGAGACGCTTGGTGCCCGCGGTGACAACGAGCACAACGTCTTCCCCGATCCTGAGGCAGATCGTCTTGGCGATCTGATCGGGCTCGACGCCATGGGCTTCGGCGGCCAGCGCCACCGTGGCAGAACTTGCCTCCGTTACGATCACCGAGAGATCTGGGGCATGGTCGCGAAAGAAGTGTCGGACGGATTCGAGGCTCATACCGTCATCTTAGTCAGGATCATCGCGATTCTTCAACTCCGCATACACGGGGCCTTGAAACGCGCATCTCTCTTCCCCATCTACGTGTTACCAAGCGATGGGCGCGCCGTTCAGTGCCAAGACAGCACGAAACGTGAGGCGCTTTAAGGAATTGTTCATCATCCCGCGCGATCCTGTGGATCTGGGATGAGTTCGCCACGGCGGACAGACATCCGAAGCATCGCATGGCACGTTTCCACCCCTGACCACGGATGTACTGGCAGGACAGTGTTGAAGCGTAAAGGAAAGGCCGGTTTTCACCGGCCTTTTTGCTTTTTTGGCTCAGGTTTTCACTTGTTGGCGAGCGCGTCGAGGATGCGGATCCACGAACGGATGCCCTTGTGGAACGAGTTGAGTTCATACTTTTCGTTGGGCGAATGGATGCGGTCGTCGGTGAGGCCGAAGCCGACCAGCAGCGAATCCATGCCGAGCATCTTCTGAAAATCGCCGACGATCGGGATCGAGCCGCCCATGCCAATGACGACGGCCGGCTTCGGCCATTCGTCGGACAGGGCATTCTTGGCCTTGGTCAGGACCGGCGAATCATAAGACAGCTGGATTGCGGGCGAACCGCCGTGTTCGTGGAAGTCGACCGAGCAATCGGCCGGGATGCGCGCCTTGACGAAAGTGCGGAAGCTCTCGCGGATCTTTGCCGGATCCTGGGTCCCCACGAGACGGAAGGAGATCTTGGCAGAGGCCTTGGCGGCGATCACGGTCTTGAAGCCTTCGCCGGTATAGCCGCCGATGATCCCGTTCACTTCAGCCGTCGGGCGAGCCCAGGTGAGTTCGAGAACCGAGCGGCCCTTTTCGCCTGATGGAACCGACAGGCCGACTTCGCCGAGGAAGCTTTCCGCCGTGCGGCCGAGGCTTTCCCAGGATGCCTTAATATTGGAGGGCGTTTCTTCGACGCCATCATAGAAGCCTGGCAGGGTGACCTTGCCGGTTTCGTCATGCAGGTTGGCCAGGATTTTGGTGAGGATGTGAACCGGATTGGCGGCAGCACCACCGAAAAGGCCGGAATGCAGATCGCGGTCCGCTGCGGTGATGGTGATTTCCTCACCGACAAGGCCACGCAGGGCAGCGGCAATCGCCGGCGTTTCCCGGTCCCACATGCTGGTGTCGCAGACGAGTGCAAAATCTGCCTTCAGTTCTGCTGCATTGGCTTCCAGGAACGGCTTGAGCGACGGCGAACCGGATTCTTCTTCACCCTCGAACAGAATGGTGATCTTGACCGGAAGCGAACCCTTGACCGCCTTGTAGGCGCGGCAGGCTTCGACGAAGGTCAGCAACTGTCCCTTGTCGTCAGAGGTGCCGCGGCCGGTGATGACCTTGGCGCCGTTCTTTTCCTTGATCGCAGGGGCGAAGGGATCGTCTTCCCACAATTCGAGCGGATCAACAGGCTGGACATCGTAGTGGCCGTAGAAGAGCGCATGCGGCGCATCCGCGCGATCCGCGGCATGGTGGGCGACGACCATCGGATGGCCGGGCGTGTCGCGCAGGGAAACGTCGAAGCCGAGGTCCGCAAGCTCCTTCACCAGCCACTCACCCGCCTTGCGGCAATCGGCCTTGTAGGCGGGATCGGTCGAGATCGAGGGGATCCGCACCAGGTCAAACAGCCGCTCCAGGCTCTGGGGAAGGGCTTCGTCCGCCTTGGCGAGGATGGGGGAGAGATCGGTCATGGCAATGTCCTGCAGGATTGAAATCGCGGCGGACGATAGAGCAAAGCCTGTGATGTTTCGAGGCAGTCGCCTGCAATTTTTCAGGTGTGTCGCGGGAATCGGCTGTCAGCTTTTGCGCGCGTTCGAAATCGCCCAGCGAATGTATTCCTTGAGCAGTTCCTTCTCGAAGCGCCGGAAGCCTTTAAAAATCGCGTCTTCTGCCTCCTGTGCGGCGACGAGCGCATCCTCGCGCATGGTACGCGCCTTCGCAGTCAGGAAGATCTGCTGAGCCCGCTTGTCGTTCGGGTGGACCCGGCGTTCGATCAGACCGTCACGCTCCATCCGCGCCAGTGTATTGGCCATTGTCGCCTGCTCGACATCCACACGATCGAGCAACTGGCGCTGGGTCAACCCCTCTTCGTCCCAAAGCTCCAAAAGGACGGGGAACTGGCCGGGCGAAAAGCCGAGCTGTGCTGCACGGCTTTGCAAGACACGGGTCATGCTGCGGGCGAGTTGCATCGCCAGTTGCGTGGCTGAGTCTGGTCGGTCATGGGCCATGGCTCGACAATGCCGCTGATTGTGGCTTCAGGGAACGATCGCATGCGATGCATTCCTCTGGCTGACCATTTCATCCGATGCAGAAATTTATGGGGCGCCATCTGATATTCGGAAGCCGCCGTGGCTTTAGGCGGGGGGACTGCCACGACGGCTCCGGAATATGGGGACAAAGGCCCGGAGAGGGGGATAAGGCCTTTGCCCGAGTCTGACGCGGCGGGGGACGAGCCTCATTCAGACTACGGCGTGATCAGACGCCGATGACTAAGATTTGTGGTTCCAAATGTGGTTTTTCAAGGGAAGCCGGGATTACAAATCGGTAAGCTTTTTGTGAATGTTCCCTGCGGTGCAGCTTGCGATCCTTCCGCTGATGACACGGGGTTTTTCCGTGGTGACGTCCAAACCGTCATGGACGTTTGAGCTGCCCCGCGCTATCCATTCCGTCATGAACAAAGGCGATCATCTCTTTCTCGTCGACGGCTCGGGTTTCATCTTCCGCGCCTTCCACGCCATCCCGGCCCTCAACCGCAAGTCGGACGGGCTGCCCGTCAATGCGGTTTCCGGTTTCTGCAACATGCTGTGGAAGCTGTTGCGCGACGCGCGCAACACCGATGTCGGCGTCACCCCGACCCACCTCGCCGTGATCTTCGACTATTCGTCGTCGACCTTCCGCAAGGAAATCTATCCGCTCTACAAGGCCAACCGCTCGGCGCCGCCGGAAGATCTCATTCCGCAGTTCGGCCTGATCCGTCATGCCACTCGCGCCTTCAATCTGCCCTGCATCGAGACCGAGGGCTTCGAGGCCGACGACATCATTGCGACCTATGCGCGCCAGGCGGAAGCTGTGGGTGCCGACGTCACCATCGTCTCGTCCGACAAGGACCTGATGCAGCTCGTCACCGCGAACGTGCATATGTACGACGCGATGAAGGACAAGCAGATCGGTATTCCCGATGTCATCGAAAAATGGGGCGTGCCGCCGGAAAAGATGATCGACCTGCAGGCGCTGACCGGCGATTCCACCGACAACGTACCGGGCATTCCCGGCATCGGCCCGAAGACTGCAGCTCAGCTTCTGGAAGAATTCGGTGATCTGGAGACGCTGCTTGCCCGCGCCGGCGAGATCACGCAGGTCAAGCGCCGCGAAAACATTGTTGCCAATGCCGAACTGGCAAGGGTTTCGCGGCAACTGGTCGAACTGCGCACGGATGTGCCGCTGGACATGGGTCTCGACGCATTGGTGCTCGAACCGCAGGATGGGCCGAAGCTGATCGGCTTCCTGAAGGCGATGGAGTTTACCACGCTGACACGTCGCGTGGCCGAGACCTGCGATTGCGATGCGGGTGCGATCGACGCGGCTGTCGTGCCGGTCGAATGGGGTGACGCCGCGCGAGGCCCGGATCTGGATGCGGGCACGAGCCCGGCTGCGGAAACCAGTTCTGCCGAGAGCAGCAAGACGCTCGCGGTCGCCTCGAGCACCACCGGCGGCAAGGCGCCATCCGACCTGGTTCGCAGTCGCGCCGACAGCTTTGCCGGCAAGCCGATCGACCGCTCCACCTATGTGACCATTCGCGACCTGCCGACCCTGGAACTGTGGATTGCCGCTGCGCGGGAAACCGGTCTGGTCGCCTTCGATACGGAGACGACGTCGCTCGATCCGATGCAGGCGGATCTGGTCGGGGTGTCCCTCGCCATCCAGGACAATGTGCTGTCTCCCGGCTCTGCCGATATCCGCGCGGCCTATATCCCGCTCGGCCATCGTTCCGGTGTCGGCGATCTCCTGGGCGGCGGTCATGCCGAGGGGCAGATCCCGATGGCGGCGGCTCTCGCCGTGCTGAAGGACCTGCTGGAAGACCGGTCGGTCCTGAAAGTGGCGCAGAACCTCAAATACGACTACCTGGTGATGAAGCGCCATGGCGTCACGCTGCAGTCCTTCGACGACACCATGCTGATGTCCTATGTGCTCGATGCCGGCAAGGGCAATCACGGCTTGGACACGTTGTCAGAACGCTGGCTTGGCCACACGCCGATCACCTACAAAGAGGTCACCGGCTCGGGCAAATCCTCTGTCACGTTCGATCTGGTTGATATCGACCGGGCGACGGCCTATGGCGCAGAGGATGCCGATGTGGCCCTCCGACTCTGGCTGGTGCTCAAGCCGCGTCTGGCGGCGGAAGGGCTGACGCGGATCTACGAGAGGCTGGAACGTCCCTTGGTGCCGGTGCTCGCCCATATGGAAGAGCGCGGCATCACCGTTGACCGGCAAATTCTCTCCCGCCTTTCAGGTGAACTCGCCCAGAAGGCTGCGGCGGCTGAGGACGAGGTCTACGAACTCGCCGGCGAGCGGTTCAATATCGGCTCGCCGAAGCAGCTCGGCGACATCCTGTTCGGTCGCATGGGGCTGCCGGGCGGCTCCAAGACGAAAACCGGTCAATGGTCCACTTCTGCCCAAGTGCTGGAGGATCTTGCGGCCGAAGGCGCGCCCCTGCCGCGCAAGATTGTTGACTGGCGCCAGCTGACCAAGCTCAAGTCAACCTATACCGATGCCCTGCCGGGTTATGTTCATCCGCAGACAAAGCGAGTGCATACCGGCTATTCGCTGGCCTCGACCACCACCGGGCGACTTTCCTCCTCCGAACCGAACCTGCAGAACATCCCGGTCCGGACAGCGGAAGGCCGCAAGATCCGTACGGCTTTCATCTCGACCCCGGGACACAAGCTGCTCTCGGCCGACTACAGCCAGATCGAGCTGCGGGTTCTTGCCCATGTCGCCGACATTCCGCAGCTGCGCCAGGCCTTTGCCGAGGGGATCGACATCCATGCGATGACGGCGTCCGAAATGTTCGGCGTGCCCGTCGAGGGCATGCCATCGGACGTGCGTCGCCGCGCCAAGGCGATCAATTTCGGCATCATCTACGGCATTTCCGCCTTCGGTCTCGCCAATCAGCTGAGCATCGAGCGCTCGGAAGCGGGCGACTACATCAAGAAGTATTTCGAGCGTTTCCCGGGTATCAGGGACTATATGGATTCGACCAAGGCCTTTGCCCGCGAACACGGCTATGTGGAAACCATTTTCGGTCGCCGGGCGCATTATCCCGAGATCAAGTCGTCCAATCCGTCGATGCGCGCCTTCAATGAGCGGGCCGCAATCAACGCGCCAATCCAGGGCTCAGCCGCCGATATCATCCGCCGCGCGATGATCCAGATCGAGCCGGCGCTCACCGCTGCCGGTCTGTCGGACCGGTGCCGGATGCTGTTGCAGGTGCATGACGAACTGATCTTCGAAGTCGAGGACGAGGCGGTCGACCAGGCGATGCCCGTGATCGTCGACATCATGGAGAACGCCGCGATGCCGGCGGTCTCCATGCGCGTGCCGCTGAAGGTCGATGCGCGCGCTGCCCACAATTGGGACGAAGCACACTAGAGCATTTCCAGCGAAAACGGAGTCGCCTTCAATGGTCTATCTCCTTGTTTTCACGCAATTCCGGACGCAAAACCGCTTCGCACTTTTGCTGGAATTGCTCTAAATTCCAGGCGCGCCATCTCGCGCGCCAACACACACAAACAGGGACAGCGACGTGTCCGGTGATGACAGCGTCACCGGATTTGCTCCAGACGCCCGCGCAACGGAGGACACATCTTGGCGTTCAAGACCATCAACGGCCATGTCATGCATTACGAACTGATCGGGGAGGCCAAGGCCAAGAACCTGATCGTGTTTTCCAACGGCCTGGGC
>NNBU01000378.1_pt1 | contig 31041 bp, 28 predicted proteins | sample 1173781 | NCBI WGS metagenome assembly NNBU01 (sample SAMN07173937, study PRJNA388173) | plant metagenome | biome: Plant school; feature: Soil; material: Symbiotic tissue of Blasia pusilla L.; isolation source: symbiotic tissue sample KVJ2 | host: Blasia pusilla | place: Norway: Troms, Kvaloya...
CTGCTATGGTTCCTTCCACAGCCGGGATAATGGATCTAAAGCATTAATATAATAATAGCGACAGAGCTTTAGGCGATTCCCTCCCCCGATTTGGGGGGGGGCCGTGTCAGGTTTTGAAGCGACGGCCAGCGTCCGACTTTCTCAGGCGGTCGATGCGCGCACGACCTCCGGCACGAGACGTACCAGCGCCTGCTCGATCACGTCAGGGCTCAGCGGTTTGAGAATGACGTCATTCATGCCGGAGGCGTAACAACGCTCCCGGTCGCGGTCGAAAGCTTGGGCCAGAACACCGATGATTGGGGTTCCATCCGGGCCGTCGCTGGCGACCTCGCGAATGCGGCGCGCGGCTTCGAAACCGTTGATGCCGGGCAAGGTCACATCCATCAGGATGACTGCCGGATTGAGCTCTGCCCAGAGCCGGACGACGTCCTCGCCGTCATCACAAAGATGGTAGGTATACCCGAGGCCTTCGAGGATTTGCGAAAAGACGATCTGGTTGATCTCGTTGTCCTCAGCGACAAGAACAAGGGAGGACTTAACTGCTTTCGTCTGCGCCGGCGTTTGAACCGTTGTCAGCGACGCGGGCTCTTCGCCGGTCGAGATCTCCCAGTCGTCGGCAGGTGTAGGGCGCGCCCGAAGTGCCGTGAGGCGATCGAGCACGATGAAGGCCAGTTCGGCGGTGACGTCGTCATCCGCGAGGCTGGCATAATCGACCTCGGCTGCCTGAAGAATTTCAAGGCAGCGCAGATCGGCGCGGACATCGACGATCGCGAGATCGATGATGACGCCGACGGAGCGAGCCGCGTTGAGAAAAGCTTCGAGCTCCTCCTCGCCGCGGACACAGCAGCTGTCGAGGCCGAGCAATTCCAGGATGTCGAGGGCGCGAGCCTCGAACTGAGGGTCGGCCGACACGATGAGGGCCTTGCGTCCGGCAAGACGTCGGTCTGTGCCGGTCAGGGGCTGCGACGGCGGCTGGCGATGCCCTTCGGAGGTGGGCTGCGTTGCACCAGTCGGCACTGCTGCCGTTGCACCGACTTCGCCCAGGCTGGCGACGACGAAATAGCGGCCCGGCTTGCCGACCCGCTGAACATGGACGAGAATCGGACGCGGCGGGTCGCCATAGAGGCGCATGGACTGGGTGATGGATGCGGTGATGCCGCTTTCCATCACCGCGCGCGACACTGCCTGAAGGCTTTCTGCGAGGTCTTCATCGAAGATGCGGCGAAGATCGACACCCAGCGCATTGTCGGCGCCGATCGAAAGCGCCGAGCAGAAGACCTTGTTGACGGCGACGAGCTGCAGGTTGCGGTCCTGGACGAAGACGGGGTGGGCGAGATTGTCGAGGATTTCCTCGGTCAGCTGGACCCGCTCGACATCGGCGCGCCACTGCTCCTCCCGACGCCTCTGTTCGCTGATATCGGTCATGATGGAGAAGCCATAGCCGGACGGCAGGCGGCGCTTGGAATATCGCGTCCAGCGCTTGCCATCCTCGCTTGACTGAATGTCGTTGCGCTCTTTCCAATGTGCAGCGATCTGTCGGGTGAGCCATTCGTCGCGGCTGAGCGCGCCGGAATCCTGCCCTTCGGCACAATAACGCAGCCCGAGATCGTAAGCCGCACCCAGGAGGTCGCGCAGGCGGTTGCCGCGCTGGAAGTGAAGGGCCGGCAGGGGCATGAAATTCGTGATCGAGCGGCTGGAGAAGATCAGCTGATCGTTGCGGTCATAGATGAGAAAGGCAGCCTGGAAGGCCTCGGACACGGCATCCATCAGGGCAAGGTCAAGCGACGTCTCTGGCGACGGCGTATCTGGACCCTCGTGTCCCTTTGTATCGCCGGGGGCCGGTGGAAACTCGCTCACACTGCTGCCTCTGAGACCATTGCCGCGGGGCGCGGCAAGCCTTTATTCCTGCTGAATTGGGCCGTGAACATGCCGGTCGCGCTTGATGTGGCGGAGGAACCGGCAAAGGACACACCGGCGGTGTCCTTCTTCCTCTGGCCCGCAGACCTGCCGAGAAACATCTCAAGTCATTGGTCAAATTAGAATCATCGGGTTAAAACCGGCTTAATGATGGGGGTGTTTCCGCACACCTGCGATTAGCTCTTTCCTGAGCGCCGCGAATCCGGGAAAATGCCGTCATGATCATCAAGCAGCTTTCAGAGACCCTGATCAATCAGATCGCCGCCGGCGAGGTCATCGAACGACCCGCGAGCGCTGCGAAAGAACTGATCGAAAACGCCATCGACGCCGGCGCCTCACGCATCGAGGTGGCGACCGCCGGCGGCGGCAAGACGCTGCTGCGCGTCATCGACAATGGCTCAGGCATGGGGCCGGACGACCTGTCGCTCGCCATCCGCCGGCATTGCACCTCCAAGCTCAGCGATACGCTGTTCGACATCCGCTCGCTCGGGTTCCGGGGCGAGGCACTGCCGTCGATCGGCTCGGTTGCCAAACTCACCATCACCAGCCGGCCGCAGGGTGCCGGCAGCGGGGCGGAAATCACCGTGACTGGCGGCAAGGTCGGAGACGTCCGGCCGGCGGCCGCCAATCCGGGCACGACGGTCGAGGTGCGCGATCTGTTTTTCGCGACCCCGGCGCGGCTGAAGTTCATGAAGACCGAAAAGGCGGAAGCCGCCGCGATCACCGAGATCGTCAAGCGCATGGCGATCGCCTTTCCGGCCATCCGCTTCGTGCTCTCCGGCACAGACCGGTCGCTCGTTGAATTCCCGGCGACCGGCGACGACCATCTGGCGCGCATCGCCCAGGTGCTGGGGGCAGACTTCAAGGACAATGCGATTGCGCTCGATGCCGAGCGCGAGGATGTGCGGCTGACCGGCTTTGCCGGGCTGCCGACCTTCAACCGGGGCAATTCGGCGCATCAATATGCCTTCGTCAACGGTCGGCCGGTGCAGGACAAACAGATCCTGTCGGCAATCCGGGGCGCCTATGCCGAGACCATTCCGCAGGGGCGCTATCCCGTGGCGGTGCTGTCGCTGACGCTTGATCCGGCGCTGGTGGATGTCAACGTGCATCCGGCGAAGTCTGATGTGCGGTTCCGCGATCCGGGGCTGGTGCGTGGACTGATCGTCGGGGCGATCCGGCAGTCGCTGCAGCGCGAGGGTGACCGGGCGGCGACCACGGGTGCCGGCGGCATGCTCAGGGCGTTTCGCCCTGGTTTCAGCCCGCAGCCGGCGCAAGCCTGGTCGGCGGATACCTCGCCCAGCCGACCGCTCCATGCTGGGGCACCCGGGTTCAGCAGCGGATATGGCAGCCGGTTCGGCTCCGCCGCTGCGGCGGCCTCTGTCGCGCGCGGCTTCGGGGAAGTGGCGCAGGCGGCGTTCGACAGCCTGTCGGCTCCGACCGCCCGCAGCGAACCCGTCGCCGCCCAGCCGAGCGCCCAGGTCGAGGCGATCGCCAGCTATCCGCTGGGGGCCGCGCGGGCCCAGGTGCATGCCAATTACATCGTGGCGCAGACAGCCGATGGCCTTGTCATCGTCGACCAGCATGCCGCCCATGAGCGGCTGGTGTTCGAGCAGATGCGCAAGGCGCTTGTCGGCCGCAGGCTGCCGTCGCAAGGCCTGCTGATCCCTGAAATCGTCGACCTGCCGGAAGAGGATTGCGACCGGTTGATGAGCCATGCCGAAGGGTTGGAGCAATTGGGGCTTGCCATCGAACGCTTCGGCCCCGGCGCGATTGCGGTACGCGAGACACCGGCGATGCTGGGGGAAATGGATACGGCAGGCCTGGTGCGTGATCTCGCCGACGAAATTGCCGAGTGGGATACGTCCGACCGGCTGAACGCCAAGCTGGAACATGTGGCGGCGACCATGGCCTGCCATGGCTCGGTGCGTTCGGGCCGTCAGCTTCGGGTCGAGGAAATGAATGCGCTTCTCCGGCAGATGGAGCAGACGCCGGGGTCTGGCCAGTGCAATCATGGACGGCCGACCTATGTCGAGCTGAAGCTGTCGGATATCGAGCGGCTGTTCGGGCGCAGTTGAGCGAAGAGAAACCCGCAAAAGGGCTCTTTAAATGGCCGGGAGGTCGCTGTATTGCAGTTCCGTGACACGCGGCGCAGGAGAAGAGTGATGAACCGTTTCGAAGGCAGCGGCAACCGCGAGGCCAAGATCCGCTATCTCGATGCAGACTTCCAGATCCTGACGCCCGGCACCTTCGTGACCTGCGCGATCAGCGGCCGGCCTGTGCTGGTCGACGAGCTGCGCTACTGGAGCGTTGCGCGGCAGGAGGCCTATGCCGATGCGGCAACTTCGCTTGAAGCCGAGAAGCGCGCCGGCGCGCTGCCCAACCAGAAGCGCTAGCCTTCGATCGACGCCACCAGCTTGCGGCGACGGCAATTGGCGATGGCCGCCTCGATGATCAGGTCCGGCGCCTTCGGGTCGTTAAAGACCATGTCGACATCCACCACATGGGAAAGCCTGGCCAGTTCGTCGCTGCGGCCATGGGCGCCGGCCAGCCGAACGTGATCCTTCGAGGTCGTGACCAGTTGCAGGCTCGCGCGGGTCGCACGGTCGATGAGATCGACGATTTCGTCCTCGGCCAGATGATGGTGATCGGGGAAGCCCTGGCGATCGGCAATGATCGCGCCCATCTGCTCCAGCGTCCGGTAGAACTTGGTCGGATCGGCGATGCCGGCATAGGCCAGCACCGACGTTCCCTTCAGGGCATCCGGCTGCGCGGGCAGAACCTGGGCGACCAGGACAGGCTTGCCTGAGCGGGCAGCCTGACGGACCAGTTGGTCCGCCGCATCCCCCTTGCCGACCTTCAAAATGGCGTCGAGGTGGCGCATCTGCACGCCGATCGGGGCGCGCACCGGTCCTGCCGGCACGACGCGGCCATTGCCGATGCCGCGCATGCTGTCGACAACAATCAGCGCATAATCGACCTTGAGACGGGCGCTCTGGAAGCCGTCATCCATGATGACGAGATCGACGCCCTCGGCGACCAGCCTTTCGGCGCCGGGAATGCGACGGCGGGAAATGACGGTGATGGCTTCGCGGGCAAGCAGCAGCGGTTCGTCGCCGACGGCGGTCGAGCGGTGGTGCTGGGGATCAACAACGGTGGTGATATCGAGCGAGCCACCGTATCCGCGGCTGAGGAAACCCGGCGTCAAGCCCCTGGCCTTGGCGGCGCGGGCAATGGCGATGGCGGTCGGGGTCTTGCCGGCGCCGCCAACGGTGAAATTGCCGACACAGATGACGGGAACGGGCAAGGCATGGCGGCGGCGATGGCGCATCAGGGCGGCGGCGACCCGGCCATAGACGAATGAGACCGGAGCAAGGCCTCGCGCCTGCCATCCGATCGACGTCCACCAAAAGGGCGGTGCCTCTGAAACCATCCTCATCCCTGCCTCGGCAGCGGGCCACTCTTCAAGCCCTTGCGCGCGAAACAAGAACCATTGCCGCGGGAAATGGTCAAGCGGCCGCCATCCAAAAGGGTGTCTGCCGATCAGCCAAGGACGGTTTCGAGTGCGGTGATGTCGGCCAGCACAGTATCGGCATGCTTCGTCAGCGTCTCGCGCGAACCGGTGCCGGAGAGCACGCCGACCTTGAGGCCAGCGCCGGCATTGATGCCCATGTGCAGATCGTGATTGTTGTCGCCGACGACCGCGACCTGTGCGGGGGCAAGGCCCGTTGCAGCACAAAAGCCGAGGACCATGCCGGCATGCGGTTTGCTTCCGTGGCCACTGTCATACCCAGCGATAAAGTCGAGATATGGCAGGATGCCGAAGCGTTCGGCGGCAATGCGGATCGAGCGCTCGTTGTCGCTTGAGGCGATGCCAAGGCGCAGGCCGCGCCCATGCAGCCGGGCAAAGAGCGGTTCGAGTTCGGTGATGGGTACGGAGAGCCGCGCGGCCTCCGCAAAGCAATCGTCGATCCGTGGAACGAGCGTTTCGAGCGGCAGAACGGCACCGGCAGCGAGCATGCCCTCGGCGATCTCCTTTGTATTGGCCGAGGCGAACAGGCTGTCAGGCACGATGGTGCCAGTCACGGGGTCCATGCCGCAGGCGAGCAGCAGGCGATCGGCGAGGCCGGAATTGCCATCGGCCGCCAATAGCGCAACCTTGCGATTGACCGGACCCCAGCTCGCGTCGAAATCGAGCAGTGTGCCGTCCTTGTCGAACAGGATCCCGGCAATCTCAGCCTTGTCGTTCATGGTGCCCCTTCAGCGATTGTCAGCTCTGGCTTGCGCCACGCGGTTCGAGCTTGGCCTTGACCGAGAGCGGGCTGATATAGGGTTCCAGCCCCTTCAGCGTTGCGGTCAGCGCGCCGCGCATTTCCTGCACGCTTTCATGACCGGCATCGATCATCTTCAGCCGCGCGACGTCGTTGTTGAGAAGGAAGTGGACGGCCTTGGCCAGCATTTCGGCATCCCGCACGATGCGGGCCGAGCCCTTGCGGACTAGACGCTGATAGCTTTCACGGAAATTGCTCACATGCGGACCGGACAGGACGGCGCAGCCGAGCAGTGCGGGTTCCAGCGGGTTCTGGCCCCCTTCCCCCGACAGCGATCGGCCGACAAAAGCCACTTCGGTCAGGCGCAGATACAGGCCCATTTCGCCAATCGTATCGCCGAGGAAGACATCGGTTTCCGGCGTGATGACGTCCCCCCGGGTGCGGCGGGCGACAACGAGACCTTTCTCGACCAGCATGGCCTCAATCTCGTCGCTGCGCTCGGGATGGCGCGGCACGAGGATGGTCAGCATGCCCGTATGGGCTTTGAGCGCCCGCTGGACCATGGCGGCGATCTTCTCTTCACCCTCGAAGGTGGAGATGGCCGCCCAGGTCTTGCGACCGGCAAGCTGAAGCTTGTAGCCGTCCAGGATGCTCTCGTCGCAGGGCGGCGCGTCACTGTCGACCTTGATGTTACCCGACACGATCACCGGCCAGGCGCCAAGATCGCGGAAGCGCTCTGCATCGACATCCGACTGGGCGATGACCAGGGCCAGTTTGCCGAACAATGCCTCGGCCACTGAGGTGTAGCGCTGCCAGCGATCGAAGGAGCGATCGGACATGCGAGCGTTGACCAGGATCTGCGGGATATGGCGGCGGCGCAATTCCGAGAGCGTCGTCGGCCAGATCTCGGATTCGACGCCAATCGCCGCATCCGGCTGCCAATAGTCGAGGAAGCGGCGCACGGCCGGCAGAAAGTCGAGCGGCACATATTGGTGGATAACGGTATCGCCAAGCCGGTTCTGGGCGACGGCCGCAGAGGTGACGGTGCCTGTGGTCAAGAGCACGTGAATGTCACGCCGGCGCAGTTCGCGCATCAGCGGAATGACGGCGGTCGTCTCACCAACGCTTGCAGCATGGATCCAGACGAGCGGGCCGAAGGGACGCTCCAGGCTCGCATAACCGAGGCGTTCGCTACGACGGCTTCGATCTTCCTTGCCCTTGGCTGCTCGATAGGCGAGCAGCGGCGCGGTCAGCGGATACACGGCGGCGCCGAACCAACCGTAAGACTTCACCGCGAACGATGCCAGGGCCTCGCTCAGCGCCATCGGTTCAACCTATTCATCCTGATCGACAATACCATTTGGCCCTTTCCGGCGGCGGGCAATACAATATCAAAGAGATGCAAGAAGACTGAGTTCAAAACGTGACCCTCACGGATCGAGCAAGGCGCGGTGGGTGAGGGGCCGCCTACTTGTCGGTGGGGTTGAGCAGCCGATGCATGTGGACAATGAAGTAGCGCATGTGCGCGTTGTCGACGGTGGCCTGGGCCTTGCCCTTCCATGCGACGAGCGCACCGGCGTAGTCGGGGAAGATGCCGACGATGTCGAGGGCGTCCAGATCGCGGAACTGCACCTCTTCCAGGTTGGACAGTTCGCCGCCAAAAACCAGATGGAGAAGCTGCTTGCTTTCGCTGGAATTCGTCATGTTTATCGTCTTATCCCGTTGCTGCTCTGTCGATCTTTCATCTGCGCGATTTCGCCTGAAAGGTCAACTCCGGGGAAAGCGGGTAACATTCTTCAGGAGAAGCGGAAGGATGCCCGCCGAGGCGGCGCAGAGCACCGGATGGGTGACATCTTCCCGGTTGTAGACAAGCGCCCGCCCCTCCAGATCGGTCAGCGCGCCACCGGCCCGCTGCAGGATGAGATCGGCAGCTGCGAGATCCCAGTCATGCGAGTTCTGCTTGACCAGTGTGCCATCAATGCGCGCATCCGCGACGAGCGCCAGCCGGTAAGCCAGCGACGGGATGTGGTCGACGCGGTCGATGCGCGGGCGCAGGCTCTTGTCGATGCCGGCGACCATGTCCTGGGCCGAGGCGAGCTTCAGTCGACCGTCGGGCGCGGGCTTTGAGACGGCGATTTCGAGGCCATTGCGGCGGGCGATGCCACCGGCTGTCGCGGTGAATTCCTCCTCGAGCGCAGGGGCCACGAGGACGCCGGCGACAGGCGCTCCCTTGTGGACCACGGCAACGCTGACACACCAGGTATTCTTGCCGGCGAGAAAGGCACGCGTGCCATCGATCGGGTCAACGACGAAGACGGTGTCGCGGGTCAACCTGTCCGGATCGTCGTCAGTCTCTTCCGACAGCCAGCCATAATCCGGCCGCGCCTGCCGCAGCATCTGTTCGAGCACGCGGTTGGCGGCGTAATCGGCGGCGCTGACGGGCGACAGGCCCTCGTTCTTCCACCAGACCTCCGGCGACTGGCCGAAATGGGCCAGCGCCACCTTGCCGGCCTCACGCGCGGCTTCGGTGATCAGCGCGAGATCGGCACTCCAGTCCGCAGCGTCAGCGGCGGTTTTTGCAGCGGCCGACAGCGGCTGGTCCTTGCCGTCAGAGCCCGGCAAGGGTCATGCCCTCGATGGCGAGCGTCGGAGTAGCCACGCCGAACTTGCGGTCGATGTCATTGGCGACGGTGATCCGCATGAACATGTCCTTGAGATTGGACGCGATGGTGATCTCGGAGACAGGATAGGTCAGCTCCCCGTTCTCGATCCAGAAGCCGCTGGCGCCGCGGCTGTATTCGCCGGTGATCATGTCGACACCCTGGCCGATCATGTCGGTGACATAGAGGCCGGTGCCGATGCTGCGGATCAGGTCCTCCGGCGTGATATCACCGGGTTCGAGCGCCAGATTGGTCGCCGACGGCGAGACGGAGGTTCCCCCGCGCACGCCGCGGCCATTGGTCTTCAGACCCAGTTCGCGGGCAGCGGACGAGGACAGGAACCAGTGCTTGAGCACGCCATCCTCGATCATGGTGAGCGGCTTGCCGGCAATGCCTTCGCCATCGAAGGGCCGCGAGGAGGAACCGCGAACCTTCAGCGGATCGTCGGTGATGTTGAGGCCTGCCTTCAGCACCTTCTCACCCATGCGGTCGCGCAGGAAGGAGGTCTTGCGGGCAACCGAAGCACCGTTAATTGCTCCGGCAATGGTGCCGACGAAACCCCGGGCGACCCGCGGGTCGAAGACGACGGTGAGGTTGGATGCTGTCGGGACCTGACGAGGGTTCAAACGGCGAATGGCGCGCTCTGCCGCGCGACGGCCGATCTCTTCAGGGCTGTCGAGTTCGGCAAAGTAGAGGCGGCTGTCGTAGTCGTGGTCGCGCTCCATCTTGGTGCCCTCGCCGGCAATGACGCCGACGGAGCGGGAAAAACGCGAGCCGGCATAACTGCCGGAAAAGCCATGCGAGGTGACCAGCACGAGGCCACCCATGCCGGCGGACGCACCGGCGCCGAGCGAATTGCTGACGCCATGGACCGAACGCGCGGCATCTTCCATAGCAAGCGCGCTTTCACGCAGGCTGTCGCTGGAGACTTCGGTTGGATCGTAGAGTTCGAGATCAGCGATATCGCGGGCGAGATCGCTCTCATCAGCAAGACCGGCAAAGGGATCTTCCGGCGAAACCTTGGCCATGGCAACGGCCCGCTCGGCGAGCGCGGTCAGGTCGAAGCCCGGATTGGCCGAGACACTCGCTACCTGGCGGCCGATGAAGACACGCAGCGAAAAATCATCGCTTTCCGAGGCTTCCGTCGACTCGACCTTGCCAAGACGGACGCTGACGCCCTTGGAGCGCGAGCGCACCACGACGGCATCCGCCTTCTCCGCGCCGGCCTTCAGGGCCAGTTGGACCAGTTGTTCGGCACGTTCGAGGAGATTGGCGGAATCAATTTCATGGGGCATGGCTTGGCCTTTCCTTCCCGCTCCATTTATTGTGCCTTACAAGGGGCATCAAGTGCGGTTCGGGCTTTTCCCGTTCACGAGCCCGATATGACGCCCAAACAGACAGTCAAGGAGACTTCATTTGACCACGGCCAGCGAAGCGCTCTTCACCCAGCCCCTCCTGCTCCTCGGCGGCGCAGTCGTTGCTGCGCCGATCTTCCGCCGCCTGGGGCTCGGAACCGTTCTGGGTTATCTGGCCGCCGGCGTGGTCATCGGGCCGGTTCTACACATGATTGCCGGCTCCGGTGATATCCTGGCGGTCGCAGAACTCGGCGTGGTGCTGCTGCTCTTCATCATCGGACTGGAGCTAAAGCCCAGCCGGCTCTGGCACATGCGGCGCGACATTTTTGGTCTCGGCGCCTCCCAGGTGGTGCTGACGGGTCTCGCCCTCACCGGCCTTGCACTGATATCGGGCCTGCTCGAGTGGAAAGGCGCGCTGGTGGCGGGCTTCGGCCTGGCGCTCTCGTCCACCGCCTTTGCCCTGCAATTGCTCGAGGACCAGGGCGAGATTAACAGTCGCTATGGCCAGCGTTCCTTCTCGGTGCTGCTGTTCCAGGATCTGGCGATCGTGCCGCTCCTGGCCATGGTCTCGGTTCTCGACGGCGGAGCAGAAGGCGGCGGGCAATCCGCCCTGCTGCAGTTCGGGATCGCGATCGGGGCAGTGATCGGCATGATCGCGGCCGGGCGATACCTGCTGACGCCGCTGTTCCAGGTGATTGCCCGCACCGGCGCGCGCGAGGTGATGATCGCGGCCGCGCTCTTCGTGGTGCTCGGCTCGGCCTTCGTCATGCAGCTTGCGGGTCTGTCGATGGCTATGGGCGCCTTCCTCGCCGGCGTTATGCTGGCGGAATCCTCCTATCGCCATGAACTGGAAGCGGATATCGAGCCGTTTCGCGGGCTGCTGCTCGCGCTATTCTTCATGGCCGTCGGTCTGTCGGTGGAATTGCAGGTCATCGTCGACAACATCCTGGTCATTGCGCTTGCCGTGCCGGCGCTGATGGTGGTCAAGGCGCTTGTGATTTACATCGTCTGCCGGGTTGCCGGCTCGCCCCATCGCGACGCGCTGCAGATCGCCACCCTCCTGCCGCAAGGCGGCGAATTCGGCTTCGTACTGTTCACCACGGCTGCAGCAAGCGGGCTCCTCAGCTCCTCGCAAGCCTCGCTGCTGATCTCGATCGTCACGCTGTCGATGGCACTGACGCCGGTCTCGGCGCTCATCGGACGCCGGCTCCTCCCCGATCCGGCCGATGATCGGGAGGAACTGGACGAGGATTTCGAAGGCGCAGGATCGGACGTGCTGATGATCGGCTTCTCGCGCTTTGGCCAGATCGCCGCGCAGATCCTGCTGGCCAGCGGTCGCGACGTGACCATCATCGACGACAGCGCCGATCGCGTGCGCCAGGCCGCGACCTTCGGCTTCCGCATCTATTTCGGCGACGGGACTCGGCTCGATGTGCTCAGGGCCGCGGGGATCGAAAGGGCGAAGATCGTCGCCGTCTGCACGCACAAGAAAGAAATCACCAACAAGATCGTCGAGCTCATCCAGTCCGAATGCCCGGATATGCGGATCTATGCCCGCTCCTACGACCGGGTCCACAGCATCGAACTGCGCAACCGAGACGTCGAATACGAACTCCGCGAAACGCTCGAGTCCGGCCTGTTGTTCGGCCGTCGGACGCTGGAGGGACTGGGTGTCTCGGAGGACGAGGCCTATGAGATCGGCGAGGATATCCGTCGCCGCGACGAGGAGCGGCTGAAGCTGCAGGCCCAGGAGGGCATCCAGGCGGGCCGCGACCTGATGCACAATCGGCCGGTCAAGCCGGAACCGCTGGTGAAGCCAAAGCGGCAGGTGCAGGTGGTGCGGGACGAGGAAACCATCCCGGCGGAGTGATGCTATACCAAGTCTCGATGATATGATCCTTTAGGATCGAGATTCGGTATTAGCGGCGGATGAAATCCTCAATCCGCTCCGACAAATCGCGCTTGAGCGGCTCCTTCAGTCGGTCGGCGGCTTCGAGGATCTGGCGTGCCTTGAAGAAATCGAGCACGCGGAAGCCGTTAACGTCAGGGCGCAGATAGATGTCCGGCTGGCACAGCTTCATTTTCAGCGCGACATGGGACTGCATCATCAATTGCGAGGCACCGAAGAGGCTGTCTATGCGGTTCGGAATGTGGGAGCCATCGCCTTCCGGCGCGCCGATGACATCGATTGCGACCAGAAGCTCCGCTTCGCCGACGAGATGATCATAGGGGACGGGATTGAAAATGCCGCCGTCGATCATCAGGCGGCCATCGATCGTCACGGGTGCAAACAGGGCCGGGATCGCGGCCGTGGCCGACAGGGCCTCGTAAAGGTCGCCCTCGCTGCGGATCAATTCACACTGGCCGTAGTAATCCGTTGCGACCACTTTCAACGGCATGTTCAAGCCGTCAAAGGTCTCGGGGATCTCCGGCGGCAGGAAGGTGCGCAGGATGCGGCGCAGATTGAATTGGCCGAAGCGGAAACCGCCGAGCGCGCGGATGCTGGCCGGCCTCAAGCCCCAGAACATGTTGAGGACACGGGCGCGGTTGTCGGCGAGGTCGAGCGCATAGTCCCTGATGTCGCGGCCGCTCATGCCGCTCGCGTAACCCGCCCCGATGATCGCCCCCATCGAGGAACCGGCGATCAGCTTGGGGCGGATGCCCAGCTCATCGAAGACTTCGAGGACGGAGATATGGGAAAAACCCCGGGCACCGCCGGCGCCGAGCGCCAGGCCAATGGTCGGGTCCGCCTTGCGGCCGGTGGAGGGAATGGGCGTTTCGGTGATCTGATCCATGCGGCGGGCCTGCTGTGCAAAGACGGTTCAGGTTGGCCTATAGGAAAAGAAGTACATTTTCGTGTCACCGAAGGTGCGCTGTTCGATGAAGGTGAAGACCGGATCGACCGACACCTGCACATCGCCCCGCTCTTCTAATATGGCGAGCGCACCGGAAGACAGCCAACCGCCCTGATGGGCGGCAGCAAGCGCCTTTTCGCCCAATCCCTTGCCGTAAGGTGGATCGGCAAAAACAATGTCGAAGGGCTCGATGTTGCTGGAAGGGCCGAGATCGGTCGCGTCACGCCTCAGGATGCGGGCGCGGCCATGCAGGCCGAGCGCTTCGATATTCTCCCACAGCAGACCACGACCCTCGACGCTGTTTTCGACGAAAAGAGCCGATTTGCAGCCACGGGAAAGTGCCTCGATGCCGACGGCACCGGTGCCGGCAAAGAGATCGAGGATGCGGGTGCCATCCAGGATGCCCGGATGGGCATGGGAGAGGATGTTGAACAGGCTTTCGCGCGTCCGGTCGACGGTCGGCCGGATGTCATTGGATTTGGGCGTGGCCAGATTGCGGCCACGAAACTCTCCACCAACAATGCGCATCAGGCCTTACCTCTTGCCCTTCGGTGCGCCACGACCGGCACCACCGGGCTTGCCGCCGAAGCCACCGGGACCACCGGACCGCGGGCCACCTGCCGGGCGACCACCCGGCTTGCCACCAAAGCTCTTGCCTGCCGGCTTTGAGCCCGGCTTGCCGAAGGATTTGCCGGCCGGCTTGTCGCCGAAGGCTTTCCCCGCTGGCTTGTCGCCATAGGACTTGGCCGCAGGTTTGTCGCCATAGGCACGACCGGCCGGCTTATCACCGAAGGCCTTGGGGCCGCGCGGCTTGTCACCATAGGGCTTGGCGCCGAAAGGCTTGGCACCACGCGGTTTGTCGCCGAACGGGCGTTCGCCGCGCGGACGATCCTCACCGGTCCGCTCAGCACGGGCGGGACGGTCACCGAAATCACGGCGCGGGCCGCGCTCGTCACCTTCGCGACGCGGCGGACGGTCGGCACTGTCGCGACGCGGGCCGCGGGCCGGCGCCTCACCGCGCGGGCCACGGCTTTCGGCTTCGCGGCGCGGACCACGGTCGGGGCGATCACCGGTCTCCCGTCGGGGACCACGGGCAGCACCTTCCGGACGTGGACCACGGTCCGGGCGGTCACCTGCGTCCCGGCGCGGGCCTCGATCAGCACCTTCGCGACGCGGGGCACGCTCGTCACCATCACGGCGCGGCGCGCGGGCGCCGAAGCCTGCACCACCACGCTTGTCGTCCCGGCCGCCATCGCGGAAGCCGGGCTTCTTGTCCGGGCCGTCGGCGCGGATCCATTCGCCCTCGTCGTCATGGGCGCGGCTGACGATGACGCGCGGACCTTCACGGTCATCGAAGCGGTCGACCGGGCGTTCCGGGCGGTTGTCGGGCTTGCGGCGGGCAGCGGCAGCGGCTGCCTTTTCACCGAGCGGACGGGCACCGGGCGCCATCCAGACATTGGCCGTGCGGTTCTTCGTGGCGGCGGGGGGCCGCTTTGGCTTGTCGTCGAATTTGTTGTCGGCGAATTTCTTGTCGCCAAACTTCTTATCGCCGAACTTCTTGTCACCAAATTTCTTGCCGCTGTCGCTGCGGCTGGTGTCGAGGCGTTCGAGCGCACGGTCGCGGCGGTCGTTCTTGTCGAGCTTGTCGGGGCGCTTGGTCGCCGGACGCTCGTCGCGGCCCCATTCGGCCTTGGCCGGACGGGCCGGCTTCTTGGGCGTTGCGTCTTCGTCTTCTTCGACCTCGACGCCGCCATGGCTATAGACGGGGGCATCGAAATTGGCCTTGGCTTCCTCGATCAGACGGGGTCCGAGCTGGTCACGCAGCATGCGGCCGCGCACTTCCTGGACCTGGCCTTCCGGCAGATCGCCGAGCTGGAAGGGACCGTAGGAGACGCGGATCAGGCGGTTGACCTCAAGACCGAGCGCGCCGAGCACGTTCTTGATCTCGCGGTTCTTGCCTTCGCGAAGCCCCATGGTGATCCAGACATTGTGGCCCTGCTTGCGGTCGAGCGTCGCATCGATCGCACCGTAGAGCACGCCGTCGACGGCAATGCCTTCCTTCAGCGCATCAAGCGCCGGCTGATCGACATCGCCATAAGCGCGCACGCGGTAGCGGCGCAGCCAGCCGGTGGTCGGCAGTTCAAGCACGCGAGCGAGGCCGCCGTCATTGGTGACCAGCAGCAGGCCTTCGGTGTTGATGTCGAGGCGGCCAATGGACATGACGCGCGGAAGATCTTCCGGCAGGTTCTCGAACACGGTCGGACGGCCTTCCGGATCGGAATTGGTCGTCACCAGGCCGGCCGGCTTGTGATAAAGCCACAGACGGGTGCGCTCGATGCCACGGATCGGCTGGCCATCGACCTCGATCGTGTCGGCAAGCGTGGCGTTCAGCACCGGACTGTCGAGCACGGTGCCGTTCACGGCCACACGGCCCTCCATGATCATGCGCTCGATGTCACGCCGCGAGGCAACACCTGCGCGCGCGAGCAGCTTGGAAATGCGCTCGGGCTTCATGGTGTCGTCACCGGCAGGTGCGTCCGGACGGGCGGCACGTGCGGGCTTGGTTTCGGATTTTGCGGCCGGCTTGCGGGTGAGCGGCTTGCCGCTGCGCTCAGCGGGCTTGCCCGCCGGACGCTTGGACTTGTCTTTGAATGTCATTTGTTGTTTGCCTGTGGTTTGGGCTGTCGTATCAGGTCGCGCGGCTCGGGTTAAGCAGAAAGTTCAGGCATGGCGCAGACAAACGGCTTCATGGATGCCGCCTTCGCGGAGGCGCTCGCCGCCGGCGAACGCGGCGAAGTGCCGATCGGCGCGGTCGTGGTGCGCGAGGGCGAGATCATCGGGCGGGCCGGCAACGAGACCCGGGCACTTGCCGACGTGACCGCCCATGCTGAAATCCTGGCCATCCGGCGCGCGGCCCAGGCCGTGGGCGACGAGCGGCTGGTCGATGCCGATCTCTATGTGACGCTCGAGCCCTGCACCATGTGTGCGGCGGCAATTTCCTTTGGCCGTATCCGCCGGCTCTACTATGCGGCACGGGACATAAAAGGCGGCGCGGTGGAGAGCGGCGTGCGCTTTTACGCGCAACCGACCTGCCATCATGCTCCGGAAGTCTATTCCGGCATCCGGGAAGTCGAGGCGGCAGAGATGCTGAAGAGCTTTTTCCAGACGAAGAGAGAGACATGATCCTGATCGCCCCCATCCTCTCGCTCATCGTCATGGGTCTGATCGCCGCCTGGGGCCATCGCAACATCGCGCCGGAGCGACGCATGCTGCCGATGCAATGGTCGGCGAAGGGGGCGGTGAACTGGCAGGCACCCAGGCTGGTGGCCGTGTCTGCGATCCCCGTGACGATCGCTGTCGCGATGGGGCTCGTCGCCTATATCTCGCGCGACAATCCCGGCGACCGCGACATGGCTCTGGTGTGGATCGCGATCATCGGTCCTGCCATCGAGGCCTTCTATCTGGCGATTCTGGCACGAATGATCGATGCCGAAGAATGAGGAAGCCTAGGGGGCGGCGGCCTCAATTGCTGGCGGCAAAGGCTTTCAGCGTCTCGCCACTCAGCCGGTAACGGATCCATTCGGTCTGCGGCTCGGCCCCGATTGCGTCATAGACGCGGATGGCCGGCTCGTTCCAGTCGAGCACGCTCCATTCGAAGCGGCCGCAGCCCTTTTCGACGGCGACTTGGGCAAGATGCTTCAGGAGCAGCTTGCCGGCACCGGCGCCACGATAATCGGGCGAGACATAGAGGTCTTCGAGATATAGCCCGTTCTTCGCCTGCCAGGTCGAATAGTTGTAAAACCACACGGCAAAACCCGCCGGCTTGCCATCAGCCTCAAGGATAACCGCCTCGGTAACCGAAGCCTCGCCGAAAATCGACGCCCGGATCGTTTCGTCCGTCGCCTCGACCTCGTGCCCGGCCTTTTCAAAGACGGCGAGTTCCGTGATGAAGCCGAGGATGGTGGCAGCGTCGTCAGGCGTTGCGGCGCGGATGGTGAAGGGCATCAAAAAATCCTCAAAGAAAAAGGCAGGTCGTTGCCGCCCTGCCCTATCGGTATTTCTGTCGCGAAGCGCTTATTGGAAGGGCATCCACCACGAGCTGTTCTGCTGGGCGGCCTTGGCTTCCTTCTTGCGGCGCTTTTCCTTCTTCAGTTCCGGTTCGCCGAGATCGGTGAGAGTTGCTTCCTCGGCCTGACGATACTGCGTCGGCGGATCGGACAACAGGCGGCGCTGGTCGAGATAGGCGCCCTTCTGCAGCTTGCGGGCCTCGCGGAAGGCCTGCCACTTCTGGGTTTCGGTCATCGTGCCCGAGGTGCCGTATCCAGCGAGCAGCGGCGAACGGTAGTTCGGGTTGTCGGCATTGGCATCGGCTTCGGCCACCAGGCGTTCACGCGCCTCTTCCGGAGATTCGACCCATTCCGGATTGTTTTCGCGGCTGGCGACGGAGGCCTGCGGTGCGACCAAAGCCGCCGTCTGGGTGCCGCCCGGGGGCAGAACCAGCGACGGACGCGGATTGTACTTGGTGCCCTTGTTGGCGGGTTCCCTGCCACCGATCGAGGCCACGGAGCCCACGTCTTCGGCGAGCTGCTCCATGGCCGTCTTGTCGGTGCCATAGGTCGGGCCGCCAACGCAGCCCGACAGACCTACCGTCACGCCAAGCAGTCCAGCCACACCAAGGCCAACTCTGAACAGATATGCCGATTTCATGAATGCCTACCAGCCTCGCCGCAGTTCATCTGTGCCGCCGAATGTTTCCTCCCCACCGCTGCCGGTGGAATTCGGCCAATTTCAGGCAGTTTTACCGGATGACCCACGAAAGCGCAAATCATCCGGTAATATTTCCTCAGTTCAAGGCCGCGAGCTCTCGCAGCGCCTGCGCGTCGCGGGCCGAGACCTCAGGATAGTCAGGGTCGGAGCCGACATCCCGGGTGATCTTCCAGGAGCGGGCGCACTTCGTGCCCTCAGCCAGCTTCGGCTCGACCGCGACCTTGGTGCCATCGTCGAGACGGAAGGCTTCCGCAGGACCTTCGCCCGAGACAACCTGGATATCCGAGGTGATGCAGATCTCAGCAAAGTCGAGGCCATCGAGCGCCTTCAGAAGCTCGGGATCGGCGACATGCACGACCGGGGCCGCTTCCAGCGACGAGCCGATGCGCTTTTCCTTGCGCTCGATTTCCAAGGCACCGGTGACGGCGCGGCGAACGGCGCGAACGCCCTTCCACTTTTCGGCAACCGCCTCGTTTGACCAGTCGGCCGGGACCGTCGGGAACTGTTCGAGATGCACGGACTCTGCCTTCGGGTCACGCGATAGCCAGGCCTCTTCGGTCGTAAACGGCATCATCGGCGCGAACCACAGGACCAGGCAGTCGAAGAGCTTGCGGATGACGAAGAGGGCCGAGCGGCGCTTCAGGCTCGACGGAGCATCGCAATAGAGCGTGTCCTTGCGGATGTCAAAATAGAAGGCCGAGAGTTCGACATTGGCGAAGTCCGACAAAGCGCGGACGATGCGCTTGAAGTCGAATTCGTCATAGCCCTTGCGGACGACCTGATCGAGTTCGGACAAGCGATGCAGCATCAGCTTTTCGAGTTCCGGCAGATCGGCATAGGCAATCTCGTCGCCATGGTCATGGGCGAGCGTGCCGAGCATCCAACGAACCGTGTTGCGGATCTTGCGGTAGCTGTCGATGTTCGTCTGGATGATCGTCTTGCCGAGGCGCTGGTCTTCCCAGTAGTCAGTGTTCATCACCCAGAGGCGCAGGATATCGGCGCCGGATTCCTTCATCACATCCTGCGGCGTCACTGTGTTGCCGAGCGACTTCGACATCTTGCGGCCGTCTTCCGCCATCGTGAACCCGTGGGTGACGACGGCATTGTATGGCGCGCGGCCACGGGTGGCGCAGCTTTCGAGCAGCGACGAATGGAACCAGCCACGATGCTGGTCGGAGCCTTCGAGATAGACATCGGCCGGCCATTTCAGGTCTGGGCGGTCTTCCAGCGTGAACGTGTGGGTCGAGCCAGAGTCGAACCAGACATCGAGGATGTCCGACACCATCTGCCACTTTTCGCCGTCGTGCTCGCCGGCCAGGAAACGTTCCTTGGCGCCTTCGGCGAACCAGGCGTCGGCCCCTTCGACCTCGAAGGCTTCGAGGATACGGGCGTTGACCTTCTCATCCTGCAGCACATTGCCTTCGGCATCGGCGAAGACGCAGATCGGCACGCCCCAGGCGCGCTGGCGCGAGAGCACCCAGTCCGGACGCTGCTCGATCATGGCGCGCAGACGGTTCTGGCCACCGGCCGGGACGAAACGGGTCTGGTCGATGGCGGACAGTGCGCGGGTGCGCAGCGTCGTGCCGTCGGCAAGGTCCTTGTCCATATAGACGAACCATTGCGGCGTGTTGCGGAAGATAACCGGTTTTTTCGAGCGCCAGGAATGCGGGTATTCATGCTTGATGCGGCCACGGGCAAAGAGGTTGTTGGCCTTGATCAAGGCGTCCATGACGCGCTTGTTGGCGTCGCCCTTCTTGCCGTTGTCGTCGAGAACACGGGCGGCACCACCTTCGGCGGAGGGGCCAAAGCCGGGGGCGTCTTCTGTGTAGAAGCCGGCGTCATCGACCGGGAACGGGATCTTCGTGTCGATGCCACGGGCTTCGAGCGCCCGGACATTGGCCATCCAGGCTTCAAAGTCTTCGCGACCGTGGCTCGGAGCGGTGTGGACGAAACCGGTACCGGCATCGTCGGTGACGTGGTCGCCGTCAAGCATCGGGACGGCGAAGGTGTAGCCGAGATCCTTCAGCGGATGGGCGCAGGTGATGGCGCCGAGTTCCGCGCCGGTCACGTCGCGTACCAGCGTCAGGGTCAGCTTAGCCTTGGTCGCGGCGTCTTCTGCAAGGCGCTTGGCGAAGATCAGCTTTTCGCCCGGCTGCGGGCCGAAGTCATTCGTGGCTTCCGTGACCTCGTAGAGACCGTACTCGATCTTCGACGAATAGGAGATCGCGCGGTTGCCCGGGATGGTCCAAGGTGTGGTGGTCCAGATGACGACGGAGGCGGTCAGTAAGTCAGTCATCTTGTCGCCATCGCGGGCCACGAAGAAGACCGGGAACTTCACCCAGATCGTGTCGCTCTCGACCTCGGCATATTCCACCTCGGCCTCAGCCAGCGCCGTGCGCTCGACGACCGACCACATGATCGGCTTGGATCCGCGATAGAGCTGGCCGGACATGGCGATCTTGAGGAGTTCGCCGGCGATGCGGGCTTCCGAATGGAAGGCCATGGTGGTGTAGGGATTGTCGAAGTCACCCTCGATGCCGAGACGACGGAACTCCTCGGCCTGGATGTTGATCCAGCCTTGCGCGAACTCGCGGCATTCCCGACGGAATTCGTTGACCGGTACCTCGTTCTTGTCCTTGCCCTTCTCGCGATACTTTTCCTCGATCTTCCACTCGATCGGCAGGCCGTGGCAGTCCCAGCCGGGCACGTAGTTCGAGTCAAAGCCGCGCATCTGGAAGGAGCGGGTGATCACGTCCTTCAGCACCTTGTTCAGCGCATGGCCGATATGGATGTTGCCGTTGGCATAGGGCGGGCCGTCATGCAGGACAAATTTCTCGCGGCCGGCGGCCGAGGCGCGCAGGCGCTTGTACAGCCCCATCTGTTTCCACTTCGCCGCCATTTCCGGCTCCTTCTGGGGAAGGCCGGCGCGCATCGGGAATTCTGTCTCGGGCAGATAGAGGGTCTTGGAGTAATCGATCTTTTCAGGGGTATCGGTCATGGATCAGCCATCGGATGGGGCAACCTCAAGCGGTTGCGGAATTATGTCATGGATTGGCGGCAAGCGGGCGCTAAGGCTTTTACACCCAACGCCAAAAACCCGGACCTTCCCGCAGCTCTTCAAGCCGCCGGGAGGGCCGGGCCAATAATTCGAATGATCCGGGCCGCCGAAAGATACGTCATGGCCGCGTTCTTTAGGGGTTTTTCGCGCCAAAAGGAAGGGGCAAGATGGAGCTCCCGCGCGTCGCTTTCTACTCGCCGCCGTCTGCCTCGACGACCGCGCGCAAGGCGTCGTTGATGCGGTCCTGCCAGCCGGGGCCGTCCTTCTGGAAATGTTCGAGGACCGCGCTATCGAGCTTCATTGTGACGAGTTCCTTGACGTCGGGCGCGGCGCGGCGCTCAACCACGGGGGCTGCCGGCTTCTTCACGGGCTTGAACAGCGCCTCGGCGGCATCCTTCGGGTTCACGGGTCGGCGCGGCGTCATGGCCATCTGATATCTTTCTTGCTCTGTGGGTGATTTGCTGCTTCGCACTAGGCGCTCATGCGGCGACAGGGTCAAGCTGCATCCGACAGCCACAACATCAACGAGGGTCAGGCCGAGAGCCGTGGAGTTCCGTCCCAATCCGCCAGAACCAGTGCGTCGATCTCCAGGGCAGTGTCTGCACCACCCGCTGGCCGCGGCTCATGCAGGACGACCCGGTTGCGGCCTTGTTCCTTTGCCAGATAGAGTCCGGCATCGGCCTCTGCCATCCAGGCATCAAGGCTGCGCGCTGCACCGCTGGTCACGACAAGACCGCAGGAAAACGTCATGCGGAAGCGGCTCTCGCCGGAACTGACGTCTTCGGCTGATACCGCGAGACGAACGGCATTGATCGCGCTCCAGGCTGAGATGCGATCCTGATTTGGCAGGCATATACCGAATTCCTCGCCGCCCAGGCGACCGAAGATCGCGTCTGGCGGCAGATGCCGCGACACGCGTTCGGCGAACTGGATGAGCGCGTCATCACCGCCCTTGTGACCATAGGTGTCGTTGACCCGCTTGAAGTGATCGAGATCGAGCACGGCGATCGCGGTCCCATCCTCCGCGCAGAGCTTTGCGGCCCGATGCAGGAACATGCGGCGATTGACGAGGCCCGTTAGATGATCGCGTTCGGCCAGCTGTCGCTGCGTCTCGCCGCCGCGCTCAAGCTTCAGCACCATGGCCATCAGGAAGGCGAGCAAGTTGAAAACCAGAAGCAGCATGCTGGTATAGGTCAGCCAATCCGAAACCGGCGCCCTGTCGACGAACTGGATTGGATAGAGGATCGGGAGCGGGGCGATCAGCAGGGTCGAGAGCGCATAGGCTGCATAGACCGCTGCGGCAAGACGGCCGGACGGCAGGCGTTCGCCGGGCTTGCCCTGCCACAGATCCCGGGCGCAGAGCGCCACATTGACCGCTGACCCGAGATAGATGAGGCAGATTCGAACGGGCGTGGGATCGTCGAGGAATTCCGCCAGCGCCATGCCGGTGCAGACGAGCAGCGCGATGCTGACGACCTGCCAGAGCCGATAAGGCTGACCGTAGAATTCCTTGAAGCCAAGGCGGATCAGGCCGGTGCGGGCGACATAGATCACGCCGCCGACATAACCCAGGATATTGTAGGGAACATGCTCCGTGAGGCTCGAGCAGATCGTGCCAATGACCATGAACCAAGCCGCAAGCGCCCAGAAGATGATTTCCTTCTGGCGCGGATTGCGTGCCCAGGCAATCGTCGCGACGATCATGACCGCCAGGTTGATGACCGCATTGTAGGTTAGAACGGTGACCACGTCTAACATCGGCTCGGCACACTTTCGATGAACGATGCGCGTAGTTAATCACGATATTCGGATATGAAGGATTAATCCGCAGCCTAGACGGGAAAATATCGGGTGCAAGGGTCAAGCCCGGGGCAAATGGCGAATGCCGGCAACAAGCTCCTGGCTAACATAGAGAGCGGTGCCGAAAGCCCGATCAGCAGGCCTCCGGTCAAGTGTCGTACCACCACTATCTGTCATCCGTGACGTTTTCGAGCTCGACGCATTCCGAGCGCGGCGCGATGCGCAACGCGCTGGCGGAGCGGGCGCATTCGTCCTGTGCGAAATGAAGGGCGGCGTCCTTGTTGCAGAAGAGGCCACCGACCAGACCGGCGTCGTCACGGACGACCCACCAGCCGTGGTGATCTCTCCCAACCGTGAAGCGCGCGGGCCGGCTCTTCGAAAGACTTGCATGGAATGAGCGGAACATGGTGGTTTCCTATGAAGATATGAGATGTGAAGCCTCAGGCGACCCTGCGGCGCACGGCGAGGTCGTCTAGATCCTGAAGGGCACACAACAGGACTCGTTCTGCTTCGGGCTCCAAGGAAACGAGGGGCAGTCGCACCTCGGGGCTAATGCCAAGCCTGCGCGACAGGGCAAACTTGGTGGCAACGATCGTATGCTCGCGCTCGAGAGCCAGACACAAGGGCAGGAGTTTCTGGTTGAGAGAGACCGCCGCATGCGCATTGGATCGGCACAGCGCATGGTGTCGCGAGACCAGGAGACGCGGCGCGATATTGCCTGCAAGCGAGACCGCGCCTATCCCTCCTGAAGCCGCAAAGGGCAAGCCGGCAAGATCATTGCCGCATAGCTGGGGGAGTGGAGAGCCTTCGGTCTGCCGATGCTCCGCCAAGCGCCCCAGGTCAGCGCCGTAGTCGACCAGGCCGGCGATCCCCGGCATGCGCGAAAACGCCGCAAGCAGGTCGTGGCTGGCGCGAATGCCATTCCGGGCCGGCGCGTCGGCCACCAGGATCGGGAGCCTGACGGAGTCACGGATCGCTGCGATATGAGTGGCCACGCCCTGCATCGTCGGCTTGCTGTAATAGGGGAGCACCACCAGCAGGGCATGCGCGCCCAAGGCCTCGGCCTGTTGTGCCTGCTCTATGCTCGATCGGGTGCAGTTGGTACCGACACCAACAATCACGCGGAGTTCACGCCCGATGTACGACACCGCCATCGACACCAGGTCGGAACGTTCTGCTTGGGTGAGCGAAGTCGATTCACCAGCGAGGCCGGAAACGACGACGCCGGTGACGCCTTGATCGCGCTGCACCTGCAGCAGTTTCACAAAGCCTGCGAGATCAACCGCACCGCTTCGAAACGGTGTAACGAGATCGGTGTAAAAGCCCGCGGGCCAGCCTCGCATGTCAGGCATGAAAGGACCTCGCACCGCGCCCACCGGAGGCGGAAACGAGTGCCAGGAGGATGGCCGCGCAACGGTCAGGATGAAGGCCTACGCCACAAAGGGAATGGTCGTTGTCGCACGCGGTGACCCGGCACGACCACAGACTGCCGGAGGAACTCAGATGCTGCAGTTCGAGCGCGGGACGTGCCCGCGAAAGCAGGAACAGGAGAGCTTCCAGATAAGCGCCTGTGTCCATGGCATCGCGAAAATAACGGCGGTCGCGGGCATCCTGCCGGCAGGTCGACAGTGTTTCCAGAAGCGTGAAGGCTTCCCAGATGTGATGTTCTCCTGCCTTGGGAAGCTCGGCCAGTCGCTCCTTCAACTCGTCGATGCGTTCATCGACCGTCAGGGGCTGGCCATTTCGGAAAATGCTCGTCTGCATGTTCGATCCTCGATCGGATCGGTCGCGGGAGCCTCAAGGCTTTACCCGTCGCGCCGACCACTCGGTTGACGAACAGGAAAATATGCGTGGGAAGGTCAGCCTTCGATTGGGAAACCCACGGTCGCGCGTCAGGAATTTATAAAGACATCAGTTGTCGAGCGACGACCGTCAGAAGCCGATTTTTCCATCCAGTTCGCCGAGGGGACGGATATTGGAGAGCAGCGCCCGCGCCTCTTCCTCGTCCTTGCGGATCTGGGCAACCAGCGGATCGAGGCCGTCGAATTTCCACTCGTCGCGCAGGTGGCCGAAGAAGGAGACCGAGCAGATCTCGCCGTAGAGGTCACCGGCGAAGTCGAAGACAAATGTTTCGAGCCAGGGATCGCCGTTTTCGGTGACCGTGGGGCGATAGCCGAAGCTTGCGACGCCGTCGCGTATGATACCATCGGGCCTGCGAAAGCGCACGGCATAAATTCCGGGGCGCAGGGTCGCTTCCGGCTGCAAATGCATGTTGGCGGTTGGAAAGCCCAGCGTGCGGCCGAGCTGCTGGCCCTTCATCACCTCTGCCTCGACCGTGTAGCGGTAACCGAGCAGGCCCGCCGCCTGGGCGACGTCGCCGTCTGCCAGCAGGCCGCGGATGCGGCTCGACGAGATCACTTCGCCACCTTCGTCGCGGAAGGCGTCGACGAGCGTCACGCCGAAGCCATGACGACCGCCGGCTTCCATGAGAAAGGCCGGACCGCCCTCGCGGCCCTTGCCGAAATGGAAGTCGAAGCCGGTGACGACGTCGCGGGCGCCCAGCCAATCGACCAGGATCGACTGGACAAAATCCTCGGCCGAGCGCTGGGAAAATTCCCGGTCAAACGGATATTCGATGACCGACTGGAAACCCATGGCCTCCAGGATGCGGGCCCGCAGCGATGGCGGTGTCAGGCGGAAGACGGGTTTGTCAGGGTTGAAGACGGAGCGGGGATGCGGCTCGAAGGTCAGCACCATGGCGGGAACGCCGAGGCTTTCGGCCCGCTCCAGCGCTCGGCGCAACACCGCCTGATGGCCGCGATGAACACCGTCGAAATTGCCGATGGCCACCACCGCGCCGCGCAGGGCGGATGGCAGTGGCTCTCTCTTCTCGTTGCGATGGAAAACCGTCATCTCAGCCCGTGCCTCATGCCAGCCGATGCATCCAGAATTCAGGTGCTACCTTTTCGCGATCCAGGAAGACATGCAGCGCGCCCTCGTCCGTCAGGCCATTGGCCGTGTAGTCAGCGGCGTGAATGCCGCCGGAAATATAGAGAAGGTCCAGGCCCGCATCGACGGCGCCGCGCACGTCGGTCGGCATGCCATCGCCGATGGCCAGAACGCGCGCCTTGTCGAAGTCACCGCCGCGCGCCTCACGGGCGGCGGCAAGCGTTGCCTCGTAGATCGGCGTGTGCGGCTTTCCGGCGATGCGGGTTTCGCCACCGAGCGCCGTATAGAAGGCGGCAACGGCACCAGCACAGGGGATGATCCGGTGGCCGCGCTCGACGACGAGATCCGGATTGGCACAGATCAACGGCACCTTGCGGGCGACGAAATCGGTGAGCATGTCGCGATAGTCTTCCGGCTGCTCGGTCTCATCATCGAAGAAGCCGGTGCAGACAACACAATCGGCTTCGTCGGCCGAGACGACGGTCACGTCCAGGCCGTCAAACAATGGCAGGTCGCGCTCCGGGCCGAGCAGGAAGACCTTTTTCGGGCCGGCGGCTATCAGTGTGCGGGTGACATCGCCCGAGGTGACGATCCGGTCATAGGCGCTGTCCGGCACGCCGATGGCACGCAATTGCGGAATGACGCCGATGGCCGGACGCGGCGAGTTGGTGATGAGGACGACGGTCAGTCCCTTGGCCCTTGCCGCCGTCAGCGCTTCGCCGGCAAGCGGAAAGGCGTCGATACCATTGTGCAGCACACCCCAGACGTCGCAGAGGATGACGTCGTAGCTGTCCGTGACGTCGCCGAGGGTGGAAATGCTGCGGGCCATCTTCGTTCCTGACTTGAAGTTCGTGCCCGGTGACATGGCAAAGGACGGGCGGCAAGGCAAGGGGTTTGGCGCATGGAGGGGCAAAATGCTGCGCAAGCTAGAGCAGGTAACGGACGGCCAGGCCGAGCAAGCCTGATATGATCAGGGTCCTGCCGACGCCCTGATGGAATCGAAAGATCATCACCGCCGAGACGATGGCGATAAACAGGGCCGATACATCCAGCGAAGACCAGACCGGCTGCGGCACAGAAAGGGTCAGCGGTCCCACGCTTGCAAGATCGACCGGCTCGACGCGGGTGAAGACGACATGGAGCGCGAACCAGACGGCGAGGTTGAGGATGACGCCGACGACGGCAGCGGTGATTGCCGAGAGGGCAGCGCTGAGAAGGCGGTTGCCACGAAGGCGCTCGATATAGGGTGCGCCGGCAAAGATCCAGATGAAGCTCGGAACGAAGGTGGCCCAGGCGGCGATGAGACCACCGAGCAGCCCGCCGAGGAGCGGCTCGAGGTTGCCGCTTTGGCGAAAACCCGCGAGGAACCCGACATAAGACAGGACCAGCACCAGCGGCCCCGGGGTCGTTTCGGCGAGCGCCAGCCCGTCGAGCATTTCGCCAGGTTTGAGCCAGGCATAATGCTCGACCGCGACCTGGGCGACATAGGCGAGCACGGCATAGGCACCACCGAAGGTGACGAGCGCCATCTTCGAGAAGAAGGCCTGAACCTCTGGCAAGGCCGTGTCTGGAAGAATGAGCCACAGCACCGGCAGCGGCGCCAGCCAGACGGCGATCCAGAAGAGGAGTGCCGCGACCTGGCGCCGGAAGGGTGGGCGGACGCTGACCTCCTCGACGATTTCGACTGTGGAGGGCGCGGCAGTTCGCGCGTGGATCAAGCCGACGAGAGCTGCGGATAGCACGACGAGCGGGAACGGCAGGGAGAAGACGAACAGCGCAACGAAGGCGACGACCGCCAGGCTGCGATGAAAGGGCGTCTTCAGGGCTCGTTTGCCGATGCGGATGACGGCCTCAACGACGACGGCCAGGACCGCTGCTTTCAGCCCGAAGAACAGCCCGGCAACCAGCGTTGCCTCCTGGTAGACGGCATAGATGGCCGAGAGCCCGAGAATGACGGCAAGACCGGGCAGGACGAACAGCAGACCGGCGACCATGCCGCCGCGGACACCATGCAGCAGCCAGCCGATATAGGTGGCGAGCTGCTGGGCCTCGGGTCCCGGCAAAAGCATGCAGTAGTTCAGTGCATGGAGATATCGATCCTCGGCGACCCAGCGCTTTTCCTCAACGCAGATGCGATGCATGAGCGCGATCTGCGCTGCCGGCCCGCCGAAGGAAAGCAGGCCGATACGGGCAAAGGCGGCTGTGAGTTCGGAGAGGCTCGGCTGTACCGATGGCCCCTGCCCGGGCTGGTCGATCACACGATCGGTCATGCCGCACCGTCGCGTCCGCCACGTGGCGTCCAGTCATGTTTCTCTTCCATCGCATCGCGGGCCCAGCGATAGAAGGCGTCGTACAAAAGCAGACCCTGCTCCAACTGCTGAAGATCGGAGGCGTAAAGACGGGACAGGCCAAGCGAGGCCGCCAGAAGCCCGGCTGCCTGCGGGGCAAGGTCTGGTCGATTGGTATCGGCCCCGCGCACGATCTGCGCCAGGGTGGACAATGCCGGTGTCTGGAGGCGGAACTCTTCGAGCATGGTGTCGAATGTGCAGCGGTCGTCACGATGGCTCCAGAACACCCCTTCGATATCGAAGGGAATGGCCTCAAACCTTTCCGCGACGCCGTCGACCTCCGAGGGGGCGACAAATAGAAACCGGGAAAAGGGATCGATGAAGCGGCGGATCAGCCAGGGACAGGCGATACGGTCAACCTTGGGCCGATGTCGGGTCACCCAGACCGTTGCGCCCTTGCCGTGCCCGAGGCGGGCGATCGGCACGACGGGCAGCCCGGCTGAAACCCAGGCCAGCACACCACCTTCCAGGACTTCCGCCGATATTCCGATGTCGCGTAAATGGGCGGCGGTCCCTTCGCTGAGTTTGCGCCCCTTCTGGCAGGCGACGACCACGGATGCAGATCCGCGCATCTGCGGCGCCCAGTCCGCAATCCGGCGATAATCCCGCAGAACCGAGCCGGGGATGAGGTTCGGGTCGGCCTCCACGTCTTCGGAAATTCTGACATCAATGATCAGGGGAGCTTGGGATGACCCAAGCAAGCGAAAGAGTTTGTCTGCGGAAATTGCGCCAAAGGGTGCCATGATCGGGTCCGTTGTCTGGATTGGGACGGATGCGAAATTCCGGCATGGCGCCTCATGGAGCTTTCGCGCACTCCACACAGGAAAACTCTCAGTTTTCGAGGCCGCTGTCAAACTCATGACAGAGTTGGGTGCGGGTCTTCGTCTAAGCGCCTCGCCCGCAATGACGGGACTATCGAGGAGTGAGATCGGGGATGTTTTTTCGCGACCGCGCTTGACTCCCGGAGAGCCCGTTCTTATCTCACGGTCGCTGGCACTCTCCTGAGGTGAGTGCTAACAATATCGATGCGATGCCCTTTCAGGGATCGCGAATGTCATTTGATCGAGGGATTAGACAATGGCAAGCACCAATTTCCGTCCGCTGCACGACCGCGTTGTAGTCAAGCGCGTCGAGTCCGAAGCCAAGACTAAGGGCGGCATCATCATTCCCGACACCGCAAAGGAAAAGCCGGCTGAAGGCGAAATCGTCGCCGTAGGTCCTGGCGCCCGCGACGAAAGCGGCAAGCAGATCGCTCTCGACGTCAAGGTCGGCGACCGCGTCCTGTTCGGCAAGTGGTCCGGCACCGAGGTCAAGCTCGACGGCGAAGACCTGCTGATCATGAAGGAAGCCGACATCATGGGCATCATCGGCTGATTATCGGCCTGATACCCGTCTTCCTCTTTAACAATTCACCAATGGGCTAGATGCCCGGGAGTTTTGAACATGGCTGCTAAAGAAATCAAGTTTGGCCGCACCGCGCGCGAAAAGATGCTGCATGGCGTCGACATCCTCGCTGACGCCGTGAAGGTAACGCTCGGCCCGAAGGGTCGTAACGTCATCATCGACAAGTCCTTCGGCGCTCCGCGCATCACCAAGGACGGCGTCTCGGTTGCCAAGGAAATCGAACTTGAAGACAAGTTCGAGAACATGGGCGCCCAGATGGTTCGCGAAGTTGCTTCGAAGACCAACGACATCGCCGGTGACGGCACCACGACTGCAACCGTTCTTGCCCAGGCCATCGTTCGCGAAGGCAACAAGGCTGTTGCAGCCGGCATGAACCCGATGGACCTGAAGCGCGGCATCGATCTCGCCGTTCTCGAAGTCGTCAAGGACCTCCAGGCCAAGGCCAAGAAGATCTCGACTTCGGAAGAAGTTGCCCAGGTTGGCACGATCTCGGCAAACGGCGACACGCAGGTCGGCAAGGACATTGCCGAAGCCATGCAGAAGGTCGGCAACGAAGGTGTCATCACTGTCGAAGAAGCCAAGACCGCTGAAACCGAACTCGAAGTCGTCGAAGGCATGCAGTTCGACCGCGGCTACCTGTCGCCCTACTTCGTGACCAACCCGGAAAAGATGGTCGCCGATCTCGACGACGCTTACATTCTCCTGCACGAAAAGAAGCTCTCGAACCTTCAGGCCATGCTGCCGGTTCTCGAAGCCGTCGTTCAGACCGGCAAGCCGCTCGTCATCATCGCTGAAGACGTCGAAGGCGAAGCTCTTGCAACGCTCGTCGTCAACAAGCTGCGTGGCGGCCTGAAGATCGCTGCCGTCAAGGCTCCGGGCTTCGGCGATCGCCGCAAGGCCATGCTGGAAGACATCGCCATCCTGTCGGGCGGCACTGTCATCTCGGAAGACCTCGGCATCAAGCTCGAGTCGGTCACGCTGGAAATGCTCGGCCGCGCCAAGAAGATCTCGATCACTAAGGAAAACACCACGATCGTCGACGGTGCCGGCCAGAAGTCGGACATCGAAGGTCGCGTTGCCCAGATCAAGGCCCAGATCGAAGAAACCACCTCTGACTACGACCGCGAAAAGCTGCAGGAACGTCTTGCCAAGCTCGCTGGCGGCGTTGCCGTGATCCGCGTTGGCGGTTCGACGGAAATCGAAGTCAAGGAACGCAAGGACCGCATCGACGACGCGCTGAACGCAACGCGCGCCGCCGTTCAGGAAGGCATCGTACCGGGCGGTGGTACCGCTCTGCTGCGTTCGTCGACCAAGATCACCGTCAAGGGTGCAAACGACGACCAGGAAGCCGGCATCAACATCGTTCGCCGCGCCCTGCAGTCGCTGGTTCGCCAGATCGCCACCAATGCCGGTGACGAAGCTTCGATCATCGTCGGCAAGATCCTCGACAAGAACGAAGAGAACTACGGCTACAACGCCCAGACCGGCGAATTCGGCGACATGATCGCCATGGGTATCGTCGACCCGGTCAAGGTCGTTCGCACCGCCCTGCAGAACGCAGCTTCGGTTGCTTCGCTGCTGATCACCACCGAAGCCATGATCGCCGAACTTCCGAAGAAGGAAGCTGCTGGCGGCATGCCGGGCGGCATGGGCGGCA
>NNBU01000354.1_pt1 | contig 30993 bp, 27 predicted proteins | sample 1173781 | NCBI WGS metagenome assembly NNBU01 (sample SAMN07173937, study PRJNA388173) | plant metagenome | biome: Plant school; feature: Soil; material: Symbiotic tissue of Blasia pusilla L.; isolation source: symbiotic tissue sample KVJ2 | host: Blasia pusilla | place: Norway: Troms, Kvaloya...
GCCTTGGCGACGAACTGCGTGCCGATCACCGCGCCCGCACCGGGCCGGTTCTCCACGATGAACGACTTGCCGGTTTCGCGGCCCAGCTTTTCAGCGAGCACGCGGGCATACACGTCGGCCGAGCCGCCCGGCCCGAAGGGCACGACGATGGTGACCGTGCGCGACGGGTAGGCCGACGCGTCCTCGGCATGCGCCGCGGCGCCCTGCCCCAGCGAAAAGGCGGCGAGCGCCAGCGCGGCGAGCCCGCGCACCGATCCTTGCTTCCACATGGCTTGTCTCCTTGTGTTCTTGTGTGTGTTGTCTTGCAGGGGCGTTCAGCCGACCGTGTTTTCCAGCACGCCGATGTGCTGGATCTCGATGCGCACGGTGTCGTCGGTCTGCAGGAACTTCGGCGGCGTGAAGCCGATGCCCACGCCGGCCGGCGTGCCGGTGGCGATCAGGTCGCCGGGCATCAGCGCGATGCCGGCCGAGATGGTCTCGATGAGCGTGGGAATGTCGAAGATCAGCTGCGCGGTGTTGGCGTTCTGCCGCAGCTCGCCGTTGATCCAGCACTTCACGTCGAGGTTGGCCGCGTCGAGTTCGTCGGCCGTCACCAGGTACGGGCCCATCGGGCAGAAGCCGTCGAGCGCCTTGCCCAGGAACCACTGGCGGTGCAGCTTCTGCAGGTCGCGCGCAGTGACGTCGTTGACGATGGTGTAGCCGAACACGTGGTCCAGCGCGTCGGCCTTGCGGATGCCGCGGCCGCCCTTGCCGATGACGACCGTGAGTTCGGCCTCGTAGTCGAGTTGCTTCACCACGTCCTTGTGCGGCGGAATGGTGTCGCCCGGGCCGATCACCGAGGTGAAGGGCTTGGTGAAGACCACCGGCGCCTCGGGTGCGTGCTCGCCCTCCTTGGCGCTGCTGTCGAAACCCGACTTGCTGAACTCGGCCGCGTGCTCCGCGTAGTTCTTGCCCACGCAGAAGATGTTGCGGCGAGGTTGCGCAATGGGCGCCAGCAGCCTGGCACCGGCCAGCGGCTGGCCCTCGCCCTTGGCAACCAATTGGTTCTTCAGCTCGCCGAAGCGTTCGATCAGTTCGACGAGGTCGCCGGCAAAGCCCGGCACCAGGTCGGCGAGCGGCCAGAAGCGCTGCGCCTGCGTATCGACGAGCACGGGAACGGCGCGATCGGCCAGGGAAACGGATGCGAATTTCATGGGAATGGAAGGCGTCGTCGCGACGGCAGAATAGGACAGTTGCGGGAAGCGCAATGTAGAACCAAAATGAACCATCATCAATACCAATTCCTCAAATTTAAGGACCAATTGGTACTACTAACAGCATCTGCCGGGAGCAGCGAATGAGCGAGCACGAGGCCATGACGGCAGCGCCCGGAGCGTCCGCCTTGCAGCCCAAGGCCGAAGGGGCGAAGGCCCTGTCGCGCTACCTGCGCGAAGGCATCGCGAGCGGCACGCTGCAGGCGGGCGTGAAGCTGCCCGCCGAGCGCGAGCTGAGCGAGCGTTTCGGCGCCTCGCGCGGCGCGGTGCGGCGCGTGCTGTCGGGGTTTCGCGAGCGTGGGCTGATCACGCAATCGGTCGGCAGCGGCACCTTCGTGGCGGCAACCGCCGCGCCCGCCGCCACGCCGGGAACGGCGCCGCTGTCAGTGCCCTCGCTGCACGGCAACGTGAGCCCGGCGGAGTTGATGGTGGCGCGCCGGCTGATCGAGCCGCTGATGCCGTCACTGATCACGCGCAACGCCACGGCAGCCGACTTCGCGGCGATGCAGCACTGCATCGAGCAATCGGAGGCGGCCGAGACCATCGAGGGCTTCGAGCACTGGGACGGCGAGTTGCACAAGGCGCTGGCGGTGGCCACGCACAACGGCTTCTTCGTGCACATCCTGGAACTGACGCAGCGCGTGCGCGACCAGGGCGAGTGGGGGCGGCTCAAGGCCAAGTCGCTCACCGGGCCGCGGCGCGCGCAGTACGAGCAGCAGCACCGCGCGCTGGTCGAGGCGCTGCGCGACCGCGACGAAGCCGGTGCGCAGCGCGTGCTGGTCCAGCACCTGGACCAGATCCAGCGCAACCTGTTCGGGGACTGAACGGGCCGCGCTTTTTTCTTCGCGTTCTTAGGCGGCTGCCGCGCCGAAGCGGAAGCTGGAGACGACCAGGCCGCCCATGAAGGCGTCCTCGTGGTAGATGCGCTCACCGGCCTCGGCCTCGGCCGCGCCGACGGCCACCATCAGCGGGATCAGGTGCTCTTCGCGCGGATGCGCCATGCGCGCCGCCGGGGCGGACGCCCAGTCGCGCAACTGCGCGCTGCGCTCGGCCGTCGAACCCTTGACCACCGCGGCGTCGAGCCAGTCGTCGAAGGCCTTCGACACGCCGTGCGCCTGCGGGCCGAAGTTGCGCAGGTTGTGATAGCTCAGGCCGCTGCCGACGATCAGCACGTTTTCATCGCGCAGCGGTGCAATCGCGCGGCCCAGCGCCAGGTGCTCCGCCGGGTCGAGCCCGCGGCGCAGCGACAACTGCACCACCGGCACGTCGGCCTTCGGGTAGATGGCGGCCATCGGCGAGAACATGCCGTGGTCGTAGCCGCGCTCGGGGTCGATCTGCACCGGCAGGCCGGCCGCGGCAATGAGCGACTGCACGCGCTGCGCGAGTTCGGGCGAGCCCGGCGAGTCGTAGCGCACTTCGTAGGTGTGCGCGGGAAAGCCGCCGTAGTCGTAGATCATGGGCGGCCTGGGGTTGCCCTGCACCGCGAAGGCCGGGGCCTCCCAGTGGGCCGACACCATCAGGATGGCGCTGGGCGTGCGGCCGATCTGGCGCGGCATGTCGGCCAGCGAGGCGGCGAGCTGGTCGTAGGTGGCGCCCATTTCCTTCTTCATCCAGGGCCAGGGGCCGCCGCCGTGCGAAATGAAGTACGTGGGCAGTCGCGATGTATTCGGGTTGTCGTGGGTCAAGTCGATGCTCCTTGAAAGCGTTGCACCGACTGTAGACATTTCCTCCAAGGAAATCGACAGGCTACGATGCATCGAATCAGTTCTTTGCAGGAAACCTTGAAGGATGTTCACATGGACCGAATGACCAGCCTGCGGGTGTTCCGCGAAGTCGTCGAGGCCGGCAGCTTCGTGGCCGCGGCCGAGCGCCTGGGCATGTCGCCGCCCATGGCCAGCAAGCATGTGGCGCAGCTCGAGAAGTCGCTCGGCGCGCGGCTGCTGCACCGTTCCAGCCGCCACCAGAGCCTGACCGAGGCCGGCACCGCCTGGTATGAGCAAAGCCGTCGCGCGCTCGACCTGCTCGATGCGGCCGAGGCCGCCATCGGCCAGACGCACGACATGCCGCGCGGCCAGCTCAAGGTGAGCGCGCCCGTGTGGTGCGCCACGCCGCGCTTTGCGCGCGTGCTGGCCGACTACCGCGAAAAGTACCCCGAGGTGCTGGTCGACATGCACCTGGAGAACCGCAAGGTCGACCTCGCGGCCGACGGCTACGACCTGGCGCTGCGCGCCACGCAGGAGCCCTCGCCCGCGCTGATCGCCCGGCCGCTGTGCCGCGTGCCCTTCTACCTGGCGGGCACGCCGGCCTACATCCAGCGCATGGGCGGCCTGCCCGCCCTGCCTGCCGACCTGGCGAAGCTGGGCGCCATCGTGCCGAGCTATGTGAACCTGGAGAACCTTGCGCTGAAGGGCCCGGGCGGGCGCATGTTTCCGTTGCGGCTGGCGCCGGCCATGCGCTCCGACGACACCACGCTCACGCTGCATGCGGTGCACGCGGACATGGGCATCGCCTTCATGCCGCTGTGGCTGATCGACGAGGACATCGCGCGGGGCCGGCTGCTGCGGCTGCTGCCGGAGTTCGAATCGACGCCGGTCACCTTGTTCGCGGTGTACACGAGCCGGCAGTACATGTCGCCCAAGCTGCGCACGTTCATCGACTTTCTGAGCGAGCGACTGAAGGTGCCCCATGAACGACCCCTGAGCGCGCCGCCCCGGGGTGCCACGCGGGTGCGGCATCATGGCGACCTGCCGCCACCCTGAAGCACACACGCGAGGACCTGCCTGATGATCATCGGTATCGACCTGGGCACCACCCACAGCCTGGCCGCCGTCTGGAAGGACGGTCGCCCCCACCTGGTGGTGAACGCGCTGGGCGCCTACCTCACGCCGTCGTGCGTGAGCATCGACGAAGACGGCAGCGTGCTGGTCGGGCAGGCCGCGCGCGAGCGGCTGCAGACGCACCCCGCGGTGACGGCCTCGCTGTTCAAGCGCTACATGGGCAGCGACAAGAGCTTTCAGCTCGGTGCACGCAGCTTCCGCGCCGAGGAGCTGTCGTCGCTGGTGCTGCGCTCACTGAAGGCCGACGCCGAGGCCATGCTGGGCGAGCCCGTGAGCGAAGCAGTCATCACCGTGCCCGCCTACTTCTCCGACGGCCAGCGCAAGGCCACGCGCATCGCGGGCCAGCTCGCCGGACTGCAGGTGGAGCGGCTGGTCAACGAGCCCACGGCCGCTGCACTGGCCTACGGGCTGCACCAGGACGAGGACGCAACCCAGTTCCTGGTGTTCGACCTGGGCGGCGGCACCTTCGACGTGTCGATCCTCGAGATGTTCGAGGGCGTGATGGAGGTGCGCGCCACGGCCGGCGACAACTTTCTGGGCGGCGAAGACTTCGTCAACGAGATCGTCCAGCTGTTCTTTGCCGAGACCGGCCTGCCCGAGGCCGCGCGCGCCGACGGCGGCTTCATGCAGCAACTGGTCGCACGCGCCGAGCGGGCCAAGCGAACCCTGTCGGACAGCGACAGCACCACCCTCACGCTCCACTGGCAGGACCGCGAGTACACGCTGGCGCTGACGCAGGAGCGCTTTCGCGCCATCAGCGAGCCGCTGCTGGCCCGGCTGCGCGGGCCGGTCGAGCGCGCGCTGCGCGACGCCAGCATTCGCGCGGGCGACATCGACAACGTGGTGCTGGCCGGCGGCGCGACCCGCTCGCCCGTGGTGCGGCAGATGGTCACGCGCATGTTCGGGCGCTTTCCCGCGATGGACATCAACCCCGACGAGGTGGTGGCGCTGGGCGCCGCCGTGATGGCCGGCCTGAAGGCGCGCGACGAAGCGCTCAAGGAAGTGGTGATGACCGACGTGTGCCCCTACACGCTGGGCGTCGAGACCGTGCACCGCATGCCCGGCGGCGGCGAGGTCGACGGCTATTTCTCGCCCATCATCGAGCGCAATACCGTGGTGCCGGCCAGCCGCGTCAAGAGCTACGTCCCGGTGCGCGAAGGCCAGCGCGTTCTCGCCCTGGAGATCTTCCAGGGCGAGGCGCGGCTGGTGCGCGACAACATCAGGCTCGGCGTGCTCGAAGTGCCGCTGCCCCCCGGCCCGCGCGCCGAAGCCAGCGTCGAGGTGCGCTTCACCTACGACGTGAACGGTCTGCTGGAGGTCGAGGCGACCGTCGTGGCCACGCGCGAAGTGCACCGGCTGGTGATCCAGGGCAACAGCGGCGTGCTGAGCGAACTGGAGATCGCCGCGCGCCTCGGGCAGCTGGCCGAGCTCAAGATCCACCCGCGCGACAAGGCCGAGAACCGCGCGCTGGTGGCGCAGGCCGAGCGCGTGTTCCAGCAGTTGCGCAGCGATGCCCGAGAACAGCTGGGCGACGAAATCTCCCGCTTCGAACTCTCGCTCGAATCGCAGGACGAGCGGCAGATTCGTCCTGCGCGCGAGCGGCTGCGCAAGGCCGTGGGCTTCTTCGAGCGCGACAGCCACTTCGATCCGGACTTCGTGTTTTGAGCGCCGTGACCGCCGCCTTCGAGCGCCTCGGCATCGCGCCGACCCGTGACGTCAAGACCATCAAGCGCGCCTATGCCGTGGCGCTGAAGGCCATCGACCAGGCCGGCGAGCGCGAGGCCTTCGAGCGGCTGCGCCAGGCCTATGAGCAGGCGCTGGCCTGGGCCGCGCGGGAGGACGACGAAGACGACGAAGACGAGGAGGACGAGGAGGACGAGGAGGACGAGGAGGACGAGCAGGAAGAAGAGCAGGAAGACAGCCAGCGCGATCCTCACGGGTCTGACACCCCTGAGCACGGCCTGCCCGATGCGCCGCCGGTCGACCCGCATCGCATGGACGGTCCCTCGCCACTCACGTCACCGCCCGTCCGGCCCCCCGCAGCGCCAGCGGCACCCGCAGCACCCGCAGCACCCGCGACCGTCGCGCCAAGCCCCAACGAAGCACACCAGGCCCTGCGCGACTGGACGGAGCAGTTGCGCACCGCGCCACCCGGCGCCGTCACGGCCGTGTTCGAAGCGGCGCTGGCCGACCCGCGGCTGCTGCACCTCGACAGCCACGCACAGCTCGAGGCCCGCATCGCCGATCTGCTGCACGCCAGCCCGGCCGGCCGGGCCGTGCTGTTCGACGCTGCGGCCCGACGCTTTCATTGGACCGACCGCAACGCCCGACCGATCGCCAGCGCTGCGGCCGCGCACTGGATTTCGCGCGTGATCAACCAGGGCCTGCAGTGGCACGCACAGGCGCCGGCGGCCGTCGCGCTGCAGCAGCAGGCGCTGGCCACCACCACGCGCATGGCCTCGCCCGGACCCGAGCAGACGCGCCGCTTTGCGCAGGCCCTCGCCGACATGGCGCGCGACTTTCCGGACTGGTTCGCGTTGCACCTCGACACGCAGGGCCACGCCCATCTGCCGGCGTGGCTGGCGTTGCACGACAAGCTCGCACCCCGGTGGGCGCGCCAGATCGAGCGAAAGCAACGCTATTTCGGCACGCGCGGCAAGACCCTGCGCACGCTGTTGGGCGGCTTCTTCGTGCTGCTGCTGGCAACCGCCGTGCTGTCCGGCGTGATGAACCGCCTGCTGGCCAACCATGCACCGACAGCCGTCGCCGCGGGCAACAGCAACAGCAAGGTCGGCGTGGGCGCGCCTCCCGCCACACCCGAACCGGTGCTGGCGTACGAGTTCACCGGCGCCGTGACGCTCGACAGCTGCGAGAGCGCCGAGGAGTTCGTGCACGAGTCCAACTGGCTGCAGGTCGGCGACAACGATGCGGTCGCCTTGCTGGCCACCCGCGCCATGCGCTGCCAGGACAAGGGCCTGTGGTCGCGCAAGGACGACACGCTGATGGCCTGCCTGCGTACCGAGCGCGCCGCCGCGTTGGGCGCCGGCCGGCCCGAGGAGGCCCAACGCTGCTGGCGGTCCGAAGGCGGAAGTCGATAGGCAACGGCCGGCCGAGGCTCGGTGAAAACGCGATGGGTCTGTGATTTCAGGAGTGTCGCCCCCTTGCCGATGCCGAGGAATCGATGCGGCGTAATCCGGACGTGCCAGCCAGCCCGGCACTCGGCTCAGTGGGGCATCAACGACTGCGCAGCGCCTTCCTGACGACGGCCAGGGGCCCGAGCTCCAACCCGCCGAGCAGCGTCAGAGTCCAGACGAGCACCGAAAGCAGGCCGACCACGTGGACGACAGCCGCAGGCATTTTCAGATCCGCCCAGACATCGGCGAGGACGATGCACGCGAAAACGAACAACATGAAGAAACGGTAGGCAGACACCTGCTGCCGACGCGGAACGGGTTTGCGCGGAAGGCGAACTCCTTGCTGCCATTGGGCGGGGATGTCCGAAGTCGGGGTTGGCGCGGCATTCACACTCTTCAAGGAAGGCTCCTGTTTTTTCCGTAGGTCTGCCCGATTTTGAGCGCCTGGCTCATGACCGCGACCTGACTCTGTGTGGAGGTGACGGCGCCGCGTGCGGTGTGCCTTCAGGTTGCATCTGCAGCGGTTCCGCAGACTGTGCGCCGATGCTCAAGCGCAGGCGCCGGGGCTAGACGCGGCCCGACGCGCCACAGAACGCACCTTTTCGGGGCAAGGTCATGCCGCCGCGGCTAAAGTCCTGAACTCTCTGGGAGACCGTCTACTTGTTCCGCTTCTTCGAAAAACTACTTCACCCCTACCCCGCCGCTGAACCCACCCTCCCGCCGCAGGGCTTCCTGGCCTTCCTGTGGGCCTGCACGCACGGCGTGCGCGGCAAGATCGCGGCAATGGCGGCGCTCACTGCCGTCATGTCGATCTTCGAGGCGGCGCTGTTCGCCATCCTCGGGCGCGTCGTCGACTGGCTCGGCGGCCAGGTGCCGTCGCGCCTGTGGGCCGAGCGCGGCGACACCTTGCTGTGGCTGGCCGGGTTCCTGGTGATCAGCATCGGCGTGGTGGCGCTGCAGACCATCGTGAAGCACCAGACGCTCGCGGTGAACCTGCCGATGCGCCTGCGCTGGAACTTCCACCGGCTGATGCTCGGCCAGAGCATGTCTTTCTACCAAGACGAGTTCGCCGGCCGCATCACCGCCAAGGTGATGCAGACGGCACTCGCGGTGCGCGACACGGTGTTCGTGCTGGCCGACGTGCTGGTGGCCATGGGCGTGTACGTGGCCACCATGATCATCCTGGTGGGCGTGCTCGACGCGCAGCTGGTGTGGCCCTTCTTGATCTGGCTGGTGCTGTACATCGGCGCGCTGGTGTACTTCGTGCCGCGCCTGGGCAAGGTCGGCAAGGCGCAGGCCGATGCGCGCTCGCTGATGACCGGACGCGTGACCGACGCCTACACCAACATCGCCACCGTCAAGCTGTTCTCGCACACGCAGCGCGAGGCCGGCTTCGCCCGCGACGCCATGCGCGAATTCATGCACACGGGCTACGGCCAGATGCGCCTGGTGAGCGCCTTCGAAATCGTCAACCACACGCTGAGCATGGGCCTCACGGCCGGCATGGCGGGCATGGCGCTGTGGCTGTGGTCGCAGGGCACGGTCGGCGTGGGCGCGGTGGCCGCGGCCACCGCGATGGCGCTTCGGCTGCAGGGCATGTCGCACTGGATCATGTGGGAAATGACCAGCCTGTTCGAGAACATCGGCACGGTGCAGGACGGCATGAAGACGCTGTCGCGCCCGCGCACCGTGCTTGATGCGGCCGACGCCAAGGTGCTCGAGGTAGCGCGCGGCGAGGTGCGTTTCGAACACGCGAGCTTCCGCTACGGGGACGCGGGTCGCCGCGTCATCGAGGACCTGAACCTTACGGTGAAGCCCGGCGAGAAGATCGGCCTGGTCGGCCGCTCGGGCGCGGGCAAGTCGACGCTGGTGAACCTGCTGCTGCGCTTTCATGACCTGGAGAGCGGCCGCATCCTGATCGACGGGCAGGACATCGCGCATGTCACGCAGGACTCGCTGCGCAGCCACATCGGCATGGTCACGCAGGACACCTCGCTGATGCACCGCTCGGTGTCCGACAACGTGGCCTACGGCCGGCCCGACGCCACGCAGGCGCAGATCGAGGCGGCCGCCCGGCGCGCCGAGGCGCACGACTTCATCCAGACGCTGGGCGACGCGAGCGGACGGCGCGGCTACGAGGCGCATGTGGGCGAACGCGGCGTGAAGCTGTCGGGCGGCCAGCGCCAGCGCGTGGCCATCGCGCGCGTGATGCTGAAAGACGCGCCGATCCTGCTGCTCGACGAAGCCACCAGCGCGCTCGACTCCGAGGTCGAGGCGGCCATTCAACAGAGCCTGTACACGCTGATGGAAGGCAAGACCGTGATCGCCATTGCGCACCGGCTGTCGACCATCGCGGCGATGGACCGGCTCATCGTGCTCGACGAAGGCCGCGTGGTGGAAGAAGGCGACCACCGCACGCTGATGGCGCAAGGCGGGTTGTACGCGCGGCTGTGGGCGCACCAGAGCGGCGGGTTCCTGGGCGAAGACCTGGGCGAGGGAGAGGCGCTGCGGGCCTGAGCCTTGCGTCAGGTCGGCAGCGCGCCGGGCTCGTATTGCGCCGCGAACTCCCCGCTCGGCGGGATCGGCTTGATGATGTCGATCAGCACGCCGTTCGGGTCGCGCGTGATGAAGTGCCGCTGGCCGAAGGCCTCGTCGCGCAGGGGCAGCAGGATCGGCAAGCCGGCAGCCTTGAAGCGCTCGTGCACCGCGTCGGGGTCGTCCACCTCGAAGTTCAACAGAAGCCCGCCCGCCACCTGGCCGCGCGCGACGGCAGGAATGGTCTCGTGGCGACCGTCGAGCACGGCGAGGTTGACCGACGGATCGTCCGCCAGCTGCAGATGCACATACCAGTCGCTCGTGAACAGCGGCGTGAAGCCGAGATGCGAACGGTAGAAGCCGGCGGTGCCCGCCACGTCTTCGGTCATGACGACGGGGTAATAGCTCGTGACTTTCATGGGTCGGACCTTTCCATAAAACATACAGACTGTATGCATGTTAAATATTAACCTACAGACAGCCTGCATGTAAATTACCGCGCATGGCCACCAACCGCGAACGCACCGAAACCACCCAGCTGGCCTTGCTCGAGGCCGCCCGCGTCCTGTTCGTCAGCAAGGGCTACGGCGACACATCCACATCCGAAATTGCCGTGGCCGCGGGCATCACTCGAGGGGCGCTGTACCACCACTTCGCGGACAAGCGCGACCTGTTCCGGCAGGTGCTGGTGCGCGAAGCCATGGCGGTCGCGGCCGACATCGAGGCTGCGGCACCCGCGCAGTTGGAGCCGCGCAAGGCCTTGCTGGAAGGCAGCGAGGCCTACCTGACTGCCATGACGGTGCCGGGCCGCACACGGCTGCTGCTGGTCGACGGCCCCGCCGTGCTGGGCATGGCGGAAGTGATGGCCGTGGACGACGCCAACGCGGCGCACTCGCTGCGCGAAGGCCTGAAACGCGCCGGCATGGGGCGCGGCGAAGTCTGCCTCGATGCGCTGTCGCAGTTGCTGTCGGCGGCGTTCGACCGGGCCGCGCTGGAGATCGATGCGGGCGGCGACGCGAAGGAGATTCGTGCGGCCATGCGCTGGCTGATCGAACAGGCACTGGGGCCCGTCAAGAAACGCTGAAGCGCACAGCCCGTCGTCAGACGATGCCTCGCCCGCCCATGCGCACCGGCCACTTCGCCACCGTGCCGCGCTGCATCGACTCGAGCACCGTCTGCGTGAACACGTTGATGCTCACGTGCCGCGCGAGGTAGTGCTCCAGCACCAGGCCCAGCAGGTAGGGGCTGGTGCCCGAAAAGCCTTCTTCGTCGACGCTCAGCGTGCATTGCACGCCGCGCCCGTAGATCAGCGGCCCCGCACCCGGCAGGCGCCGCGTCACCGGTTCGATGCGCGAGCCGACAAGGCTGTCGATCTGCCGGCCCAGCACGTCGTTGTCGGCGGTGACGAACAGCCGCAGCATGCCGCGCAGCGCCTGAGCGCCCTCGCGGTGCGGCATGTCGGCCAGCGGCAGGTGGTTGAAGCCCAGCTGGCGAATCAGGCGCCAGGCGATTTCGCGCTGTGCGAACGGCGACTTGGGCGTGCTCGGCGGGCGAATGAGGCCCACGGCCGAGACCGGCACGGAGTCGGCCACCGCCAGGTCTGAATGCCCGTTGCGCGGCACCAGGCACGGCAGGTCGCGGTTCGTGAGCATCGCCTTCACCGACAGGTAGCGCAGGCTGCCGGGGTACGGCGCCTCGTGCTGGTCGACCAACGAAAGGAACACCTCGGTGCCGATGTACGGCGTGCGCGTGCCGTACTTGCGCGCGGTGTCGGACGCGAGCCTCTGCTCGCGGCGCACCGAGAAGTAGCGCCCGTAGTTGCCCTCGTCTTCATTGAGCGTCTGGTAGAGCGGGCGAAACTCCAGCTCGGCCGTGGTCTGCGCCTGCTGCCCCGCAATGCGCTGCACCGAATAGACCTCGAAGTCGAGCGGGCGAGAACGGTCGGGCACCAGGTGGAACTCGGGTTGCGCCTCGTCGAGTTCGATGCGGTCGGTGCGCCGCTCGAACAGGTTGACCACCGGCGTGCTGAACAGCGCGAACTGGCCCGCGTCGATCAATGCGCCCAACGCACCCGGCGGCTTGCTCAGCAGCACCACGATCTCGACTTCCTTGCCGTGCACGCGCGCCAGGCCGGGTGCCAGCTGCGTCAGCGTGAAGAAGTAGAAGCGCTCGGGGCACGCAAAGTATTCGTGCAGCAGGTTGTGGCCGTGAAAGGTGTTCCATTCCAGCGGCAGCAAGCCCCCGCCGGGCGCCAGCCCTTCGTGCACCAGCGCGCCTTCGGTCACCACGTGCGGCCGGTCGGCCAGCTTGCCGGGCTCGCCGACGAAGGTGGCCACTGCCGAGGTGTGCAGCAGCTCGAACAGGTGCGAGGCCACCTGCTCGTTGCCGCGCAGGTAGATGGGCAGCCGGTCGAGCCCCACCAGCGCGCTGAAGTTCATTTCGCCCACGATGCGCAACCGAAGGCGCAGCGCGCCCGTCACCTGCACATGCGGCGGCAGGTAGCGCTCCAGCGCGGGAATGTCGGGCGGCGCGCCCGTCAGCCTGGCGTCGACGATCTCGAAGGGCCACAGCGTCACGTCCTGGCTGGAGCGGAACTCGCAGGGCGTTTCCTCGCCGGTTGGCACGCGCGCATGGAAGGCCGTGCCGCGCGGCACCACGAAGCCGCGCGTGAAGTCGCCCTCCTTCACGCTGGGATGCAGTTGCGCCACGGCCATCGACGGCGTGGGGCTCAGGTAGTTGGGGTAGAGCACCTCTAGGAGGCGCTGCGTGAAGCGCGGAAACTCGGCGTCCAGCTTGATCTGCATGCGCGCCGAAAGGAAACTGAAAGACTCGATCAGCCGCTCCACATAGGGGTCGGCCACCTCGATGCCGTGCATGCCCAGGCGCCGGGCGATCTTGGGGTGCGACTGGGCGAACTCACCGGCCGCCTCGCGCATGTAGACCAGTTCTTTGTTGTAGTAGTCGAGGAGTTGGGGGTCCATGGAATCCGGGTCCCTGAAGTGAAGATGAAGGAAACGCGTCAGCGCGCGACGCGCAGCACGCTCATGCGGTTGGTTTCGAGATCGACCGCGCTCTGCACCATGAACTCCAGCGGGTAGGGCCGCAGATGGATCTGCGCGCGGATCTCGAACAGCAACACGTTGTATTCCTCGGCCGCGCCGTCTTCCTTCATGAGCGGCACCACCGACACCGTCTCGGGAATCAGGCGCGGCTCGTAGTCCTGCACGGCGCGGCGGATGATGCGTTCGATGTCCGCCCATTTGCGCTGCGACAGGTAGCTGCCCGCCAGCGGCGGCACGCCGAAGTTGAGGGTCGACGCGGCCGCTTCCGCATGGCGCTCGCGGTCGATCAGGTCTTCGGCATTGGTGGTGTTGAGCAGGAAGGCCAGGTCGCGCTGCACGATGTCGCGCATCTGCGCGGGCGTGACGGTGTAGTCCGAGGGCAGCTCCGAGGTGCGGCTGGGCGACTCGTCGCGCAGGCGGTCGAAAAGCGTGGGAAGCAGGTGCGCATTGACGCGCGTCCGGGTGGCATCGGCTGCGCGTGGCGAGCGCGCGCCGGGGTGGGCGGGATGGCCTGGGCGTGGGCCGGAAAAGGGGGGGTGCTCGGTGGGTCGCATGGCCGTGCCTTTGCTGGAAGGGCCAGAGTCTTGCGTGGATGCACGCGGCCTATTGCAAACAATGGTCACATCTGGTGCACGCCCCCGAGAAAAACGAACAAAACGGGGAAATGTCATGGCAGTGGGCTTCGCGAGTCCTACACCACACGCCGCCCCTTGCCGACAGTCAGGAAGCCCCTGCGGAACGAAGCTGTACGCATATTCAACACACAGGAGCCCTCGCGTGAATTCCATCATCTACATCGTCGGTCTGGTCGTGGTCGTGGTTGCCGTGCTTTCGTTCTTCGGCCTTCGCTGAGACTTGGCACGCGTCACCGACTCTTGCACCCAGGGAAACGGGGCCGCTTGCGGCCCCGTTTCTCATGGGGGCGCCCGCAGCGCGGCGGGCATAATTTGCGCGCCCTGACCCTGCGCGGGGCCTCCTCAGCGAAGGGACCCTGTTGACCGACACCGCGTTGCGCGAATCTGCTTTTTCCGATGCGGTGATTACCGAGGCCGTTCGATGGGCCGAGCAGAACGGCCCGCTGGACGACGCGCAGGCCATGCGCGCCGCCGCTTCGCACGCTGCCGGCAGCCATGCGCAAATCACCGAGCGTGCGCTTCGCCTCGGCGAACGCCTCGGCCTCCAACCTGAACTGACCCGCGCCCGCCTCTGGGCGCCGTGGGTGCTGCTGGGCATGGTCGCGCTCATCGTGCTTGCAGGCCTCGGCCTTGCGGGCAACGTGGTGGGCGGCGGCGAGCGCCATATCAACGTGATCGTCGCGCTGGTCAGCCTGCTGGGCCTGCATGCCCTCACGCTCTTGGCGTGGCTGGCCGGCCTGTGGATGCCAAGGGGTACCCTCGGCAACGCCTCGCTCGGGTGGATCTGGCTGTCGCTCACCGCGCGGGTGGCGGGCGGCAAACGCGGACAGGCGCCGCTGCTGGTGCGCGCCGCCACCGGGTTGCTGTCCCGCGCCAGACTGCTGCCATGGGCTTTCGGCCTGGTGAGCCACGGCATCTGGTCGCTGTCGTTCGCGGTGGTGCTGGCTGCGATGCTGTTCGCGCTCGCCTTTCGCAGCTACACGCTGAGCTGGGAGACGACAATCCTCGATCCCGCATTCTTCGTGCAGGCCGTGCAGGTGCTGGGCTGGGCGCCCTCGAAGCTCGGCTTCCCGGTGCCCGACGCCGCCACCATCCTGGCGGCCGCCCCCGGCGCAACCCACGCGGGAGGCCAACGCACCTGGGCGCTGTGGCTCACGGGGTGCATCGTGGTCTACGGCCTGCTGCCGCGCGTGGCCCTCGTGCTGTGGAGCGCTGCCATGTGGCGCAGCCGCCGCAAGGCGCTTCAGCCCGACTGGCGCGAGCCCTACTACCGCCAGCTGCTCGCCCGCTTCGCCGCGATGGCACCGGCGGCCATCGTCGACGCCGACCCCGGCCGTACGCAGGGTGCCACGCCCGCGGGCCTGTCCGATTCGCAACTGCAGGACCTGCTGTTCGTGGTCGGCTTCGAGCTGCCACCTGATGCGCCCTGGCCGCCGTCGGACCTGCCCGCCACCGAGGCCGCGCAGGTGCAGCGCATCGACGGCAGCGCGCCGTCGCGCCGCGCGCTGCTCGATCAGTTGGCCCGCGTGCGTCCGCGCACCGTGCTGCTGGTGTGCCACGCTGCGTCGAGCCCCGACCGCGGCACCGAGCGCTTCCTGCGCGAAGTGCTGGCGCATTGCGGCGAATGCCGCCTCTGGCTGGCCGATGCACCCAACGCCGGCGCCACTCAGCGCTGGCTCGATTGGCTGCAAGGCACCGGCCTGCAACGCATCGCGGCCGGCGACAGCCTGGCCACCGCCCTGCGCCCGACCGCCACCGCGATCACCACCGCGCCATGACACAGCCGCCCATCCGCATCGCCGTCGTCGGCCACACCAACGCGGGCAAGACCTCGCTGCTGCGCACGCTCACGCGGCGCGTGAACTTCGGCGAAGTGTCGGACCGCCCCGGCACCACGCGCCATGTCGAATCGGTCGACCTCGAGGTGGACGGCGCGGCCGCCGTGCGCTTCTTCGACACACCCGGCCTCGAAGACGCCGTCGCACTGCGCGAGCACCTCGCCGGTTTCCACATGCAAGGCACGCAGGCCACGCCGCCCGAGCGCATCCGCCAGTTCCTGCAAGGCCCCGAGGCCCACGGCGTGTTCGAGCAGGAGGCCAAGGTGCTGCGTACGATGCTCGACATCGACGCTGCCTTTCTCGTCATCGATGTGCGCGAGCCGGTGCTGCCCAAGTTCCGCGACGAGATCGAGCTGCTCAATTCCTGCGCACGCCCCGTGCTGCCGGTGCTGAACTTCGTGCGCGACGCCGCCAGCCGCGAGCCGGCGTGGAAGGCGCTGCTGTCGGCCTACGGCCTGCACGTGCAGGTGCGCTTCGACGCGGCAGCGCCCTTCGTCGGCGCCGAGCAGGACCTGTACAACGACCTCGCCACGCTGCTGCGCGAGCGCCGCGAGGTGCTGCGCGGCGTGGTCGATGCGCTGAACGCCGAGGCGGCCCGGCGCCGGCAGTCGGCCTGCACGCGCATCGCCGAGTTGCTGGTCGATGCCGCGGCGGTGCGCCGCACCGTGTCGGCCACCGAGTTCGCCGACACGGCACGCCGGCAGGCCCTCGTGGCCGCCCTGCAGAAAGCGGTGTTCGACAAGGCCCAGCGTTGCACCGACGACCTGCTCACGCTCTACGGCTTCCGCCAGGGCGACGCCGACGAGGCGCCGCTGCCCCTGGTCGAAGGCCGATGGACGCTCGACTTCTTCAGCCCCGAAGCCATGAAGGACGCGGGCCTGCGCCTGGGCAAGGGCGCGGCCATCGGCGCGGCGGTGGGGGTGGTGGCCGACCTGGCCGTGGCCGGCATCTCGCTGGGCGCCGGCGCGGCGCTGGGCGGCGCCATCGGCGGGGCGGTGTCGCAGGGCTGGGGCCCGCTCGGGCGCAAGATTGCCAACAAGCTGCGCGACATGCACGAGCTCACGGTGGAAGACGGTGTGCTGTTCGCGCTGGTCGCGTGGCAGCTTCAGTTGGCGCAGGCGCTGGAGCAGCGCGGCCATGCAGCCACGCAGCGCATCGGCGCGGACGCGCCCGCCGGCGGCGATGCACAGACCCAGGCCGCGGCCGCCGCCGTGCGGGCCGCGCAGCCGGCGCGCAACCATCCCGACTGGGAAACAGGCACGATCGCGGGCTCGGTCGCTGGCCGCATCTTCTGGCGGCCGTCACCGCAGCGCGAGGCGCTCGTTGCCGACCTGTCGCACGGGCTGCGAAGCGCCTTCGTGCCCGCCTGACAGCAGCCAGACCCGCGCAGCGCCGCGTCAGTGTGCGCCGGAGGCCAGTGCCTGCAGCCGGGCGTAGTCGCCCGGCCGCGCGCCCAGCTGCTCGGGCGTGGAGCGCTTGACGATGCGCTCCTGGAACAGCTGCCGGTTGACCGTCGACACCGTCATGCCCTTGCCGCGCAGGAACTGCTCGTCTTCCAGCTCGCCGGCAATCACGCCGACGTTGGTCCATCGGGCGGTGTCGGCAAGCACCTTCTCGAGCATCGCCTGCTGCGGCGGCGCCAGCCGGGCCCATGCGGCCTTGCCGATCACGATGCCCAGCGTGTCGTAGACGTGCGCCGTCAGCATCACGTACTTCTGCACCTCGTAGAGCTTCTTCGACCTGACGATGCCCAGCGGGTTGTCCTGCGCCTCGACCTCGTTCTTCTTCAGCGCGCCGTACAGGCTCATGAAGGGCAGCGTCACCGGCTTGGCGTCGAGCGCGGTGGCGAACAGCTGGTAGGCCGCAGCGTCGGGCACGTACAGCTTCAGGTCGCGGAAGTCGTCGGGCCTGGCCAGCGGCCTGGCGGACGTGACCTGGCGCGCGCCGTAGTACACGGCGGCCACCATGCGGTTGCCGCTCTTCTCGTTGTAGCCCTTCATCAGCTCCGCCAGCAGCGGGCTGGCCAGGTACTTGCGCACATGGTCGAGGTCCTTGAACGCGAAGGGGTAGCTCGCCAGGTTCAGCGGCGCATAGCCCTCGGCCAGCGTGGCCTGCCCGACGTAGGCGATCTGCACCGAATCGTTGGCCAGCATCAGCGGAAAGTCGGACTCCTGCCCCAGCTTCGAGGAAGGCACCACCTCGACCAAGATCTTGCCCTCGGACTGCTCGGCGATCTTGCGCGCCGCCATTTCGGCCTGCTGGTGGAAGATGCTCGTGGGCTCGTAGACATGCGCCCACTTGAGCTGCAGCACCTGGGCCTGCGCGGCGACGGCGCTTGCCAGCGCCAACAGGAACAGGCCGGCGCGGTGCCACGGCAAGAAGCTTTTCATCGACTCTCCCTCGGGTTGAGAACAGTCCGCCGCATGCAAGATCGACGCCATGGCCGCGGGCAGACACCGGGTCGCGCCCGGCGGGGCAAGCCTACGGATGCGGACCGGAACCCGGAAGCGGGTTTGCCCGCGCGAGATTCAGGCGGTCAGCCGCCGCGCGAGGCAGTCGCCCGCAGCGCGCGTGCCCGCTTCAGCGCGCGGGCCAGAACCCACGCGGCCAGCAACAGGCAGCCGAAGGCCGGCAACGCCCAGACGAAACCGCTGGTGGTGTAGACGGTCTGCGTGTCGGCGTCGTAGTGCCGGCCCAGGTCGTTGAAGTCCCACCGCAAGTAACGGTCGTACCAGGCCCAGAAGAAGAAGGCCGATGCGGCAAGCGACAGGGTCAGGGCGGCGATGGTGGCGAGGTGTTTGGGCATGGGTGTGCGCGCTGCATTGTCGGCGCGCGCACCGGCGCTGCTGCAACTGCCGCGCATGCGTGCGGCACAGCGAGAAACAGCCGGGCCCTGCTACGATCCGCCTCCCCGGGGCCTCAGCCTCCCGGTCTGCAAAGTCAGACGGTGTCCCGTCCAAGTGCTGGCAACCCGACCGGAGCCTTCCGTGGACACCGCACGCACCGACGCAACCTCTGCCCCTCTTCAACCCGTTTCCTTCGGCGAAGCCTTCCGCTTCTGGCTCAAGCTCGGTTTCATCAGCTTCGGCGGCCCGGCGGGGCAGATCGCCATCATGCACACCGAGCTGGTGGAACGCCGGCGCTGGATTTCGGAGAAGCGCTTCCTGCATGCGCTCAACTACTGCATGCTGCTGCCCGGTCCCGAGGCGCAGCAGCTGGCCACCTACATCGGCTGGCTCATGCACCGCACCTGGGGCGGTGTGGTGGCCGGCGCGCTGTTCGTGCTGCCGTCGCTGTTCATCCTGATCGCGCTGTCCTGGGTCTACATGGCCTACGGCAATGTGCCCGTGGTGGCGGGCATCTTCTACGGCATCAAGCCGGCGGTGACCGCGCTGGTGCTGCACGCGGCGCACCGCATCGGCACGCGGGCGCTGAAGAACCCGTGGATGTGGAGCATCGCGGGCGCAGCCTTCCTGGCGATCTTTGCCTTCGATACGCCGTTTCCCGCCATCGTGATCGGGGCCGGCCTGATCGGCCACTTCGGCGCGCGCTGGGCGCCGGGCGTGTTCGCACTGGGCGGCGGCCACGGCAGCGCCAAGGCGGGCTACGGGCCGGCGCTGATCGACGACGACACGCCCACGCCGCCGCATGCGCGCTTCACCCGGGGCCGGCTGGCCAAGGTGCTCGCCGTGGGCCTGGTGCTGTGGGCGCTGGCCATGGGCGGCCTCGTCGCCACGCAGGGCTGGCATGGCACGCTGGCGCAGATGGGCGCGTTCTTCACCAAGGCGGCGCTGCTGACCTTCGGCGGCGCCTATGCCGTGCTGCCCTACGTGTACCAGGGCGCGGTGGAGCAGCACCACTGGCTCGACGGCAGGCAGATGATCGACGGCCTCGCCCTCGGCGAAACCACGCCGGGCCCGCTCATCATGGTGGTGGCCTTCGTCGGCTTCGTCGGCGGCTGGCTGCAGCAGGTGGCCGGGGCGGGCGCACCTTTCATGGGGGGTGCGCTCGCGGCCACGGTGGTGACCTTCTTCACCTTCCTACCCTCCTTCGTCTTCATCCTCGCGGGCGGCCCGCTCATCGAGGCCACGCACGGCAAGCTCGGGTTCACCGCGCCGCTCTCGGCCATCACCGCGGCCGTGGTGGGCGTGATCCTGAACCTGGCGCTGTTCTTCGCCTACCACGTGCTGTGGCCGCAGGGCTTCGGCGGGCACTTCGACGCCGTCTCGGCCTTGATCGCCGTGGCGGCGACCGTGGCGCTGTTCCGGTTCAAGGTCGGCGTGTTGCCGCTGCTCGGTGGCTGCGCGGCCATCGGCCTGCTGGTGACGCTGGTGCCCGGCTTGCGCTGAGCGCCAGCTTCGGCGCGCAGCTCAGTGCGGGTGCGCGTGGTGCGCGTCCGGCACATGCGGATGCGCATGGCGCTGCGGCAAGTGCCGGTGCGGATGGGTGTGCCCGCGCATGCGGACAACCCGGTCACCGTCGCGTCACGGGCCAAACCTAGCATCCGGCGGCTTTCGATCTCCTTCCAACACACACGCGAAGACCGCCCATGACACAGATCGTTCCTGCTCCCGCGTCCCGCCCGGTTCGCGCCGTCCTTGCGGCCATGGCCTCGATCGGCGGCTGCCTCGTGATCGCCGCCTGCGGCGGCGGCAGCGACAACGGCGCCGTGTTTCCGGTGCTTCCGCCGGCCCCCGCGCCTGCGCCAGCACCGGCACCCCCAGCGCCCGCGCCGGCGCCGCTGGGCACGCTCGACGGCTCGGTGCCCCTCGTCATCGGCCACCGCGGCCTGCCGGGCCTGTACCCCGAGGAAACGAAGACCGCCTACGAAGCCGCAGCCGACGCCGGTGCCGATTCGCTCGAAACCGATCTGCACCTCACGAAGGACTGCGTGCTGGTGGCGCGCCATAACCCCTGGCTCAGCGACAACACCAACGTGGCCGACGTGGCCGCGACCAACGCCACCGTCGCGGCCCGCAAGCGCACCGTGCCGGGCGTGCTGGTCAATGTGAAGTACCCGGCCATCGCCGAGAACGGCCCGGCCCAGTACAAGAGCGACCTGACCGACCCGAATGATCCGAAGTCGGTGCTCAAGTCGCTCATCGTCGACGGTGAGGACCACACCAACGACTGGTCGATCACCGACTTCACCATGGACGAGTTGCGCCAGTGGATTCGCGGCACCACCTACGACGCCAGGGACCAGCGCCCGACCGAGCTGAACGGCAAGCTGCCGATCCTGAGCTTCCAGGAGGTCATCGACATCGCCCGGGCCAAGAGTGCCGCCACCGGCCGCACGCTCAGCGTGTACCCGGAAACCAAGAACCCGATCTGGAACAACGCGCAGGCCATTGCCAACGGCTGCGGCCCGGCGGGCAGCCATCCGCTGGAAGACGCGCTGCTCAAGGTCATGAACTTCAACGCCCTCAACCGCAAGGACGCGCCGATCTTCGTGCAGAGCTTCGAGCCCGAGAGCCTGAAGTACCTGCGCTCGGCCGGCATGAAGGCGCGCGCGGTGCAGCTGGTGGACGGCAACGACGTCAACTACCAGACCGGCGAGATGATCTACGTGACCAACGACGTCTACACCTTCGTCGACGGCCGCCCCTACAGCTGGACGCTGGCCGGCAACCCGAAGTGGTTCGGCGAGATGCTCACGCCCGCGGGCCTGGCCGAGGTGAAGACCTATGCCGACGGCATCGGCCCGTGGAAGCCGCAGGTCATGGCCCACACCGTCGTGCCGTACGTCGCGGGCAAGGGCCTGGCGGACGTGAACACCGTGAAGCCCACCGCGCTGATCGCCGACGCGCACAAGGCCGGCCTGTTCGTGCACACCTACACCTTCCGCAACGAAGCCAAGTACCTGGCCGGCGTGTACAAGGGCGACCCGGCGGCCGAGTACCTCGCGTACTTCCGCGCCGGCATCGACGGCGTGTTCTCGGACTTTGCGAACACGGCCTTCGCCGCGCGCAAGACCTACCTGAAGGAAACGGGCCGCTGAGGCCCCGCCCAGCACACGACATGTACCCCGGCGAACGACTCAACGGCTACAGCCACCTGCTCGGCCTGCTGCTCGCGCTGCCCGCGGCGGCGGCGCTGCTGCTGAAGACCGTGCCCACCGGCGACCCCGCGCGCATCGCGGGGGCGCTGGTGTTCTCGCTCTCCGCCGTGGCGCTGTACGCGGCCTCCACACTGTTCCACAGCACGCGCGGGCGCCTGAAGCGCGTGTGGGAGCGCGCAGACCACTGTGCCATCTACCTGCTGATCGCGGGAACCTACACGCCTTTTGCGCTGGTCACGCTGCACGGCGTGTGGGGTGGTGTGCTGCTGGCGATCATCTGGGGGGCGGCGCTGTTCGGCATCTGGCGCGAGCTCAGGCCGGCCAGGGGCGATGCGCCGCAGAAGCCTCCGCTGTGGCTCTACATCGGCATGGGCTGGCTCGGCGTGCTGGCCGCCGTGCCGCTGGCCGCGCGGCTCGACGCCGCCGGGCTGGTGTGGCTGCTGGTCGGCGGCGTGCTGTACACGGCGGGCACGGTGTTCTATCGCAACCGGCAAGGCTTTCGCCATGCGCACGGTGCCTGGCACCTGTTCGTGCTGGCGGGCACGGCGAGCCACTACGTGGCGGTGGGCTGGTTCGTGCTTTAGGCAGCAGGCCTTTCGCGTCAGCCGTGCCTGGCATGCGCTGCACCTGCCAATGGCATGCAGACCCGAGCGGCTCAGCCCTCGCCCGGCGGGAAATCGGCGCCCAGCGTCGTGGCCTCCCACGCGTCGAAGTCGCCACGCATGAACTCGAGCTTCTTGCGCGCCAGGTCGAGCGCCGCCTTGCCCAGCACCAGGCGCAGCGGCGGCTTGTCGGACAGTGCGGCGTCGATGATGGCCTGCGCGGCGCGCACCGGGTCGCCGGCCTGGTTGCCGCTGCGCGCGGCCGTCTGCCTGCGGCGCTCGCCGGCGGTGGCGTCGTAGGCCTCGATGCGCGTGGCCGACTGCTGGATGGAAGGCCCCGCCCAGTTCGTGCGGAACGGACCCGGCTCGACGATGAGTACGCCGATGCCCAGCGGCTTGAGCTCCACCGCCAGCGATTCCGAGATGCCTTCCACCGCGTACTTGGTGCCGTGGTAATAGCCCGTGGCCGCAAAGCTCGCGAGCCCCCCGATGGACGACACGTTCACCACCAGGCCGTTGCCCTGCGCGCGCATCACCGGCAGCACGGCCTTGGTCATGTCGATCAGGCCGAAGACGTTGGTCTCGAACATGTCGCGCACTTCCTTGTCGTCGCCCTCCTCGATGGCGGCCAGGTAGCCGTAGCCCGCGTTGTTGACGAGCACATCGATGCGCCCGAAATGCTGCCGCGCCTGCGCCACCACCTGCTCGATCTGTCCGCGTTGCGTCACGTCCAGCGGCAGCACCAGTGCGCGGTCGCCATGGCCTTCGGCAATGTCGGCCACCTGCGCGGGGTTGCGCGCGGTGACCACGGCGCGCCATCCGCGCGCCAGCACGAGCTTGGCAAGTTCGCGGCCGAAGCCGGTGGAGCATCCGGTGATCAGCCAGACAGGGTCGGTTCGATTCATCATCTTTGAAACTCCATGAAACAGCAGCTTTGGATGGGAAAGGCGTCGCGGCCGCACAGGCTACGCCGGATCGATGACCCTGTCCGGTGTGCGAGAACGAGATCGGCTCTTGCCGTCACTGCCACGGGGACTTCTTTTCAACCGGCGTCTTCGGCCGCACCTTGTCGACCAGTGCCTGCTCCACCGAGGCGGTGCTCGCGACCGACAACTGCGCCAGCACGCCGGTGTCCAGCCCCAACGCGATGGCGGCCACACCGCACAGCAACGCCACGCCGATGCCGCGGCGAATCCATTCACCGGCGCCCAGCGACTTCTTCATGGCCTTGAACAGGCGCCCGCCGATCAGCAGCGCGCCCGCCAGCGAGGTCGCGGCGCCCGCCGCATAGGCCAGCAGCAGCAGCGAGGTCTGCGCGCTCGCGCCGCCCAGTGCCGCGCCGGTCAGCACCAGGCCCAGGATCGGGCCGGCGCAAGGCGCCCACAGCAGGCCCGTGGCCACACCCAGCAGCACCGAGGTGACGAAGGACGAACGCCGCCCGAGCGCACCGTCGCCATCGGCCGAAGCCGACAGCCGCTCCCCCCAGCTCACGAGCGGCCGCGTGAGGTGCGCCGCCAGCCGAGGAAACAGCAGCGTGATGCCGAACAGCGCCATCAGAACGATCGCCACCAGGCGCCCGTACTGGTTGGCCTGCACGGCCCAACCGCCGCCGACTGCGGCGAGCGAAGCCACGCCGGCGAAGGTCAACGCCATGCCGAGCAGCAGCGGCAGGCCGCTTTTCAGGAACGGCTGGTCGCCGCGCGCGAACACGAAAGGAAGGACCAGAAGAATGCAGGGACTGAGGATGGTCAGCACCCCGCCCAGGTAGGCGACGACGAAGAGCAGCATGGGCACGGTCCGTGGAAATCAGACTGCGGCCGGGGTGAACTTCATGGCCAGGCCGACGGCCGATGTGCCGGCTCTAGGAACGAAGCGGCGCCCTTGGTGGTGGTTCATGGCGAATGCATCCTTGGAGGTGAAGGGGTGCATACGCGGCTTCGATGTGCATGGGTGCGCACAGCGCAGGGCGTGCCATCCAACGGCTTTCGAATCCGCGTCCCCTGCGGCTTAGTTCGGGCGCCGGGCGATGAAGGTTACGCCCGGTGCCCGCCGCTCCAAAGTCAGCGAAGCGCCGTGCTGCGATACGGGCTGCGTGCGTCGCTCAGCAAGAGACGGTTCGTGCGCAGCAGGTTCTCCTCGCGCTCATCCGAATACCGCCAGACCAGGCCGCCCGCAATGTAGGCGGCGCTCACCTGCGCCCAGTCGGCATACGCCTGCTGCACCTGGGGCTTGAGGCCGCCTGCAAACCGCGCAAACTCCGCGCGGTCGATGAAACCCAACTGGACCGCCCAGCGCGACAGGCTCGCGAGACGCACGGCGTCCCATGCCACCAGGCTGGCGATCTGCGCGGGTTGAACCTTGAAGTGCTTTCTCAGTTCGTCCACCCATGACCGGCTGTTCGTCACCAGTTGCGAAACCTCGGAGAACGAATGGCCGCTTTGCGCAGCCAGCGCCTTGTAGTCGAGGCTCTTGCGCGCCTTGATCTGGAAGAAGGCGGGGAAGGACGTGTCCACCAGCGCGCGCAACAGCGGATGGGTCGTCTGCACCGCGTCGTCGACCGCCGCGATGGCCTGCCACACCGAGGCGTAGACCGTGCGTTGCCCCTCCTGCACGAGCCAGCGGGCCTTCTCCTCGAAGCTGGCGCGGTCGTGCACGCCCCACACCTGCGCGATGCCCTCGCGCAATTCGTCGTCGTCCTTGCCCGTGAGCACCGAATTCACGTAGTCGCCGTTGAAGGCGCTGAGCGGTGCACTCAATGTGACCAGCCACGCCTCCTCGGCGGTGGCGTCGGGCGCCGGGTCGAAATGAAGCTTGTCGTTGTCCAGCAGCGCGTGGCCGATGATGTCCCTGATCCCCATACCTTGACCTCCTGAAGTTTGAAAGGCGCCGGCAGTGACGGCGCGAAACGAGCGAACCGAAAGGCGCAGGCATTCTATGCAGCGGTGCGTGTCGACCGTGCTGCAGTCGTCAGTGCATGCGCGCCCGGTCCGCGTCCAGGGCCTGGTAGGCAGCACACACCCCCTGCGCCAGCTCGCGGGCCGCGTCGCCAAGATGGCGCCGGCTTAGGTGCACCAGCCCGATCTCGCGGTGGAAGGTGTGATGCCCGAGATCGATCGCGCGCACCGCGGCCGGCCAGCGGCGGTGCGTGACTGTTTCGGGCACCAGCGCCACGCCAACGCCCTTGGCCACGAGCGCGACGATGGCCTCCAGCTCGTCGACTTCGCACACGTCGCGCACCTCCAGGTGCGAGGCGCGCAGGAAGCGCTCGACCTGCCGGCCGCCGAACGACGCGCGGTCGTAGCGCACGAAGGGCTGGCTCGACAGGATCGCGGCCCAGTCGTCGCCCGCGAGCTGCCGTGGCACCAGCAGCCGGAAAGGCTCGCTCGCCAGCGTGGTCCAGCGCAGGTCGCCATGCATCGAGAACGGCGGGCGGATGATGACCGCCATGTCGAGCTCTCCCGCGTCGACCTGGTCGGCGAGCGACATCGACACGCCCGGGACCACCCGCGTGCGGCTGCCTTCGCGCTGCCTGTGAAACCGGGCCAGCACGTCGGGCAGCACCGAGCGCTGTGCCGATGCAATGGCACCGATGCTGACGAGCGCCGTCGACGCCTGCCCGACCGGGTCTGCACCGAGATTGCCGTAGAGCCGGACCAGTTCCTGCGCCTGCGCGAGCGTCTGGCGGCCCGCCGCGTTCAGCAGCGCGGAGCGCCCCGTGCGGTCGAACAGCGCGACGCCCAACTCAGCCTCCAGCCGCTGCATCTGCGCGCTGACGGCCGCCTGCGTCAGCCCGATCTTCTCGCCCGCTCCCGAGAAGGTGCCTTCGTTCGCCACGGCGATCAGGGTCTTCAGTTCGCGAATCATTCATCAATCCTTTTGATGCTCAGACCCAATATATATTGATTTGATTTTTGATTCGTGGAACCTACGATCGCGGCTTTTCCCTGCTCTTCATTCCTTCTTCGAAAGCCACGCGCATGCACGCCCCCACGACCAACCCCGGCTTGATGTCGCCGTTCCACCTCGCATTTCCGGTGCATGACCTCGCACTGGCGCGCAGCTTCTACGGCGAAGTGCTCGGTTGCCCCGAAGGCCGTAGTTCGCCCGAGTGGATCGACTTCAATTTCTACGGCCACCAGATCGTTGCGCACCTGGCGCCCGAAGCGACAGGCGCGGCCCAGCTCAATGCGGTGGACGGGCACGGCGTGCCGGTGCGCCACTTCGGCATCGTGCTGCCGATGGCGGACTGGGAAGCCGCAGCGGCCCGCCTGCGCGCCGCGGGCACGGAGTTCGTCATTGCGCCTTACATCCGCTTCAAGGGAGAGCCCGGCGAACAGGCGACCATGTTCTTCCTGGACCCTTCGGGCAACGCACTGGAGCTGAAGGCTTTCGCCGACATTTCGATGCTCTTCGCGAAGTAGCACGCGGCGGTGCCGCGCCGGACGACCGTCTCACGCGCAGGTCTCAGGTCTGCGCCCTTGCAAACTCCACCGGCAGTTCCTTGAACTGCTTCTTCACCGCCGCCACGGGCGCGCCGCCCACCACGATGCGCGCGAACGCATCCAGCGGGCTGAAAAAAGCCGGCCGCAACTTGCCGAGCTTGCTTTCGTCGACGATGAGAAAGCTCTCCGAAGCGCTGCGTATCGCCGCCTGCTTCACCGGCACTTCATGAAAGTTGGAGCAGCTCGCGCCGCGCTCCAGGTCCAGCCCGCCGGCCGAGATGAAGGCCTTGTTCACCCCCAGCTTGTTCAGATACTGCAGGCCTTCGTCGGAGAAGAAGGTGGCCGATGAGGGGTGGTACAGGCCGCCCATCAGCATCAGCTGGGTGTGGGGGCGGCGGCTCAGCACCGCCGCGATGTTCGTGGAGTAACACACCACGCTCAGCGGCATGTCCGGCGGCAACGCTTCGGCGAAGTGGACCATGGTCGTGCCGCAATCGATGAACAGGCTGTCGTGCGGCTGCACCCACTTGGCCGCACGCTCGCAGGCCAGGCGCTTGTTGGCCGCGTGCTGGTCGCTGGCCTCGTCGAGCGAGTAGCGATCGGCGCCCGGCAGCGTGGTCGCCAGCACATAGCCGCCGAGGGCGGAGAGCGGTGAATCGACCGACGACAGGTCGCGCCGGATGGTCATCTCGGTCACGTCCAGCCGCTGCGCGGCCTGCTTGATCGGCAACGGCCCGCCGGCCTCGACGAGCTCCTGCATCTTTGTCAGGCGCACGGCCCGCGCTTCGGCTCCGGCGGTTTTTCGCATGTTCGGGTTCCTTGGGTCCAAGCTTTGGAGTATCGGGCATTGCACGGTCTCAAAATGTTATTGCAAAAACATCTTGCCTAAATAAATGTTGTTGCAATAACATTCGGTCCAACACGCCGCCGGCCCTGCACGGCAGCACGCACGACACGGACCACCGCTGCATCGCACTGCGATGCCAAGCCACGGAGACAACAGACATGCCCTTTGCCTGCCTGCCGCACCAGCGGCCCCTGCGCGCCACGGCGCCTTCCACTCCATGACTTCCACTTCACTCGTTCGCGCCAGCGGCGCGGTGCGCTCGCGTCCGGCACCACCTGCCACCGCCGTCGCCGCAGCCGCAAACCCGGCACCCGCACCCGCTGCACAGCCCCACACGGCCGCGCGCAACACCGCACAGCCTTTCGACAGCGGCTGGTTCGACAGCATCCGCATCAACCTCTCGGCCGCCGAGCGCCGCGTGGCCACCTTGCCCGGTCGCCGCTCGGTCAAGAAAGACGCGCAGGCCGGCTGGCTGCTGAAGGCCATCACCTGCATCGACCTGACCACGCTCAACGGCGACGACACGGCCGAGCGCGTGCGCCGGCTCTGCGCCAAGGCGGTGACGCCGGTGCGCCCCGACCTGCTGGCCGCGCTGGGCTTCGCAGACCGCACGCTGCACACGGGCGCGGTGTGCGTGTATCACCGCTTCGTGTCGACCGCGGTCGAGGCGCTCGCGGGCACGGGCATTCCGGTGGCGGCGGTGTCCACGGGCTTTCCGGCGGGGCTGATTCCGCACGAGCTCAAGCTCAAGGAGATCGAAGCCTCGGTGCGCGACGGCGCGGCGGAGATCGACATCGTCATCACCCGCGAGCACGTGCTCACCGGGCAGTGGCAAAAGCTCTACGACGAGATGCGCGACTTTCGCCTGGCAGCGGGCGATGCGCACGTGAAAGCCATCCTGGCCACGGGCGAGCTGAAGACGCTGCGCAACGTCGCCAAGGCCTCGATGGTCTGCATGATGGCCGGCGCCGACTTCATCAAGACCTCCACCGGCAAGGAAGGCGTGAACGCCACGCCGCTGGTCACGCTGGTGATGCTGCGCATGATCCGCCAGTACGAGGCCCGCACCGGCTTTCGCGTGGGCTACAAGCCGGCCGGCGGTGTCTCCACCGCCAAGACGGCGCTCGACTACCAGGTGCTCATGAAGGAAGAGCTGGGCCGCCCCTGGCTCGAGCCCGAGCTGTTCCGCATCGGCGCGTCCACGCTGCTGGCCGACATCGAGCGCCAGCTGGAGCACCACGTGACCGGCCGCTACTCGGCCTTCAATCGCCACCCGATCGGATGACCCGATGAGCAGCCAGAACCACCACACGACCACCCGCAGCGTCGCACGCTATTTCGACACCATGGACTACGGCCCCGCGCCCGAGAGCGATACCGACGCGCGCCAGTGGCTCGCACGCAATGCGGAGGGCTTCGGCCACTTCATCGACGGGCGCTTCACTGCGGCAGGCGCCGGCGCGCATTTCGAGACGGCCGAGCCCGCCACCGGCCAGCGCCTGGCCCGCATCGCCCAAGGCTCGGCGCAGGACGTGGACGCCGCCGTGGCCGCCGCGCGCGCCGCGCAGCCCGGCTGGCTCGCACTCGGCGGACATGGCCGCGCCCGGCACCTGTACGCACTGGCGCGCATGGTGCAGCGCCATGCGCGCCTGCTCGCCGTGGTGGAAGCGCTGGACAACGGCAAGCCCATTCGCGAGACCCGCGACCTCGACGTGCCGCTGGTGGCGCGCCACTTCTATCACCACGCCGGCTGGGCGCAGCTGCAGGAACGCGAGTTCGCGGACCAGGTGCCGCTGGGCGTGGTCGGCCAGATCATTCCGTGGAATTTTCCGCTGCTGATGCTCGCGTGGAAGATCGCGCCCGCGCTCGCGCTGGGCAATGCGGTGGTGCTCAAGCCCGCCGAGCTGACGCCGCTGAGCGCCCTGCTCTTCGCCGAACTCGCCGCACAGGCCGGCCTGCCGCCGGGCGTGCTGAACGTGGTGACCGGCGACGGGGCCACCGGCGCGGCACTGGTCGCGCACGAAGGCGTCGACAAGATCGCCTTTACCGGCTCCACCGACGTGGGCCGCCTCATCCGCGAGGCCACCGCCGGCTCGGGCAAGTCGCTCACGCTGGAACTGGGCGGCAAGTCGCCCTTCATCGTGTTCGACGACGCGGACATCGACGCCGCCGTCGAAGGCGTGGTCGACGCCATCTGGTTCAACCAGGGCCAGGTGTGCTGCGCCGGCTCGCGGCTGCTGCTGCAGGAAGGCATTGCCGACGACTTCATCGAGCGCCTGAAGCGCCGCATGCAAAGCCTGCGCGTGGGCTCGCCGATGGACAAGGCCATCGACATGGGCAGCCTGATCGACCCCACGCAGCTCGAGCGCGTGCGAACGCTGGTGGCCACCGGCGTGCGCGAAGGCGCGAGCTGCTACCAGGCGCCGGGCGCGCTGCCGCCGGGCGGCAGCTTCTTCCCGCCCACGCTGCTGACCGGCGTGCACCCCGCATCGACCGTGTCCACCGAAGAAATCTTCGGCCCCGTGCTGGTGACGATGACCTTCCGCACGCCCGACGAAGCCGTGGCGCTGGCCAACAACACGCGCTACGGCCTGGCGGCCAGCGTGTGGAGCGAGACCATCGGCCTGGCTCTGGGCATTGCGCCGCAACTGCAGGCCGGCGTGGTGTGGGTCAATGCGACCAACCTGTTCGATGCGGGCGTGGGTTTCGGCGGCTACCGCGAATCGGGCTACGGCCGCGAAGGCGGGCGCGAGGGCTGCTACGAATACCTGAAGCCGCGCGCATGGGCCGAACGCAAGCCGCGCACCGCGCAAGTGAACGCAGAAGCCGCGAACGAAACGAACAAGGCGCAGGCCAAGCCTTCGTCCACGCTCCCGGCCATCGACCGCACGGCCAAGCTGTTCATTGGCGGCAAGCAGGTGCGCCCGGACGGCGAACTGTCGCACCCGGTGCTGGCGGCCGGCGGGCAACGCGCGGGCGAGGTCGGCACGGGCAACCGCAAGGACATTCGCAACGCCGTCGCCGCCGCACGCTCGGCGGCCGGCTGGTCGAGCGCCACGCCACACCGCCGCGCACAGGCGCTGTACTACCTCGCGGAAAACCTCTCTGCCCGCGCCGACGAATTCGCCGCGCGCATCGCCAGCCTCACCGGCGTGGCCTCGCGCGCCGCGCAGGCCGAAGTCGATGCATCGGTGAGCCGCCTCTTTGCCTACGGTGCATGGGCCGACAAGTACGAAGGCACGGTGCACGTGCCGCCGTTGCGCGGCGTGGCGCTGGCCACCGTCGAGCCCATGGGCGTGGTCGGCGTGGTGTGCCCGGACGAGGCACCGCTGCTGTCCTTCGTGAGCCTGTTCGCGCCGCTCATGGGCATGGGCAACCGCACGGTGATCGTGCCGAGCGAGAAGCATCCGCTGATTGCCACCGACTTCTACCAGGTGCTCGAAACCTCCGACCTGCCGGCCGGCGTGATCAACCTCGTGACCGGCCCCGCCGCGAGCCTGGCCCAGACGCTGGCCGAGCACGACGACGTCGATGCGCTGTGGGTCTTCGGCGCAAAGGAGCTGTCGCGCAACGCCGAGCGGCTGTCGGTGGGCAACCTCAAGCGCACGCTGGTCGACCACGGCCTGGCCACCGACTGGCACGACGCGGCATCGGCCGAAGGCCCGCTGTTGCTGCGGCATGCCACGCAGGTCAAGAACATCTGGATTCCCTATGGTGAATGAACGTGCGCTTATACACATCACCGAG
>NNBU01000360.1_pt1 | contig 30987 bp, 35 predicted proteins | sample 1173781 | NCBI WGS metagenome assembly NNBU01 (sample SAMN07173937, study PRJNA388173) | plant metagenome | biome: Plant school; feature: Soil; material: Symbiotic tissue of Blasia pusilla L.; isolation source: symbiotic tissue sample KVJ2 | host: Blasia pusilla | place: Norway: Troms, Kvaloya...
CTCGTGCCGGTCGGCCAGGTATTCGAGCAGCGTCTGCCCGGAGAAATAGTCGCTCGTGGGCGCCAGCGGGTCTTCATCGAGGTGCAAGGCCGCAAAGGCGCCGTGCACGTCGGTGGCGACGGTGTTCACGCTGTCTTCATGCAGCGCATGCGTCCATGCGGGTGGCAGGCCCTTCTTCCAGGCGACCACCTGACCCTGCTCGGCACCGGGCTCCACCACCACGTAGATGCGGTCGGTGTACTCGAAGCCGCCGAAGGGCAGGTGCGTGAGCTTGCCGCTCCACGGCGTGCCGTTGTCCCGTGCGGCTTCCCCGGCCAGTTCCAGCTCGTGGTCGATCCAGCCCTGCAGGTCGTGGTAGCCGTCGCTGCCGTTCCAGAACAGCTCGCTCCAGCTGATGGCTTCGAGGTTGCCGCTCATCTCCAGCGACAGGTCGTAGTCGAGCCGGCCGCCCGCGGTGGTCTTCCACAGCGTGCGCAGCGCTTCGGGAACAGGGCCCGCGCACTGCGCCTGCACGGCATCGATCTGCAGCTCGGTCATCGGCGGTTGCGCATCGAAGATCACGCGGTTGGCGAACAGCACGATGCCGTGTTCGCGAAGGGTGGAGAGCTCGTCGGGTGTGAACCGGGTGTCGTGCATGCGGGGTCTCCGTTGTTTGCAAAACTGTAGCGCTTTGCTTCGACGGGGCAATCCGTGCCACCCCAGGTTCATGAGGGACGTTGGCGCGACCCGGCTACAGATCGGTGCGAATCTTCCAGATCTCCGGAAACAGCACCACGTCGAGCATCTTGCGCAGGTAGCTCACGCCGCCCGTGCCGCCGGTGCCGCGCTTGAAACCGATCACGCGCTCCACCGTGGTCACGTGGCGGAAGCGCCAGAGGCGGAAGGCGTCCTCGAGGTCGGTGAGCTTTTCGCCGAGCTGGTACAGGTCCCAATGCGCATGTGGGTCACGGTACACGGCGAGCCATGCGGCCTCGACGCCCTCGCTCGATTCGTAGGGCTGCGTCCAGTCGCGCTCGAGCCGGTCGGCCGGCACCGGCACACCGTGTCGGGCCAGCAGGCGCAGCGACTCGTCGTACAGCGACGGTGCGCGGTAGGCCTCTTCGACCTGCGCGAGCAGGTCGGCGCGGTGCTGGTGCGGCTTGAGCATGGCCGCGTTCTTGTTGCCCAGCGCGAACTCGATGCAGCGGTACTGCGCGCTCTGGAAGCCGCTGGAGTTGGCCAGGTACGGGCGCATCGCGGTGTACTCGGGCGGCGTCATGGTCGACAGCACGGTCCATGCGCTCACCAGCTGTTCCATGATGCGGCTCACGCGCGCGAGCATCTTGAAGGCGTCGGCCAGCTTTTCTTCGGCGATGCAGCGCATGGCGGCGCGCAGCTCGTGCAGCATGAGCTTCATCCACAGCTCGCTGGTCTGGTGCTGCACGATGAACAGAAGCTCGTCGTGCGCGGGCGAGAGCGGGTGCTGCGCGTTGAGGATCTCGTCCAGGTGCAGGTAGTCGCCGTAGCTCATGGACTTGCTGAAGTCCAGTTGCGCCTTTTCTTCGTGGACGATGTGCTCGGGGCTTTTCGCGGGGTTCTGGTCGGCGGTCATGTCACTGCGTTCTTGCGGTTGAATTCGGCGCGTCGCCACTCGCCGGTTTCGAGCACCTGCGCCAAATGCTCGACCGAGTTCCACACGTCCTCGAAGCCGATGTACAGCGGCGTGAAGCCGAAGCGCAGGATGTCGGGCATCTGCGAATCGCCGGCGCGGAAGTCGCCGATGACGCCGCGCGCGATCAGCGCCTGCACGATGGCGTAGGCGCCCGAGCCGCCTTGCGGATCTTCCGGGTTCTTGCGGCTCAGGCACACCTGCGAGCCACGCTGTGCGTGATCGCGCGGCGTGACCAGCGACAGGCCCTGGCCTGCACAGCGTTCTTCCACCAACCGGATGAACAGGTCGGTGAGCGCGAGCGATTTGGTGCGCAGCGCAGCCATCGCGCCGTTCGCGCCGTTGAAGGCTTCAGCCGCGAGCACGGTGTCGAGCCCGCACTCGAGTCCGGCCAGCGCAATGATGGGTTGCGTGCCGCACAGGTAGCGGCCGACACCCGGGGCAGGGCGGTAGTGCGGCGTGAACTCGAAGGGCGCCGCGTGGCCCCACCAGCCGGACAACGGCTGCTCGAACTGGCCCGCATGCTTCGTGTTCACCCAGGCGAAGGCCGGTGCGCCGGGGCCGCCGTTCAGGTACTTGTAGCCGCAGCCGATGGCGTAGTCGGCATTGCTGTCGTTCAGCGCGACGGGCACGGCGCCCGCGCTGTGCGCGAGGTCCCAAACCGTGAGCGCGCCCACGGCATGCGCGGCGGCGGTGACGGCCTTCATGTCGTGCATGGCGCCGGTGCGGTAGTTGACGTGCGTCAGCATCAGCACGGCCACTTCGTCGGTCAGCACCGAATCCGGGCCTTGCAGTTCGCTCGCGTCGATCAGCTTCAGCGTGAAGCCGCGCTCGCGGCACAGCGACTCGGCAATGTAGAGGTCGGTCGGGAAGTTGCTGCGCTCGCTCACCACCAGCTTGCGCCCGCTTTCCTTCTGCTGCGACAGCGCTGCGAACAGCACCTTGTAGAGGTTGACCGAGGTGCTGTCGGTGCACACCACCTCGCCGGGCGCGGCGCCGATCACGCGGGCCACCTTGTCGCCCAGGCGCTGCGGCAGGTCGAACCAGCTCGCGGTGTTCCACGAGCGGATCAGGCCTTGGCCCCATTCCTGGGTCACCACTTCGGCGATGCGCGCGGGCGCGGCGGCGGGCATCACGCCGAGCGAATTGCCGTCGAGGTAGAGCACGTCGGCGGGGATGGTGAATTGCGCGCGCAGGGCGCGCAGCGGGTCTTGCGCGTCGAGCGCGCGGCAGTCTGCAAGGGTCGTCATGGTGGAGTTTTCAGCGAGAAAGTTCGCGCAGCACGGCGCGCACGGGGGAGGCATCGGCGCTGACCAGCTTGAGCGGCAGCGCGATGAGTTCGTAGTCGCCTTCGGGCACGTCGTCGAGCACGAGGTTCTCAAGCACGCGCAGGTCGAGGCGGCGGATGCGCTGGTGGCTTTCCAGCGTCTTGCTGTCGGCCGGGTCGATGCTGGCTGTGTCGATGCCGATGAGCTTCACGCCCATGGCCGCGAGGCGCTCGACCGTCTCGGGCGCGTAGGCCGCGAGTTGCGGGTCCCACTGGCCCACGGGCATGGTGGTGTAGGTGCGCACCAGCACACGCGGCGGCAGCTGGCTGTCCACGGCGTGGGCAATGTGCTCCCATTCGATCAGCGGACCCTTGTCGATCGCGTGGATCACGCGGCAGGGGCCGAGGAAGGGCGTGAGGTCGACGTGGCCGATGGTCTGGCCTTCGGGGTCGTAGTGCAGCGGTGCGTCGGCATGCGCGCCGACGTGGGGCGAGAGCTTGATCTCGCTGACGTTCACCGGGCAGCCCGGCGAAATGGTCGCCGCCCAGCGCTGCTGGTAGGGCGTGTCGCCGGGAAAGACCGGTGTGCCTTCATGCACGGGCGGCGAAATGTCCCAGATGCGTTGCGAATGTGAAGAAGCCATGGCGCGAAGTTAGCGCCGGCCGAGAGGTCGTGGTGTCGGTTATTTCCAACACAGCACGTGACGAGTTGAACCGGTCAGTGCAACGAAGACAGCGCGGGCAGGCCGTGCCGGGCGCGTGCACGCTCGCAGGCGTCGCTGCCGGCCTGCAGTTCATGGCAGGGGTTGGGTCGCCATTCGTAGATGCCGCAGCCAACGGCCTGGCCGATCTTGCCGGTGAGCGCGGCGCAGCGCATGGGCGTGTGGTCGGTGCCGCGCATGCGGCAGATGGCGTCGTTCACGTCGACGGCAAGGCCGGACGGCACCTTGCCGCCGTTGTCGTCGAGCTCGTGCACGCTGAAGTCGACGCGGTAGCTGGCGCAGCAGGCGCCGCATTGCTGGCAATCGGACATGCGGCGGCTGCTCCGGGCGCTCAGAGCCTGCCGAGCAGCAGGAACTCCATCAGCGCCTTCTGGGCGTGCAGGCGGTTCTCGGCCTCGTCCCACACCACCGACTGCGGCCCGTCGATGACTTCGGCCTGCACCTCTTCGCCGCGGTGGGCGGGCAGGCAGTGCATGAACAGGGCGCCGGGCTGGGCGATGCGCATCATGTCCTCGTCGACGCACCAGTCGGCGAAGGCCTTCCGGCGCGCCTCGTTCTCGGCCTCGTAGCCCATGCTGGTCCAGACGTCGGTGGTGACGAGGTCGGCGCCGCGGCAGGCTTCCATCGGGTCCTTGAAGACCTTGTAGCTGTCGCCTGAGCGGATGCCCGCGATCGACTGGTCCACCTCGTAGCCGCTGGGCGTGCTCACGTGCACGGTGAAGCCCAGGATCTCGGCCGCCTGCAGCCAGGTGTTGGCCATGTTGTTGCCGTCGCCCACCCAGGCCACCGTCTTGCCCTGGATGGAGCCGCGGTGCTCGATGTACGTGAAGATGTCCGCCAGGATCTGGCAGGGGTGGAACTCGTTGGTCAGCCCGTTGATGACCGGCACGCGCGAGTGCGCCGCGAAGGTGTCGATCTTGGTCTGCTCGTAGGTGCGGATCATCACGATGTCGACCATGCGGCTGATGACCTTGGCGCTGTCCTCGATGGGCTCGGCGCGGCCCAGCTGGCTGTCGCCGGTGGTCAGGTGCACCACGCTGCCGCCGAGCTGGTACATGCCCGCCTCGAAGCTCACGCGGGTGCGCGTGCTGGCCTTCTCGAAGATCATGGCCAGCGTGCGGTCGGTCAGCGGCTGGTGTTTTTCGTAGGTCTTGAACTTCTTCTTGATGACCGCCATGCGGTCGAAGAGGTAGGTGTATTCGTCGGCCGTGAGGTCGGAGAACTGCAGGTAGTGCCGGATGGCTGCGGGTGTGGCTGTTGTCGTGGCGATCGTCATTGGGCGGCAGGCTCCGACAGGAAGTTTTTGACGATGGGCGCGAGGATGGCGACGATTTCGTCGGCCTCGGCAATGCTCAGGATGAGCGGCGGCACCAGGCGGATCACCTTGTCGGCCGTCACGCTCAGCAGCAGGCCGGCGTCGCAGGCGCGGTTCAGGATCACGCCGCAGGACCGGTCGAGCTCGATGCCCAGCATCAGGCCCTGGCCGCGAATGTCGGTCACGCCGGGCAGCTCGCCGATTTCGCGTTCCAGCGCGGCCTTCAGGTGGGCGCCCACGGTGGCGGCGTTTTCGAGCAGCTTGTGCTCTTCCATGATGCGGATGGTTTCCACCCCGGCACGCATGGCCAGCGGGTTGCCGCCGAAGGTGGTGCCGTGGTTGCCCGGGCCGAAGATGTGGGCGGCCTTGGGGCCGGCCACCACGGCGCCGATCGGCACGCCCGAGCCCAGGCCCTTGGCCAGCGGCATCACGTCGGGCAGGATGCCCGCCCACTGGTGAGCGAACCACTTGCCGGTGCGGCCCATGCCGCACTGCACCTCGTCGATCATCATGAGCCAGTCGCGCTCGTCGCACAGGGCGCGCACCTGCTTGAGGTACTCGACGCGCATCGGGTGGATGCCGCCTTCGCCCTGGATGGTCTCGAAGAACACGGCGACCACGTTGGGGTTGCCTTCGGTGGCCTTCTTGAGCGCCTCGATGTCGTTCAGCGGCACGCGGATGAAGCCTTCGACCAGCGGGCCGAAGCCGGCCTGCACCTTGGGATTGCCGGTGGCCGACAGGGTGGCGATGCTGCGGCCGTGGAAGGCGGCCTCATACACCACGATTTCGGGGCGCTCGATGCCCTTGTCGTGGCCGAACTTGCGGGCCAGCTTCAGGGCGGCTTCGTTGGCTTCGAGGCCGGTGGAGCAGAAGAAGACGTTGGTGAGGCCCGAAAGCTCGGTCAGCTTGGCGGCGAGCTGTTCCTGGCCGGGCACGTGGTAGTAGTTGGAGCTGTGGATCAGCTTGGTCAGCTGGTCCTGCAGCGCGGGCACCAGCTCGGGGTGGTTGTGGCCCAGCGTGTTCACGGCGATGCCGCCCAGGCCGTCGATGTAGGCCTTGCCCGTGGTGTCCCAGACTCGGCAGCCCTGGCCGTGCGACAACGCGATCGGCAGGCGACCGTAGGTGTTCATGACGTGGGGCGAGGTGGGCTGGGCAGTGGCGCTCATTCGGTATCTCCAGAAAGGGAACGCGAATTCTAGGCGCGCGATTTGACGGCTTCGTTGAGGATTGCGCATCACAGCAATGCCCCATGTTCAGGATGCAAAAAGTGGCGCGGATAGAATCGCTTGCTGCACCGCAGCACCTGTTCCGGTCGCCTCAATCAACGATGATTTCCCCCACCGCCAAAGAAATCTTCATCCAGGGCATCACCAAGGATGGCCGGACCTTTCGCCCGAGCGATTGGGCCGAGCGCCTTGCCGGTGTCATGAGCTCCTTCCGCCCCGGCGGTGCCTTTCCGGGCAGCTACCTGAGCTATTCCCCCTGGTGCGTGCCGACCTCGATCAACGGCGTGAAGTGCGTGATCGTCAACCGCGACCTGCGCGACGCCGAACCCATGGCCTGGGACTTCTGCGTGAACTTCGCCAAGGACAACGACCTGCAGGTGTCCGAGGTGTCGCCGGCGCCCCCCGCACCGGCCGTGCCGAAGGCCGCGCAGACCCCGGTGGCCGCCGTGGTGCGCTCCGACCCCGTCGCGCCGGTGATCCCCGTCGAGCAGCCCAAGACCGACCGCCCATGAAAAAACCGCCCGAAGGCGGTTTTTTACACTTTGCTGCAGCGCACCCCGATCAAACGGCGGACCGGAGAATTCCGGTCCGGGCTTGCCTGACAGGTGTCAGGCGGCTGCGGCCTTTTCAGGCGCGAGGGCGAGGGCCTTGACCTTGGCCGACAGGCGGCTCTTGTCGCGGGCTGCCTTGTTCTTGTGGAAGATGCCCTTGTCGGCGACGGTGTCGACGATGCTCTGGGCCTTCGCGAACAGTTCGCTTGCCTTGGTCTTGTCGCCGGCCAGAACAGCCTTTTCGACGTTCTTGACCGCGGTACGGTATTTGGAGCGCAGCGAGGTGTTCGCAGCGTTGAGCTTGGTGTCCTGGCGGACGCGCTTACGGCCGGAGGCGAGGCGCGGGTTCTTTTTCTTGGGCTTGGCGGATGCCATGATTTATTCCTTAGGTGTCTGAGGATGATGCAGCAAAGCCCTCGATTATAGGCTGGGTTGGCGGTTTCGCCCAATCCGGCCCCGGGTCTGCCTGTTCCGGCCTTGGGCGGGGCCTACACTCGGCCCCCGTGTCACTGCTCAAATCCGCCTCCACCGTCTCCCTGCTGACCCTCGCATCGCGGATCACGGGCCTCGTGCGGGACGTGCTGTTCGCCTCGGTTTTCGGCGTCAGCGCGCTGACCGACGCCTTCAACGTCGCCTTCCGCATTCCCAACCTGTTTCGCCGGGTGTTCGGCGAAGGCGCCTTCAGCCAGGCCTTCGTGCCGGTGCTGGCCGCGCGCAAGACAGAAGCCGGCGAGGAGGGCGCCCAGCAGCTGATCGACCATGTCGCCACGCTGCTGACCTGGACGCTGGTGGTCGTTTGCGTGGCCGGCGTGGCCGGGGCGCCGCTGCTGGTCTGGGCCATGGCCAGCGGGCTGCCTGGCTTCGACGCGGCCGTGGTCATGACGCGCTGGATGTTCCCGTACATCGGCTTCATGTCGCTGGTGGCGCTGGCCGGCGGCATTCTCAACACCTGGCGCAAGTTCGCGGTGCCGGCGGCGTCGCCGGTGCTGCTCAACATCGCGCTGATCCTGTCGATCTCGGTCGGCGCGCCGCTGTTCCGCCGCTGGGGCATCGAGCCGATCTATGCCCAGTGCGTGGGCGTGCTGGTGGGCGGCGTGCTGCAACTGGCCCTGCAGGTGCCGGCGCTGCGCAAGCTCGGGCTCATGCCGCGCATCGGCGCGAGCTTCAAGGCGCTGCGCACCGCCTGGACCGACCCGACCACCCGCAAGGTGCTCAAGCTGATGCTGCCCGCGCTGCTGGGCGTGAGCGTGGCGCAGATATCGCTGCTCATCAACACGCAGATCGCCTCGCACCTTGCCGTGGGCAGCGTGACCTGGGTGACCAATGCCGACCGGCTGATGGAGTTCCCCACCGCCATGCTCGGCGTGGCGCTCGGCGTGGTGCTGATGCCGCAGCTGGCCGGTGCGCGCGCCGCCAAGGACGACGCCCGCTATTCGTCGCTGCTCGACTGGGGCCTGCGCCTGGTGGTGATGCTCTCCGCTCCCTGCGCCGTCGCGCTGCTGCTGTTCGCCAAGCCGCTGGTTGCCGTGCTGTTCCACAACGGCGCCTACACCGGCGAGGACGTCGGGCGCACCACCCTGGCGCTGATGGGCTACGGCGTGGGGCTGGTCGGCATCGTGGCCGTGAAGGTGCTGGCGCCGGGTTACTACGCCAAGCAGGACACCAGCACGCCGATGCTGATCGCCGTGGGCGTGCTCGTCCTGACCCAGGTCCTCAATGTCTTTTTGGTGCCGGTGCTCCAGCATGCGGCGCTGACCCTGACGATTGCCATCGGCGCGCTGGTCAACGCGACCTGGCTGCTGGTCGGCCTGATGCGCCGCGGCAGCTACAAGCCGGAGCCCGGCTGGGGCAAGTTCGCGCTGCAGGTGCTGGTCGGCACGGCGGTGCTGGCGGCCCTGCTGGCCTGGGGCTCGCAGCATTTCGACTGGGTCGGCCTGCGCGAGCAGCGGCTGCTGCGCATCGGCCTGCTCGCCGCGCTCATCGCCGCTGCCGCGTTGCTCTATTTCGCCGTGCTGGCGGCGGTGGGCGTGCGGCTGCGCAGCTTCCTTCGCCGCTGAATGCGCCCGCAGGGCGCCGGCACCCTGCATCCGCCCCGCCTTGACGCTCCGGGCGGGCTCCTCTACAAAGACACATGACGTTCAGCTTTCAGCTTCCCACCGCACTGGAGTATTTCGAATCGCTGGTGCGCAGCGACGATCACTTTCCGCTGCTCGAAGCCGCCGCCAGCCTCGCGCAGGACGAGTACCCCGAGCTCGACGTGCAGCAGGTGCTCGGCGATGTCGACCAGCTCCTGGCCCGCCTCAAGCGCCGCCTGCCGCCCGACGCCGCGCCCCTGGCCCGGCTGCGAGCCCTGAACCAGTTCTTCTTCAACGACCTGAACTTCGGCGGCAACGTCAACGACTACTACGACCCCGACAACAGCTACCTGAACGCCGTGCTGCGCACCCGCCGCGGCATTCCGATCTCGCTGGCGGTGCTGTGGATGGAGCTGGCGCAGGGCCTGGGCCTGCAGGCGCGCGGCGTCGGTTTTCCGGGGCACTTCATGCTGAAGGTGACGCTGCCCAAGGGGCAGGTGGTGATCGACCCGTTCACCGGCAAGTCGCTCTCGCGCGAGGAGCTGGGCGAGCGGCTGGAGCCCTACAAGCGCAGCAACGGGCTGGTCGGCGACTTCGACGTGCCGCTGGGCCTGTACCTGCAGCCCGCCAGCTCGCGCGAGATCATCGCTCGCATGCTGCGCAACCTGAAGGAAGTGCACCAGGCGCAGGAAGACTGGCAGCGCGTCATCGCCGTGCAGGACCGCCTGGTCGTGCTGCTGCCCAGCGCCTGGGGCGAGTACCGCGACCGCGGCATCGCCCATGCCGAGCAGGGCAACACCGCGCAGGCGGTGCGCGACCTGGAGACCTACCTGGCCAAGGCCGAAGACGCGCTGGACATCGACCTGATCGCCGAGCGCGTCGCCACATTGCGTCGAATGGCCAGCTGATGAACGCCAAGGCCGGTGTGAGCCCGGCACCCGACCTGGGCACTCTGCATGAATTCCATGGCGTGCAGCCGGTGCTGCCGGTGTCGGATGTGTCGCGCGCCGCGCGCTGGTTTTGCGACGTGCTGGGCTTCGAGCTCGACTTCATCGCCGGCGAACCGCCCAGCTACGCCCGCGTGAAAAAGGGCGACCGCAGCTACGGCGACCCGGTCTACCTGCGCCTGTGGCAATGCAACACGCGCGACGCGAAGCCCTGGCGCGGCGAGATCGTGATCCACGTGGGCAAGGACATCGACGGCCTGCATGCCGCCTATGTGAAGCGGGGCGTCGCGGTCATCGAGCCGCCTGTGTCACAGCCTTGGGGCCTGCGCGAATTCGCGATCCGCGAGCCCGACGGGCATGTGCTGCGCTTCTGCGGCTACCTGCCCTGAACGCCCCTCTCGGGCGTGGAAGCAAAAGATTACAAGTAGACCGATGCGATCGTGTCGATCCGGCTTCCGCTCGTCCGACGTGTGAACAGGAGCAGGCAGTTTCCAGCGGCTCCCAGGCTCATCAACTTCAGGAGAAAAGACATGCGATTCATGATTCTGGTCAAGGCCAATGCAGATTCCGAAGCCGGCGTGATGCCCAGCACCGAAATCCTCACCGCCATGGGCAAGTTCAACGAAGAACTGGTCAAGGCCGGCGTGCTGCTGGCCGGCGAGGGCCTGCACCCCAGCGCCAAGGGCGCGCGCGTGCGCTGCGAAGGCCCGACCAAGCGCACCGTCATCGACGGCCCCTTCGCCGAGACCAAGGAACTGCTGGCCGGTTTCTGGCTGTTCCAGGTCAAGTCAAAGGAAGAAGCCATCGAGTGGATCAAGCGCAGCCCCTTCCAGGAAGGCGAGATCGAGATCCGCCAGGTGTTCGAGGCCGCCGATTTCGGTGATTCGATGACGCCCGAGTTGCTCGCCCAGGAAGACCGCCTGCGCGCCGAGACCGAGGCGCGCGGCAAGACCGGCGGCTGACACCGCCCGGCGCATCGCGGGAGCCGCCGTGACCGCAGAAGAGGGCCGCGAAGACGCCATCCGCCGCACCGTCGAGGCGGTGTGGCGCATGGAGTCCGCGAAGATCATCGCCACCGTCGCGCGCATGGTGCGCGACGTGGGCCTGGCCGAAGAACTGGCGCAGGACGCGCTGGTCTCGGCCCTGGAGCAGTGGCCGGGCGAAGGCGTGCCCGACAACCCGGCCGCCTGGCTCACCGCCGTGGCCAAGCGCCGCGCGCTCGACCGCCTGCGCCACCTGCAACTGGCAGAGCACAAGGCCGGCGAGATCGGCCGCGAGCTCGATGCGCAACACGAAATGGTGCAGGCCGACTTCGCCGACGCGGTCGATTCGGCGCTGGACGACGACATCGGCGACGACCTGCTGCGGCTGGTGTTCACCGCCTGCCACCCGGTGCTGTCGACCGAGGCGCGCGTGGCGCTCACGCTGCGTCTCATGGGCGGCCTCGCGACCGACGAGATCGCCCGCGCGTTCCTCGTGCCCGAGGCCACCGTCGCGCAGCGCATCGTGCGCGCCAAGCGCACGATGGCCGAGGCGCGCGTGCCTTTCGAGGTGCCGCGCCGCCACGCGCTGGAAGGCCGGCTCGCTTCGGTGCTCGAAGTGATCTACCTGATCTTCAACGAAGGCTATTCGGCCGCCGCCGGCGACGACTGGATGCGCCCTGCGCTGTGCGACGAAGCCCTGCGCCTCGGCCGCATCCTGGCCGAGCTGGTGCCCAAGGAGGCGGAGGTGCACGGCCTCGTCGCGCTGATGGAAATCCAGGCCTCGCGCACCGCCGCGCGCATTGGCGCCTCGGGTGAGCCGGTGCTGTTGCTCGAGCAGAACCGCGCGCGCTGGGACCACATGCTGATCCGCCGCGGCCTGGCCGCGCTCGCACGCGCCGAATCGCTCGGCGGCGCGCTCGGCCCCTATGCCTTGCAGGCCGCCATTGCCGCCTGCCACGGCCGTGCGCGCGCCGCCGATGAAACCGACTGGGCGCGCATCGCCGCGCTCTACGACGCGCTGGCCGAGCTCGCGCCGTCACCCATCGTCGAACTCAACCGGGCGGTCGCGCTGTCGATGGCCTTCGGGCCGGCGGCGGGGCTGGAGGTGGTCGACGCGCTCATGGACGAACCCGCGCTCAAGGGCTACCACCTGCTGCCGACGGTGCGCGGCGACCTGCTGTTCAAGCTCGGCCGCCACGACGAGGCCCGCAAGGAGTTCGACCGCGCCGCCGCGCTCACGCGTAACACGCGCGAGCGTGCGTTGCTGCTGGCGCGGGCGCGTGCCTGCGTCGCCGAGTGAACGTCCGGCACTGAGCGCCACTGTTCAGGCCGTGACTCAGGCCGTGGCTCAGGCCTTGAAAGCCTGGCCGGCCTCCGAGGGCGATCCCGGCAAGCCGAACTGGTGCCACGCACGGCGCAACTGCGTGTCGGAGCCGAAGCCCGACTGTTCCGCCGCCCGCGTGACGCTCGCACCCGAGGCCAGCGCGAGTTGCGCCACCGCCAGACGCAGCCTGCGCAGGTAGGCCAGCGGTGCGACGCCCGCGTGCTCCATGAACAGCCGCGTGAGATGCCGCGCCGAGGTGTGCGCCACCTCGGCCATGCGCGGCACGCTCCAGTCGGCCTGCGGCTGCTCGCTGACCGCGTCCTGCACGCGGTGCAGCGCGGCATGCAGGTGGTTGCGGTAGGCGAGAAAGGGCGACAGCTCCGGGTCGTCGGGGCCGCGGCGCAGCGCCACCACCATGGTCTGCGCGACCTGCGCCGCCAGCGCCTCGCCGCAGAGCTCGGCGATGCGGTGCAGCACCAGGTCGATGCCGGTCGTCACGCCCGCGCTGCTGTACAGCGGCGGGTCGATCACGAACACGCGGTTGCTCACCACGTCGCAGCGCGGCTCCACGGCGCGCAGCTCGGCCAGGTGGTGGTGATGCGTGGTGGCGCGCCGGCCCGCGAGTGCGCCGGCATGCGCGGCGAGCAGCGCACCGGCGCAGATGGTCACCAGCTCGAGCCGCCCGCGCCCGAAGCGCAGGCCGCGCAGCCAGTGCAGCAGGTCCTGCGCCTCGGGGTTGTCGATGGCGATGGTGTCGCCGGGCAGGCCGACCAGCACCACCCAGCCGGGGCCGTCCCACTGGGTCGGCAACGGGGACAGCCCGGCCAGCGCCACGCCGACCGAGCCGATGGACGTGGGCCGCGGGCTGGCGAACTCGATCACGAAGCGCTCGGGCTGGCCCATGGCGCGCAGCCGCTGGTTGGCGATGCGCAGCGCCTCGGCCGGGCCCGCCCAGTCGAGCACGAGGCTGCCGGGCAGCAGCGCGAAGACTACGCGGATGGCTGGATGACGGGGTTGCGGTTCCATGCGTAGTCCATCTGGCGCGCGGTGCGCTCGGCCAGCTCGCGCCCGGCCAGCCGCTCCACGAGGTGCAGGCTCATGTCGATGCCGGCGCTGATGCCCGCCGAGCTGACGATGCGGCCGTTGTCGACCCAGCGCACGCCCTCGCGCACGTCGAGTGCCGGGAACTGCCCGCGCAGGTCGGCGATGTCTTCCCAATGCGTGGTGACGGCGTGGTCAGTCACCACGCCGCTTGCCGCCAGCAGGAAGGCGCCGGTGCAGACCGAGGCCACGACCTGCGCCCCGGCGGCCTGATCGGCGATCCAGCGCAGGGTGCCCGGGCTGGCCAGTGGCGCATCGACCACGCCGCCGGGAACGACGAGCACGTCGGCCTGCGGGCCGTTCGTCAGCGTGTGGCTGGCCAGCAGCTGCAAGCCGGCGCGGGCCTGCACCGGCTGGCCGGCGGGCGCCTCGGCGACCGAGGCCACGTCGAACGGCGCCGCGCCGCCGGGCTGCATGCGCTGGGCGACGCGGCTGGCGGTGGTGAACACCTCGAAGGGGCCGGCGAAGTCGAGCGCCTCGACGCCGTCGAATGCCAGGATGAGCACGCGCAATGCCGTCATGCCGCAGCCCGTTCCAGCGCCTGCGCCACGCTGCACAGGGTGGCGAAGCGGCCCTGCAGCACGGTGGCGGTGCGGGCCTTGATGTCGGCGGCCGGCAGCGGGCGGCCGTCGGGCTGCACCATGTCGAAGGTCAGCGTGGCGTCGGTCACGTAGTCGACCTCCCAGCCCAGGTCCGAGGCGTGGCGCGCGGTGGTTTCGCAGCACTGCTCGGTGCGGATGCCGCTCACGATCAGCCGGCCGATGCCGTTCTGCGTGAGCCAGACGTCCAGCCCGGTATTGACCAGCGCGCTGTGGCGGCGCTTGGTGAAGGTGGCTGCGGCCTCGAAGGGCGCCAGGCCCTCGAGGGGCCGCACATGGCCCGACTCGACGGCAAATGGGTTGCCGGCGTCGGCCGGCCCGTCGGTGTGGAAGATCCGCACGATCGGCACGCCGGCAGCGGCGCAGCCGGCGATCAGCGCGTTCTGTTCGGCGAGGTAGGGGGCCGCGAGGCGCGGGTCCCAGTAGGGGCGCTGGCGAAACGACTCCTGCACGTCGATCACAATCAGACAGGTTTTCATGGTGGGTCTCGCTGAGGCGGAGTGGATGATGCCGCCTATTCTTCTGCGTTACCAGCCCACGGTCCGTTCGGGGACGGACCGGAACCGATCAGATCCGGACATTGCAGCCCGGGAGCCGATCAGACCAGCGCCGCCGCCTGCAGTTCTTTCTTCAGGTACGCGTAGTACAGCGGCGCCGCCACCAGCCCCGCCGGCCCGAACACCGCTTCGGCCACGAACATCACCGCCAGCAGCTCCCACACGCTCATCTGCGTGCGCGCGCCCACCACCTTGGCGTTGATGACGTACTCGGCCTTGTGGATCACGATCAGGAAGATCAGGCAGGCCGCCGCCGTGACCGGCGACACCGACAGCCCCACCAGCGTGATCACCGAGTTGCACACCAGGTTGCCGACGATGGGCACCAGCCCGGCCAGGAAGGTCAGGGTGATCAGCGCCGGCGTGTACGGCAGGTGCGCGCCCCACATCGGCATGATGAACAGCAGGAAGATGGCGGTCAGCAGCGTGTTGAAGGCCGCGATCCAGAACTGGGCCGCCACGATCTGCGCGAAGGCCTCGCCGAAAGTTTCCACGCGCTGGTGCAGCTGCTCGGCCAAGGGCTTGCGCCGCAGGGGCGCGGTCGCCACAGCGGCCAGGCTGCCGACGATCAGCCCCACGTAGGAAAAGAGCAGCCCGTGCAGCCAGGCGCGCCCGGCCATCGCCAGTGAGCCGGCCTGCGCGCGCAGGTAGTTGGCGATCACGCGCTGGATCTCGGCCGCGCCTTCGGGCAGGTAGGTCGCAATGTCGGGCGGCAGCTTGGAGCGCAGTTCAAGCACCGTGCGGGCGGTGTAGTCCAGCAGTTCGCGGTACTGATCGGGTGCATCGACGATGTATTCGCGCGCCTGCGACAGCCCCAGCGTGACCAGTGCGATCGGCGCCAGCAGCACCAGGATCACCGCCAGCACGCCAGCCCAGCCGCCGGCGCTCGCGCGCAGGGTCGGAACGCGAAGCAGGCCCTTCTGGAGCAGCCGGGCGAGCCAGCGCGTGACCAGGAAGCCGATGCACACGCAGATCAGGCCCGGCAGCAGGTGCTCCCACATCACCAGCATGAGCGCGCCCAGCATCAGCAGGTAGCTTGCGAGCATCACGCCGCGCGAGGCAGTGGGCCGGACGATGGGCGCCGCAGGTGCGGCGGCGGTGAAGGTGGGTTGCGGCTTCTTGGCCATCCGGTGCGGGTGCGGCTGCTCGAGTGCGTGGGGCTTGGGGGGAGGCGGAGCCTGAGGCGATCAGCCCACGACCACCGCGGCGCCTTCGCCGCGTTCGGCGATGACGCCGATTTCATGCACCGATTCGCCGGCCGCGCGCAGCGTGGCGGCGCAGGCGGCAGCTTCGGCCGCGTCGAGCACCACCACCATGCCGATGCCGTTGTTGAAGGTGCGGTTCATCTCGATGTCGTCGATCCCGGCCACCTTCTGCAGCCAGGCGAACAGTTCGGTCTGCGGCCAGCTGCCCTTTGTCAGGTGGGCGGCCGTGCCTTCGGGCAGCACGCGGGGAATGTTCTCGAGCAGGCCGCCGCCGGTGATGTGGGCCAGCGCCTTGATCGGGTGCTTGGCCAGTGCCTCGAGCACGGGCTTCACATACAGGCGGGTGGGCGCCATCACGGCTTCACGGAAGGGCTTGCCGTCGAGCGTGGCGGGCAGGTCGGCGCCGGCACGTTCGATCACCTTGCGCACCAGGCTGAAGCCGTTGGAGTGCACGCCGGCCGAGGCCAGGCCCAGCACCACGTCGCCGGGCTTGACGTTCTGGCCCGTGAGGATTTTCGATTTTTCGACCGCGCCGACCGCGAAACCCGCCAGGTCGTACTCGCCGGCGGGGTACATGCCGGGCATTTCAGCGGTCTCGCCACCGATCAGGGCGCAGCCCGAGAGCTCGCAGCCGCGGGCGATGCCGCCGATCACGGCGGCGGCCGTGTCGATGTCCAGCTTGCCGCAGGCGAAATAGTCCAGGAAGAACAGGGGCTCGGCACCCTGCACCAGCACGTCGTTCACGCTCATGGCCACCAGGTCGATGCCGACGGTGTCGTGCATGTTCCATTCGAAAGCCAGCTTGAGCTTGGTGCCCACGCCGTCGGTGCCGCTCACCAGCACCGGCTCCTTGTAGCGCTTGGGCACCTCGAACAGGGCGCCGAAGCCGCCGATGCCGGCCAGCACCCCTTCGCGCAGGGTCTTCTTCGCCAGCGGCTTGATGCGGTCGATCAGGGCGTCGCCTGCGTCGATATCGACACCGGCATCCTTGTAGCTGAGCGGGGTGGGCGTAGGGGAGGTCATAGATGGTCGAGGTCGGGAAGAGCGCGAAAGGCCGCGAAAGGACGCGAAAGTATGCGAAGAGGAGGAACTGAAGAGGGTGCCGGCAACCATGTTGGCCGGGCCGATAGAATTCCTCACGATTTTAAGGGCCCTCGTGGCCCCCTCCATGAACCTTCCCGGGATGAAACAGCTCGCGCTCGATATCGGCATTGCGACGGGCCCCAGCTTCGACGCCTTTTTTGCCGGCCCCAACGAGGCGGCGCTGCGCCACCTGCAAGTGTGGGTGGGCGGTGCCGGCAGCCCTGCGCTGCACTCGCCGGTGCCGACCTACCTGTGGGGCGAAGGCGGCAGTGGCAAGACCCATCTGCTCGAATCGGTGCGTGTCGCACTGAGGGAGCAGGGCGCCAGCGTGGGCTGGCTGCACGCCGGCCTGCTGGAGCCGCCCGAGTTCGACGAGCGCTGGGGCGCCGTGCTGCTCGACGACGTGCACCTCTACACCGCCGTGCAGCAGCACGCGGCCTTCAACTGGTTCGTCAACGCCCAGACCCTGCAGCGCGGTGTGGTGGCCGCCGGCGCCTTGCCGCCGGCCGACCTGGCGCTGCGCGAGGACCTGCGCACCCGCCTGGGGTGGGGCCATGTGTTCCACCTGCAGGTGCTCAGCGAAAGCGAACGCCGCGCGGTGCTGCGCCAGGCGGCCGATGCGCGCGGCGTGATGCTGTCCGACGACGTGCTCGACTACATGCTGCACCGCTTCAGCCGCGACCTGGGCAGCCTGATGGAGCTGCTCACGCAGCTCGACGGCTATGCCCTGCAGACCCAACGCGCGATCACCATTCCGCTGATCCGCTCCATGCTTGAGAACGAATAAGAGCTTCCAACCAAACAATGATCAAGAAATTCATCGACAAGCTGCTCGGCAAATCCGCCGGCGGCACACAGGGCAAGAGCCGCTTCGGCAAGCGCCAGGAGGTGCCGGCGGAGGTTCACGGGATCGATCCGGCCCTGGTCGACGAACGCGCGAAGAACGTGGTCACCACGCTGCAACAGGCCGGGTACGAGGCCTACGTGGTGGGCGGCGCGGTGCGCGACCTGCTGCTGGGGCTGCGTCCCAAGGACTTCGACGTGGCCACCAACGCCACGCCCGAGCAGGTCAAGTCGCTGTTTCGCCGCGCCTTCATCATCGGGCGGCGCTTTCGCATCGTGCACGTGGTGTACGGCCGCGGGCGCGAGCATGAGGTGATCGAGGTCTCGACCTTCCGCGCCTACATGGACAACACCGCGGCCGAGCAGGTGGCGGGCAACGAGCGCACCAGCAAAGGCGAACTCGCGAGCATGAAGCACGCCGTGGACGCCAGCGGCCGCGTGCTGCGCGACAACGTCTGGGGCCCTCAGGAAGAAGACGCGGCGCGCCGCGACTTCACAGTGAACGCCATGTACTACGACCCGGCCAACCAGGTGGTGGTCGACTATCACAACGGCATCAAGGACGCGCAAAAGCTCACGCTGCGCATGATCGGCGACCCGGCCACGCGCTACCGCGAAGACCCGGTGCGCATCATTCGCGCCATCCGCTTCTCGGCCAAGCTCGCCGCGCTGGGCTTCAAGATGGAAGCCAAGACGGCGGCGCCGCTGATCGATTCGAGCAAGCTGCTGGCCGACGTGCCGCAGAGTCGCCTGTTCGACGAAATGCTCAAGCTGTTGCAGACCGGCCATGCCATCGCGACCATCGAGCAGCTCAACAAGCTCGGCCTGGCGCGCGGCATCTACCCGCTGCTCGACGTGGTGGTGGAGCGCGCCGACCAGCCGTTCGTGAAGGCCGCCCTGCAGGACACCGACCGGCGCGTGGGCGAGGGCAAGCCCGTGGCCCCCAGCTTCCTGCTGGCCTGCGTGCTGTGGGCCGACGTGCGCGACGGCTGGGCCCAGCGCCAGGAAGGCCGCCACGGCCAGCGCCCGCAGCCGCCGTTCCCGGCCCTGCAGGACGCCATCGACGACGTGTTCAATTCGCGCATCGGCGACGTGTCGGGCCGCGGCAAGCTGGCCGCCGACATGCGCGAGATCTGGATGATGCAGCCGCGCTTCGACAAGCGCACCGGCTCCACGCCCCACAGCCTGGTCGAGCAGGCGCGCTTTCGTGCGGCCTTCGACTTCATGCGCCTGCGCGCCGACGTGGGCGAGGTGAGCGAGGCGATTGCCGAGTGGTGGCAGGAGTTCAGCACCGCCGACGACGTGCGCCGCCAGGACCTGCTGGAGCAGGTGCGCGAAGACCAGAAGGTGCGCCAGCGCGTGCGGGTGCGCGAGAACCCGCCGCCCAAGCCGCGCAACGAGCCCGTGGTGCGCCAGGCCCAGGGCGCCGAGACGGACTCGGACGAAGAGGTCGAAGTCGAAGCCGGTGCCGTGCCCCCCGACGGCGAAGCAGCCGCGCCGCGCAAGCGCCGGCGCCGTCGCAAGCCGCGTCCTGCGGGCGGTGGCGACGGCGGTGGTGAGGGCGGCGGCCACGCCGCTGGCGAATGAGCGCGCCTGACCGGCCGGACGACGGCAGGAAGAGCCCCGCGGCCAAGGCCATTGCCAAGGTGAGCAAGGCCCCCAAGGCCGCACCGCCGCGCAGCACCGGGGGCAAGCCCCCGACGGCCGGCGCCCGAAGCGGCCCGCCCGCGCGCCGCTCGCCCGCCCGCGCCCCCACGAGCCGCCCGCGCGGTCCGCGCGAGGACTACCCGACCGTGCAGGCCTTCGTCGCCATCGGCGCCAACCTGGGCGATGCCGAGGCGGCCGTGAAGGCGGCCATGGCCGCCATCGGCGCGTTGCAGCGCACCCTGGTGACGGCCCGTTCGTCGCTCTACCGCAGCGAACCGGTGGATGCCGAAGGCCCCGATTTCGTCAACGCCGTGGTGGCCGTGCGCACCGGCCTGGATGCCGAGCAGTTCCTCGTGGCGTTGCAGCGCCTGGAAACGCAGGCCGGCCGCGAACGGCCTTTTCCCAATGCACCGCGCACGCTCGACCTCGATTTGCTGATGCACGGCAACTCGGTGATGGACACGCCCACGCTGACCCTGCCGCACCCCCGCATGCGCGAGCGCGCCTTCGTGCTGAAGCCGCTGGCTGAAATCGCACCCGACAAGGTGCCGCGCGCGGCGCTGGCACGCGTCACGGGCCAGGTGGTCAAGCGCATCGTCTGACGCTGCCGCGCTGCCGTGCTGCCGCTTTCCGTCCTCGATCTCGCCGATGTGGCGGTGATCGCCTCGGTCCCCGCGGTGGGCGACGGCACGCTGCGCGACCTGCTGGTCGACCGCCATCCGGTGTTCTGGATCCCCGACACGCGCTGGTTCTGCGTGATCCTGGTCGGCACGCCGCGGCGCTTCAAAAGCCGGTCCATGCGGGCCGGGCCGTCATGCCCGTTAAACTTCGCCGGTTTTTCATGAAGGCGTCATACCGTTGTGGTTGCGGCGCACCCCAGGAGTTTCCATGTTCGGCAAGCTGCTGCCCCGCGAGGGCAATTTCTTCGAGATGTTCAACCAGCACGCCGATCGCATCGTCGAGGCGGCGAGGGCTTTCGAGCAACTCGTCGCCAACTACAACGACGTGCACCTGCGCGAGCAGTACAACCGCGATGTCGACAACGCCGAGCGCGCGGCCGACCGCGTGACGCACGACGTCAACCGGCTGATCCACAAGACCTTCATCACGCCCATCGACCGCGAGCAGATCCACAAGCTCATCAACACGATGGACGACGTGGCCGACCTGATCCAGGACTCGGCCGAGACCATGGCGCTGTACGACGTGCGCCACATGACCGACGAGATCGTGCGCCTCACGGCCCTGAGCGTGAAGTGCTGCGACCGACTGAAGGACGCCGTCAAGTTCCTCGGCAAGATCGCCGATCCGGCGGTGGCCGAGGCGGTGCTCAAGACCTGCGAGGAAATCGACCGCCTCGAATCGGACGCCGACCGCGTGATGCGCAGCGCCATGAGCAAGCTGTTCCGCGAGGAGCCCGATGTGCGCGAGGTGATCAAGCTCAAGGCGATCTACGAGCTGCTCGAAACGATCACCGACAAGTGCGAGGACGTGGCCAACGTGATCGAGGGCATCGTCCTCGAGAACTCCTGAGCGGGTAGCAACCGATGGCAACGGTTCAGGTCGCCCTCTGGGTGGTGATGGTGCTGGTCGCGCTGGCGATCCTGTTCGACTTCATGAACGGATTCCACGACGCCGCGAACTCGATCGCGACGGTGGTCTCCACCGGCGTGCTCAAGCCGGGGCAGGCCGTGGTGTTCGCGGCCTTCTTCAACCTGATCGCGATCTTCATCTTCCACCTGAGCGTGGCGGCCACGGTGGGCAAGGGCATCGCCCAGCCCGGCGTGGTCGACGTGCATGTGGTGTTCGGCGCGCTCGTCGGCGCCATCAGCTGGAACCTGGTCACCTGGTACTACGGCATTCCGAGCAGCTCGTCGCACGCGCTCATCGGCGGCATCGTGGGCGCGGTGATCGCCAAGACCGGCACCGGCGGGCTGGTGGCCTCGGGCATCTGGAAGACGGTGGCCTTCATCTTCGTTTCGCCGCTGCTGGGCTTCCTGCTGGGCTCGATGATGATGATCGCGGTGGCCTGGGGCTTCAGGCGCGCCACGCCGTCGCGGGTGGACCGCTGGTTCCGGCGGCTGCAGCTGGTTTCGGCCGGCGCCTACAGCCTGGGCCATGGCGGCAACGACGCGCAAAAGACCATCGGCATCATCTGGATGCTGCTGATCGCCACCGGCTACGCCTCGGCCAGCGACGCCGCGCCGCCGCTGTGGACCATCGTGAGCTGCTACACGGCGATTGCGCTGGGCACCATGTTCGGCGGCTGGCGCATCGTGAAGACGATGGGCCAGAAGATCACCAAGCTCAAGCCCGTGGGCGGCTTCTGCGCCGAGACGGGCGGGGCGCTGACCCTGTTCCTGGCCACCGCGCTGGGCATTCCGGTGTCGACCACGCACACCATCACGGGCGCCATCGTCGGCGTCGGCTCCACGCAGCGCGCGAGCGCGGTGCGCTGGGGCGTGGCGGGGAACATCGTGTGGGCGTGGATCTTCACGATCCCGGCGTCGGCCTTCGTGGCGGCGATTGCCTACTGGATCAGCATCCAGCTGTTCTGATCGTTACTGCGAAATCTTCCGGCCTTCTTCGATCTGGTGTTCGAAGTAGCGCTGGAAGCTGAACACGATGCTGGCCATCAGGATCGTGCTGCCAAAAAACAGCGACATCACCACCGCGCCGATGGTGAGCCAGTTGGTCTGGCCCGGCTTGGCATCCGACGGCGCGCTCGCGTTGAAGCGCGCATTCCACTTCTCGGGTGTCATCAGGCCGTAGACGATGGCCACCAGCGCGCAGCCCGCGATGGTGAAGCCCAGCAGCGGAATCAGCGCCCAGCTCAGGCCGTCGTCCACGCCGTACAGGCGCACGCGCTCAATGCCGTAGACGCCCAGCGCCGTGGGAATGGGCAGCAGCCAACCGAGCCAGTCGCCGATGCCCCGCAGGTAGAAGCGGTGCAGGCCCAGCGGGCCGCCCAGGAAGGTGAGCCAGGCGGCGGTGGTCTTGTTTTTCATTCGGGTGTCATTCAGAGGTCATTCGGGCTTGGTGGTGCTGCCTTCGCCGAGCACCTTCTCCATGAGGACCACGTCGCGCCATTCGCCGAACTTCCAGCCGCAGTCCTTCAGCACGCCGACGTGGGTGAAGCCCTGGCTGCGGTGCACCCCGATGGAACCGGCGTTGGCCGAGTCGCCGATCACCGCGATCAGCTTGCGCACGCCTGCTGCTTCGGCTGCTTGCGACAGCGCCGCCAGCAGCTTCGCGCCCAGACCCTTGCCGCGTGCTGACTCCGACATGTAGATCGAGTCCTCGGCCGAAAAACGGTAGGCCGGGCGCGGCTTGAACCAGTTGCAGTAGGCAAAACCCAACACTTCGCTGTTTTCTTCGGCGACCAGGTACGGCAGTTTCTTGCCCAGCACGTCGGCCCGCCGGGCGGCCATGTCGGAGGGGGAGGGAGGCTCTGTTTCGAAGGTGCCGGTGCCGTTCAGCACGTGGTGGGCATAGATGGCCGTGACGGCTGCAACGTCTTCGTCGCGGCTGGGGCGGATGGTGAGGGGCATGCGGATGGAAACAGGTGGCGCGAGGCCGGAATTCGGAGAAAACGCGTGTCGGGCTATAATCGCAGGCTTTTCAGCGTGTCGCTGGCCGGGTGGCCATGTCGCGTGTCTCGACGCTGGAAGAACATTGTGAGCGGGCCTCTTCTTCATCCATAAGGCCTGCTGACCACCCAAGGATAAATCATGGTCGTCATTCGACTCTCCCGCGGCGGCTCCAAAGGCCGTCCGTTCTTCAACATCGTCGTGTCGGACAAGCGCGTTCGCCGCGATGGCCGTTTCATCGAGCGTCTGGGTTTCTACAACCCGACCGCCAAGGAAAACGAAGAAAGCATCCGTATCGCCCAGGACCGCCTGGCCTACTGGAAGAGCGTCGGCGCACAAGCTTCGCCCACCGTTCTGCGCATCATCAAGCAAGCTGCTTCGGCAGCGCCCAAGGCGGCGGCCTAAGCCGTCCCGCACGGCGATGCTGCCCGCACTCGAAACCGCCGAATTGCCGGCGGACGCGATTGAAGTAGGGCGCATCGCCGATGCATGGGGCATCAAGGGCTGGTTCAAGGTCCTGCCCCACAGCGCCCAGCCCGAGGCGCTTTTTTCTTCCAAGCGCTGGTTCCTGCAGGCCCCCGGGGCTGCGGCGAGCGCCGCTTTCCGGCTCGCAATCCGCGAAGCCAAAGAACATTCCAGCTGCATCGTCGCCACGTCCGACGATGTGCCCGATCGCAACGCGGCCGAAGCGCTGCGCGGCGCACGCGTGTTCGTGTCGCGTTCGAGCTTTCCAACGGCCGGCGACGACGAGTACTACTGGGTCGACCTGATCGGCCTGTCGGTGGTCAACCGCGAAGGCGTCGTGCTCGGCGAGGTGCGCGAGTTGCTCGCCACCGGTCCGCAGACCACGCTGGTTCTCGCCGCCGAAGAAGACGGCAAGGCCGTCGAGCGCATGGTGCCCTTCGTCTCCGTCTTCGTCGACAAGGTCGACCTGCCCGGCCGCCTGATCACGGTCGACTGGCAACCCGACTACTGACCGGCGACTGCGCGCATGCGCTTCGACGTCCTCACGCTGTTTCCCGAACTGTTCGTGCCTTTCATGGCCAGCGGCGTGACGCGCCGCGCCTACGAGTCGAAGCAGGTCGAGGTGGTGCTGTGGAATCCGCGCGATTTCGCCCCTGGCAACTACAAGCGCGTGGACGACCGCCCGTTCGGCGGCGGCCCCGGCATGGTGATGATGGCGCAGCCGTTGTCGGCTTGCCTCGACGCGGCGCTCGCGGCCCGCGGCGCAGAGGCGCCCGTCGTGCTGTTTTCCCCCATCGGCGAGGCGTTGCGGCATGCATCGGTCGAGCGCTGGTCGGCCAGCGAGGGCGCGGTGCTGGTCTGCGGGCGCTATGAAGGTATTGACCAGCGTTTCATCGACACGCGCGTCACGCACCAGATCAGCCTCGGCGATTTCGTTCTCTCCGGCGGAGAGATCGCGGCCATGGCGCTGCTCGATGCGGTCGCGCGATTGCAGCCGGGAGTGCTCGGCGACGAAGCCAGCCACGTGCAGGACAGCTTCAATCCCGCCCTCGACGGCCTGCTCGACTGCCCGCACTACACCCGGCCCGAGCAATGGAACGGGCAGGGCGTGCCGGCACCGTTGCTCTCGGGCCACCATGTGCAGATCGAGCGCTGGCGGCGCGACCAGCGCCTGGCGATCACGGCCGCGCGGCGCCCCGAACTGATCGACGCGGCCCGTGCGGCGGGACGCCTTGCCAAGGCTGATGAAGCCGCGCTGAAAAAAAAGCTATAATCTCGGGCTCCCCGATCCTCTGCCCGGCCGCGCCGGGCTTTTCGCCGGTTCATCCGATGAAAGCCCAGGCGCCCTTTGTGTAGCCCGACACGATCGACTATCAGGAAATCATGAACCTCATCCAGACCCTCGAGCAGGAAGAAATTTCCCGCCTCGGCAAAACCATTCCCGATTTCATGCCCGGTGACACGGTCATCGTCAGCGTGAGCGTCGTCGAAGGCACCCGCAAGCGCGTGCAGGCCTACGAAGGCGTCGTGATCGCCAAGCGCAACCGTGGCCTCAACAGCGGCTTCACCGTGCGCAAGATCTCCAGCGGCGAAGGCGTGGAGCGTACGTTCCAGACCTACAGCCCGCTGATCGCCGGCATCGAAGTCAAGCGCCGCGGCGATGTGCGCCGCGCCAAGCTGTACTACCTGCGCGAGCGCAGCGGTCGTTCGGCACGCATCAAGGAAAAGCTGCCGAGCAAGTCGACGGCCGCTGCCAAATAAGCAGCCCTGTCGTGCAACAAAAGCCGCCGCTCTGGCGGCTTTTTGCATTGGTGTTCCGCACAAAAAGACAGCTTGGCTTTTTTACGCTCTACTCGAAGCCTCTTGACCTCTTTCTCCTCCACCGTCGCCTCCATGCAACCCGCTCCCCTCGAACCCATCAATGCCGTGGTACCGCCCACGCTGCTGCAGTTCGATCCGCGTGAGGCGCCGTTCGTGGACGGCAGCGATGGCCTGCCTGCGGTGGCGGCCGACCAGTTGACGGCGCTGGCATTGCGCGCGCGCTTCGCCGCGCCGCCCGTGTGGGAGCCCGAGCTCAGGCGCGAGCCCCGCATGATCGACCGCCCGCCCGCGCAGGCCGCCGTGCTGGTGCCGATCGTGCAGCGTCCCCACGGCGCGACCGTGCTGCTCACCGAGCGCACCACGCACCTTTCGAACCACTCGGGCCAGGTGGCGTTTCCGGGCGGCCGCGTCGACCCGGAAGACGCCAACATTTCCGCCGCCGCATTGCGTGAGGCATGGGAAGAGGTCGGACTTTCGGCGCAGTTCATCGAAGTGCTGGGCAGTCTTCCGACCTACACCACGGTGACTTCTTTCATCGTGACGCCGGTCGTCGCGCTGGTGCAGCCCGACTTCGAACTCACCATCAATCCCTATGAAGTGGCCCATGCCTTCGAGGTGCCGCTGGCCTGGTTGATGGACCCTGCCAACCACCGCCGCCATTCGGTGAGCGCGGTGGACGGCCGCCGGCGCGAGTGGTATTCGATGCCCTACCAGGACGGGCCCGACGAGCGCTTCGTCTGGGGCGCGACCGCAGGCATGCTGCGCAACCTCTACCGCTTCCTCGCTGCCTGAGTCTCTTGCGCGGAGGGCCCGAATCTTCGGGCGCTCTCGCTATCATCGAAGGATGAGCTTTTTTGCCATCCTGTGCGCGCTGCTGATCGAGCAGGTGCGGCCGCTGGGCCCGCACAACCCCGTGTACGGCGGGGTTCTGGCGTGGACGCGCTGGACCAGCCGCAACTTCGACGCGGGCAAGCCGCATCACGGATGGATCGCCTGGGGGCTCGCGGTCTTCGTGCCCACGCTCTTGTCGCTGGGCGTGCACTGGCTGCTGGTGCTCACGCTCGGCCTGCCGTTCGCGGTGCTCTGGAGCATTGCGGTGCTTTACGTCACGCTGGGCTTCAGGCAGTTCAGCCATCACTTCACCGACATCCGCGACGCGCTCGACGAGGGCGACGAGCCGCTCGCGCGCTCGCTGCTCGCGCACTGGCAGGGGGTGGATGCGGCCGACCTGCCGCGCAGCGAAATCGTGCGCCACGTCATCGAGCATTCGGTGATCGCCGCGCACCGCCATGTGTTCGGCGTGCTGGCGTGGTTCTCGGTCATTGCGGCCATCGGGCTCGGGCCGGCCGGCGCGGTGTTCTACCGCATGAGCGAGTTCGTCTCGCGCTACTGGGCGCACAAGAACGGCGCCGCAGTGCAACCGTCGAGTGTCGCGGTGCAGGAGGCCGCGGGGCGTGCCTGGCACGCGATCGACTGGCTCCCCGCGCGCATCACCGCGCTGGGCTTCGCGGTGGTCGGCAGCTTCGAGGAAGCCATCGACTGCTGGCGCAACGATGCGCAGCGCTTCCCCAACGAAAACGACGGCGTGATCCTCGCGGCGACGTCGGGCGCGGTCAACGTGCGCCTGGGCGGCGGTTCTCTGAGCCCGATTCCCGTCGCCGATTCGCTGTCGCGCGCCCAGGCCGGCGAATCGATGGCCGACGGCCGTCGTACCGACAGCGGCAGCACGCCCGGGCGCGAGCCCGAGCCCGGCCACCTGCGCAGCGTCGTGGGCCTGGTCTGGCGCTCGGTCGTCATGTGGATGGTGCTGCTGGCCTTGCTGACCCTGGCTCGCCTGCTGGGCTGAGCCGCAGGAGAATTTCATGACTACCGCAGTGCCGGCTTTCTGGAGCCCGCGCATCGGCGCGCTCGAGCCCTACGTGCCCGGCGAGCAGCCGCGCATCGAGAACCTCGTCAAGCTCAACACCAACGAGAACCCGTACCCGCCGTCGCCGATGGCCATCGAGGCGATCCGGCGCGCGGCCGAGCACGGGCTGGAGCGCTACCCGGACCCGACCTCGCTCGCCTTGCGCGAAGCGGTCGCGCGGCGGTATGGGCTGCGTGCCGACCAGGTGTTCGCAGGCAACGGCTCCGACGAAGTGCTCGCGCACGCGTTCTTCGCGTTCTTCCAGCAGGCCGCGCCGCTGCTCATGCCCGATGTGAGCTACAGCTTCTACAAGGTCTATGCGCAGCTGTACGGCATCGATTGCGACCTGCAGCCGGTGGACGACGGCCTGCGCATCGACATCGACGCCCTGGCGGCGCGTGCCCGCGAACGCTGCGCGGGCATCGTCATCGCGAACCCCAACGCACCCACGGGCATCGGCCAGCCGCTGTCGCGCATCGAGCAACTGCTCCAGGCCTGCCCTGAGCGCGTGGTGCTGGTCGACGAGGCGTACATCGATTTCGGCGGCGAAAGCGCGCTGCCGCTGATCGACAAGTATCCGAACCTGCTGGTGGTGCAGACCCTCTCCAAGGCGTACTCGCTGGCGGGCCTGCGGGTCGGTTTCGCCTGCGGGCAGGCCCACCTGATCGACGCCCTGGTGCGCGTGAAGGACAGCTTCAACTCCTACCCGATCGACCGGCTGGCCTCGGCCGGCGCGGTGGCCGCGCTCGACGACGAGGCCTGGTTCCGCGGCACGCGCGACAAGATCGTCGACACCCGCGAAGGCCTGTGTCTCCAGCTCGAAGACCTGAGCTTCGAGGTGCTGCCCTCGCAAGCCAACTTCGTCTTTGCGCGCCATCCGCAGCGCGACGCCGCTGAACTCGCTGCACTGCTGCGCGAGCGCGCCGTGCTGGTGCGGCATTTCAGGCAGGCGCGCATCGAGCAGTACCTGCGCATCAGCATCGGCACCCGAGAGCAATGCAGCACGCTGGTGCAGCGACTGCAGGATATTCTTGGCCCCCATTCTTGAAGGAACTCCCGGCCATGCCGACCCATGACTCCGACCCGCGCTCAGCGGCATGCGCAAGCTTCTGGCAAGCGGTGAGCGCCCAGCTCGACAGCCTTCGCACCCTGCCTGGGCACGAGCTGGTGCCGGCGTTGAACGCACTGCTGCAGCCCCTCTTTCCACGCCTGGCCGCGGAAGTGGCCGGTGAGCCGCCCGCATTCAAGCTCGTGCTGACCGCCCACGGCTCGATGGACGACTTCGACGACGTCATGGCGCTGGTGCAGAGCAGCCCCGCGTTGCCGCAGGTCGAGGTGGAGGCTTTCCGTCAGCGCACGGGCCAGGGCTTCGGCATTCGCATGGGCGACTTCGAACTGGCGAGTTCCGACATTCTCGTGAAGCACGAGCCCTACGACGGCCTTGTGGCGCTGGAGATCGGCTTCGCCAAGCCCATTCCCATGGACATGCGGGACCACGCGCGCCACATGAGCCTCATCATGCTCGACCACATCCTGGGCGAGTACGACACGGCGGTGAAGGTCGGCCCGGTCGACTATGCCGACGCCGGCGACAGCGTGGGTTTCGACGGCGTGTCGCTCGACGACTTCGTGCCGGTGTTCGACGCCTGCTGGCGCGACGAACTCGGTCACACCGGTGTGTTCCCCACGGGCGAGCACGCCTGGTCGGGCCTGACCGCCACGCGCGAAGCCGAGGACGGCAGCGAGATCGAGATGGTCGTGATGCGCAACGACACGGCCGCCGCGCTGCTGGGCCGCGCGGACCTGGGCCACCACCTGTCGGCCGCGATCCCGGTGGAATCGGGCGAAGAGCTGGAACAGGCCCGCGTCTACGAGGACCGGCTGACCGCGCTGCTGCAGACGCACGAGGCGGGCTGCTGCACGCACGTCGTGCTGGAAGAGGGCGTGCGCACCGTCAACTTCCAGGTGGCCGATGCCGCTGCGGCGATCGCGCATGCGCAGTCGCTGCAGGAGGACATGGACCTTCCCGTGACGCTGGACCTCGCCTTCGATCCGACTTGGAAGTCCTACCGCGTCTGGCTCGGCTGAAGCCGGCGCTTCAGTAGCGTTTCTGGCTCAGCTCGGCGAACAGCTCGCCGTAGATCTTGTAGCGGCTCGGGCTGATGCCGTTGCCCGTTTCGTTGGCTGCCCCCACGTTGGCGATCACGCCGCAGCCCGGCTCGTGCAGGTGGGTGCAGTTGTAGAACTTGCAGTCGCCCATGTGTTCGGCGATGTCGGGCATCAGGCCGGCGAGCTGCATCGGTTCGATGTGGTTCAGGCCGAATTCCTGGAAGCCCGGCGAATCGATCAGGCCTGTGGTGCGGGCTTCGTCGATCCAGTACCAAGTGGTGCTCGTGGTCGTGTGCTTGCCCGAATTCAGCGCCTGCGAGATTTCCTGCGTCAGCACGGTGGCGCCCGGCACCAGCAGGTTGGTCAGCGTGCTCTTGCCCGAGCCCGAAGGGCCCAGCACCAGCGTGCACTTGCCCGCGAGCAGTTTCATCAGCGAGGCGTAGTCGGCCTCGCCCGATGCCTTCAGCGACAGCGGCAGCACGCCGTGATGCATGCGCCGGTAGGGCGCCAGCTTGGCCCAGGCGCGCGCGAAGGGCTCGACCAGGTCGCTCTTGTTGAGCGCGATGATGGGTGTGATGCGCTCGGCCTGGGCCGCGATCAGCGCACGTGCCAATTGATGCTCGGAGAACTCCGGCTCGGCGGCGATCAGGATCAGCACGTGGTCGAGGTTGGCCGCGAACGACTTGGTGCGGATCTCGTCCTGCCGGTAGAACAGGTTGCGCCGCGGCAGCACCTGCTCGATGGTGCCTTCGTCCTCGCTGGCCTGCCAGAGCACGCGGTCGCCGACCACAGCCTGGCTCTTCTTGCCGCGTGGGTGGCAGATCAGGCGCTCGCCCGCGGGCGTTTCGACCAGGCAGTGACGCCCGTGGCTGGCGACAACGAGACCGTCGTTCAGCGTCTTCGCAGTGGATGCTGCGGAAGCGGCGGTGCGGCTCGGCTTAGCCAAGGGCGCGGTCCGTCATGCGGCGGAACCGGGGCTCGCGACCAGCGCGTCGGCCTGGCGCGCGCAGTCGAAGTCGGTGACCGAGAGGCCGCCCACGTCGTGCGTGTTGAAGCGCACCACGCAGCGGTTGTAGTGCACCGACAGGTCGGGGTGGTGGTCCTGCGTGTGCGCCACGAAGGCCAGCGCATTCACGAAGGCGATGGTCTCGAAGTAGTTGGCGAAGGTGAAGGTCTTTTCGATGGCGACGTCGGCGCCGTCGCCAGTGAGCTTCCAGCCGTCGAGGCGCGCCAGGGCGGCCACGATTTCGGTGGCGCTCAGCGCTTTGCGTGCGGGAAGGTTCTTCCAGTCTTTGGGCTTGAACATGCTGCTCATGAGGTGCTTCGCGAAGAAATGAAAAGTGAATGCATCACGCCGGGGCCGTCATGCGCGCAAGGCGCTCGGAAGCGGGCGGATGGGAGTAGTAGAAGCTCACGAACAGCGGGTCCGGCGTGAGCGTCGAGGCGTTGTCCTGGTAGAGCTTGAGCAGCGCGGCCGACAGGTCGGCGCCGCTGGTCTGCGCCACGGCATATGCATCGGCTTCGAACTCGTGCTTGCGCGACAGGCGGGCGGGCAGCGGTGCAATGAAGAAGCCGAACACCGGCACCGCCAGCATGAACAGCAGCAGCGCCAACGCGCTGTTGGGTGCGGCGAGGTTGGGTTGCACGCCCAGTCCGGCATAGAACCACACCTGCGTCGACACCCAGCCCAGCAACGCGAAGCCCGCCAGGCTCAGTGCAAACATGGCAATGAGCCGCTTGACGATGTGGCGGTGCTTGAAGTGGCCGAGTTCGTGAGCGAGCACTGCTTCGACCTCGCTGGCGTTCAGCTGCCGCAGCAGCGTGTCGTAGAACACCACGCGCTTGCTGGCACCGAAGCCGGTGAAGTAGGCATTGGCGTGCGCGCTGCGCGTGCTGCCGTCCATCACGAACAGGCCCTTGGCGGCGAAGCCGCAGCGCTTCATGAGCGCTGTGACGCGCGCCTTCAGCGTGGGATCGTCCAGCGGCTTGAACTTGTTGAACAG
>NNBU01000168.1_pt1 | contig 30956 bp, 18 predicted proteins | sample 1173781 | NCBI WGS metagenome assembly NNBU01 (sample SAMN07173937, study PRJNA388173) | plant metagenome | biome: Plant school; feature: Soil; material: Symbiotic tissue of Blasia pusilla L.; isolation source: symbiotic tissue sample KVJ2 | host: Blasia pusilla | place: Norway: Troms, Kvaloya...
CTTGGCGCTCTTGGCGTCTTGGCGGTTCGTTCATTTCCAAAACTTAGATAGAATTGCTATACAAATCTAAATTTTCATACCAATTCTCCATGAAGATGCACGTAATAATTTTTAAACGAACCGCCAAGACGCCAAGGACGCCAAGGAAGAAAGGAGTTAAGAATTAATCGGTGCAAGTTGAGAGAGAATTGGTATGAGATATTAAGATTCTTCGTTAAGCAAGTTTTGGGCGCAAGCTAGTTGTAATTGAATGATTTCGCTCATTTGCTGACTGTAATCTTGTCTAGCTTGTAAGAAGGCTGTGTGTGCTTTAGTTATCTTTGAATTATTAGCATTGAGCTTTTGATACTGGGTCTTATTTAAATCGAACATGCTGATGATGCTACTAATTTTTTGAGTTCTGATGGGTGGGAAAGAAATAGGAATTGACTGTCTAATTGCGCTTGACTCAGAAGATTGTAATTGTTCTCTCGGTTGAAAAACGTTATCAATGATATTTTTCGGTTTTACTTCTTCTGGCTGAGGCAAGATGTTAGGGGAGTAATTCTCTTCTTGGATTATTTGGTTGGAAGTGTTAAGATAATCTGTGATTTCAGATTGTTGGATATTAGGTATATCTGGATGCTGTATTTTGAAGCGATCGCACTTAATATCCTCAACCAAATTTTCAACAAGTTTGCGATTTTCTTCGCTCAAAATTGTAGCAGCGATCGCTTTTCCACCCAAGGTAACTGTTCTCAATGTTGCTTTATTTTGATTCGCGGTTCCTTGAGCTTTACTGTACAACGGTGATAAATCTACGTTCACCTGATGACTGAGTAGTTTTGCTAATGCTTTGACCATTGCAGCATGGTCATCCATGCCTCTACGATTTAGAGAAACTGTGATGTGTTCTTTGTTTCCAAGGATTTTGTCAATCCATCGTGAACAAACACTACCTGCGCCTGCTTCTAAAAATATTTTGACTCCATCGCCGTAGACACGATTAACTAATTGTGGAAAATCAAGTTCTTGGCACAACCCTTTGGCGATGTTGTGGGCAATGGTATCGCTATCAAGTGTAATTGGTTGATAATCGGCGGCAGAATAAAACACAATACCGGGAAGAGTTTGCGATGGTAAGGTGTTTACCTTCTTGATTTCCTCGTACTGCGATCGCATCGCTTCACAATGTATCACATGGTCGAAGGGCGCGGGGAAAGAATTGCAACCTAAAGTTGCAATCACTCGCTTACAGGCTGCATCCTCACCAGCAATTAATACTTCTTCTGGTGTGTTGATTTGAGTTAGGTAGACGCGATTCTCATGTTTCAGACATTCTCTAACTTGCGATGGAGTAGCCATGAGAACATAGGTATTCCAAAAATTGTTGTTTGGCGAATCGGTTAATCCCCAATATTCACGCACAGCATTTTTCGGACCAGATAACTTATCGCCAAATAGAGGTGATGAGTTTAAGGTGTTACTTCCACCCTCAAAATTACTCCAAACCCCTTGGGCAACCATCATACTAGTTTCACCCAAGCTATACCCAAATACAGATTGCGGCTTAACTTGAAAATCATCTCGGAAAATTGCTGTCATGTATCTAGCAAAGGCAATTTCGCTTTCAAACATTGCCAGTGAATCATCTAACAATTGCTTTTCGAGTGTTTCTAGTTGCCTCGTTGTCAATTTAGGTAAGCTTCTGGGATAAACCAGCTTTTCAACATCGGCAGCCCGGTTGTAGAGATTGTTACTTTTTAAGTCCTCAAAAACTTTCGGAAATAAGCGAAAGACGCTGCGACCAATGCCAATATAAGAATTGACTGCGGCGGGGTAAACATAAGCAACTGCTCCAGTTTTACCCAATGGTTTCGCTGTGAAATAACTGCCGAGTGGTGTTTGCCAATCTGTGCCGTTTTCAAAAGCATTATTTATACCTTTGCGGGCAGATTCAATTTCTTTGAGTAAATCTTTTGTGTTACGTCCTGTAATTGATAAGACGTATTTTGGATTAGAATGCTGTTGAAAAGTAGCGAATGCTTGGCTGGCGGTAGCTGCTAAAGAAGAACTCGCTTCTATGGTATTTTGGAGATTGTTGAGAAGATCGGAGATGGTGGTGCGATCGCTAACTGCGATAGGAAACAGATGAAAAGGCATTTGCTGCAAATATCTGTTATCCCGTTCCTCCTGGCTGGGTTCCTCTGACAAGATTAAATGGGCATAACTGCCATCTATACCCATGCTATTAATCGCTGCTATTCTGCGTGTACCGCCTTTATCGACAAACCAAGGTCTTGATTCCATCGCCACATAGAAAGGACTACCTTCCCATACTTGCGGTGTTTTGACACCAGACCATTTTGGTGTGGCGGGAATATACCTGTAATAAAGACAGAGAGCGGTTTTGATTAAGCTAGCAATTCCCGATGCTGTATAGGTGTGGCCGATATTGGCTTTGACGCTGCCCAATGCACAGTGCAAACCATTGCCCACTTTCGGATAAGCTTGCAGTAAACCTGTGATTTCGGCTTCATCCTCTTGGGGAACGCCGCTACCGAAGACTTCCACATAGTTAACCTCTGTGGGTTGAATCTCCGCCATCTCAAAAGCTTGTTTGCAGACATCACTGATAGCTGAAGCATCAGGTTTTACCAAAGCATCACTCAAAGTAGAATTACCTTGTGCGAAACTCATAGCATCAATTACTGCATAGATGCGTTCATTATCTTCCTTAGCAGCTTTGTAGCGCTTGAGGACAACAGCACCCGCACCTTCGCCAACCGTCCAGCCATTAGCTTGTTGGTCATAACCCAACGTATTGACACCCGTATTAATTGGTGCAAATTGGCTGCGGAACAAGACATTTTCCACACCACCGGCTAAATCTACCGCACCAACAACCACCGCGTCTACTTCTCCAGTAGCGAGTAGCATTTGGGCAACTTCCAACGCTTTGAGGGCAGAATTTTCGCCAGCGCTGACGGTGAATGCAGGGCCAGTGAAATTCCACAAAGCTGAAATCCGACTCGCCATGATGTTGGCGATGTGACTCACATATTCGCCGATTTCTACTGGTTGGTGAATGCTATCTTTGACAATGGTTTCTAGTTGGGAAAGCTGTTCAGCAGGTAGAGAAATTCCTTGGTTGAGTAAGCCATCCTTAACTTGCCAAGATAGATTCCATCTTTGCTGTAGCTGATGCACAGAGAATTCTGTCTCGGCGGCGACTATAACCGCTACATTGCCACCCTCTTGTAGTTTCGCATCTTTGACGGCGCGATCGCTAACTTTCAGAAGCAACAATTGTTGTGGGTTTAACTTCTCGATTTCATTTGGTGGGATTTTGCACGATAAAGTATCGATTTCAAAATCCTTGATATATGCCCCTACTGGTGCTTTACCATCAGTTAAACCGTACTCTTTCAGGACATTTTCTTGATTTTCTATACCATGCCATCTTTGAGGCGGTAGAGAAGTAAAATGCTGTGTTCCATCATAAATACTGCGTTCAAAAGCATCCAAACCATTGCAGTTACCAAAAAAGGCATCCATGCCGACAATGGCGACTTTAGTAGGTGGAACAGGTGGAGTTGATTCAACTGATTCTGCTGTATTTCCTTGTTCTAAAATCAGATGAGAATTAGTGCCGCCAAAACCAAAAGCGCTAATAGCTGCCCGTTTTATTGGCGTGTTATTATTCGGCCACGCTGTAGCTGTTCTAACAATTTTATCGGCGGAAATTGTACCTTTTTCTGACGTTAAAGGTTCCGAAACATTCATGGTTGCTGGAATTACACCATGAGACATACTCAAAATCACTTTAGTCAAGCCAACCATGCCAGCAGCAGTTAGCAAGTGACCTGTATTTGCTTTGGCAGAACCTACCAGAGGTGCAGCTTGATTTTGACCAAAGAATGTTTCGATTGAGTTGAATTCGGTTGTATCTCCTAGCAATGTGCCGGTGGCGTGACACTCTAGATAATCGATGGTTTTGGGACTAAAATTCGCCTCATTATAGGCTCGTTCAAAAGCTAGGACTTGTCCTTTAGGATTCGGACTCAGTAAGTGTTTACCTTTGCCATCATTCGAGAGTCCATTACCGCAGATAGTGGCAAGAATATTGTCGCCATCTCTGACAGCATCAGAATATCTCTTCAGCATCACCATCCCAACACCATCGGCGGGGATTAGCCCTCTAGATGACTTATCTAAGGGGCGGCTGATGCCGTTTTCTGCATACCCTTGAACACCGGAAAATAACATCCGCACGAATAGGGAATCTGCACAACTGATGGCTCCAGCTAACATGACATCAGCTTTGTGTGACCATAAATAATGAGATGCTAATTTAATCGCATAAAATGATGAAGAACAAGCAGCATCCAGACATAAATTAATCTGGGATAGAGATAGAGCTTGAGCAACGATAGATGCTGGTAAGCCAGATATCATTGCATTGTATAAAGACGCTTTAGTTGCACTTGGGACAGCTAAATCAAAATCTTCATACTGCAAAAGTTCTCTGACAGCAGGATTAATAGCTTGCTGGTAAATTGGAGAGAATAATTGATTAGATAATTTTGTTGGGAATGACAAATTACCTAAAATTACGCCACATTTTGCTAGAACGGTTTGATTACCCCAATAACCACTTTGTTCAATTGCTTGTTTAGCGGCATACAATGACCATTTGAAGGTGTTATCTAAACCAGCAACAAATTCTGATGGTAGATTGTATTCAGATGGATTAAACTGGAAGTTGCGGATGTATCCGCCTTTGAGGGAATAGGTTTTGTCTGGTGTACCTTTGACTGGATTGTGAAATATTGTCGGATCTACTCCGATTTCTTCGACGGTTGCAGAGGATGTCGAATCTTTTTGATTAACGATGTTTTGCCAGTATTCTTCAGGATTCTTTGCATCGGGGAATAGGCATGATAATGCGATGATGGCTATTTTTTCCACGATTTATATGCTCCGAGTTTGGGTATTTAGCAAGAGATAATTAAAAGGCAGGATTTACGCTGTTCCCCAAACTTTAAACGAGGCAAGTTATGGCAATCCTAAGTTTGTAGTAAAGACCTTAGTACAACATTTCATAAATTCGTAGCGAATTCTCTGCGAACCTTTGCGTTTCCCTTTGCGCCCCTTTGCGTTTAAATTTCACCCCTCAATTCGCCACGATACTCAGAAAATAAGCACTAAAGTCCTTACTACGAACTTTCAACTTGATCGATTACTAGCTTCTGAGCATTTTCATTGACCAAATAATGGCATGAGCGCCGAGCATTCTTGAATAGATTTTACCTTGGCGATCGTGTATGATGAAGTTTGCGATCGCACTACTTGGTGTCTTAGCTAGTACTTCACAAGAAACGTAAAATGTTTCGTTATGTGGTATCATCGCAAATTGTTCAAATTTTTCTACTTTTCCAGGTAAACAACCTTCTTCATGAAAGTGTTGTGTCCAAACCCATAAGGCGTGCATACTCAAGTCAGTGGTGTAAGGATTTACCCATTGGACTGGGAATTGTCCTTGCTGCTGTGGGGTGAGTTCTGGCCACAGACATTCTGTAGTGATTTTTTCAGGACTGATGTTTAAAACTCTTTTAATTTCTTGAAAAGCGGGGCCATGAAATAATGTGGCTCCACCATTTTGGTAAAAATCTTTTCCTGTAGCGGTGATGATATTATCTTCTTCGAGATTGAGAGATTCATAAGTGGGTACATCTGGGATTTCTCGCTGGAGATTGAGTTGAGCGCTAAAATGAAAATGGATTCTACCTTGTGGGTTTTTACTCGAAATTTTGGCTTTAAGTTCGATTTTTTCAAGATTAACTTTAGAAATTTCTTCTATTTCTAAAATATGTTCCTTTGCTAATGTCTCATTGAAAGTAATCCCCTTTAAAACTTTGAAATCTTGGTAATTGGACAATCTGTAGCCTGGGTATAATTGTTCAGAAGCATTGATAATCCAGGTCATTGCACAAGTTGCTGGTAAAACTGGAGAACCAGCAATCGTATGATCGTGCAAAAATGGATTAGCCTCTAATGTCATTTGGCGACGAATACGATAAGTTCGTAGTTCTGAATCTAACTCCGCCGCCAGTGGAACAAGTGGACTACCGATAACAACTTGTGCGGTTGCATGATTGGTATGATCCATTTCCTTAACGAGCATTTGTGCGCCGACTGCAATGGGAATTATTTCAATTTTTCGCTCTTGAAAAATCTTCTTTAATTCTGCTGTCACCATTCCACTGTCCCAAGCGCCCCAGTTGATAGCGACTACATGACATGAGGGATAAGTTTGCTTAAATATATGGGCTGATTTGTTCAGAATTTCATTTGCGATCGCATAATCAGATTGTCCAGGATTTCCGTAAAAGCCTGTGACGGAAGAAAACAAAACTAAATGCTGAAGCTGATTAGGATTGACGCAAGTTAGTAGGTTTTCTAAACCTTGAACTTTGGCGGTGTAAACTTTTTCAAAATCTTCTTCTGTTTTCTTTTCAATTAACTTATCAGCTAAGTTTCCCGCACCGTGGATGATTCCGGTAATTGGGCCGAGATGTTGTACAGCAGTGGCAAGTTTTTCTTGTAAAGCTGGCGTATCTGTAACATCGACGCTAATATATTCTGCTTTAGCTCCGGTTTTTTCAATTGCTGCTAGGGTCTTTTTAATTTCGCGGCTGGAGGTTATTTTGTTATATATTTTTTGTACATTCATGGGTGTGGGCTTCTCTCCTTGAGAAAGAAGATTTTCCATGATGCATTTTTTCAATGCGGATTCATCAGAATTTTGAGCAAAATCTGGCTCGGTTTCTAATAATTCGGAGCGACCGAGGAGGATGAATTTGCAGGGTTGCTGTTGAGCTAATCTGATAGTACACTCAGCCGTAATCCCTTTTGCACCGCCGCTCACGACAAAGACAGATGATGGACTAAGCTGGGCTGTTTGTGTCATAAATCCTCGTGAATACCTGCATAAATTGGGTTTTTTGTTATTTCTCGATGGGAGAAAATTTAATCTTTTTACGAACCGCCAAGACGCCAAGAACGCCAAGGAGGAGGAAGAGGTAGTTTTGCAATACTGCTCGGTTAAGTATTTCTTTGTTCTCTCTGCGTCCTCTGCGCCTTGGCGGTTCGTTAAGAAACGGAACGGGTTAATCGGCGATAATGGTGACTCGTCCTTGTGAGCCGTAGCCAACTTCACTTATATAAAGGTTGGGGTCGTGAAGTTCGGCGATGATGTTTTGTACTGACTGTTTAGCATCAAGTCTGGGGCTTAGGTCGATCGCACGAGTAAATACTTTTGGCCATTCCCATCTCAGAGTTTTGGTTAAGCCGAACAAACCAGCACCGATCGCACCAAAGTTGACTTTATACTCTAAACCGAAGGCTCCATCGAGGTGAGCAACTGTGCAGAAACAAGTACGTCCATGTTTTGCGGCTTCGTTTAGAGAGGGTTTGAGGTGTTTCGCCATCAAAAATACGTGCTTGACGATCGCCTTTTCTGATTCGTTATAAGAAATACTTCCGGTGTGATTTCCTACAAACATTGGATGGAGATGGATGAAAGCCCCAATCGCTCCGCAGTGAGATGCGATCGCTTGCAATTGTTGTTGAAGATGTTCTTCACTCAAGTTTGCTAAGGTGACGCGGGTTACTCCTGTGGGTAAGGGCGCTTGTTGGGCTATCAGCGATTGGGGGAAGCTGATAACTACTAATTTCCAGCCTTTCTCAATTAAGGATTCAGCTAATTTATAGGTGGTGAGGGAACCATCATCGGTGATTAAACCGATGTGTCCCTCTGGTAATGTGAAATCCAAGTAATCGGGCTGTGGTAGACTTCTGAGTTTGACGAGATGGCGCTGGATATTATGCTCTAATTCCGGTGGCTGCTGTTGGACAAACTCAGGTTCAGACTTTTTTTTTTCACCTCCAGCCAACTGCTGTAGGTAATCAACTATTTGACCGATGGTGCGGAGATCGCCGAGTTCTTCGATATTTGGTTTGGGTAAGTTGGGGTACATTTCTTGCATCGCCCCTAAGATTTCCACCCGTTTAATCGAGTCAATCCCTAAATCGGCTTCCATGTCCATTTCCAGTTCCAGCATTTCGACTGGATAACCGGTCTTATCGCTGGTGATGGCTAACAGGGTTTCACCTAAGTTTGCAAATTCATCACTTGTAGCGGGAGCGGGTTCTGGTTCTGGGGTGAATGCGACAACTACGCTTACTTCTGGTGTAGTAACTACCTCAACTACTGGTGCAGCCTCTACTGGAATCTCAGTTACTTGTTGTACTTCGTGAACTGCAATTTCTACCGAAACACCTTTGGAAGCGTGGGATTGCAGATACTCTACAACTTGACCAATGGTGCGTTTTTCTGACAGTTCTTCTAAATTGGGCTTGGGTAGGCTGGGGTACATCTCTTGTAGCGCCCCCAGAATTTCCACCCGTTTGATAGAGTCAATCCCTAAATCAGCCTCCATATCCATGTCCATTTCCAGCATCTCGACTGGGTAGCCGGTCTTGTCGCTGGTGATGGCTAAAAGATTTTTATCCAAGTCAACAATATCGATAGTTGCGTTAGATACAGGTGCAGCAGTTGTGGGTGCTGGTTCTGCAACAACTTCCTTGACTGGAGGTGAGCTAATTTTAACTACAACCTCAGCTTGGGGTTCTTCTACTACTGGGAGAGGTGGCGCGACTACAGGCTCTACTGTCTCGACAGTGGCGAAGTGCGGTGTGGGAAGTGGGGAGTAGGAAGTTTCAACTACAGGCTCTACAGCAGCCGGCAGAGGTGCTTGGGTAACATTTAAGCCATTTTTAGCTACAGGCTCAGTTACAGGCAAAGGCTGGCTTTCTACTATCTTTGTAGTGGCGGGTACTGGTGCTTCTGTGGTGAACGGAGTGAAATTGCTGAGTTTCTCTGTTAGTTGAGTTGCTCCGTCACCTGAGATGATTTGAGAATACTCTTGCTGAATGAGTTGGAAAAAGCTCTTAGTATATTCCAACTGCTCTTGGAGATATTGCTCATGGATGCGTAGGGTTTCACCTTGTTGGGAATGAAACTGCATCATGCTGCGCTCTAAGCTTTCCATGACAACTAGCTTCATTTTGGCAGTTTCGGCTGTTGATTTACTTTCACTCAACAAGGAATTCTGCTGCTGCATCAGTTGGAAAAACGCTTTAGCGTATTCCATTTGATGGTTGAGATAAGTACCGTGAACTTGTAAATTCTCGGCTTGATTTTCCTGGAACTGTGTCAGGAGATATTCTAAACTTGCTAAAAGTTGTTCGTAATTTGTAAGTTTTTCTGGTGTTGGTTGCATCTTAGATTCCTGGGCTGGTTGTGACAGGGTAACAGGATTCATCTGTTGCTCTGGCTGGGTGATGATACTAGCAGTCACACCGTTCATTACTGGGGTAAGTTTTTTATGTCCGTTAGTCTCTATCACTGCTACAGGTGGAGTTACACCGGGGCTGCTAAATAAAGGAGCTACAGTTTCAGAAGATTCGGGAGTGGGTAATGTGACTTTATGCCCATCCTGCAAAGCTAGAGCGAAGGCATTTTTCGTTTTTTCGGATCTGTAGTTGATGCCGTTTAGACGTACATTTAATGTCTTCTTCGTCTCAATTGGGGGGATAGTTTGGGGAAGTTGGTAAGGATCGAGGTTATTCAAAGCCATACCAATTACCCGCAATTGCACAACTGCTTCTCGCAAAGAGCGATCGCTATTCTTTTGAACGCTAGGGTTCAAAGATACGGTGATGTGTGGGCGATCGCCAAGAATCTCTTTCACCAAGTTGCTAAGAATTCTCCGAGGCCCAAATTCCACAAAGCAAGTACCACCCGCAGCATAGATATTTTCAATTTCCTGCTTAAACAGCACTGAGTTGGAAAGGTGCGTTTCCAGAATCTTTTGAATACCTTGAGCTTCCTTGGGATACTGCTTACTGGTAACGTTGCTGTAAACAGGGATTTTGGGACTTTGGAATTTGACAGACTTAGTAGCGATCGCAAATGATTTTTGAGCAAAGGCGATTAGCGGTGTATGGAACGCTGCGGAAACAGGTAACAATACAGCTGTATATCCTTTCTCGTGCAAAATCTCTCTGACTTTTGCTATTTCTGCGGTAGGCCCAGCCAAGACAAATTGAGTGGGAGAATTTTGATTAGCGATCGCAACCTGGGGAAAATGTCTCAGCACTGCTTCCACTTTGCTGATGTCTTCTTTGACAGCCAGCATACTTCCCGCATCATGATCTGGATCTTCGGGTGCAGCCATTGCTTGACCCCTAGCTTTCACTAAGAACAAGTAATCTTCAGTACTCAAAACGCCCGCAGCCCACAAAGCTGTTAGTTCACCAAAGCTATGACCGGCAACAAAATCTGACTTAAATCCAGCTTGTTGCAGTATGCTGTACATCCCTGCACTCAACACCCCGATGGCTGGTTGAGCGTATTCTGTGCGTTGTAAGGCAGCAATTTGGACATTTTTTTCTGCTTCCTCAAACACAGGATGAGGAAAAACAATTTCTGAAAGCGGCTGCAAATTATCTTTGAGCAATAGGCTATCCATATAACCATGAAGACGACGCATCAAAGGAAAATTCATTACCAGTTCGCGTCCCATCTCCAGGTATTGCGAACCTTGTCCAGAAAATAGAGAGACAACTTTTCCGCCCAACTCCATACCAGAGGAACGGTAATAAATCCCTTGGGGATGTTCCCAAGATGCTGCTGAACCTTTGAGTTTAAGCCAGTCAATGCTAGTTTGCAGGAACTTGCAAGCTTCTTCGAGGTTCTCAGCTACAAACCCAAATCGGGGAGCAGAGAGGGGAATCTGTGGCGATTTGCACTCATTGACTAATTGTGCGTAGTGTCTGGGTGCATCTGGCGATCGCAACTTACCTAAAATCTCTTCCGATTTGCTCAACAATTGCTCTACTGTGGGAGCAAACAACAGCACTTCACTAGCATCACTGTGTAAGCGGTAAGCGGCGTTTTGGTCAGCTTCATATTCTTCCAAAACAACGTGATAGTTGGTTCCACCAAATCCAAAAGAACTGACACCCGCACGTCTTGGCGCTTCCCCTTCTGGACGAATCCAAGGTCTAGTTTGGGTATTCAAATAAAAGGATGAATTTTTAATGTTGAGTTTGGGATTTGGCTCGGTGATGTTAATTGTCGGCGGTAATACTTTGTGATGTAAAGCTAAAGCAGTTTTAATCAAACTCGCCGCACCCGCAGCCGCTTTTGTGTGTCCGATTTGCGATTTCACACTACCCAAAGCAATATGCTGCTTTTTGTCATCATGTACATCAAAGAAGTCTTTTAAAGAACCGAATTCTGTCGGATCTCCAGCCATTGTGCCGGTGCCATGTGCTTCCATTAAACCAACAGTAGCGGGAGAGAAACCGGCATCTTCATAAGCGCGTTCTAAGGCTTTGACTTGACCTTCTTTGCGAGGAGCATAAATGCTCTTATAACGCCCATCGCTGGAAGTACCAATACCTTTAATTACGGCATAGATTTTATCGTTGTCCCGTTCAGCATCTTCTAACCGTTTGAGGACAATCATCCCGATACCTTCACCCAGCATCATCCCATCAGATTTAGCATCGAAAGGTTTGACATTTTCACTAGGAGAAACCGCCGGTGTTTTGCTGAAGGAAATGTAAGCCATGATGGTGTTATCGGTATCAACACCACCAGTCAGCATCATGTCAGAACGATGCTCAACTAGCTCACTAATTGCCATTTTTAAAGCACCGAAAGAACTAGCGCAAGCGGCATCAACTACACAATTCATCCCGCCAAAATTTAGGCGATTGGCAATTCTACCCGCGACTACGTTAGCTAACATTCCAGGGAAAGCGTTCTCATCCCATTTCACATAAGCGCTTTTGATTTTATCGACGATTTTTTTGGTATCTTCATCAGATAAACCACTGCTTTTAAGCGCTTTTTCCCAAATCGGATATTCCAATCTGGCAGAAAGTGGCATTCCTAACTGCTTGGCCATCGCTACGCCTAAGATTACGCCAACAGTCTCGCGGCTAAACTCGCGTTTTTCGCCATAACCTGCATCTTCCATTGCCTCTTTCGCAACCACTAAACTTAATAGTTGCGATACATCTGTGACTTCTAAAATGCTAGGCGGAATGCCGAACTCCATTGGGTTAAAATCCACCTCTGGAAGAAATCCGCCTCTTTTACAGTAAGTTTTATCTTCAGTAGTTCTAGGATTAGGATCGTAATAATCTTCGACACTCCAGTGAGTGGAAGGAACATCAGTAATACAGTCAATTTTATTGACAATATTTTGCCAGTATTCCCGTAAATTTCTGGCTTTAGGTAATAGAGAAGCCATCCCAACGATGGCGATAGGATTGTGTTGTAATTGTCTGTTAATTTTGTCGGTTGACACTGATTTAATTGGCTTATCTGACTTCATTTTCTTTTCCTCTATAGACCTCATCACAGCCTGTTCACAATTATTGACAAGGCTTTCTAACTCCGCTAAGGCAGTATCAATTGAATAAGCAGACATAGGGCATAGTTAGTACTGTGGATTGTGTAGCTACAGTAATTTCTGTTGCCTACTAAATAATGAAAAAGTCTTGTCTTGTAAGCAGTTAGCTATCTTATCTCCGCTAAATGCTTTTTCCTAAATCGACACTACACGACACATACTGCCCTAATAAAACCTTAGATTTACAGGCAATTTTGGCACACAGCGCTCGCACAAAAATGTTATACAACAATCGACTATTAATATTGTGGTAATATGTCGATAATGTTGTTAAAACTGGTAAAATAGTCTTGGAGTGCAATAACTGCTTGACCAGTGAATTCAATCCATTTGTAATGGTAGAGATTTTGAGCAATGGTATCCTAGTGGAGCGATGAAAACTGAGGAGTAGCTAAGGAAACAGAAACGCTTTTTTACCCGAAACCGTTTGATTATCTAGCTTAATCGCAGCAACATAGCTGGTATTAATGAAAACGTTCTGTATCTTGATCAATGTCATAGCCAGTTTCAACGTCCAGGATAATATATTTTATGCTATTGGACTCAGGAAAGTTGACAAGTTCGTTACAGAAAAGACACCACCTTCAATCCGAATTTATGCAAGTTGAAAAAGTGATTAAACGATCACAAGGTGATGACAAAGCAGTTATCTTTAGTTATTTTTAATTTAAAAACCTCGATTAAATAACTAGTTTCTCTAACCACTTTAAAGCATTGAATTAATAAAAACACTAACATACTTTACAGAAACTAAATCATTTCTTTAAAGTTAATTTATAAATAACCTTATACTATTACTGATGTAAATGTTGAATACAATCCAACGCAAAAGTATAATTAGTGACTATATAAATGTGTGAAAAATTTTGTTATTTACGGGTTAAGCATAAATATTATCTTGATTAAGTTAACACTACAAATCTTTTGTCCAGTAAGTAACAATTCAATGAATACAGAGATAAATTCAATAACCATAAGTATTATTTCTCAGAGAAACATCATAATTGAGTCAAAGTTTTTGGTTATTTTTCAATATAAGTCAATTTAAAAAGCAAAGCGGCTATTTATAAAGCAAATATTAATTTTTAGTATGTTAGTTGATAAACATAATCATGATTGCATCAGTTAAAAGGACGGTTAGAAAGCTAGGGCGAATGGAATAGAGCTTCCAGCACGCTGACGCGTAGCTTGCTTCTCCCTAGGAGTACGCGGCTACACAAACATAGACGCTTTGCGGCTACTCTTACGAGAATGCTTTCAGCGTTAGCGACGAAGGAGCGTCACCCGCAGGGTAGTCTGCTAAGAAAAATTGGGTGTTTTAAACCCACCTCCGTGGGCTTTGCCTGTGTAGACGCGGTTTCTAACCGCCCTTTTAACATCCGTTAACTCACCAAAGGTTATCACTTCATGCATTGAATTAGTAGAATCGAAAGCAATAATAATGTCTTATAGTACACAACCTTGTTAACAATAATCTGTTAGTAATATCAAATCTGCTCAATAATTAACTATTTGTTGGTATTCAATTGGCAGAGAACGGATTAGTGATGAGTAAATTTTTCAGTCTCTAATCTTACTGTGATGAAATATTTTAGTGAGAAAATCAGGACTTATGCAAAGCAAATCAGTTGACATAAATTGATTTTTACGCCATAATCAATGACAAGTTTATCCCAATTTTGAGTTCATTTTTATTAGCGCTTCGCTGTTCTTGAGAGTTAAGTTTTATGGTTAGCGCTATTGTATTTTACGCTACGAGATTAGATATCAAATTAGGATATAACTTAGGAAGCTTTGAAGTAACACAACATTAATTTTCACGCCACAATAGTAAGTTTGGGCGGCAAAAGCGTACAACAATTCATATAAAACCAATTTAGACCCATCCACTTAATTAAGGTAGAAAACCTAGAGGAAAAGCCCTCTTGGTAATTTGCGGATGAGTCTATTCTAATCGACTAAATATAACCAGGCTATCCCCTAAAAAAGCAGAATTGGAATGAAAATATGGCAGTAAATAAAGAAAGTCGATTATTCACAAAACCCGTAGGCCGATCGCAAGTAATTTTAGCAGCTTCTCTCACTTTAGCGGCTGGATTAATCACTTTCTATAGTTTGGCACCCTTTTGGTCTAAACCAAAAGTTGTAACACCACCAGCAAATTCTCCAAAAGCTGCTACGCCTGCAAAAGTTGCTGTGACAGCTTTGGGACGTTTGGAGCCAGAAGGTGAAGTTACTTCTTTGACTGCTCCCGCTTCTAATAATGGGGTACGAGTAGACAGACTGTTGGTGAAAGAAGGAGATGCGGTTAAATCAGGGCAATTATTGGCCTATCTCGAAAATTATGGTCGTTCTAGAACTGCATTGCAACAGGCTTTAGACCAACTACAAGTTACCAAAGCTAAACTAGCGCAAGTGAAATCTGGAGCTAAAACTGGAGATATCAACGCTCAAAAGGCTGCGATCGCTCGTTTAGAGCCACAATATAAAGGGGATGTTGCAACTCAAGAGGCGACAATTGCCCGCATCCAGGCTGAAGTAGACAACGCTCAAGCCGAGAATAATCGTTATCAGCAATTATATAAACAAGGTGCGATCGCGGCTTCTGTAGCAGATACCAAAGCTTTGCAACTAAAGACTACACAACAGCAGCTAACAGAAGCTCAAGCCACTCTCAAGCGGACTCAAGATACATACCAAGAACAAGTTAAGCAAGCACAAGCACAACTCACCAGTATTAGTGAAGTGCGTACTGTAGATGTTCAAGTCGCCCAAACCGAAGTCAACAGTGCAACAACATCTGTTCAACAAGCAAAAGCCGACTTGGATTTAAGTTACATCAAATCTCCCATAAATGGCAAAATTTTGAAAATTCATGCCAAAACTGGAGAAGTAATCAGTACCAACAAAGGATTTGCTGAAATCGGTAAGACATCTCAAATGTATGTGATTGCAGAGGTGTATCAAACCGATGTTCAAAAAGTGCGTGTAGGACAAAAAGCCACCATTAATAGCACTGCATTTACTGGCACATTAAAAGGAACTGTGAAAGAGATTGGTTGGCAAGTTGACAAGCAAAGTATCTTCAGTCTCAACCCTGGTTCAGATACAGACCGCAGAATAATTGAAGTAAAAATCTCCATCGATAATCCCGCAGATAGTGAGCGGGTGGCTCGTTTAACCAACTTACAAGTAGATGTCGCAATTCAGATTTAGTAATTGGTCATTGGTCATCTAACAAATGACAAATGACAAATAACAAATGACAAATAATAAATAAATCCATGATTTTCAAAATTCCTTTAGCATGGCTACAGCTAGCCCAGCAAAAAGTTCGTTTACTAGTAGCTGTAGCCGGAATTGGTTTTATTGTGTTGCTAATGTTTGTGCAACTTGGTTTTCAAGATGCCCTTTATTCCAGCGCAACCGCAGTCCATCAAAATCTCAAGGGAGATTTATTTTTAGTGAGTTCGCAATATAAATCTTTGACCTCAAATCAAAGTTTTTCGCGGACTCGTTTATATCAATCTCTGGGGTTTAATGGCGTAGAGTCAGTTAGCCCCATGTATTTGCAATTTGCCAAACTGAAAAATCCGGCAACTGGTGAGAAATATTCAATATACGTTATTGGTTTCGATCCAGGCAGACCTGTGATAAATCTCCCAGAAGTTGAGAAAAATTTAGATAAACTCAAAACTCCCGATGTCATGCTTTTTGACCGGGGTTCTCGCCCAGAATTTGGCCCAATAGCTGAAAAATTTAATGCGGGAGAGACTGCACAGACAATTGAAATATTTCCCTTCAATTCATTAATAGGTTATCGAGTGAGAATTGGTGGCTTATTCACATTAGGGCCTTCCTTTGGAGTAGACGGTAATTTACTTGTCAGTGATTCAACTTTTCTTAGGATAAATCCCAATACTCGTCCGGCAGATATGATAGATATCGGTTTGATTTCTCTCAAACCTGGTATTAATGCAGAAATAGTACTGAAAAATTTACAAGCAAGTTTGCCTAATGATGTCCAAGTTTTTACCCGCCAAGGCTTCATTGATTTTGAAAAAAAATATTGGGCTGTTAGAACACCCATTGGTTTTATTCTTAACTTGATGTTGACAATGGCTGCGGTTGTTGGGGTGGTTATTGTTTATCAAATTCTTTACAGCAATATTGCTACACAGTTCGTTGCTTACGCTACGTTAAAAGCCATAGGCTATGCCAATAGCTATTTGTTGAATGTGGTATTTCAGCAAGCTTTGATTTTGGCAATCTTAGGTTATATTCCCGGATTTATTACTTCTGTTTTGTTGTATAGTTTTGCCGCAGAAGCAACTAAATTACCAATAGTTATGACCAATAATAATGCACTGATTGTTTTAACTTCAACAGTTTTAATGTGTATAACATCAGGAGCACTTGCTATCAATAAACTCCGTTCCGCAGATCCAGGAGATATTTTCTAGTCATTTATTACTAGCAGCAAGATTATTTGATTATTTTGCCCTGATATAGACTCATAACTAAGCATTGGTGCAGCCTTTCCACAGAAAATTTTCTCTTTATGCCTATTTTAGATTTTAGATTAAAAGTCTTTACCAAAATTCAAATTTGGTATCACTTCAAATCTTCTATCTAACCACTCAAATTCACCTATTTAACAATAATTCCAATTTTATGAACCTCAAAGACAAAACTCTCCTAATTACCGGAATTAATGAATTCGTCGGGTTGCGTACAGCCGAGTTAGCAATAGCGCAAGGGATGAAGGTTCGTGGACTACAAAGTTCTACAGAACAGAACAAACAATTACAACATTTAGGTGTTGAGATAATTATTGGTAGTGTCACCGATTTTACTATTGCTCAAAAGGCTTGTCAGGGAGTAGATATCGTTTTACATACAGAACAAATTGCCGAAGAAGCTGGTGCAATTAAGCATTTTCGTGATGTCAATGTTGGCGGTACTGTCAACATTGCTAAAGCCGCTAAACAAGCTGGGGTCAAAACATTTGTGCATCTATCCAGTGTGATGGTTTACGGTTTCAACTATCCTAATGATGTTACAGAATCCGGCCCACTGTCTGGTGAAAATAATCCTTATTGCCAAACTAAGATAGAAGCTGAAACAGCAGTCTTAGAACTGAATAATCCTCCTGATTTTGGCATCATCGTTATTCGAGCCGGGGATGTTTACGGCCCAGGAAGTATCCCCTGGATAGTCAGACCAATTCTGATGATGCGTCAAAAATTATTTGCCTGTGCCAATGATGCTAAAGGAGTGATTAATCACGTATATATAGATAACCTAATTGATGGCATCTTTCTCGCGATAGAAAAAGAAACCTACGGTGAAATATTTAATATCACCGATGGACAAGAAACTTCGTGGAAAGAGTATTTTATGCGTTTAGCAGCAATGGAAGATTTACAAGCACCCCTTTCATTATCGAAAGATGAAATCAAGTTGTTTCTAAAGCTACGCGTTCAAGGACAAAAACTTTTTCGGAAAAAAGTTGATATTTTACCAGAGTCTATAGATTTTATGACTCGTCCCTATGCTTGTTCTATTGTCAAAGCACAAAACCTGTTAAATTATAAACCAGCAATTGACCTAGAATTAGGTATGCAGCAAACACATGAATGGCTGAAAAAAACAGATATTCAAAGCTTGATGAAATAGTTCTTTGGGAGTGGGTACAGACGCGATTAATTGCATCTGTACGGGGAGTAGTAGGTTGGGTTGAGCGACAGCGAAACTCAACAAAACCTTAATAATATTGGGTTTTGTTCCTCAACCAAACCTACTAAATTCTGACTTTTGACGTTGCATCTGCCTAACAATTATTTGCAATTAAGCATAAAATAATCCACAGATTTTCCGAATACTTGTTTTCTATGAGTAGCAATCAGCCACGATTGAGCATCGGATTACCTGTATACAATGGTGAAAAATTTATCAAAGAAGCCATAGATTCACTCTTGGCTCAGACCTTTGAAGATTTTGAGCTAATTATTTCAGATAATGCATCTACAGATAAAACTGAGGAAATTTGTAGAGCATACACCGAACAAGACCAACGTATCTCTTACTACCGTAATGACACAAATATTGGTTGCGCTCGTAACTTAAATCGCGTCTTTGAATTGTCTTCAGGTGAGTATTTTAAATGGGCAGCCCATGATGATCTACATGCTCCAGATTTTATCAAGAAATGTATTCAGGTGCTTGACCAAGATCCTACCATAATCTTGTGTCACTCCCAGGCATATTTTATTGATGAAGAGGGAAATTTTCTCCAAAACTATGACATAAAACTCAAGACAGATGCACTAAAACCAAATGAGCGTTTTCACGAATTGCTGACCAAGCATTTATGTTATCAATGTTATGGAGTAGTTCGCGCCAGTGCCCTGAGAATGATACCACCTATGGGTGGCTACGGTAATGCAGATGGAATTCTGTTGTTAAGACTTGGTATTCTCGGTAGGTTTTATGAAATTCCTGAATACCTGTTTTTTGCCAGAAGACATCCGCAACAATCTATGAGTATGTTCTTTCCAAACTACTTGCTGTTTGCTGACAAAACCAAAAAACCATTATTGAGTATGCTCCCTGATTTTTATGGGTATGCAGTATGGTTTGATTCAGCAAAGAAAGGACAAATTTTATTGCCACATTGGAGAATAATCTGGGAGTATGTACTCTCCATCTGGCGTAGTCCCATGACTTTGAATGAACGGCTGTGTTGTCATAGAAGTCTACATCAGCAGTTAAAAGGGACAGAATATCTTCTGCTGAAAGATTTGCTAATGGCGCTGCAAAGAATTTGGAAAGATTGGCAAAGTGTATCTATGAAAAAACAGCAAGTCACACTTTGAACTAATCACATCAGAAATATAAGCTGTAAACACAGCTTTTTTCAAATCCAAAAATCACCTATTTTTTACTACAAAAATATGCTGAAACTATCTCAATTATCTCATGTCTTGCTTGCTACTTTAGTCAGCATCAGCTTTGCTAAAACAGTGAATGCAGAGCCAACTGCAACCTTAAGTGTTGTAGTAAATGGAATACATCACCAAAAAGGCGAGATTTGCTTCAGAGTTTACGCAAATGAAAAAGGATTTCCGATGAGTAGTACTAGTGAAGCTCAAAGTGGCTGCACTAAGATTACTGGAAGTTCTGTAAAAAAAGAATTTTCCGGTTTGAAGCCTGGAACTTATGCTGTTGCTGTAGTTGACGATCAGAATGGCGATCGCAAACTCAATAAAGACTTTTTCGGTATTCCCCAAGAAGGTTTTGGTATTTCCAAAAATCCAACTGTGTCGATACAAACAGGTACACCAAAGTTTCGTGATGCCAGTTTTGTTGTAAACAAAAATACAACAGTCAACATCATCATGAAATATTCGCTGGATTCATAAAGGAAATGGGGAGTGGGGAAGAAGCAGGGGAGTAGGGGAGCAAGGGGCAGGGGGGGAATAAAAATTACCTTTTTCCCCTCTGCTCCCCGCTCCCTGCCCCTTGTCCTCTTTCCAATGCCCCATTCCCAATCCCTTATTCTGTCGGAGACTAAAAATTTAATGGAAGATTTGGCAATATTTCTATCTAAGTCTTTGACGGGTTGGTTGGTTATTCAGGTGTGTTTCACGCTTGTCTTTATATGGTATCTGCGCTCATCTAAAAAAAACTTATTACCAGATGATCAGTTACCCAAAACCGCAGTGATTCTTTGCTTACGTGGAGCCGATCCGTTTTTGCCTAGATGTTTGCGATCGCTCCTAAATCAAAACTATCCACAGTATGATTTAAAAATAATCGTTGATAGTCACGAAGATCCCGCTTGGAAAATTGCCAGTGAAACTATCACAGAGCAAGAAGCGAGCAACGTTCAAATCAGCCCTTTAAGAATAGTACGCAACAATTGTAGTCTCAAATGCAGTTCTTTAATCCAAGCTGTCCGTGAGTTGGATGATTCTTACAAGGTGGTTGCTTTAGTAGATGCTGATACTATAGTCCATGTGAATTGGCTCAGAGAATTAGTCAGTCCTTTAGGGGATGCTAAAGTAGGGGCGACAACAGGTAATCGTTGGTACGTACCTACAGGTAGGTATTGGGGATCTTTAGTGCGTTACGCCGGTAATGTATCCACAGTCGTCCAAATGTTTATCTTCCAGATTCCTTGGGGTGGGACTTTGGCTGTGAAAACAGAAGTACTTCGCCAAACAGAACTGCTAGATAAGTGGGGACAAGCTTTAGGCGAAGATTTTATGATGCACGACATCCTTAAAAAACAGGGGTTGCAGATAAAGTTTGTGCCTTCGCTGTTGATTGTAAATCGTGAAGAGACTGATTTATTCAACTTAATAGATTATCTCAAACGCCTCATCCTTTATTCTCGACTGTATCATCCACGTTGGTTAGCTCTAGTTAGTGAAGCTGTTTCTAGCATCTTGTTTCCGACTTTACTCATCATCTTAGTTCTTGAGTCGTTGTTAGAGGCCAAATGGGAAGCTGCGGCTCTGTTGTTAGGCTGCTATGGTATCTATACTGTCGGATTACTCTTGATAATGCTGGTGTTGGAATTAGAGATACAGCGAGTGGTTCGCTCTAATGACCAGGCGACGCTTACCGGCAAGCCGTTCCACGTCTACGCAAAATTATCTGTTGCTACCATCATTAAAATGTTGATGGCGATTCCCTTGACGCAGTGGGTTTATGGGTTAGCGATGCTATCATCCCTGTGGACATCAACAGTCACCTGGCGCGGTGTCAGCTATCGGGTTCAAGGGCCTTGGAATGTCCGGCTAGTGGAATATCGCCCTTATCAATGGTTAGATCAACCTATTGATAGCAAGGTTTCTCTTTGAATTAAATCGCTAAATATGAACTAGGGGATGAAAGTTATTACACTAAACATTCCCTAGTCTTCAAATTATATTATCTTATATTTAGTAGAAATATATTAGCTATAATCCTTGTCAAAATACACGCTTTTTCTTGTTGATTACCAAAATGTATTTACATTATTGACAAGGGTTTAGACAAATATATTAAGGGGGATTTTTAGTTAGCATTTTGGATGTTTTGATAGTTTCTAATCCAGGTTTATAAACATCCTATTTACAATCGACAATTTCTGCTACTTGAAAATGCGTAAATCCTTAGTCTAGCTGTGTTAATGGGAATTCCTGAACTAGATAATCAGGATGTTCATGAAACATTTGCTGCGTAAATTCTAAGTTCAAAATCAGCAATCTTGTGAAATATTCCCCTTTATTATGACTAAGCAAAAACTTCGCATTGCACTATTTACAGGGTTGTATGCTCCTTTCTTGACTGGAGTTTCCGTCGCAGTTCATCAACGAGTTCGTTGGTTGCTAGAGCAGGGACATGAGGTTTTTCTAATCCATCCACAAATCAACGATCGCTACCCCAAAAATGTAGGCGATCGCCCCATGCCAGGTTTAGAAGAGATTCAGTCTTTCCCCAATTTCTCTGCTTACGCATTCCCCACACAACCACTGGTATTCTACAAGTCTCTTCCTCAACCATTGAGCTATCGTCATTGGAGTGATACCAAGTTGCTGGAGAAATTTCAGCCTGATATTATTGTGGTTGAAGAAGCAGCGCAAATGAGAGGTTTATACTCATTTTTCTTGCAAGGTTATGGTCGCCCCATCGGTACTGAATATGCAAGACGAACAGGCACTCCAATAATATCACTCTTCCATACAGATATCGTTGCGTATATCAAATATTACTTTGGAGATCGATTCTTCAGCTTGGTTCGTCCAATCATTCCGGCTTTAGTCAAGCAGTTTAGTGAGTCTTATGACTTCAATTACTTTTCTTCTAAAGAACAACTCACTAAATACGAAGAACTGAAATGCCAACGTGCTGAATACGTCGCTTATCAAGGTATCGATTGCGAAAAATTTCACCCACGAAACATCTGTTACAACCCCATTCCTAATGACAACCGACCGACTCTTTTGTTTGTCGGACGCATCACCCCGGAAAAGAATGTCAACCAACTGCTTGATATTTTTCCAGTCATCGCTGCCAAAATTCCTGATGTTCATCTGGTGATTGTTGGTAGCGGCCCTCTGGATGAGGAGATTCGTGAGCGTGCTAAAAAGTTTGGATCGGGTATTACTATCTGGGGCGAGTCTCACGGTACGGAACTTTTAGGTTGGTTTGCCAGAGCGGATGTTTTTGTTAACCCCTCCGTCACCGAGAACTTCTGCACTACAAATAACGAAGCACTAGCTTCTGGAACCCCTCTAGTTGCTGTTGTTGCACCCTCAACCTCAGAACAGGTATTTCCTGGCCGTAACGGCTTCCTTGCCCAACCTAACAATCCCACAGATTTTGCCCAAAAGGTGATTGCGATTCTAGAAAATCCCGACTTGAAAGCAGATATGACTAGGCAGGCTCGCCCTTCTATACTCGATTTTGATTGGTCGGCATGTATGCAAAAATTTGAACACAAACTTTACCAAATCGTCGAAGGCTCACAGAAGGTGGAGGTAGGTACAGGCAGTATAAAACGCTAAGGATAGCTAACACTGCGATCGCTAGTATTTACAGTATTAGTAGTCTGCCAACCCAAAAATGCGCTTGTGAGGACTGGGGAAAGGGAAAAGGGTAAAGGGTAAGAGATTTAAACCCTTTCCCCCTTCCCCCTTACCCTTTACCCCGCCAACTCACGAAAGCGAACTACTAGCGATCGCTAATTGTTCCATGCCAAGGAATTCCTTGGAATCACATAACCTAAATCAGCACGATTTTGTTACAATTATCATAAATTTTTAGTTAAATTTCGTGGTAGCTTTTAATTAATATGTTATTTGCTGTGTTATTATACTGGACTGGCGCTCTAAGTAGTAAGCACATCTAAGGCAAGCTTATGAGTAAGGTAGTAAACTTGCTGTTTGCTGAATTGTGTAAAATTTCTTGACTTAAAGTTTCAGTTACCCTGAAGATAAAAGGGTTAGATATCTGTCAAAGTACTAAGCACATTTGGTGTCGCCTAATTTTCTTTCATTTTCCTGCTTTTGGGCTAAAGATGGAGGGTAAGGGCGATACGTATTGACGCGGCAAAAAACTTAAAAAAGTACGCACGGATTGCTAAGACGTGCGGCAGTCGTTACAACAGGGGAAACCCCCTTCGACCAGACTGCCTTACTGCAACGCGCTGCCTTGCGGTGAAGCATAAGGTTAAATGTGCCGTTGTACCCCGATGAAGCGTCAAGAAATAGCTGATTAAATTAAATTTAAAGCGATTTAATCATATATTTTGTAGCAGATACTTGTGGAAAAGCAAATGCTAGGTGTAAATGTTGTTATGAAAGTTGGCGATCGCGTCCGCGTTAAAGATTCGGTAGTAGTGTATCATCATCCTGAACATCGGAATCAGGCTTTTGACATCAAAGGCACAGAAGGCGAAGTTGTAGGTATTGCCACCCAATGGCAAGGCAGACCAGTAAGCGCTAATCTGCCAATTGTAGTCCAGTTTACTAAAAAGTTTAAAGCCCATTTACGTGAAAATGAGTTAGAAGTCATCTAAATCACTTATCGGCGGCGAAACCACTGAAAAATATTCAGTTCGCCGCGCATTCTTTTAAGCTCTTGGCGGTTCTGTTCTGCTGTTGTATAATACCATTCACAATGACGCTGAAACTCTGACCGTAACCGAACTTCGTGGTAGAACTGATGGGTGGTTTGGTAAGCGGCAAAAGCTTTCTCAACTTGGGGTTGAGGGGATGGAATAATATAGGGTAAATTTTTAGACATAAATTTAAGAGTAGGAAGTGGGGAGTTTTGAATTCAGGCAAATACCGCACTTCCTAATTAATAACTCATAATTAATAACTCATAGCTTTCTAAGAACTCCTAACTTGATTAAAGCCGAGCGCGTAAACGATAGGCAAAAGAACTAATGTACTATTGAGCAGGTAAGGCTTGAGGGTTGCTCGTCACCCCTCCCCTAAGAACCGTGTGTGATTGTAAACAGTTAAACGGCTGAAGCCAATAATACACGGTATGCGTAGAGCTTCAGTCTAGGCTGTAGGCTCTGCCTCTTTATTAGGGGTAAAAACTTCTTTTACCTTTATTGTGATGTGAGTTAAGGATAATAGGTTGTTGAAGGCTTTTCTTAATTATCCTGTGCTCGTAAATAGACCATGCTTGTAGGGGCTTGTCTTTGCCCATTGGTGTCAACTTTTGCCAAAAATAGCGTACTGATTGGGTGTTGTTCACCCGCCAGGGATTGTAAATCCCTGACTAATTGCTCAAGTCTACTGAAGTAGACTGAAAATTTTCGCGCTATCTTAGTCCTCTTCAGAGGACTTTAGCTATGAGACAGGGATTTACAATCCCTGGCGGACGTGCGGTTTCGCGTCTTTGTTGACACCTATGCCCCGAGTTCCCCGCAGGCGGGGAGGGGATTAAGGGGTGGGGGAAAATGCCTGTGGGATAAGCGTTTGAGCTTAAGTTGACACCAATGAGCATTGCTGTGCCCTTACGAAATATGTGGTTTTTAAACTTATGTATTATTTAGCATTTATTGTCAACGCGTAAGTCCTAATCTCTATTTAATTTGCTGAAAATTTTCAATTGTCAAAAAGATTTCTTCATCAGCTATTTGACTGTCGTAATCAATATTAATTTGGGTTGGATAGCCGAGTTTAGGATCGTAGCTTATATCTAGATTAAATGCCTTACGGTTAATCGCATCTTGAATCACATTAAAAAGCTTAGGAATTGTTCTGTATTTTTCAAAAAATTGCGGATTAACTGGTTGGCCTGTAGCTACAGAAGTGATTGAACTTGTTTGACCATTACGGACTTCAATGACTACTGGCCCTCTAGCATCTGGGATACAAAAGCAACTATTGCTAACGGTAATACGATAGTTAGAAATATTTGCCTTATCCCACAAACCTCGATTAAATCTTAATTGTCTTAAATCCAAGTTATTATTCGTTGGACATTGTGCTTTCTCTGCGTTAGTTTGGGATATCGCTGGTAGGTTGATACCTAGAGATAGCAATAGTGTTGCACTGATAATGATAGGTAAACGCATATCGAGCCATTTAGTTTGAAAATCCCTAATAACTATAATATATTTATTGCTTTACTTGTTTAAATAAACTTTGTCTTTTGATTAAAATTCCCTTAGTGATTAACTCAATTTCTATTTTTTAAGAAGACCTACCTAATATCCACTCTTGAAAACATCAATTAGGAACTTTACTAAAATATTTCTTATTACGCATAACGATAATTTTCTGGTTAGCCAAAGCGATTTGCAATGAGTTTAATTTTAGTATTAAAAATTGTACTGCGATCTCCAAAGCTACTTTTTTATCTGAAAAAGTTATAGAAAGCCCTAATCTTATCGAGTAATCTGAGGATATCAAAAGTGACTGATTTTAGTCAAGTCCTGAAACATCACAAAATCGTAGAATAGTTGAGAATTGTTCGCGTAAAATCAATACAACTTAATCAAAATGTTAATTTTTATGAGATAAGAAAAATCTATAGTTCTGTAGTAGTTGGATTTAAAATCCTCAGAATTCAAAAGAGTAGAAATTTGAATCCTCCTTGTAATTCAAGTACGAGGAGGATTCAATTATCCCTAATTAGCAATGCTGATGATTGTGGCTTTTGGGATCTAGCTGCAAGATTGCAGATATGCCTTAGCTTCTAGAGATTTTGAGAGATGTGTGATTACGCAACAATCTCAAAGTCCGTCGCTGCTAATACTGGTGACGCTGTGAATGGATTGTTATCGTTATCAATGTTGGCAAACAGACTACCTGTCCCATAGCCTGGTGATGTCAAGTTTTGGTTAAAGAACAGGTTGCCAGTTCCAAGACTGTAAGTAATGAGTCCAGAGCTAGTTGCAGCTGCTGCATCATTAGCTACTATCTTTATCTGGGATTATTCAGTCCGACGGAAGTTGTCTTATCCAGGACAATTTAGACCTTACTGCATCCTGACTTTTTACGTCATGTAAGAAAGACAAAATTGCTCGTGAAGGCCTTTTGCAAAGTGGCTTTCAACTAATTGAATAATTTTCGCTAAAGTTCAAAGAAAGGTGAGTAGCTCGGAATAGATGACAATATAAAATATTAATCAGTGTTCCGATTGTGATTTTTGCGACAACAGTCTAACTCGTCCAGCAGTATTAATAAGTTAGTGTTTATCTGTAAAATATAGTGAGTCTTTATCCAAAATATTGAAAAGTGCCGACGACCTAAAATCGACTACGAAAAATCAAGTCATGCTATTACTAACAAAGGGTTTTTACTGAAGGTTGAAGTATTTATTGTTGCATTTACTCTCAAACAATTATTTATATAATGAGTAAAATATAATACTTTAATCTGATTCAATATTTATTTTCTAGAGTTAGTGTCAGTGGAGTGAAGTGTAGTGCCACTGAACGCACAAACAACCTTGTTGTTACAAAGCAGCTAGAGATAACCCGCAACTTGGAATAATGGAGTGGTTATAAAATTCTTGGCATTTTCTCATTCTCTGGCTGACAACCAGAGAATGAGAGAATACTAACTCGCAGCTAAATTGCCCCAACCGACGTAGGGTAATTTTGCAGCCGTTGCTCGAACTTGGTCTGCATTTGCCACCAACTGACCGCAAGCATCCCAAGTCCCAGAAATAAATGTGCTTCTGGTGCCTTCACCGATCGCAACTGGGGCTGTGTAATCACCAATTTGCACTTGCAAGGTTTCCAGATTTACTGTTACATCGGCTTGAGGATTGTCAGCAACTAAATCTTGCAGTTGTTTAACAGTCACAGCATCGGCTGTCAAACAAGGTATGCCCATTGCCACACAGTTACCGAAAAAAATTTCGGCGAAGCTTTCACCGATTAAAGCTTGGATTCCCCATTTTGCGATCGCTTGGGGTGCATGTTCCCGTGATGAACCACAGCCAAAGTTACGGTTGACTATTAAAATATTCGCGCCTTTGTACTGGGGTTGGTCAAAGGCATGTTCACCTTTAAGTGCTGTCCGGTCATCAATAAACGCGCCTTCACCTAAGCCATCAAAGGTAACGGCTTTTAAATATCGTGCGGGAATGATGCGATCGGTATCTATATCATTGCCCACTAAGGGTATACCGCGCCCTGAAACTGTTTTAACTTCACTCACCATAAACTTTATTTACCTATCATTTCAATGACAGCCTAATTTCTACAAATGACCAATGACAAATGACAAATGACCAAAAAATTACAACAACTCGCGCACATCAGAGACTTCGCCTTTAATCGCAGCTGTGGCGACCATCGCCGGACTCATTAACAATGTCCGACCAGAAGAGGAACCCTGTCTTCCTTTAAAGTTGCGATTGGAGGAAGAAGCGCTGATTTGTCTTCCTTGCAGCTTATCGGGGTTCATGGCTAGGCACATAGAACATCCTGGTTCGCGCCACTCAAATCCAGCTTCTTGAAAGATTTTATCCAGTCCTTCAGCTTCCGCCTCTTCCTTCACCCGTTCAGAACCAGGGACAACGAAAGCTTTAATTCCTTCTGCAACGTGGCGACCTTTGGCGATTTTCGCAGCTTCTCGCAAATCGCTAATTCTACCGTTGGTGCAACTCCCAATAAAGCAGACATCTATTTTAGTGCCCTTGATCGGTTGACCAGGATATAAATCCATGTAGCGGTAAGCTTCTTCGGCAATGAATCGGTCTTCTTCTAGCAGTTCTTCTGGTTGAGGTACTGACTGGTTGACACCGATACCTTGACCGGGAGTAATCCCCCAGGTGACGGTAGGAGAAATTTCGGCAGCGTCGAATACCACCACATCATCGTATTGGGCATCTGCATCACTCTTGATGGAATCCCACCAAGCCACTGCTTTATCCCAATCTGCATCTTTGGGTGCAAAATCTCTGCCTTTGAGGTAATCGTAGGTGACTTGATCGGGATTGACATAGCCGCATCTAGCACCGCCTTCGATCGCCATATTGCAGACAGTCATCCTTTCTTCCATATTCATTTGTTCAAATGTCGTACCTGCAAATTCGTAGCCATAGCCCACGCCACCTTTCACGCCAAGGGTGCGGATGATATGCAGGATGACATCTTTGGCATAAACTCCTGGGTTGAGAGTGCCGTTAACTTCAATTTTTTTTACTTTCAGTTTTGAGAGGGCGAGAGTTTGGGAAGCGAGAACATCCCGGACTTGGCTAGTACCAATACCAAATGCGATCGCACCAAATGCCCCATGACTGGAAGTGTGGCTATCTCCACAAGCGATCGTCATTCCTGGTTGGGTTAGTCCGAGTTCTGGAGCGATGACGTGAACTATACCCTGGCTACCAGAACCGATATTGTAAAAAGTTATGTTATTTTCTTGACAGTTATTTTCGAGCGCCTGAATCATTTCCTCTGCCAAGGTATCGGCAAAGGGACGCGCTTGGTTTTCTGTGGGCACAATATGATCGACTGTGGCGACGGTACGCTCTGGAAAGAGTACTTTTAGGCCTCTTTCGCGTAACATAGCAAAGGCCTGAGGACTGGTGACTTCATGAATTAGGTGAAGCCCGATAAATAGTTGCGTCAGCCCTGAGGGAAGTGTACCAACGGTGTGTAAGTCCCAAACTTTGTCAAACAGGGTACCTTTGCTCATACGTCAATCAGTATTTAAAGAGTCCGGTCTTAAATAGTATCAAAAAAAGTTTAGGTTTTTGCAGATCGCTGAATATTAGTTAGGGACTGACAATAAATAAATTATTCAATCTTGTGGGGTGGGCGTCTCGCCCGCCTTTATATATGGGCGGGCGAGACGCCCACCCCACAAGAAGTAGTTGAGTATTTTTTAAATTGGAAGTCCCTTAGAGCTTTGGGTCAAATCGTGGAGAGTTGAGGGGGAAATTTAAACGCAGAGGAGCGCAGAGGTACGCAAAAAATTTGATCTCCTTTGAGGGAACAAAAGCGAAAATTCAAATAACTTTATCCTTTTCCACAAGGATGTGTTAAGACAAGACGAGATAATTGCACTACCAGGTTATGTCCATAGATTTACGGGAATTTTATCAGGCTAGCGATCCCAGCAGAACTCTGTTTGTCAACAATAGCTCTGATGGCAAGTATTATATAGATTTTTCCTCGGTACGAGGTGGTGATATTCTTGGCAAGCTGAAGCAGAAAATTACTTTTTTTAAGCCGAATGAACCCACTTGCACTTTATTTACTGGGCATATTGGTTGTGGTAAATCGACAGAACTATTACGGTTACAGGCTGAACTGGAAAATTTAGGTTTCCATGTTGTCTATTTTGAGTCCAGTGATGACTTGGAAATGACTGATGTCGATATTGCTGATGTGCTGCTAGCGATCGCTCGTCGTGTAAGTCAAAGTCTGGATAAAATTATCCTGGAGTCACCTAACAAGTTTAATGAGTTGCTGCAAGGTGCTTGGAAGGTCTTAAATTCTGAAGTGACGGCGGGAAAGGTTAAGCTTCCGGTGGTTGGTGATGTCGGTTTATCGGCAGATAAAGAAAAGTTTTCTCTGTCTATGGGCATTGGTGAAATCACCGCGAAGATGAAAAATGACCCGACGCTGCGAGAAAAACTCAATCAGTATTTAGCACCGCAAAAAACTAAGCTGCTGGAAGCGATTAATCAAGAATTATTGGAACCTGCGATCGCTAAACTCAAACAGCAAGGTAAAAATGGTCTGGTGGTAATTGTCGATAATCTTGACCGCATAGATAATCGTGCCAAACCTTGGGGTCGTCCGCAGCAGGAATATTTATTTGTCGATCAAGGTGAGTTTTTGACGAAGCTGAATTGTCATCTCATCTACACCATGCCTTTGTCTTTGAAGTTTTCCAATGATTACGGAATGCTAACTCAGCGTTTCCCGGAAGATCCCAAGGTTTTACCAATGGTACCTGTGCAATGGCCTGATGGCAGTGTTCATACACAGGGAATGTCACTCATGCAGCAGATGGTACTTGCTAGAGCTTTTCCTGACATGGCACCAGAGGAGCGTTTAAGTAAAGTTACTGAGATTTTTGATAGTGCTGCTAGCCTAGAGCGTTTATGTCAAATGAGCGGTGGTCATGTGCGGGACGTGTTAAGGCTGCTGAATACCTGGATTATGGAAGAGATGAGTCTTCCCTTAACCCGTGAAACCTTAGAGCAAGTGATTCGTTCTCGGCGGAATGAAATCATGTTGCCGATTTCTGAGGATGAGTGGCAATTGTTACGTCATGTCAAGGAAAGGAAAAAGGTGAGTGATGACCACGGATATCAAAAACTGATCCGCAGTCGGTTTGTGTTTGAATATCGGGATGGTGGCGAGTCTTGGTTTGACGTTAATCCCGTTTTGGCTGAGGCGAGGGAGTTGCAATGAGGAGGCAGGGGGCAGGAGGCAGG
>NNBU01000737.1_pt1 | contig 30795 bp, 30 predicted proteins | sample 1173781 | NCBI WGS metagenome assembly NNBU01 (sample SAMN07173937, study PRJNA388173) | plant metagenome | biome: Plant school; feature: Soil; material: Symbiotic tissue of Blasia pusilla L.; isolation source: symbiotic tissue sample KVJ2 | host: Blasia pusilla | place: Norway: Troms, Kvaloya...
GGCGCTGCTCGACATCGCCACCATCATCGTGCTGGGCAGCGGGCTGTACCTGTGGCTCAAGCGGGGCAATCCCGTGCCCGCATCCCGCAAGACCGCGGCGCCTGAACAGCCGGGGGGTCCCGCTGGCGCGCAACCCGAGCCGGCACCGGCCATGAAGGCGCAGGCATGAAACAGCACCAAGGCTTCTGGCGCATGTGGGGCTGGCCGATCGTGCTGGGCCTGCTCACGACCTTCGGGTTGATCTCGGCCTTGTTCAGCGACGGCGGGCTGGGCGACATCCTGGCCTGGATCACCTTGGGCATTCCGGTGATCGTCTGCGCCTGGTTCGGCTGGCGAAAGTCGCCCACCCGCTAGTTTTCCCTTGGCGTCGCGCCACCGCGACACGGCGGGAGGCGAGGCCGAAGCAGAATCGGCGCGATGAACATCGCTCCCGTCGCTGCGGCCTGTCTCTTGTTGCTGGGGGCTTCATCGGCCGCGCAGGCCCAGCCGGAGCCGCCGCCCGGTTCCGATACCGGTCCGGAGGCCGGTGCCTTGCGCCTGCGCGAAATCACCGTCTCCACGCCGCGCGGCGAGGTCACGCCCTTCAACGTGCCCGGCTCGGTCGACCGGGTCGACGGCAGCGACATGCGCGACAGCCGCCTGCAGGTCAACCTTTCCGAAAGCCTGGGCGCCGTGCCGGGTCTGCAGGTGCAGAACCGGATGAACTACGCGCAAGACCTGCAGCTGTCGATTCGCGGCTTCGGCGCGCGCTCGACTTTCGGCGTGCGCGGCGTGCGGCTGTATGTCGACGGCATCCCGGCCACCTTGCCCGACGGGCAGGGCCAGACCTCCAACATCGACATCGGCTCGGTGGACCGCGTGGAAGTGCTGCGCGGGCCGTTTTCCGCGCTCTACGGCAATTCTTCCGGCGGCGTGGTGCAGGCCTTCACCGCCTCGGGCGAGGGCCCGCCGCGGCTGTCGTATTCGCTCGCGGGCGGCAGTTTCGGCACGTGGCGGCAGTCGCTGCAGCTGAGCGGCTCGCAGGGCGCGGTCGACTACCTGCTCGACGCGAGCCGCTTCCACACCGACGGCTGGCGCGAACACAGCGCCGCGCGGCGCGACATCGCCAACGGCAAGCTGGGCATCGCGCTGGACAACGGCGACAAGCTCACGCTCATCATGAACAGCGTGCGCATCGACGCACAAGACCCCCTCGGACTCACCGCCGACCAGTACGCGCTGGCCCCGCGCAGCGCGCCGCTGGCCACGCAGTACGACACCCGCAAGACGGTCGAGCAGACGCAGGTCGGGCTGCTCTACGAGCGTCGCATCGATGCCGAACAGGGGCTGCGCCTGATGCTCTACAGCGGCGAGCGCAAGACCACGCAATACCAGTCCATTCCCCCGTCGGCGCAGCAGAACCCGCTCCACGCGGGCGGCGTGATCGACCTGTCGCGCCAGTACGGCGGCGTGGACCTGCGCTGGAACGCCGCGCTGACATTGGCCGGCCGGCCTTTCGACGTGGTGGCGGGCCTGGGCTACGACAGCCTGCGCGAGAAGCGCCGCGGCTACGAGAACTACCTGGGCCCCGTCGCGGCGCCCGTGCTCGGCGTGCAGGGCCGGCTGCGGCGCAACGAGCTCAACGAGGTGTGGAACCTCGACCCCTACGCCCAGGCCACCTGGCGCTTCACCGACCGCTGGACGCTCGAGGCCGGCGTGCGCCGCAGCAGCGTGCACTTCAACTCGCAGGACCGCTACATCGTCGGCACGAACCGCGACGACAGCGGCAGCGCGCGCTACAGCAAGACGCTGCCCGTGGCCTCGCTGCGCTACCAGGCCACGCCTGACCTCGCGCTGTACGGCTCCATCGGCCGCGGCTTCGAGACGCCGACGCTCAACGAGCTGTCGTACCGGGCGAACGGCGCGAGCGGCCTGAACTTCGCGCTGCGCCCTTCGGTGAACGACAGCATCGAGGTCGGAGCCAAGGCCAGGCTCGCGGGCGGACTGCTGACGGCGGCACTGTTCCAGACCCGCACACGCGACGAGATCGTGACGAACACCAACGTCGGCGGCCGCGCGACCTTCCAGAACGCGGGGCGCACGCGGCGCAACGGTTTCGAGCTGGGCTGGCAGCATGAGACCGCCAATCACTGGCGCACGCAGGTGGCCTACACCTGGCTGGACGCGACCTACCGCGATGCCTTCTGCTCGCCGTCGCCCTGCGGGACGGGCAACACGGTGTCGGCGGGAAACCGCATTCCCGGAATTGCGCGGCAGTCGCTGTTCGCATCGCTGGGCTGGGTGCCGCCCGAAGGCTGGCGCGCGGGCGTGGAGATGCGCGCGCTGGGCATGCTCCAGGCCAACGACGCCAACACTGCGAGCGCGCCGGGCTATGCCGTCGCGGCGGCGTACGCGGGCTATCTGAAGAAGTGGGAGCGCTGGGAATTCAATGCCTTTGCGCGTGTCGACAACCTGTTCGACCGGCGCTACGTGGGTTCGGTGATCGTCAACGAAGGCAATGGCCGCTACTACGAACCTGCGCCGGGGCGCAACTGGACGGTGGGCCTGAGCGGTGCCTACCGGTTCTGAAGCCATCGACAGCGGCATGAAAACAAAAAACGGCGGGTGATGCCCGCCGTTCGTTTGCGCAATTGCGCAATCGTCAGAACGCCGCGGGCCGCCACTTCAGCAGCCGCTTCTCGAGCGAACTCAGAAGAAAGTCGGCGGCCAGTGCAACCACCGCGAGCACGATCATCGCCGCGAACACGCCGCTGGCATTGAACGCGCCTTGCGCCGTGGAGATCAGCAGGCCGATGCCTTCCTTGGCGCCGAGAAACTCGCCCACCACCGCGCCGACCAGCGCAAAGCCGAAGCTCACGTGCAGGCTCGCCAGGATCCACGACATGGCCGACGGAATGACCACCGACATCGTCACCTGCCGGCGCGAGGCGCCCAGGATCTGCGCGTTCGCGATCATGTACTTGTCGGCTTCGCGCACACCCTGGAAGGCATTGCCGAAGACCACGAAGAACACCATCACCACCGCCAGCGCCACCTTCGACGCCATGCCCAGGCCCAGCGCGATCACGAAGATCGAGCCCAGCACCACGCGCGGGATCGAGTTGGCGATCTGGATGTAGAGGCTGAACACGTCCGACAGCAGCTTGTTGCGTCCGAGCAGGATGCCGCAGAAGATGCCGGCGATCGAGCCGATCAGGAAGCCGATCACCGTTTCCTCCAGCGTCACCGCGACCTGCATCCACAGCGAGCCCTGCGAGGTGCCGTCGCGCATCCATTCCACGAGCTGGTCGTAGATCATCGTGGGCATCGAATAGAAGAACGGGTCGATCCACTTCAGGCGCGCCGCGATTTCCCAGCCGCCCAGGGCGACCACGAGCACGATCAGCCGCAGCGAGATGATCAAGCGGCGGCGCGCGCGAATGGCTGCCTGCGCGCTCTCGGATTCGCGCGCGAGCGCAGCGTCGCTGAGCGACGAGGGCAGCACGGCCGCCGTGGGGGTGGTGGAAGGCGTCATGGTTCTTGTCGTTGTCGTCGTGTTCACTGGATGACCACTTCCTGGCGCAGATCGTCCCAGATGTGCTTGGAGAGTTCGATGAAGCGCGGGTCGTAGCGCACCTGCGACGTGACGCGCGGGCGCGGCAGGTCGATCTCGTACACGCGCTTGAGCGTGGCGGGCCGTGCCGACAGCACGAACACGCGGTCGGCCAGCGCAATGGCTTCTTCCAGGTCGTGCGTGACGAACACCACGCAGCCGCCGTTGCCCGACCACAGCTGCAGCAGCTCGTCCTGCATGAGCGTGCGCGTCTGCATGTCGAGCGCCGAGAAGGGCTCGTCCATCAGCAGGATCTCCGGGTTGTTGATGAAGGTCTGCGCCAGCGCCACGCGCTTGCGCATGCCGCCCGAGAGCTGGTGCGGGTAGTGCTTGCCGAACTTGGACAGGCCCACGCGGTGGATCCACTCCTGCGCAAGTTCCATCGCTTCCTTCCTGGGCTTGCCGCGGAACACCGGGCCGGCCGCCACGTTGTCTTCCACGCTGCGCCACGGAAACACCGCGTCGGCCTGGAACACGAAGCCGATGCGCGGGTCCACGCCCGTCACGGGCTGGCCCATCACCTTCACTTCTCCCACGGTGGGCTTGAGCAGGCCGGTGATCATGTTCAGCGTGGTCGACTTGCCGCAGCCTGTGGGCCCGACGATGGCGACGAACTCGCCGCGCGCCACCGACATGCTGAAGTTGCGCAGCGCCACGGTCGCGTTGCCGTCTTGCGAAATGAAGCGCAGCGAGACGTCGTCGAAGTCGATCGCCGATGTCACGGTGCTGCTGCTGGGGGGAATGCCGTTTCGCATGGTCACTTCGCCGCCACTGCAGCACTTGCCAGGTAGGCGTTGCTGTAGGTCTTGGACAGGTCGATGTTCTTGCTCTTCACCAGCGGCTTGTAGGTGGCCAGCACCTTCAGCACGGTCTCGGGGCCGCCGGCGGGCATCTTCGCGTCGGTGGTGAACATCGGCAGCGACGCCTTCAGGGCCGTGACGTACAGCTCCTTGTCGTTGCCGTAGTAGTCGCGCGGCACCTTCTCCGCGATGTCTTCCGCGCTGTGGGTGTGGATGTAGGCCATGGTGCGGGCGAAGGCGTGCGCCAGTTTGCCGGCTTCGGCCTTGTGCGACTCGGCCCAGGTGTTCTGCACGTAGAGGCTGGCAGCCGGGTACAGGCCGCCAAGCGCCTTGACGGTGTCGGCCTCGGTGCGCAGGTCGACCAGCACCTTGGCGTCGCTGGTCTTGAGCATCTGCGACACGGTGGGCTCGGTGGTCATGCCGGCCTGGATGCGGTCCTGCTTCATGGCGGCGATGAAGGTGTTGCCGGCGCCCACGGGCAGCAGCGAGTAGTCCTTGGAGGCCACGCCGGCACGGTCGGCCAGGTAGCGCGTGAGGAAGTCGGTGGACGAGCCCAGGCCGGTCACGCCCAGCGTCTTGCCGCCCTTCGCGTCGGCCATGCTCTTGAAGCCGGCGTCGGAGGCCTTGGCCGACACCATTTCGACCTCGCCCGGCACCTTGCAGAACACGGCAATGGCCTGGATTTCCTTGCCCTTGCTCTGCAGGTCGATGGTGTGGTCATAGAACCCGACCACGCCCTGCACGGCGCCGGCGATCAGCTGGTTCTCGGCATCGACGCCGGCCGGCTGCGATTGCAGCTCGACGTTCAGGCCTTCATCCTTGAAGTAGCCCAGCGCCTCGGTGAGCTTGGCCGGCAGGTAGATGATCTTGTTGATGCCGCCCACCATGATGGTGATGGGCGCGTCGGCGGCCTGGGCGAGCGGGGCTGCGGCAGCGAAGGCAGTGCACAGGGCGGCGGCCAGCAGGGTGCGGCGGGTGGCGGACATGGTGTCTCTCCGTGTTGGAATGGTTTCGAGCGGCCCGCGCACTTCGTTCGCAGGACGAAGCCAGTCTAGAAAACGCCATCCTTCGGCCAGCTTTCAGTCGCCTTCAGGTTTCGTCATGGTTATCCCTAGATGCAGGGCGCCGGGCGTTGCTTCCTAGAATCCACGGCCACCAACCCCGCCCCCATGAAGCTGCTGCTGATCGAAGACAACCCGCAACTCGCGCACTGGCTTTCCAGCCTGCTGCGCGCGCAGGACTTCGTGGTCGACCACGTGGACAACGGCGATGCGGCCGACCGGCTGCTCACGCAGACGGCCTACGACGTGGTGCTGCTCGACCTCAACATTCCGCAGCTCTCCGGCAAGGCCGTGCTGCGCCGCTTGCGCGAGCGCGGCGACACGGTGCCGGTGATCGTCCTCACGGCCACTGCGTCGCTCGACCAGAAGGTGCTGTGCCTGGAGATCGGCGCCGACGACTACCTCGTGAAGCCCTTCGAGATCCGCGAGCTGGTGGCGCGCATCAAGGCGCTGGTGCGCCGGCAGATGCCGGGCAAGGCCAACGACATCGCCTGCGGCGACCTGCGCTACGACCTGCGCACGCGGCAGTTCACGCTGGCCGGCGAAGAGCTGGCGCTGCCGCCGCGCGAACGCACGCTGCTCGAGACGCTGATGCTCAAGGCGGGCAGCACGGTGTCGAAGCAGGCGCTGATCGACGCGATGTTCGGGCTGGACGACGAGCCCAGCGCGGATGCCGTCGACATCTACATCCACCGGCTGCGCAAGAAGCTCGAAGCGAGCCAGGCGACGATCATCACGTTGCGCGGCGTGGGCTATCTGTTGCGCACGCGGCAGGAAGACTAGGGGCGGCCCGCAGTGAAGCGCGCCAGCCTTCGCCTGCGCCTCGCGCTGTGGCTGCTGCTGCCGCTGTCGGTGTTCGTGGCGATCTGCGGGTACCTCAATTGGCGCAACGCCGCGGAAGTGGCCGACTACGTGCAGGACCACGACCTGCTCTCGTCCGCCAAGGTGCTGTCGGACCGGCTGATCTGGGAGGGCGACGACGTGCAGGCCAGCGTGCCGCCCTCGGCGCTGAGCCTGTTCGTGTCGCCCGAGCGCGACCGCGTGTTCCTCAGCGTGACGGGTGCGAACGGCGAGGTGCTGGCCGGTTCGCCCGACTTCCCGCTGCCCGCCGTGCGCAAACCCGAAGGCGTGGACCGCGCGCAGTGGTACGACACCCACTTTGCCGGCCTGCCGCTGCGCGCCGTCGTCACCACGCGCGCCATGTATGAATCCGCGGCTTCGCGGGACATCACCATCGCCGTCGGGAAGACCGAAGGCAGCCGCAACCACATGCTGCGCACGCTGTGGTGGCCTTCGATGGAATACCTGCTGATCGCGCTGCTGCTCGCCATCGTGCTGGCCGTGGCGGCGTTGACGCTGGAGCTGCGCCCCATCGTGCGGCTGAGCCAGCAGCTCGCGCAGCGCGATCCGCTGCACCTCGACCTCGTGGTGGACCCTGCAGCGCTGCACAGCGAATTGCGTCCGGTGGCCGACACCATCAACCGATTCGTGGGCCAGCTGAAAGCGCACTCCGAGACGCAGCGCCGCTTCATCGCCGACGCGGCGCACCAGCTGCGCACGCCGCTGGCCATGCAGGCCTCGCAGATCGAGTTCGCACGCTACACGCGCCAGCACCGCGGCGAATGGGAGACCCGCCGCGCCGACATGGACGCGATGTGGGTCGCCATGCAGACCAGCAACCGGCGGCTGGTCGATGTGACCAACAAGCTGCTGCTGCTGGCGCAGGCCGAGCACGGCGACGCGCACACGCGGCTCGAGCGGGTCGACCTAGCGGCGGCGGCGCTGCGCTGCGTGGAACAGCTCGCGGCGTTGGCGGACCGCCGAGGCATCGACCTGGGGCTTGAGTCGCAGGCGGGGCTTGAAGACGCCGTGGTGCTGGCACAGCCCGCGCTGCTCGATGCGTTGGTGACCAACCTGCTGGACAACGCGCTGCGCTACACGCAGGAAGGGGGTCGCGTGACGGTCGGTGTGCGCAGGCGGGAGGGTTCGGTCGAGCTGACCGTGGAAGACAACGGCCCGGGCATTGCGCCCGAGGCGCGCGAGCGGGTGTTCGAGCGCTTCTACCGGGTGTCGCAGGACACCGAGGGCACGGGGCTGGGCCTGGCCATCGTGCGCGAGATTGCGCGGGCCTTCGATGCCGACGTGGACCTCGCAGCCAACCCGCGCGAGGCGAGCGGGCTGCTGGTCACGGTGCGCTTTCCGCCGGTCGAGCCGGCGGAAAAGGCGCGGCAGGCCCTGTAGGCCTCGAAGGCCTTACAGGCCGGCGGCTGCGCGCAGCGCGGGGGCTTGCGTCGTCGCTTCCCAGGTGAACTCGGGCTCTTCGCGGCCGAAGTGGCCGTAGGCGGCGGTCTTCTGGTAGATCGGGCGCAGGAGGTCGAGCATCTGGATGATGCCCTTCGGACGCAGGTCGAAGTGTTCGCGCACGAGGGCTGCGATCTTCTCGTCGGGGATCACGCCCGTGCCTTCGGTGTACACCGTGATGTTCATCGGCTCGGCCACGCCAATGGCGTACGCCACCTGGATCTGGCACTGGCGCGCGATGCCCGCGGCCACGATGTTCTTGGCCACATAGCGCGCAGCGTAGGCGGCCGAGCGGTCGACCTTCGACGGGTCCTTGCCCGAGAACGCGCCGCCACCGTGCGGGCAGGCGCCGCCGTAGGTGTCCACGATGATCTTGCGGCCGGTGAGGCCGCAGTCGCCTTGCGGGCCGCCGATGACGAAACGACCGGTCGGGTTGATCAGGTAGCGCGTGTTCTGCAGCCATTCCTTCGGCAGCACGGGCTTGATGATTTCTTCGATGATGGCTTCGTTGAACGAGGCCTTCATCTTGGTCGAGGTTTCGCTCTGGTCCGGGTGATGCTGCGTCGACAGCACCACGGTGTCGATGCTGTGCGGCTTGCCGTCCACGTAGCGCATCGTGACCTGGCTCTTGGCATCGGGGCGCAGGAAGGGCAGGCGGCCGTCCTTGCGCAATTGGGCCTGGCGCTCGACGAGGCGGTGCGCGTAGTAGATCGGCGCGGGCATCAGCTCGGGCGTTTCGTCGCAGGCGTAGCCGAACATCAGGCCCTGGTCGCCGGCGCCGGTGTTCAGGTGGTCGTCGCTCGCGTGGTCCACGCCCTGGGCGATGTCGTTGGACTGCTTGTCGTAGCAGACCATCACGGCGCAGCCCTTGTAGTCGATGCCGTACTCGGTGTTGTCGTAGCCGATGCGCTTGATGGTGTCGCGCGCGACCTGGATGTAGTCGACGTGCGCGTTGGTGGTGATTTCGCCGGCGAGCACCACGAGCCCGGTGTTGGTCAGCGTTTCAGCGGCCACGCGGCTACGGGGGTCCTGCTCGAAGATCGCGTCGAGGATGGCATCCGAGATCTGGTCGGCAACCTTGTCGGGGTGGCCTTCGGAAACGGATTCGGAAGTGAAGAGGAAGTCGTTCGCCATTTTTCAAAGCTCCTTGAAGTGATTTGGCGCGTTGCCAACTCTGCGGAGCCCTGGCGAACGCTTTAGCAGATGTCGATGATTCGACGGGGCACAATCGCCATGCGCTTGTGTTTGTCGCCCTGCAAGTTGTTCCGTAACTCGGCGACAATTTGGATTCTATTCGAGCCGCTCATACCATGCGCGCGCGTCCGTTTTTTGACCCCCTCCCGTTTTCAATGATCACCCTGTTCCGCCTGCTTGCCCGCGTGCCGATGCCGTTGATGCATGGGTTCGGTGCCATGCTGGGCTGGCTGGTCTGGTGGAGCGCGCCGGGCTATCGCCGCCGCTTCAGGGCCAACGCCGAGCGCGCGGGCTTCGCGCCCGACCAGTACCGTCCCGCCATCGCCGCCGCCGGCAAGATGGCCTCCGAGCTGCCCTGGCTGTGGCTGCGTCCGCACGGCCAGACAGTGCTGCACCGCGTGGTGCGCTGGGAAGGCGTCGAGGCCTTCGAGGCCGCCATGCAGGCGAAGAAGGGCGTGATCCTTGTGGCGCCGCACCTCGGCAGCTGGGAGATGTGCGGCCAGGCCATCGGCGAGCGCTTCCTCGCGGCCTACGGACCCATCACGGCGCTGTTTCGCCCGGCGCGCAAGAAATGGATGGCCGACCTGATCGCCGCCGGCTCGCGCGACCGCCCCGGGCTGCAGACGCTGCCCACCAACAACAGCGGCGTGCGTGGCCTGATCCGCACACTGCGCGGCGGCGGCTATACCGGCATCCTGCCCGACCAGGTGCCGCCGTTGGGGCAGGGCGTCTGGGCGCCGTTCCTCGGCCGCCCCGCCTACACCATGACCCTGCTTCCCCGCCTCGCGCAACAGACCGGCGCGGCCTGCTTCCTGAGCGTGTGCGAACGCCTGCCGCGCGGCGTGGGCTATGTGATTCGCTTCGAACCCATCGTCGGTACCGCGCTCACCGACCCTGCGGCCTCCATCGAAGACGCGACAGCCGCCATGAACGACGGCATCGGCCGGCTGATTCGCAGCCTGCCTGGCCAGTACGTCTGGGACTACGCGCGCTACAAGGAGCCGCGCGCCGAGCGCGTGACCGCCGCCACCGGGGAGGCCGCATGAGCTTCGGTTCCCGGCTCGGCATCGGTTTCATGCGCGCGATTGCGCCGCTGCCGCTGCCGCTCGTGCGTGGCTTCGGCAGGGTGCTGGGCTGCATCCTGCACACCGTGGCCGTGCCGCGGCGGCGCGTGGTCGATACCAACCTGGCCGTCTGCTTCCCTCAGAAGTCCGAGGCCGAGCGCCGCGCCCTGGCGCGCGAAACCTTCGTCTACGTGGCGCAGTCGTGGCTGGACCGCGGCTGGCTCTGGCATGCGCCCGAGAAGGTGGTGGCGAGCCGGCTCAAGGTGGTCGGTGCGGCGCCGGAGATCCGCGAGATCGCCGAGGGCGACGCGCCGATGATCCTGTTCGCGCCGCACTTCTACGGACTGGACGCCGCGGCCACCGCGCTGACCATGCACACGGCGCGCCCCTCGGCCACCATCTACACGACCCAGCGCGACCCCATGGTCGACGCCTGGATCCGGGAGGGCCGCACGCGCTTCGGCGACGTGGCGGCGCTCAACCGGGTGGACGGCATCAAGCCGGTGCTGCAGGGCCTGCGCAAGGGCGGCCTGCTGTACCTGCTGCCGGACATGGACTTCGGCCGCGACCAGACCATCTTCGTGCCGTTCTACGGCGTGCAGGCCGCCACCGTGCCCTCGCTGTCGCGCTTTGCGCGCCTGGGTAAGGCCAAGGTGGTGCCGGTGGTGTCGAAGCTCACGCCGGGCGGCTACGAAATCCAGGTGCTGGAGACCTGGCAGAACTTTCCGACCGACGACATCGATGCCGACACGGCGCTCATGAACGAGCGCCTGCAGGGCTACATCGACACGATGCCCGCCCAGTACTACTGGGTGCACCGCCGGTTCAAGACGCGCCCCGAAGGCGAGCCGCCGATCTATTGAAGCGGCCCGGCGGCGGCGGCATCAACTGCGCTGCAGGAAGGCCTCGATCTCGCGGGCGACCAGTTGCGGCTGCTCGTGCACGATCCAGTGGGTCGCGTTCGGTACCTTCTTGATCTCGAGCTTCGGCACGTACTCGTCGAGCCCTTCGAGCAGGCCGGGCAGCAGCGCGGCATCGTCGAGCGCCCAGAACACGAAGGTCGGCACGTTCACCGTGAGCCGCTCGCGCGGCAGCACCGGAATGCCGTCGACGGTCTGGCCCGGCAGCGGCGGCTTCATCGGTGTCACGCGGTACAGGTTGCAGGCGCCCGTGAGGCCGGCGCCCCACACTTCGCGGTACTGCTGCTTCACTTCTTCGGTGAGCCAGCCGAAGCCGTCGGGGCCGGCCTTCATCAGCGTGAAGAAGGGCCACATGCGCTTGAAGTCGTCGGCCGCGAGCAGGGCCTCGGCGTCGGGGCGCGCAAGGAAGTTCATGTAGGCACTGGCCTGCTGCTGCGCCGGGTTGTTGCGCAGCTCGCGGGTGAAGGTGCCCGGGTGCGGCGAATTGATGATGACCAGCTTGCCGACCTGCGCCGGGAATGCATTGGCATAGCCCCATCCGAAGGCACCGCCCCAGTCGTGGGCCACCAGCGCGGCCATGGTGCCGTCGGCGCTTTCGGTGGCGACGAGTTGCTGGATGTCCTGTATCAGCAGCTGGGGCTTGTAGGCCGCCACTTCGGTCGGCGCGCTCGATCGCTCGAAGCCGCGCAGGTTGGGCGCCACGCAGCGGTAGCCGCCGTGCGCCGGGTCCGAGAAGTAATCGAGCAGTTCGTCCCAGATGAACGCGGCTTCGGGAAAGCCGTGCAGGAACACCATCAGCGGGCGGCCCGGCTTGCCAGCGGCGCGGCAGCTCAGGGTGGTGCCGTTGGGCAGGCTGCGTTGGAAGGTCTCGGTCATGCTTGTTGTCTCCTTGGGTTGACTGTCGCTATTCTTTTGATAGTGAACCACGCACGCTGGACGGCCGCTGCAGCCTGTTTGAGGCCTATTCGTCTGCGGGCGACGGCTCCGTGGGTTCGATCGGGTCGGCAACTGCAGCCGATGCGGCCGCGGGTGCCGCAGCCCCTTCGGGATGCACCCAGCGCCACAGCAGCTCGGCCGCCTCGCCGACACCCTGCTTCTTCAGGGCCGAGAACAGTTTCACCTCACCGCCGCCGGCGTTGAGTCGCGTGATCGACAGCACCTTGGCGGCTTCGCTGCGCGTGAGCTTGTCGGACTTGGTCAGCAGCACCAGGAACTTCAGGCCCTGCTCCACGCGCGGGCGGATCACGTCGAGCAGGATCTCGTCGAGCTCGGTCAGGCCCTGGCGCGGGTCGCACATGAGCACCACGCCGCGCAGGCTTTCGCGCGTCATCAGGTAGTTGCCCATCACACGCTGCCAGCGCAGCTTGGCTTCCTTGGGCACTGCTGCGTAGCCGTAGCCGGGCAGGTCGGCCAGCACGGCGTCATCGACCTTCTGCTTGCCGATGCCGAACAGGTTGATGTGCTGCGTGCGGCCCGGCGTCTTCGAGGCGAAGGCCAGGCGCGTCTGCTGCGTGAGGGTGTTGATGGCGGTCGACTTGCCCGCGTTCGAACGGCCGACGAAGGCGATCTCGGGCAGGTCGACGGGGGGCAGGTGTTCCAGCTGGGGAGCGCTGGTGAGGAAGTGGGCGGTGTGCAACCAGCCCAGTGCCACGCGCTCGCGTTCGGCGACCTGGGGGTCCGCGGCGGGAGCCGCGCGGGAAGGATAGGCAGCGGGCTTGGCGCGCGGGGAGGGCATCTACGGACTTTCTAAACAAGACCCCCATTGTAGAATCGTGAGGTTTTGCGCCAATAAATTCGAAGCGAAGCCCCCGATATGAAGTTGTTTGCCAATATTCTGCTTGCAGCCCTCGTCGGCATCGCATGCAGCACGAGTTTTGCAGCCGATGAGCACGCAGCAACGCCAGGAGCGGCAACTGCGGCCGCCGCAGCCCCTGCAAAGCCGCCCAAGCCGGACCCCGCCAAGGGGGACACGTTGTTCAACGCGACGCCGGCCAACAGCCAGAGCTGCGCGTCGTGCCACAACGCGGACGGCAACTCCGCCATTGCGGCAAACCCCAAGCTGGCGCAACAGCATCCCGAATACATCCTCAAGCAGCTGGAAGAGTTCAAGTCCGGCAAGCGCAAGAGCGCAATCATGAAGCCGCTGGCTTCCGCGCTGTCCGAGGAAGACATGCGCAACATCGCCTGGTTCGTGGGCTCCAAGAAGATCAAGCCGGGCTTCTCCAAGGACAAGGACACCCTCGCCATGGGCGAGAAGATCTACCGCGGCGGCATCGGCGATCGCCAGATTCCGGCCTGCGCAGGCTGCCACAGCCCGAATGGCGCCGGCATTCCTGCCCAATACCCGCGCCTGGGTGGACAGAACGCCGAGTACACCGTGGCCCAGCTCACCGCCTTCCGCGACAACGTGCGCCTGAACAGTGCCCCCATGACCGGCGTGGCCGCCAAGCTCAACGACCGTGAAATCAAGGCCGTGGCCGACTACATTGCCGGTCTGCGTTGATGACGACGCGCCTTCGAGCGTGAACTAACCGCCGACAACAACCCCAAACAAAGGGCGGGCCGATCCAGGAGGATGGCCCGCCTTTTTGCTTTTTTCTTCCTTTCCTTCATTCCTCTCGCCCGATGTCCGTCTCCACACATGGCCTTCGCGTTCATCGCGGCCCGCAAATGCTTCGCGCTGCGGTGGAGCTGTTTTCGTCGATGCGCTTCGCCATTGCGCTGCTCACCGTCATCTGCATCGCGTCGATCATCGGCACGGTGCTCAAGCAGCACGAGCCGATCAACAACTACATCAACCAGTTCGGGCCGTTCTGGGCCGCGCTGTTCCGCGCGGCCAAGCTCGACGCGGTCTACAGCGCCTGGTGGTTCCTGCTGATCCTGCTGTTCCTGGTGATCAGCACCACGCTGTGCATCGCGCGCAACACGCCGCGCATCCTGGTCGACCTGAAAACCTTCAAGGAAGACATTCGCGCGCAGAGCCTGAAGGCCTTCGGCCAGCGCGCGGAGAACCGGTTGGGCGAGACGCCGGAGGCGGCGGCCAACCGCATCGGACAGCTGCTGGTGAGCGGCGGCTGGAAGGTCAAGCTGCAGCAGCGCGAGGCCACCGACGGCAGCCGGCCGACCTCGGCGGGCTGGATGGTCGCGGCGCGCGCCGGCGGCGCGCACAAGCTGGGCTACATCGCGGCCCACAGCGCCATCGTGCTGGTGTGCATCGGCGGGCTGCTCGACGGCGACCTCATGGTGCGCGCGCAAACCTGGTTCAACGGCAAGAGCGTGTTCACCGGCGGCGGCATGATCGCCGACGTGCCGCCGCAGTACCGGCTGTCCGCCAGCAACCCGACCTTCCGCGGCAACATCCTCGTGCCCGAAGGCGGGCAGGGCAGCGTGGCCATCCTCAACCAGGCCGACGGCGTGCTGCTGCAGGAGCTGCCGTTCTCCATCGAGCTGAAGAAGTTCATCGTCGATTACTACTCGACCGGCATGCCCAAGCTCTTTGCGAGCGAGGTGGTGCTGCACGACCGCGAAACCGGCGAAGCGGTGCCCGCGCGCATCGAGGTCAACCACCCGGCCAGTTACAAGGGCGTGGAAATCTACCAGTCCAGCTTCGACGATGGCGGCTCCAAGGTGAAGCTCAAGGCAGTGCCGATGGCCGCCGCAGCCAAGCCCTTCGAGGTCGAAGGCGTCATCGGCGGCCCGAGCACCGAGATCACCAACGGCAAGGACAAGCTCACGCTCGAGTACGCCGCGCTGCGCGTGATCAACGTCGAGAACTTCGCCGACGCGGGCGCCCTGACGAGCGGCGCCGACGTTCGCAAGGTCGACCTGCGCCACGACATCGAGTCGCGCCTGGGCGCCGCCAACAAGGTCAACAAGCCGAAGGTGCTGCGCAACATCGGCCCGAGCATCGGCTACAAGCTGCGCGACGCCGCCGGCCAGGCGCGCGAGTACCAGAACTACATGGTGCCGGTCGACACCGGCGACGGACAGCCCGTGTTCCTGCTGGGCATGCGCGAGAAGCCCGAAGACCCGTTCCGCTACCTGCGCGTGCCGGCCGACGACCAGGGCTCGATGGACGGTTTCGTGCGCATGCGCACCGCGCTCGGCGATGCCGACACCCGCGCCAGGGCCATCGAGCGCTACATCGCCAAGGCGAGCGACGCCAAGCGCCCCGAGATGGCCGAGCAGCTGCGCGTGTCGGCCACGCGCGCGCTGGCACTGTTCGCGGGCAGCGAGCGCGCCAAGGCCAACGCCACCACCGTGGGCGGCTGGCAGGCGATTGCCGAATTCATGGAAGTCAACGTGCCCGAGGCCGAGCGCGAGCGCGCCGGCGGCGTGCTGGTGCGCATCCTGAACGACGTGCTGTTCGAGGTGCTCAACCTGAGCCGCGAAGGCGCCGGCCTGGCCGCGTTGCCCAACGACGAGAAATCGCAGGCCTACCTGACGCAAGCCGTGCTCGCCATCAGCGACGCGCACTTCTACCCGGCCCCGGTCGCGATGATGATGACCGACTTCACCCAGGTGCAAGCCAGCGTGTTCCAGGTGGCGCGCGCGCCCGGCAAGAATGTGGTGTATCTGGGCTGCCTGTTGCTGATCGTCGGAATTTTTGCCATGCTGTACGTTCGCGAGCGCCGCCTCTGGGTGTGGCTCACACCCGACGGCACGGCCTCCGGAGACACGCGCACGGCCGCCACGATGGCCTTCTCGGTCAATCGCAAGACCATCGACAGCGATCGCGAATTCGAGCACCTCAAGCACAAGCTGCTCGCACTGGACAAAGAACAAACGGCGACACCATGAACACCACGACCCTCACCCTCAATGAAAGCTGGCTCTCGCGCCGCAACCTGTTCGACTGGGTGTTCGCGGCGCTGGTGCTGGCCGGCGGCCTGTTCGCGTTCACGCGCTACGCGGGGTCGATGGACTACTACGAGAAGCCGATCCTTGCCGCCGCATTGATCGCGATGATCTCCATCGGCTGGTTCTGGCGGCCGTTGCGCGTGCTGGCCCTCGTGGTGGCCGCCGCTTCGCTGCTGGCCATCAGCTCGTACCAGGGCGACCTGGCGCGGGCCGACACGGTGTTCTGGCTCAAGTACTTCCTGTCGAGCCAGTCGGCCATTCTCTGGATGAGCGTGCTGTTCTTCATGAGCACGCTGTTCTACTGGCTCGGCTTCTTTGTCGGCAAGCAGGCCGACACCTTCGACGCGATCGGCTCGCGCCTGGCCTGGGCCGCGGTGACGATGGCGCTGATCGGCACCATGGTGCGCTGGTACGAAAGCCACCAGCTCGGCCCGGACATCGGCCACATTCCGGTGAGCAACCTGTACGAGGTGTTCGTGCTGTTCTGCTGGCTGACGGCCGCGTTCTACCTGTACTTCGAAGAGCGCTACAACACGCGCGCGCTGGGCGCCTTCGTGATGCTGGTGGTGAGCGCCGCTGTCGGTTTTTTGCTCTGGTACACGATCGTGCGCGAGGCGCATGAAATCCAGCCGCTGGTGCCCGCATTGCAGAGCTGGTGGATGAAGCTGCACGTGCCCGCCAACTTCATCGGCTACGGCACCTTCTCGCTCGCGGCCATGGTGGCCTTCGCCTACCTCATCAAGGAGCAGGCCGACGAAAAACGCTGGTACAAGCTCACGCCGATCTGGCTGCTGGGCGTGGCGCTGTGCTTCGTGCCGGTGGCGTTCCGCCAGCGCGTGCAGGAAGCCGGTGGCAGCTACTGGGTGGTCTACGCGGGCATCTCGGCGCTGATCGCGGCGGGCATCCTGCTCGGGCGCAAGCGCATCGCGGCGCGCCTGCCGGCCAACGAGGTGCTGGACGACGTCATGTACAAGTCGATCACCGTCGGCTTCGCCTTCTTCACCATCGCCACCGTGCTGGGCGCCTTGTGGGCCGCCGATGCCTGGGGCGGCTACTGGAGCTGGGACCCGAAGGAAACCTGGGCGCTGATCGTCTGGCTCAACTACGCGGCCTGGCTGCACATGCGGCTCGTGAAGGGCCTGCGCGGCACCGTGGCGGCCTGGTGGGCGCTGGGCGGCCTGGCGGTCACGACTTTCGCCTTCCTGGGCGTGAACATGTTCCTGAGCGGCCTGCACAGCTACGGCACCCTGTAGGCGCAGGCTCGCGGCCTTTCGCGAAGAATTGAAACCGCGCGCCGCGATGGCGCGTAACCAAAGCAGGGGGAGTCACGAACTACCCTGAGCATCACGATTCACGCGAAAGGCCTGTCATGTCGTTCCATTCCCGCCCGATCCGCCGCTCCAGCAGCAACGACGGCTTCATTCACCCGCTGTCGAGCGAAATCACGCCGCGTGCCGAATACGAAAGCCGGCGCGACCTGCTCAAGCTCATGGCGGGCGGTGCGGCAGGCGCGGCGCTGGCGGCTTTCGCGTCGCGCGAAGCCTGGGCACAGACGGAGCGTCCCAACAAGCTCGCGCCGCTGCCGGGCGCCAAGTCGGCGGTGCCCGGTGCCATCTCGATGGACAAGCTCACCGACTACAAGGACGCGTCGACCTACAACAACTACTACGAGTTCGGTACCGACAAGGCCGATCCGGCCAAGAACGCCGGCACGCTGAAGACGCGGCCCTGGACCGTCGAGGTCGAGGGGCTGGTCAAGAAGCCGGGCAAGTACGGCATCGAAGACCTGCTCAAGCTCAGCGCGCAGGAAGAACGCATCTACCGCCTGCGCTGCGTCGAAGGCTGGTCGATGGTCATTCCGTGGGTCGGCTATTCGCTGGCCGAGCTCATCAAGAAGGTCGAGCCGCAGGGCAACGCCAAGTTCGTCGAGTTCGTGACGCTGGCCGACCCCAAGACCATGCCCTTCGTGGGCTCGCGCGTGCTCGACTGGCCCTACACCGAGGGCCTGCGCATGGACGAGGCGATGCACCCCCTCACGCTGCTGTCCTTCGGCATGTATGGCGAGGTGCTGCCCAACCAGAACGGCGCGCCGGTGCGCCTGGTGGTGCCATGGAAGTACGGCTTCAAGTCGGCCAAGTCGATCGTGAAGATCCGCTTCGTCGAGAAGGAGCCGAGCACCGCCTGGAACAAGGCGGCGGCCAACGAATACGGCTTCTATTCGAACGTGAACCCCAACGTCGACCATCCGCGCTGGAGCCAGGCCACCGAGCGGCGCATCGGCGACGGCGGCGGCCTGTTCGCCAAGCGGCGCAAGACCGAGATGTTCAACGGCTACGAAGCCCAGGTCGGCCAGCTGTATGCGGGCATGGACCTGAAGAAGAACTTCTGAACCCGCGCGCCACGCGCTCGCCGCTCCCATGAACAAGCTGCTCATGCATCCGGCGACCAAGCCGGTCATCTTCCTGCTGTGCCTGCTGCCGTTCGCACGGCTGGCCTACGGCGCGTTCACCGACGGGCTCGGCGCCAACCCGGCCGAGTTCCTGATTCGCGCCACCGGCGACTGGACGCTGCGCTTCATCTGCATCGTGCTGGCGGTGACGCCGCTGCGCGTGATGAGCAAATGGAACGCGCTCGCGCGCTACCGTCGCATGCTGGGCCTGTTCGCGTACTTCTACGTGGTGCTGCACCTGCTGTGCTACAGCTGGTTCGACATGGGTTTCGAGTGGGGCGACATCGCCAAGGACATCGCGAAGCGGCCGTTCATCCTGGTGGGCTTCTCGGCCTTCCTGCTGCTGACGCCACTGGCCGCCACGTCGTTCAATCGCGCGATCAAGGCGATGGGCGCCAAGCGCTGGCAGATGCTGCACAAGCTTGTCTACGTGATCGCGGGGCTCGGGCTGCTGCACTTCTTCTGGATGCGTGCGGGCAAGAACAACTTCGCGGAAGTGTTCATCTATGTCGCGATCATCGGGGTGCTGCTGGCCTGGCGCGTGTGGAATTTCGCGAGCAAGCGCAGCAAGGCCAGGCAGTCTGCGGCCGGCGTGGCGCGCAGCAGCGAGAAGCCGCTGCGCACCGGCTGACGGCGCTCAGCCGTCGATTTCCGCGCGCAGCTGGTCTTCCATCGTCTCGCGGCGGCGGATCAGCATGGCGGTGGCGCCGCTCACCAGCACCTCGGCGGCACGGCCGCGCGTGTTGTAGTTGCTGGACATGCTCATGCAGTACGCGCCCGCCGACAGCACGGCCAGCATGTCGCCGGCCACCACGTTGAGCGCGCGGTCGCGCCCGATCCAGTCGCCGCTTTCGCAGACCGGGCCGACCACGTCGTAGGTCGGTGCATCGCCGGCGCGCGTGCGCAGCGGCACGATGCGCTGGAAGGCCTGGTACATCGCGGGGCGCGGCAGGTCGTTCATGGCCGCATCGACGATGCAGAAGTTCTTGTCTTCGCCCGGCTTGGTGTACAGCACCTCGGTCACGCACACGCCGGCGTTGCCGACCAGCGAACGGCCGGGCTCGATGACGAGCTTGCGCTGGCCGAAGCCGCGCGCGTCGAGCTTGGCGAGCAGCTGCAGCCAGAGGTCATCGGCCTTGGGCGGCACTTCGCCGTTGTAGTCGATGCCCAGGCCGCCGCCGAAGTCCAGGTGATGGATCGGCACGCCGGCCGCTTCGATGGCCTCGACCAGATCCAGCATCCGGTCGCAGGTGTCGAGGTAGGGCGACGCTTCGGTGATCTGCGAGCCGATGTGGCAGTCGATGCCGACCACTTCCAGGCCGGGCAGCCTCGCGGCGTGGCGATACGCCTCGACCGCGCGGTCGTGCGCAATGCCGAACTTGTTGCCCTTCAGGCCGGTGGAGATATACGGGTGCGTCTTCGGATCGACGTTCGGGTTGATGCGAATGCTGATGGGCGCGCGGCGGCCTTCGGCCAGCGCCACTTCGTTGAGCACGTCGAGCTCGGCTTCGCTCTCGACGTTGAAGCAGGCGATGCCGGCCGCGAGGGCCTGGCGCATTTCTGCGCGGGTCTTGCCGACGCCGGAGAAGATGATCTTCTTCGGATCGGCGCCTACCGCCAGCACGCGCGACAGTTCGCCGCCCGAGACGATGTCGAAGCCGCAGCCGGCCTGCGCGAACACGCGCAGCACGCCGAGCGACGAGTTGGCCTTCATCGCATAGCAGATGAGGGCATCTCGGCCTTCGAAGCCGCGCTGGTAGGCCGCCAGGGCGTCCAGCATCCATTGCTTGGAGTAAACGAAAAGAGGGGTGCCGTGCTCGCGGGCGAGTGCGTCGAGCGCAAGACCCTCGATGTGCAGCGCGCCGTCGCGCTGGGCGATGTGCGGGTGGCCGGGGAGGGCGGCAGGCGTGATGGTGCCGGTCATTTCCGGGTTCCCGTGCTGCTGTTGCCGGCCGGCGCGCTGGCACCGGCGGCCGGGGCACTGGCGGCTGCAGCCGGTGCGGGCGCCGCCTCGCTGGAGGACGAGGACCTCAGGCTCTCGGGCGTCATGAGCTGCGGCAAGGTGGCCCGCTGGGCCGCAGCGGGGTCGGTCGGCAGGTACAGCGCACCGCGCTGTCCGCAGGCGACCAACCCGGTGGCGGCTGCGACGAGGCAGACCATGAGCGCAGCGCGGGGGCGGGTGCTCACTAGAATTTGGCGAACATTCAACATAGCGAAATTGTAATGACCGACATTGAGTACATGGACCGCGCCGAAGCTGCGCTCTCCGCCATCGAGCGCGGTTGCGACAGCATCAACGATGCGAGCGACGTCGACCTCGACAACCAGCGGGTCGGCGGGATGATCACGATTTCATTCCAGAACGGCAGCCAGCTGATCGTGAACCTGCAGAAACCCCTGCAGGAAATCTGGCTGGCCGCGCGTTCGGGCGGCTACCACTATCGCCATGACGGCCAGGCCTGGGTCGACACCAAGACCGGCGAGGAGTTCTTCGGCAACCTGTCGCGCGAAGCAACTCTGCAAGCCGGGCAGCCGCTGACGTTCGCGGCTGCCTGATTCATCTTCGTCAGTTCCTGAACAGGTCGAGGATGCGGTTGCGCTCCTCGGGCGCAGGCTGCGGGCTTACAGGCGCGCCCGTGAGGCTCTCTACCGGCGCCACAGGCGCGGAGGATTCCACGCCCAGGCTGGCCACGCCGCGGCCCGGTGCGTAGTCGTCGTAGTACCACTCGCCGCCGACGCTCACGATGCCTGACGGCGGGTTGGCCGACAGCTCGGTTACCGGCACGCCCTTGATGGCGGTTTCCATGTAGGTGATCCAGATCGGCAGGCTCAGGCCGCCGCCGGTTTCTCGGTCGCCCAGGTTGCGCGGCGTGTCGTAGCCGATCCACGAGATGGCCGTCATGGTCGGCTGGAAGCCGGCGAACCACGCGTCGAGCGAGTCGTTGGTGGTGCCGGTCTTGCCGTACAGGTCGGGGCGCTTGAGCATGGCCTGCGCCTTGGCGGCGGTGCCGGCACGGGCCACGGAGTTCAGCAGCGTGTCCATGATGAAGGCGTTGCGCTGCGGAATGGCACGTGCCGCCTCGTTGAGCAGCGTCGGCTGCTTGTCAACCAGCAGCCTGTCCTTGTGGTCGGTGATGCGGGTCACGAGGTAAGGATTGACGCGGTAGCCGCCGTTGGCGAACACCGAGTAGCCCACTGCCATCTGCATCGGCGTGACTGCGCCCGCACCGAGCGCCATCGGCAGGTAAGCCGGGTGCTTGTCCTTGTCGAAGCCGAAGTTGGTGATCCAGTCTTGCGCATAGCGCGTGCCGATGGACTGCAGGATGCGGATCGACACGAGGTTCTTGGACTTCATCAGCGCGGTGCGCATCGACATCGGGCCGTCGTAGCCGCCGCCGTAGTTCTTCGGCTCCCAGGGTTGGCCGCCGGTGGTGGCGGCATCGAAGAAGAGCGGGCCGTCGTTGATGACGGTGGCGGGCGTGAAGCCCTTTTCGAGCGCCGCGGAGTAGATGAAGGGTTTGAAGCTGGAGCCCGGCTGGCGCCAGGCCTGCGTCACGTGGTTGAACTTGTTCTTGCCGAAGTCGAAGCCGCCGACCAGCGCCTTGATGGCACCGTCGCGCGGGTCCATCGCGACGAATGCGCCCTCGACCTCGGGCAACTGCGTGATTTCCCAGGTGTTCTTCGGCGTCTTGACCACGCGGATCACCGCGCCGCGACGGATCTTGATGTTGGGCGGGGCCTTGTCGGACAGGCCGGACTGCGCAGGCTTGAGGCCTTCGCCCGTGATCTGCACCGCGTCGCCGTTGGCGCGCACGGCGTCGATCTGCTTGGCCGTGGCTTTGAGCACCACTGCAGCCATCACGTCACCGTTGTCGGGGTGGTCGCTCAATGCATCGTCCACCGCTTCGTCGACTTCCTTGGCGTCGGCGGGCAGGTCGACGAACTTCTCGGGGCCGCGATAGATCTGGCGGCGCTCGTAGTCCATGATGCCCTTGCGCAGTGCCTTGTAGGCTGCGGCCTGGTCGGCCGCCACCAGAGAGGTGTAGACCTTCAGGCCGCGCGTCGTGCGTCCACGGCCGCTCGTCGCGCACCAGCCATGCGGTCTGCATGCCGGCGTTGAGCGCACCGACCACATCGAGCTCCGCGTCGTCGCCCACGTGCAGCACGTCCCTGGGCAGCAGGCCGACCGAGGCCGCTGCGGCGCGGAAGATCGGCGCATGCGGCTTGCCGCTGCCGAAGGCCCGCGCATTGAAGGCGGTGCGAAACCACCGCCCCACGCCGGTCTTGTGGATGTCGGCATTGCCGTTGGACACCGCCACCAGCGGATAGCGCTCGCTGAGCCACTTCAGCGCCGGCAGCGCGTCGTCGTACAGGGTCACACGCTGGCGCTCCGCGAAGAAGGCGTCGAAGGCCGGGTCGGCCAGCGCCGGGTCTTCGCCCGCGCGACGCAGCGCGGTGCGTATCGATTCGCGGCGCAGCGCGCTCAGGTCGTGCGCCAGGTCGGAGCGCTCCTTGGCGGTGGCCTCGCGCAGTTCGCGCAGGATGCCGGGGGTCAGCAGCAGCGAAGCGGTCTTGGGTGCTTCGCGCAGCAGCCACGCTTGCAGCACGCCTTCGGCGCGTTCGATGGTCGGCCAGATCGGCCAGAGGGTGTCGTCGAGGTCCAGCGAGATCGCGCTGATGCGTTTCACATCGAGAGGCACAAAGCCCGACGGTGCCGAGGGAGCGGAGGTCATGCCAGAGAATATCGCATGCCTTCAATCAACGAGACCGCTCCGTCGAGCAACCCCCGCACCGCCGTGCTCTGGTGCAACCTGGGTTCGCCCGACGCCCCCACCGCCGCCGCCGTGCGCCCCTACCTGGCGGACTTTCTGGGCGACCCGCGCGTGGTCGAGATTCCCAGGGTTATCTGGGCGCTGATATTGCACGGCATCATCCTGCGCGTGCGGCCCGCCAAGTCGGCCGCCAAGTACGCCAGCATCTGGACGCCCGAAGGCTCGCCGCTCAAGGTGTTCACGCAGAAGCAGGCCACGCTGCTGGCGGGCTGGCTCGGCGAACGCGGCCACCGCGTGGCGGTGCGCGACGCCATGCGCTACGCCAACCCGTCGATCGCCTCGCGGCTGGACGCGCTGCAGGCCGAAGGCGTCACGCGCGTGCTGGTGCTGCAGGCCTACCCGCAGTACTCGGCCACCACCACGGCCAGCGTGATCGACGCGGTGAACGACTGGACCCGCAAGCAGCGCCGCCTGCCCGAGTTCCGCTTCGTCAACGAATTCCACGACGACCCCGGCTACATCGACGCACTGGCCCAGGGCATCGAGCGGCACTGGAAGACTGAAGGCCGCGGCGAGGTGCTGCTGATGAGTTTCCATGGCATTCCCGCGCGCAACATCGCACTGGGCGACCCGTACCAGTCGCAGTGCCTGGAAACCGCGCGCCTGCTGGTGACGCGGCTGGGTCTTTCGCCGGCGCAGTACCGCGTGACCTTCCAGTCGCGCTTCGGCCGCGCGAAGTGGCTGGAGCCCTACACCGAGCCCACGCTGCGCGAGCTCGGCGCGTCGGGCGTGAAGCGCGTCGACGTGGTGTGCCCCGGCTTCCCGGCCGACTGCCTCGAGACGCTGGAAGAAATTGCCATGGAAGGCCGCGAGGCCTTCATGCACGCCGGCGGCCAGTCCTTCAGCTACATCCCCTGCCTCAACGACAGCCCGGCATGGATCACCGCGCTCGCGGGCATTGCCGAGCGCAACCTGGCCGGCTGGCCGACACGAGCATCACGCGATGAAGAAAAAGCTGCATGAGGCCAACCGGCTCTCGTGGAACGCGGCCACCGTCGCGCACAACAGCCACAAGGGCGACCAGGCTGCGCTCTTGCGCAACGGCGGCTCGACGCTCTTCCCCGAAGAAGCCGGCCTGCTCGGCAACGTACAAGGTCTGCGCGTGCTGCACTTGCAGTGCAACGCCGGGCAGGACAGCCTGAGCATCGCGCGGCTGGGCGCCGACGTGACGGGCGTGGACATTTCCGACGAGGCGATCGCCTTCGCGACGCGGCTCTCGGCGCAGTCGGGCGTTCCGGCGCGCTTCGTCCGTTCGGACGTGTACGACTACTTCGGCGACGCCCAGGCGCGCCGCGAGCGCCACGACATCGTGTTCTGTTCCTACGGCACGCTGTGCTGGCTGTCCGACCTGCCGGCGTGGGCTCGCGGCGTGTCGCAAGTGCTGGCGCCCGGCGGGCGTTTCGTCTTCATCGACTTCCATCCGTTCGCGATGGTGTTCAACCCGTCGTGGCAGTTCCACTACGACTACTTCAACGACGCGCCCGTGCAGGAAGACGGCGTGAGCGACTACGTGGCCGGGTCCGGCGACGGCCTCGTGCGCGAGGGCTACGAGACCGGCGTGCAGGATTTCAAAAACCCGCACCCGAGCTTCGAGTTCGCATGGGGTGTGGGCCAGGTGACGACCGCGCTCTCGCAGGCCGGTCTGGTGGTCGAGCGCCTCGACGAGTACCCGTATGCCAACGGCTGGAAGCCCTTCGAGGGCATGCGCGACATCGGCGGTCGCCGCATGGCGCCGCCCGAAGGCATGCCGCGCATCCCGCTGATGTATTCGCTGTGCGCGCGCAAGGGCTGACGCGCGTCCGGTAGGCTACAAGCCTCAGCCCGCCGACTTGCGCGCCAGCAGCACCTGGATCGCGGCTTCCATCTCGGCGTACTCCCCTTCGCCGAAGTGCTGCCGCATCACCTGGCCCTTGCTGTCGACAAGGTAGAAGGCCGGCCAGTACTGGTTGTCGTAGGCCTTCCAGGTGGCAAAGGCGTTGTCCTGCGCCACCGGATAGCGGATGTTGAAGCGCCGGATCGCGTCTTCCACGTTGCGCGTCAGCTTCTCGTAGGCGAACTCCGGCGAGTGCACGCCCACCACCACGAAGCCCCGGTCCTTGTACGTCTCGTACCAGCGCACCACGTGCGGCAGCGTGCGAATGCAGTTGATGCACGAGTAGGTCCAGAAATCGACCAGCACGACCTGCCCGGCCAGGCCCTTCAGCGTGAGCGGCTCCGAGTTGAGCCACTTGTCGATGCCCGCGAATTCGGGGGCCTTGCCGTAGTCCCGCAAGCCCGGCGACGCCGCGAATGCACTGCGCACCGGCCAGCCGCCGCCCGCCGCCGCCACGAGTGCGGACGACCCGGCGGCGAGCCCTGAGAACGCCCTTCTGGACAACATCTTCATGATCGCAACCCCGTTCGTGTCAGACCGACAGCGGTCAGGCGCGATTGTTGGCGGCGCACGCCGGGCGTGCGCATGTGTCACGGCAATTTGAAATCTGTCACGGCGCCGTGAAGGCGCGCAACCGTCAGAACTTGCCGAGGTAGTCCAGCTTGCCGATGGGCATGCCCTTGTGGCGCAGCACGTCGTAGGCCGTGGTCACGTGGAAGAAGAAGTTCGGCAGCGCGAACTGCAGCAGGTAGCGTTGCGCGGTGAAATGCGCCTCGCCGCCGCCGGCCTTGATGACCACGTCGTGCTCTTCCTGGCCGTCGACCTGCGCGCGCTCCACGGACGCCAGGAAGGCTTGCGTCTTCGCGATGCGCGCCACCAGGTCGTCCCAGGTCTTTTCCTCGTCGGGGAAGCTCGGCGCGGTGATGCCGGCGATGCGGGCCACACCGAGCTTGGAGGCGTCGCTCGCGCGCTGCACCTGGCCGGCCAGCGTGAGCATGTCGGGTGCCAGGCGGGCCTCGACCAGCGTGGCCGGGTCGATGCCATGGGCCTTGGCGTGCGCCAGGCTCTTGTCGAGCAGGTGGGTGAGTTGTTCGAGTCCGCGGATGAAGACGGGCACGGACAGGTCGTACATCGAGAGTGCCATGGTGGTCGAGGCCTTGTGGTTGTGATCGGCGGCGATTGTGCTGCCGCCGCGCCTCAGGCGCCCGCCGCGCGGATAAACCCTTCGACCGGCGACAGTTGTTCCGGCACGTTCAGCGCGGGCGCGTGACCGCAGGCTGGCACTTCGATCACCTGCAGCCTGCCCGCAGCGCCGGGGCCGCGCCCGCGCATCTGTTCGACCACCGCGGGCAGCACCAGGTCGGACTCGGCACCGCGCAGGCACAGCACCGGCACTTCGATGGCGTCGTAGTGCGGCCAGATCAGGTAGTCGTTGTCGTGCGCGCTGAACTGGCGGACCATGGCCGGGTCGTAGTGCGGCGTGACGCGGCCGTCGGGCAGGCGGCGCGTGGAGCTTTCGGTCAGGCGGCGCCATTGCGCATCGCTCAACCAGCCGTAGGGCTTGTAGACCGTGCGAAAGAACGCCTCCAGCTCGGCCACCGTGTCGAACGCGGGCGGCTGGCCTGCATAGGCGCGGATGCGCTCGATGGCGGCCTGCGCGAGTTCGGGCGCGTTGTCGTTGAGCACCAGGCTCGCGATGCGCGCCTTCATGCGCGGCTCGAACAGGCCCGAGGCGCAGACGGTGCCGATGGCGCCGCCCATCGAGGTGCCGACCCAGTGCACGCGCTCCAGCTGCAGCTCGTCGCACAGCGCGTTGGCGATGCGCGCATAGAACGCGAGCGTGTATTCCTCGTCAGGCAGCGGGCTCCATTGGCTGAGCCCCCGCCCGAGGGTGTCGGGGCAGATCACCCGAAAGCCGCGCGCGGCAAAGTGCTGCGCCAGCTCGTCCATGTCGCGCCCGGTGCGCGCCAGGCCGTGCCAGGCGATGACCACCGGTGCGTCGGCAGCGCCCCATTCGAGCCAGTGGATCTCGCGGCCCGCGAGCTGCGCGTAGCGCGAGAGTGGAATCTGATAGTTGTTGTCGCTCATCGCGCAGCCCTTGCTCGCAGTTTGCCGACGATGCCGGTGGGAAAGTAGTAAACGGAAAGCACGAACAGCACGCCCAGCCACAGCAGCCAGCGGTCGGGCGACAGCAGCGCAGCCAGCCATGGCAAGCCGCTCGCGGCCTCGCTGCCCACGCGCAGCAGGTCCTGCAGGTAGCTCTGCGCAATGACGAACAGCACCGCGCCGATGGCCGCACCGTAGATCGTGCCCATGCCGCCGATCACCACGATGAGCAGCACGTCGATCATGATCTCGAAGCTCAGCGAGGTGTCCGGCCCGTTGTAGCGCAGCCAGATGGCCAGCATGGCGCCGGCCAGCGTCGCGAACAGCGCGGACAGCACGGCCGCCGTGGTGCGGTACACCACCACGCGGTAGCCGATGGCCTCGGCGCGGAACTCGTTCTCGCGAATGGCCTGCAGCACGCGGCCGAAGGGCGAGTTCACGATGCGCAGCAGCGCGAGCACCAGCACCACCGCCGCCACGAACAGCAGGTAGTAGCACAGCAGCCGCCCGTCGAGCGACACGCCCAGGAACGGGTCTTCCGAGAACTCGAAGCTCGGCGAGATCAGCTCGGGCATCTTGAAGGTCAGGCCGTCTTCGCCGCCGGTGAAGTCCGACAGCTGCGAGGCCAGCGTCTGGAAGGCCGAGGCCACGGCCAGCGTGATCATCGCGAAGAAGATCGCGCGCACCCTCAGCGAGAACAGCCCGATGGCGAACGAGAGCACCAGCGAGACCGCCAGCGACGCGCCCAGCCCCACCAGCACGGCGCCCCAGTTGGGTCCCAGCCGCGACGCCGAGATGGCGATGCCGTACGCGCCGATGCCGAAGAACATCGTGTGCGCGAAGCTCACGATGCCGGTGTAGCCCAGCAGCAGGTCGAAGCTGGCCACCAGCACCACGAACACCAGGATCTTGGCCGCGACGCTCAGCGCCTTCACGCCCGGGAAGATGAACGGCGCGAACGCCAGCGCGATGAACAGCACCACCAGCAGCAGCGCCAGCAGGCGGCTGCGCGGCATGTCGTTGGAGAGAAGTCGTTTCAGGAACATGACGGCTTTCTCCTCAACGGTTGGCCACGGGGTACACGCCCTGCGGGCGCCACAGCAGCACGGCGACCATCAGGAAGATGCTCGCGAACTGCGTGACCGTCGGCAGCAGGAAGCCGATGTAGTTGGTCATCAGCCCCACCAGCAGCGCGCCGATGAGCGCCCCGCCCGTGGAGCCCAGCCCGCCGATGATGATGACGATGAAGATCAGCACGTTGACCTGCGCCCCCATCTGCGGCACCAGGTTCTGCTGGAACAGCCCCCACATCACGCCGCCCAGGCCGGCCAGCGCGCTGCCCACCACGAACACACCGACGAAGAGGCGCCCGATGCGGTAGCCCAGCGACTCGACCATCTCGCGGTCCTGCACGCCGGCGCGAATGAGCAGGCCGATCTTGGTGCGGCCCAGCGTCCAGGCGAGCACGCCGAACACCACCACGCCCACGGCCACTGCGAGCAGGCGGTACTTGCTGATGGCCGCGTCCCCGATGAGCAACGAGCCGCGCAGCGCCTCGGGCAGCGGCAGCGGAACCTGCGCCGGACCCCAGATCACCTTGATGAGTTCCTCGCCGATGATCATCCCGCCCATGGTGATGAGGATCTGCTTCAGATGCTGGCCGTACACGGGCCGCACGATGAAGCGCTCGAACGCGAGGCCGACCGCACCGGCCACGAGCATCGCGACCAGCATGGCCGGGAACACCGCCACCAGGTTGCGCCACAGCTCGCCCGAGCCCGTCCAGTCGCCCATCAGGCCGAGCACGCTGCTCGCCACGAAGGCACCGAGCGCAATGAACACGCCGTGGCCGAAGTTCAGCACGTCCATCAGCCCGAACACCAGCGTGAGGCCCGAGGCGATGATGAAGATGATCATGCCCATCGCCAGGCCCGCCACGGTGAGCGTGAGCCAGGTGGAGAAGGAGCCGGTGAGCGGCAGCGCGACCAGTGCGAGCACCGGGGCGAGCAGCAGGGGCTTCCAGTCGAAGTCGATCTTGGTCATGCGGGCGCTCCCTCTTGCTCTTGCTCCTTCCCCCTCTGGGGGAAGGCTGGGATGGGGGCTGACAGCGCTGGCAAGGCCGCGCTGCATCGAAGGCCGCGAGCCCCCACCCCAACCCTCCCCCAGAGGGGGAGGGAGACATACGTCGAATACTTCATAGAGCCAGTCCAAGCAGCGATTGCTGCAATTGCGCATCCGCAGAAAACGCCGCCATCGAGCCGGCATGCACCACCCGCCCGTTGTCCATCACCGCGACGGTGTCGCCCAGGCGCTGGGCGAAGTTGATGTTCTGTTCGACCAGCAGGATGGTCACGCCGCTGCGCTTGAGTTCGGCGAAGGCGTCGATCATGTTGTTGATCATCACGGGCGCCAGCCCCTTGCTGGGCTCGTCGATGATGAGCAGCTCGCGCGGCTCCACGATGGCGCGCGACACGGCCAGCATCTGCTTCTGCCCGCCCGACAGCTTGCCCGCCGGGTGGTTCCAGAACTTCTCGACCGCGGGGAAGAGCTTGAAGATCCATTTCAGGCGCGTGTCGTCGATCTGCTGCGCGTTCTTGGCGCCGCGCGCGGCCAGCAGCATGTTCTCCTTCACCGTGAGGTCGGAGAAGATGCCCATGTTCTCGGGCACGTAGGCAATGCCCAGGCCCGCGATCTGCGGGGTGTGCTGCGCGGTAATGTCCACGACCTTGTTGTCATGGCCGAAACGCACCCTGCCCTGCGACGCATGCCACAGGCCCATGATGGTTCGCAGCGTGGTCGTCTTGCCCGCGCCGTTGCGGCCCAGCAGCATCGTGAGCTGGCCGCGCGGCACGGCGAGGTCGACGCCGTGGAGGATGTGATATGCCCCGATGTGCGTGTGCACGCCCTCAAGGGTCAGCAGGTTGTTGGTGCTCATGCCGGCTCCTTCGCAATGCCCAGGTAGGCCTCCTGCACCACCGGCGAGGCGATCACCTCCGCCGGTTCGCCGTCGGCCACCAGCGTGCCGTTGTGCAGCACGATGATGCGGTCGGCCAGCTCGCGCACCACGTCCATCTTGTGTTCGACCAGCAGGATGGTCTTGGTCTTGTCCTGCTTGAGCTTGCGGATCAGGTCGAGGATGACCGGCGCCTCGGCCGCGTTCATGCCGGCCGTGGGTTCGTCGAACATGAAGACCTTGGGCTCCAGCGCCATCAGCAGCGCCACCTCCAGCTTGCGCTGGTCGCCGTGCGGCAGGCTGGCCACGGTGGCGTGCTCGCGCGACTTCAGCGCCACGTCGGCCAGGATCTGGTCGGCGCGCTCGGTCAGCGCCTTGTGGTCGCTCCAGATGCTCCACAGGTTCAGGCCGCGACGGTGCGCACCCTCGCGCGTGGCCTGCACCGCGAGGCGCACGTTCTCCAGCACCGTGAGGTTGGGGAACAGGTTGGTCAGCTGAAAGGCCCGCCCCAGCCCCGCGTGCGTGCGCGCGGACGGCGACAGGCCCGACAGCAGTTGCCCGTCGAGCGTCACCGTGCCGGCGCTCGCCTTGAGCTGGCCCGAGATCAGGTTGAAGTAGGTGGTCTTGCCCGCCCCGTTGGGGCCGACGATGGCCGTCAGCGTGCCCGGCGCGAAGGCGCAGCTCACGTTGTTGACGGCCACGTGGCCACCGAAGCGGATGGTCAGGTCTAGCGTCCCAAGCATCGGTGGTCATTGCAAATAAAAAAGTCGGAAAAGTGCGACTGAGCGGC
>NNBU01000915.1_pt1 | contig 30610 bp, 30 predicted proteins | sample 1173781 | NCBI WGS metagenome assembly NNBU01 (sample SAMN07173937, study PRJNA388173) | plant metagenome | biome: Plant school; feature: Soil; material: Symbiotic tissue of Blasia pusilla L.; isolation source: symbiotic tissue sample KVJ2 | host: Blasia pusilla | place: Norway: Troms, Kvaloya...
TGGCAACACCACGGCGTTGCATTGAAGCTCCTGCGCAAGCTGATCGATGCGGCCAGGGCCGCCGGCGTGAAGCAACTGGCGGACATCACGCTGTACGACAACGTCGGCATGCTGGCGCTGGCGCGCAAGCTGGGGTTCAAGCTGCAGCGCGACACGGGCAACAGCAACGTCACGCGGCTGCGGCTTGAGTTGGATTTGCCTGCACGCTGAGGCCTCCCGTTCAGGGACCCCACAAAAACGAAGAAAGACTCAGCCGGCAGCAAGCCAGGCTTGGACCCGCGCCACGGCCTGCCCCAGCGGCGCAGTCGCATCCACCTCCAGCACGCCCGCCTCACCGACAGGCGATTCAAGGGTCGCGAACTGGTTGGCCACCAGGCTCGCCGGAAACATGTGCTCCCCGGCGCCAGCCCGCGCCGCCACCCGGCGCTCGGACTCCGCGCGCTCGATCGCCATGAACACGAAGCGCAGCCCCGGTGCCGCGGCGCGCAACTGCTCGCGGTAACTGCGCTTGAGCGCCGAACAGGTCAGCACCGCCCCCTGCGGCGCGCCGGCCAGCGCGCGGCCCAAGGTGGCCAGCCAGCCGGCGCGGTCGGCATCGGTCAACGCAATGCCCTGGCTCATCTTCTCGACATTGGCCGGCGGATGGTGGTCGTCGCCTTCTATGAGCGGCAGCCCGAGGGCTGTGGCCAGCGCCGCGCCCAGGCTCGACTTGCCGCATCCCGACACGCCCATCACTACCAGCCAGACCCTGTCCATATGCACCCTTTTGGTAAAGCGCCACACCCAGAAAACGGCGCCAGCAAACTTAAATCTACTTCCTTATGATGCGACACCTTTTTCCGTCGGAAGCAGAGAGCCCGCGCCATGGTCCAGCTTGCGTTGCGTCGTCCGTACACCTTCATCGTCATGGCGATGCTGATCGTGCTGGCCACGCCTTTTGTCCTGGCGCGCATGGCCACCGACATCTTCCCGGAGATCAACATTCCGGTGGTCAGCGTCATCTGGAACTACACCGGCCTGCCGGCCCAGGAAATGGGGCAGCGCATCTCCGGCCAGGTGGAGCGCGGGCTCACCACCACGGTGAGCGACATCGAGCACATCGAGTCGCAGTCGCTCGCCGGCGTGTCGATCATCAAGGTGTTCTTCCAGCCCACCGCCAACATCGAGATGGCCATCTCGCAGGTGGTGGCCTCCATGCAGGCGCAGGTGCGCCAGCTGCCGCCGGGCATCACGCCGCCGCTGGTCATCAAGTATTCGGCCTCCAGCGTGCCGGTGATCCAGCTGGCGCTGTCCAGCCCCACGCGCTCTGAAAACTCGCTGTTCGACGCCACCGTCAACCAGCTGCGCCCGCAGCTCATCACGGTGCCGGGCGCGGCCATTCCGTTTCCGTACGGCGGCAAGAACCGGCTGATTTCGGTCGACCTCGACACCCAGGCGCTGCAGGCGCGCGGCCTGTCGCCGGCCGACGTGGTGAACGCGGTCAACACGCAGAACCTGATTCTTCCCTCGGGCACGGCCAAGTTCGGTTCCACCGAATACAACGTGAAGATGAACGGCTCGCCCGACGCCATCGCGGGCCTGAACGACCTGCCGGTGCGCACCGTGAACGGCGCCACCACCTACCTGCGCGACGTGGCCTATGTGCGCGACGGCTTCTCGCCGCAGACCAACGTGGTGCGCCAGGACGGCGTACGCGGCGTGCTGCTGTCGGTGCTGAAGAACGGCGGCGCCTCCACGCTGGACATCGTGTCGAACATCCGCGCCATGCTGCCCGTTGCCGCGCAGACGATGCCGGAAGACATCAAGATCACGCCGCTGTTCGACCAGTCGGTGTTCGTGAAAGCGGCGGTGAAGGGCGTGGTGTTCGAGGCCATCCTGGCCGCCGCGCTCACCGCCGCGATGGTGCTGCTGTTCCTGGGCAACTGGCGCAGCACGCTGATCATCGGGCTGACCATTCCGCTGTCGATCCTGGCGTCCATCCTGGTGCTGTACGCGCTGGGCGAAACGCTCAACCTCATGACGCTGGGCGGGCTCGCGCTCTCGGTGGGCATCCTGGTGGACCAGGCGATCGTGACCATCGAGAACATCGAGCGGCACCTGCACATGGGCACGCCGCTGAAAGAGTCCATCGAGGTGGGCGCGGGCGAAATCGGCTCGGCCGCCTTCGTCTCCACGCTGTGCATCTGCATCGTGTTCGTGCCGATGTTCTTCCTCTCGGGCGTGGCGCGCTTCCTGTTCGTGCCGCTGGCCGAGGCGGTGGTGTTCGCCATGCTGGCCTCCTACCTGCTCTCGCGCACGCTGGTGCCCACGCTGGTGATGCTGCTCATGAGCGGCTCGCATGGCGGCGGCCACGCACCGGCGCAAGGGGCGAAGCAAAGCCCGCTGCAGCGCCTGTACCGTGCCTTCGACCGCCGCTTCGAGCGCGTGCGCCGCGCCTACACGCTGGTGCTGTCGGCGGTGCTCTCGAAGCGCGCCGGGTTCATCGGCCTGTTCCTGGGCTTCTGCCTGCTGTCGTGCCTGCTGTACCCGGCGCTGGGCCGCGACTTCTTCCCGACGGTGGACGCCGGCCAGATCCGCCTGCACCTGCGCGCCCCCACCGGCACCCGCATCGAGGAAACCGCGCGCCTCACCGACCAGGTGGAGGCCGCCATCCGCGAGCTGGTGCCGTCGGACCAGCTCGAGACCATCCTGGACAACCTGGGCGTGCCCAACAGCGGCATCAACCTGTCGTACAGCAACGCCGGCACCATCGGCACCTTTGACGGCGAGCTGCTGCTGTCGCTGAAGGAGGGCCACCGGCCGACCGAGCACTTCGTGTCGATCCTTCGGGCCGAGCTGCCCCGGCGCTTTCCGGGCATCGAGTTCTTCTTCCAGCCGGCGGACATCGTCACGCAGATCCTGAACTTCGGCCTGCCCGCGGCCATCGACGTGCAGTTCAGCGGCAACGACATGGCCGGCAACGCCGCCCGCGCCGCCGAGCTGACCAAGGCGATCCGCCAGATTCCCGGCGCTGTCGACGCCCACGTGCACCAGCGCCTGGACGGCCCCGCGCTCAGCTTGCAGATGGACCGCACGCGGCTGCAGCAGTACGGCCTGACGGCGGCCAACGTGGGGCAGAACGTGCTCATCGCGCTGTCAGGCAGCTCGCAGACGGCGCCGGCCTTCTGGCTGAACCCGGTGAACGGCGTGGTCTACAGCATCGCGGTGCAGACGCCGCAGTACACGGTCGATTCGCTCGACTCGCTGCTGAACATTCCGGTCGGCGCGGGGGCAGGCGCTGCGGGCGGCAACGGCGCGCAGCAGCTGCTCGGCAACCTCGTGACCAGCCAGGCCGACCGCCAGCCGGCCGTGATGTCGCGCTACAACATCGCGCCGGTCATCGACGTGTACGTGAGCGTGCAGGGCACCGACCTTGCCAGCGTGGCCTCGAAGGTGCAGAAGCTGGTCGACGAGATGCGCCCCAAGCTCTCGCGCGGCAGCCGCGTAGAGGTGCGCGGGCAGGTGCAGACCATGCAGTCGTCGTTCATCGGCCTGGGCGTGGGGCTGGCCATGGCCATCGTGCTGGTGTACCTGCTGATCGTGGTCACCTTCCAGTCGTGGCTGGACGCGGCCATCATCATCACCGCGCTGCCGGCCGCACTGGCGGGCATTGCATGGATGCTGTTCATCACCGGCACCACGCTGAGCGTGCCGGCGCTCACCGGCGCCATCATGACCATGGGCGTGGCCACAGCCAACTCCATCCTGCTGGTGTCGTTCGCAAGAGAGCGGCTGGCCGCGGGCATCCCGCCGCTGTCGGCTGCGCTGGAAGCCGGCGCCACCCGCATCCGCCCGGTGCTGATGACGGCGCTGGCGATGATCATCGGCATGATCCCGATGGCGCTGGGCCTGGGCGAAGGCGCCGAGCAGAACGCGCCGCTGGGCCGCGCGGTGATCGGTGGCCTGATCTTTGCCACGGTGTCGACATTGTTTTTCGTTCCCGCGGTGTTCGCGGGGGTGCACAGTCGGCTTGCGCACCGCCGTGCGGCACGCGAAGCCTCGCAGCAACATCAGCAACAGCAACCGCCAGCGGGCGCAGCGCCCCAGGAGAACTGATTCCATGACGGAGCAACGCCATTCGGCATTGGCCATCCACCCCATCGCCGTCGAAGAGGGCGAAGGCGAGCTGTTGCGCCGCCGGCAGATCGTGCGGCGCACGCGCTGGCTGGTGCTGATCGTGCTGGTGCTGCTGGCGCTGGGCGCGGCACGCACCGTGTTCGTGCGCATGGCCAATGCCCGCGCGCTCGAGGCGGGCACCACCGAGCGCGCGAAGCAGTACGTGCAGACCGCTTTCCCCCGCACACCCACCGCCGGCCAGACGCTGGCGCTGCCCGGCACGCTGCAGGGCTTCGTGCAGTCGCCCATCTCGGCGCGCGCCAGCGGCTACCTCAAGCGCTGGACCAAGGACATCGGCAGCCGCGTCGAGAAGGGCGAGCTGCTCGCGGAGATCGAGACGCCCGAAATCGACCAGCAGCTGTCGCAGGCCGTGGCCGCGCGCGCGCAGGCCGCCTCGGGCCTGGCGCTCGCACAGAGCACCGCCGAGCGCTGGGAAGCGCTGCGCAAGAAGGACGTGGTTTCGCAGCAAGACCTGGACGAACGCCGCGGCGCCGTGGCACAGGCCACGTCGAACGTGGCCGCGGCCGATGCCAACGTGCAGCGCCTGAAGCAGACCGAGGGCTTCAAGCGCGTGGTGGCGCCGTTCGCGGGCGTGATCACGCGACGCAACGTCGACACGGGCGACCTGATCGACGCCGGCACGGGCGGCGGTGCCGGGCGCGCGCTGTTCCTGCTGGCGCAGACCGACCCGCTGCGCGTGTACATCAACGTGCCGCAGGCCTACGCCCAGCTCGTGAAGACGGGCCAACCGGTGGTGGTGACACAGGCCGAGCTGCGCGGCCAGAGCTTCAAGGGCGAGGTGGCGCGCACGGCCGGCTCCATCGACGCGACCACGCGGATGATGCAGGTCGAGGTGTCCCTGCCCAACAAGGACGGCGCACTGCTGCCGGGCGCCTACGTGCAGGTGTCGCTGCCGCTGGCGGCCAGCCGCACGCTCACGGTGCCGTCGAACGCGCTGCTGTTCCGCGCCGAGGGCACGCGCATCGCGGTGGTCGACGCGCAAGGCCGCATCGGCCTGCGCCCCGTGACGCTGGGGCGCAACTACGGCGAGAACGTCGAAGTGCTCGGCGGGCTCGAAGGCACCGACCGCATGGTGCTGAACCCCTCCGATTCGCTGGCGGACGGCGACGTGGTGGCCGTGGCGCCTGACGCGCCGCCGCCCGCGGCCAAGGGCGCCGCGCCGAAGAAGGAGCCGGCGTGAGACTGCGACTGCCGGCTGCAGCGAGGGCAACGGCTTGCGTCGCGCTTCCCGCGCTCGTTGCACTTCTTGCAGGCTGCGCCGTCGGCCCCGACTACAGGACCCCCGACACGCCCCTGCCCGTCAGCTGGAAGCTGGAGGAGCCCTGGCGCGTGAGCACACCCAGCGACAGCGCCGACAAGGGTCCGTGGTGGCAGCGCTTCGGCGACGCGCAACTCGACGCGCTGCAGGCGCAGGCACTGGCCGGCAGCCCGACGCTCACGATCGCCAACGCGCGGCTGGCCCAGGCGCGTGCTGCGCTGGCCTCGAACGCGGCCAGCCAGTACCCGCAACTGGGCCTGGGCACCCGCGCCTCGCGCCTGAAGATTTCCGCCAACCGGCCGCTCACCAACTACGCCAGCGCCAACGCATCGACCGTGCAGAACGACTTTGCGCTGTCGCTCAACGCCAGCTACGAGGTCGACCTGGCCGGCCGCGTGCAGCGCACCGTCGAGGGCGCCACGGCGTCCGCCGAGCAGTCTGCGGCCGACCTGGCCAACACGCGGCTGCTGCTGAGCGCCGACGTGGCCAGCAACTACTTCAACCTGCGCTCCAGCGACATCGAGCTCGACGTGATCTCGCGCTCGGTCGGCCTGCAGCGCCGCGCGCTCGAACTGGTCACGGCGCGCCATGACCTGGGCGCCGTGTCGGGACTCGACGTGGCGCAGCAGCAGGCGCTGCTGGAGACCACGCTCACGCAGATCGACGTGCTGAAGAAGCAGCGCGCGCAGTACGAGCACGCACTGGCCACCCTCACCGGCACGCCCGCGCCCAGCTTCTCGCTGCCGGTGGACCTGCGCGAGATCCGTCCGCCCGCGGTGCCGCTGGGCGTGCCGTCGGAAATTCTGCAGCGCCGGCCCGACGTGGCTTCGGCCGAACGCGCCATGGCTGCGGCCAATGCGCAGATCGGCGTGGCCACCGCGGCCTTCTACCCGAGCGTGTTCATCTCGCCGACGCTGGGCGTGGACAGCCGCATGATCGAGTCGCTGTTCAACGGCCCCAGCCTGCTGTGGTCGGTGGGCGTGTCGGCCACGCAGGTGCTGTTCGACGGCGGCCGGGTGCGCGCGAACGTCGACTTTGCCAAGGCCGGCTACGACGCCACCGTGGGCAGTTACCGCCGCACCGTGCTCACCGCCATGCAGGAGGTGGAGGACGGCATCACCGGGCTTTCGGCGCTCGACAGCGCCACCAAGCAGGCGCAGGCCGCCGTGACGGCCGCGCGCCGCGTGCTCGACATGGCGACCAGCCGCTACGAGGGCGGTGCGTCGACCTACCTCGACGTGATCACCGCGCAGCAGTCGCTGCTGACGGTGGAGCGCCAGGCCGCGCAGTTGCAGGGGCAGCGGCTGCTGACGGCGGTGTTCCTGGTGAAGGCGCTGGGGGGCGACTGGTGCGGTACGGACGGCCTCGCTGCCGTCGGGCCTAGAACAAGCTGCCCTGCCCCGCAGGCCCAGGTGGTCGGAACGCGGTGATGTCCAGCGGGATGCGCTCGCGATTGAAGCCGATGCGGTGGGTGGCTTTCATGAAGCGCTGGTTGACCAGGTCGGCCCACAGGCCCGAGCCCTTCATGCGCGTGGCGAAGTCGGCGTCGTAGTCCTTGCCGCCGCGCATGTCGTGGATGCGCGCCATGATGCGGTCCGCCCGCTGCGGGTAGTGCAGCGACAGCCATTCCTTGAAGAGCGGCGCCACCTCCCAGGGCAACCGCACCACCGTATAGAAGGCGCTGCGCGCACCGGCCTCCCAGGCGGCTTCGAGCACCTGCTCCATGTCTTCGGTGACGAACGGGATCTGCGGCGCCACGCTCACTCCCACCGGCACGCCCGCCTCGGCCAGTGTGCGAATGGTGCGCAGCCGCCGGTGTGGCGCCGCGGCACGCGGCTCCAGCTTGCGCGCGAGTTCTCCGTCGAGCGTGGTCACGGTGATGTACACGGCGGCCAGGCGGTCGGCGGCCATGGGCGCGATCAGGTCGAGGTCGCGTTCGATGGCGCTCGACTTGGTGACCAGCGCGAACGGATGCCGCGTTTCCCGCAGCAACTCGATGATCGAACGCGTGAGCCGCAGCTCGCGTTCGATGGGCTGGTAGCAGTCGGTCGCGGTGCCGATGGCGATGTAGCTCGGCCGGTAGCTCTTGCGCCCGAGCTCGCCGCGCAGCACCTCGACGATGTTGCGCTTGGCGATGAGTTTGGTCTCGAAGTCGAGGCCGGGCGACAGGTTGAGGTAGCTGTGCGTGGGGCGCGCAAAACAATAGATGCACCCGTGCTCGCAGCCCCGGTACGGATTGAGCGAGCGGTCGAAGGAGATGTCGGGCGAGTCGTTGTCGTTGAGCACCGACTTCACGTCCTCGAAGCGCACCTCCGTGGCCAGGGGCTGCAGTTCGTAGGCCTCGGCCACGCCGTCCTCGAGCGTGCCCCAGCCGTCGTCGAAGGCGTTGCGCTCGTCGCCGGCGAAGCGATGCGCCAGCCGCGTGGCCGCACCGCGGCCCTTGATGGCGTGGATGGGAATCTGGGCAGCGGGCATGGCAACTCCTGGGCGTCTGGAATTTACTGTTTATTCATACAGTATTCTACCGGTTCACCGATGTCGCCGATTTTTCTATTTCTCTATTGACAGAAATTTCGCAAATCCTAAACTCGACGCCATGGAACTCACCGACATTCAACGCAAGTTCGTCCTGCACTGGGGCGAAATGGGCTCCATGTGGGGCGTGAACCGCACCGTCTCGCAAATCCACGCCCTGCTCTTCGCCCACGGCAAGCCGATGAACGCCGAAGAGCTGTCCGACACGCTCGGCGTGGCGCGCTCCAACATCAGCAACAGCCTGAAAGAGCTGCAGGCCTGGAACCTCGTGCGCATCACCCACACGCTGGGCGACCGCCGCGACTACTTCGAGACCAGCGTCGACGTGTGGGAGCTGTTTCGCACCGTGGTGCGCGAGCGCAAGGAACGCGAGTTCGACCCCACCGTGCGCGTGCTGCGCGAGCTGGTGTCGAGCCCTGATTTCCAGAAGGAGCCGGCCGACGCGCAGGACCGCATCCGCTCGACGATGGAACTCATGGACAAGCTGGCCACCTGGGCCGACGAAATGCTGCGGCTGTCGCCCGGCACCCTCGACAAGGTGCTGACGCTTGGCGCGAGCGTGCAGAAGTTCGTGCGCGGCGATGCGCCTGCGACAAGCAAGGGCGTCGACGGTGACAAGGGCGAAGACCCGGACGCGCACCACGCCAGCCTCCCCATGATCTGATCCCCTTTTTTTGCCCGTTTATTTCTGTTTTGACAGAAATATCGAGAACCAAGAACATCATGAACCCCGCCACCGCTCCCGCCTACCCGCTGACCATCTACTTCGACGCAAGCTGCGCCATCTGCAGCGCCGAGATGAATCACATGAAGGCGCGCGATGCGGCGGGCCGGCTGCAACTGGTCGATTGCTCGCCCGCAGCATTCACCGCCGGACCGGCCCCGCGCGACGCGCTGATGGCCGCCATCCATGTGTCGGACGCGCAGGGCCGGGTGTTCGTCGGCGTGCCGGCGATCCGCATCTGCCGCACGGCCGTGGGGCTGTCGAGCGGCGGCCTTCTGCTCGACCTGCCGTTCGTCGCGCCGCTGGCCGACCGCGCCTATGCGCTGCTGGCGCGCAACCGCTACCGCATTCCGCGCTGGCTGGCCGCCAGGCTGGCAGGGCGCGTGGCGCCTTCCTGCGACGACGGCAACTGCCGCCTCTGAGAACCGACGAACCACCCAGCGAGGGAATCGCCATGCCCACTGTTTTCCAGCCCGACTTCCGCATGTCCCACGAAACGTCCGTGCCCTCTCCCGTGCCCGCACCCGACGCCGGCGCCCCCATCACCGCCCAGGACACGCAGCACTACTTCACCGAAGTGGCGGTCGACTACAGCGCCTGGAGCCCGAGCTACAACATGCATTTCGGCTACTGGCGCGCCGGCCTGAACCCGTTGCGGCGCGAAGGCATGCTGGTCGAGATGAACCGCGTGATCGGCCGCGCGCTGCGGCTCCCCAAGCCAGCGCAAGGCACCGCACCGCGCCGCTGCGTGCTCGACCTGGGCTGCGGCGCCGGCGCCACCGCGCGCACGCTGGTCGGCGACGATCCCTCGCTGTACGCCATCACCGTGACCAACGTGCCGGTGCAAAACCGCATAGCCGCCCGGCTCGACGCCGCCGCGGGCGTGGCCGACCGCATGGCGCACCTCGAGGCCGACTACACCCGCACCGGCCTGCCCGCGGCGCAAGCCGACGGCGCCTGGGCCGTTGAAAGCGCCTGCTATGCCGACGGCACCGCCAAGGCCGGCTTCGTGCGCGAAGCCGCGCGCCTGCTCAAGCCCGGCGCGCGCCTGGCGGTGGTCGACGGCTTCTTGCTGCGGCGCGAACCGGGCCGCGCGGCCGGCTGGCTGCACCGCCTCTGGGCCGACAGCTGGGCCGTGCCCACGCTGGCCGTGCGCGACGACTTCGTCGCGGCGTTGCGCGCGCACGGCTTCGAGGACATCGAGGTCAAGTCGCTGCGCTGGCGGGTGGCGCCGAGCGCGCTGCACATCCCGGTGCTGGCCACGCGCTTCACGCTGGCCGAACTGTGGAAGGCGCGCGGCAGGCTCAGCCCCTGGCGTCGCAAGCACATCGTGGCGAGCTATTGCGCGCTGGCGCTGGGCATGTTCTGGCGCGACTTCGACTACTGCATGGTCACGGCCAGGCGCCGCGCCGACTGAGCGAACCACAACACACAACGAGGAGAAGAGGTTTCCCATGCGCAACGACACACCGGAAGAAAGCAGGTTCTCGGGGCTGGCGCCCATCGAGCAAGCGGCGAGCGACATGCAGGACGCGCCCCGGCGCCGCATGCCCTTCGCATGGTTCTGGCCGATGCTGGCGGGAGCGCTCGTTGCGCTGGTGCTGCGCATCGTCTTCAGCGGCGGCCCGGGCCACCGCTTCTCGCCGATGCTCGGCGCCTTCGTGTACTTCGTGCCCGCGGTGTGCGGCGCGGTCACGGTGTACATGGCCGAACGCATCGAGCGGCGCAGCTGGGGCTACTACCTCTGGGCGCCGTGGGTGGCCACGGCGCTGTTCGTCACCGGCACGCTGGCCGTGTTCATCGAGGGGATCATCTGCGCCATCGTCATCGTGCCGCTGTTCGCGGTGATGGGCAGCGTCGGCGGGCTGGCGATGGGCATCGTGTGCCGCATCACCAACTGGCCCAAGCCCGCGCTGTACGGCTTTGCGCTGCTGCCTTTGCTGCTCGGCGGCATCGAGCCCCAACTGCCCAACCCCGACCAGTTTTCCCATACCTCGCGCACGCTCTTCATCGCGGCGCCGGCCGAGCGCGTGTGGCACGCGCTCAACGAGGCGCGCGACATCCGTCCCGGCGAGGTCGGCGACGCGTGGGCCTTCCGCATCGGCGTGCCGATGCCGATGTCCGGCGTGACCGTCGAGACGCCCGAGGGCCGCGTGCGCCAGGTGCAGTGGCAGAAGAACGTGCACTTCGAAGAAGTCATCACCGAGTGGCAGCCCGGGCGCCTGCTGAAGTGGCGCTACCGCTTCACGCCCGAGTCCTTTCCCGCCGGCGCACTGGACGACCACGTGATGATCGGCGGTCAGTACTTCGACCTGCGCGACACCAGCTACACGCTGACCCCGCGCGACGGCGGCACCGAGCTGCGCATCGACGTGTCGTGGCGGCTGAGCACGCGCTTCAACTGGTACGCGGACCGCGTGCTGCAGGCCCTGCTGGGCAACGGCTCGGAGAACATCCTGCGCTTCTACAAGGCACGCAGCGAAGCCGCTGCCATGGGGGCAGGATGATGAAGCCCGTGTTCCAGCAGGTGCTGGGCCCCGCGTGGGAGCGGCTGGGCGACGTCGTCAGGCGGCACTACACGATGGCGCCGTTCTCCGACGAGCATGTGTGCGTGCGCGGCGTCATGAGCGAGGTCTGGCACGCGCCGTGGGCCGCGCTGCTGATGCCCTTCGGCCGGATCTTCGGCGCGCTGGTGCCGCACGAGGGCGCCGATGTGCCGATAGAGGTGCACTACCGCTGCCACCCCGACAACGCCAACCTGTATTGGAACCGCGTCTTCCACTTTCCCGGCAAGCGGCCCTTTCACTTCCGCTCGCACATGGAACACGACGCAGGCAGAGGCAGCGAGGTCGTCGAGTACGTGCGTTTCGGCATCGGCATGCGCCTGGCGGTGAGCGCGGAAGAAGGCGCGGTGGTGTTCCGCGACCTGGGCTACGTCTGGCGCATCGGGGGCCTGCGCATCCCGCTGCCGCTGGGCCTGTGCCTGGGCACCGCCTACGTCGAGGAGCGCCCCGACCCGCACAGCGCCGAGCACTTCACCATGAAGATGCGGCTGCGCCACCGCTGGTTCGGCGACGTGTTCCGCTACAGCGGGCGTTTTCACCTGGCCCCGCGCTTGGGGCCACAATGAGCGCACCATGCCGCGCCGCCCCGAAAACCTCTACGCCCAGTACCACGCCCACGTCTATTTCGCGCCCGCCACGCTGGCGCAGGCCCGCGCCCTGGTCGAGCGCGCGGGCCATGAACTGATGGTGGTGGTCGGCCGCGTGCACGAGCGGCTGGTGGGGCCGCATCCGCATTGGAGCTGCCAGCTCGCCTTCGACGCGGCCGAGTTCGACCGGGTGATCGGCTGGCTCGACGCCCACCGCGACGGGCTCGACGTGTTCGTGCACGGCGTGACGGGCGACGACTTTGCCGATCACACGGCGCACGCCATGTGGCTGGGCGAGGAAAGCGCGCTCGACCTGCGGATGTTCAGGCACTAGAACTCGGCGTCGAGTTCGTCGATCTCGTCGGGCTCTTTCTTGGCCTCGGCCACCCATTCCTTCATGGCCGGCAGTTCCATCACGCGCTTGCAGTAGGCCGCGCAGGTGCTGTCGAGCGCCACGTCGTAGCTGAGGAAGCGCGTGACCACCGGCGCGTACATCGCGTCGGCCATGCCCGGCTGCTTGCCGAACAGGAAGGGCCCGCCATGAGCCTTCAGGCATTCGCGCCAGATGGCGACGATGCGGTCGATGTCGGCCTGCGCACGCGACCACACCTTGAAGTTCTTGAAATGGGCCTTGATGTTCATCGGCAGCGCGCCGCGCATCGAGCCGAAGCCGGAGTGCATTTCCCCGCAAATGGCGCGGCAGTGGGCGCGTGCAGCCACGTCGTCCGGCAGCAACCCGGCCTTGGGCTTGATCTCGTTCAGGTACTCGCCGATGGCCAGCGTGTCCCACACCTTCACGCTGCCGTGCTGCAAAGAAGGCACCAGCATGGAAGAAGACAGCAGCAGCATCTCGGCCTTCATGGCCGGATCGTCGGGCGGAATGACCTTCTCGCTGAAGTCCAGCCCGGCCAGCCTGCACATCAGCCAGCCGCGCAGCGACCAGGCGCCGTAGTTCTTGCTGCTGATGGTGAGAACGGGTTTGGCCATCGGGAAGCTCCTTGGTCGTTGCTGCACTGCGTGCAAGCGCCATGCCATGCGGTTGGCCCGCAACTTGCCTGCACCGGGTTCATGCTGTACCGGGCCTATCAGAACCAAGCCGACCTGCTCTCACCGGCACGCCTGGCGGCGCAATTTCTGGGCAAGGCCCTCTGGCAGGACGGCACGGAGCGCACCCCGGTGCGGCGCATGGCCGCCCAGTTCGAGGTGTTCTCGCGCATGCGGCTCACGCACACGCGGCCGCCCTACGGCATCGACAGCGTGCCGGTAGACGGCGTGGACGTGGCCGTGCACGAGGAGACGGCGCTCGTTTCGCCCTTCGGCACGCTGCTGCATTTCACGAAGAACATCAAAGCGGTGCATCCGCCCGTGCTGCTGGTTGCACCACTGTCGGGCCATTTCGCCACGCTGCTGCGCGAAACCGTGCGCACCTTGCTGCGCGACCACGATGTGTACCTGACCGACTGGCACAACGCGCGCGACGTGCCGCTGTGGCATGGCGGCTTCAGTCTGGACGACTACACGCTGCAGCTCATCAGGTTTCTGGAGGCCATCGGCCCGGGCGGGCACATGGTCGCGGTCTGCCAGCCCTGCGTGGCCGCGCTGGCCGCCACCGCGCTCATGGCCGAAGACGACAACCCGGCCACGCCGCGCAGCCTGACGCTGATGGCCGGCCCGGTCGATTGCCGCATCAACCCGACCGGGGTGAACGTGCTGGCCACCAGCAAGCCCATCGAATGGTTCCGCCGTAACCTCATCAGTCATGTGCCGTGGCCGCACAAGGGTGTGATGCGGCGCGTGTACCCGGGCTTCCTGCAGCTGTCGGCCTTCATGAGCATGAACCCCGAGCGGCACAAGAAGCAGTTCCAGGACATGGTCACGCACCTGATCGAGGGCGACCTGGAAAAGGCCCAAACCATCGGCAACTTCTACGACGAGTACCTGGCGGTGAACGACCTGCCGGCCGAGTTCTACCTGGAGACGGTGGAGCGGGTGTTCCAGACCTACGACCTGCCGCGCGGCGTGCTCACCGTGGGCGAGCGCACCGTCAACCCGGCCGCCATCCGCCGCACCGCGCTGCTGACGGTGGAAGGCGAGCGCGACGACATCTGCGCCGTGGGCCAGACGGTGGCGGCGCAAGACCTGTGCACCGGCATCCGGCCGTACCTGAAGACGCACCACCTGCAGGCCGGCGTGGGGCACTACGGCGTGTTCAGCGGCAGCAAGTGGAACGCGCAGATCTACCCACGGGTGCGCGAAACCATCCACGCCGCGGCCGAGCTGAACGGCTGACGCGCCGGGCCCCACGGCCTTCAATCCGGCAAAGGGCGTGAGGCCTTTGTTTGCCCTTGCGCGTGGGGCTTCCTACACTCGGGGCCCCATGCAACGCCAGGCTCTCTTTCGCAACACATCGCGCGCAGTCTTCACTGCGCGGATGACTGCCGGGTCGCACCAGACCCTCGCAGATCTCTGAGCCCGGCGGTCAGCCTCCCCCTTTCTTCAGCACCACCATCGACCGCCGGGCCCAGCCCGCGCGGTAGCGCGCCCGCCCCGGGCACGCCGCGCTTTCCCAGCTGATTCCCCCGCCTGTCGCCGCCCGCCCAACTCACCGTGGGCGTGGCCGCGGCCGGCCTCGTCATGCGGAAAGAACACTGATGAACATCCAATCCATCCTGGCGGTGACGGACCTGTCGGCCTACGGCCTGCGCACGGTCGTGCGCGCGGCCTCCATCGCGGCGGCGCATGGCGCGCTGCTGAAGATCATGTACGCGCCCGCGGCGTTCTGCGGACCGGCGCAGGCCGACGCGGCGCCCGACCTGGGCGCGGTCTGCCTGGAGGTTGCGGAGCGCTTCGCCATCCTGGTGAAGAAGGTCGACGACGCGAGCGGCCGCCTGGACAGTGCTGCACGCGAGGCGCAGTGGTGCGACCTGGTGGTGATCGGCGACGAGCCCGACCGCTCGGTCGCGGCCTTCTTCCACGGCCAACCCACGGAGCAGTTGCTGCGCGCCGCGCAACGCCCCGTGCTGGTGACGCGGCTCGACCCGCGCGCGGGCGGCTACGGCCGCATCCTCGTCGCCGTCGACCTCATGGACGAATCGCGGCCGCTGGTCGACCTGGCCTGCGCCTTCGACAGCGCCGCCGAGATCGAGCTGTTCCACGCCTTCACCGCCATGCACGAGGGCAAGCTGCGCTACGCGGACGTGTCGGCGCACGTCATCGACGCCTACCGCCATGCCTGCGCACGCCATGCGCGCGAGCGGATGCTGTGGCTGTCCGACGCGTCGAGCGCGCGCCGCAACCGCGTGGTGTCGTCGATCGGGCGGGGCGACCCCGCGCGGCAGGCGGCGGTGCAGCAGCAGTACACGAACGCCGACCTGCTGGTGGTCGGCAAGCGCAGGCGCAGCGCGGCGATGGACTTCCTGTTCGGCAGCGTGGCGCTGCGCGTGCTGAGGTGGTCCACGGGCGACGTGCTCGTGGTCCCGCACGGTGCGCTGGCCGAATGGCAGGGGCGCCACGCGACGGCGCCGGCGCAGTGAGGCACGGCATGGCACCCGCACCCGCTCCAGCCCTGCCCTTCCTGTTTTCGATGCTCCCTGCCTGGCTGCTCAGGCCGGCCGAACTGCGCGTCGATGTCGATCCCCGCCAGGCAAGGCCCGCCGACACGCTCGGCCCGCTCCACGAGCGCATGCGCGCGCTGGGCGACCGGCTGCAGGACATGCCGCACCTCGCGCTCGACGACCCCGGCCTGCGCGCCCGATTTCGCGAGGCCGACGGCGAGTTCTACGTCTACATCGAAGACCTGCGCTGCGAACGCCTGGTCGGCTACACGGTGTTCAACCGGCTGGTCGAGCTGGACCGCAGGGCCGACCGCCACATCCGCGCGCCGCATTCGCAGTACGACCCCGCGTACCAGCGGCGCGGGCTGGCGTCGGCCGTCTACCGCTGGGCGCTGGACCAGGGCATTTGCCTGGTGAGCGGCGCACGGCAGTCGCCAGGCGCGCATGCGCTGTGGCGAAGCCTGTCGCGCCACTACGAAGCGGGCTTTGCCGATCTGCGCCGCAAGCAGCTGAGCTATCTTGGCCGCGAGGTCGCCGCCTCCACGCTCGCCGAACTGCACACGCGCATGTTCCTGCTCGGCGACGGCTGGACACTGGCGCGCTTCAGGCGCGACGCGCAGATGACATGACTGCCTACATGACGGCCTAGCGCCGCACCCGCGTGCCCTTGGTCATGCGGCGCAAGCTCAGCTCTCCGGCCTGCGGCAGCCGATCGCGCAGGAACGCGATCAGCTCCTGCGCCACCACGTTGCGCATCGGCCCCGGCAGGTAGGCCAGCACCACGCGGCGCTCGATGCGCGGCTTCAGCAGCGGCACCACCACCAGCTCGGGGTCGCGCAGCGAAGAGGTGTACAGGCGCGGCATCAGGCCCAGCGCCTGGCCGCTGCGCACCAGCGCGTAGAGCGTTTCGGAATAGCTCACGCGGTACGGCTCCGCGCCCTGTGCGAACTGCGCGCGCGCCGGATTGCCCAGCGCCGGCATGCTGCCGCTTTCGAAGAGCACCAGCCGCTCCTTGCCAATGGCCTCCCAGTTCGCGTCGCCGGCCGCCGCCAGCGCATGGTCGCGCCGCACCACCAGCACCAGCGGGTCGCGGAACAGGTCGATGCAGGTCAGTCCGCCCGGCGGCTCGGTGATGGCGGCCACCGCCATGTCGATCTGGCCGCTGCGCAGTTCGGCCAGCAGCGTGTTCGACGGGGCGTCGCGCCAGGCCAGCTCCACCTCGCGTTGGCCGCTCTTGAGGAACTCGCTGGCCGCAGCCGTCACGCGCGCGCTGGCAGAGGGAATGACGCCGATGCGCACAAACGCCCTGCCCCGCTGCACCGTGCTCTCGATGTCGCGCAGCGCCACCTCGAAGGTGTTGACCAGGAAGTCGGTGCGCGCCAGCACCTCGGCGCCCACGGGCGTGAGCTCCAGGCGGTGGGTGGAACGCGTGAGCAGCTCGGCGCCGAGCAGCTTTTCCATCTGCTTGATGGCGTTGCTCAGCGCGGGTTGCGTGATGGCCAGCCGCTTGGCCGCGCGGCCGAACTGGCCTTCTTCCACCAGGACCGAGAAGAACTGCAGCTGGCGCAGGGTGAGTGCACGCAGGGGCAACGGCAAGGGCAAGGCGGCCATGGGTACTCCCGGTTGCTTCGGTTATTGATTCAGTGAATCAAATTATAGAAATTCAAAATTTTCCTTATGAGGTCGCCGTTACTAGACTGGCCCGCATGACCAGCCCCACGCCTGCACCTTTCACGCTGGAACCGTTCCTGCGCGCGATCCCGAAGGTCGAGCTGCACTGCCACCTGTTCGGCACGGTGCGCCACGAGACCTTCAAGCAGTTGAACCTGCGCGCCGGCGCGCCGCTCGCGGCCGACGAGATCGAGGGCTTCTACACGCGCGGCGAGAAGCCGGTCGGCGTGCTGCGCGTGCTGCGTGCGCTCGACGCCCAGCTGGTGCGCAGCGCCGGCGACCTGTACCAGCTCACGCTGGAGTACCTGCAGGACGCGGCCTCGCACAACGTGCGCTACGCCGAGTTCTTCTGGAACCCGACCGGCACGGTGCACGGCTCGGGCATTCCCTACGCCATGGCGCAAGGCGCGATCGTGCGCGCGATCCACGACGCACAGCAGGAGTTCGGCATCACCGGGCGCCTCATCGCCGCCATCGACCGCGAAGCCAGCCCCGAGGCGGCCGTGGAGATGGTGGAGTGGGTCAAGGCGCACCGCTGCGACGAGGTGATCGGCATCGGCATCGACTACCGCGAGGTCGACCGGCCGCCCGAGCTGTTCACGCAGGCCTACGCCGCGGCCCGCAAGGCCGGCCTGAAGACCACCGCGCACGCCGGCGAGTTCGGCATGCCCTGGACCAACGTGCGCACCGCGCTCGACGTGCTGCAGGTCGACCGCATCGACCACGGCTACACGGTGGTCGACCAACCCGACTTCGCGCGCCAGTGCGCCGAGCGCGGCGTGCTCTTCACCGTGGTGCCCACCAACTCTTATTACCTGCGCACGCTGCCGCCCGAGCGCTGGGCGCTGGACCATCCGATCCGCCGCATGCCCGGGCTGGGCTTGCGCATCCACCCCAACACCGACGACCCGACGCTGCACAAGGTCACCCCCACCGGGGCCTGGCTGATGATGGTGCGCGACTTCGGCTTCGGCCTGGACGACCTGCGCGGCTTCATGCACAACGGCCTGGACGGCGCATGGATCGACGACACGCAACGCCGCGAATGGCGCACGCAGTGGGGCGAGGCCTTCGATTCGCTGCGCGCGCGCCTGGACACCGAACCCGTTCCTTCTGCCCCTCCCACCCTCTGATGACTCCCGCCATGAACACCCCTCGACGTCTGCTCCTTGCCGCCGCGCTCTGCGCTTCGCTTCCCGCCGTGGCCTTCGCGCAGGCGTGGCCCGCCGCCAAGCCCATCACGCTGATCGTTCCCTACACCGCAGGCGGCAGCGTGGACGTCAACGCGCGCCTGGTGGCGCAACGGCTCGGCGAGCGGCTCAAGCAGTCGGTGGTGATCGAGAATGTGAGCGGCGCGGGCGGCGCCATCGGCGTGGCCAAGGCGGTGAACGCATCGCCCGACGGCTACACGCTGGTGGTCGGGCCCGACAGCGCCATCGCCATCGGCAAGCTGGTCAACCCGACGGCCTTCCGCTTCGACCCACTCAAAGACCTGGCGCCGGTCGGCCTGCTCAACACCGCGCCGATGGTGCTGGTGGCGCGCCCCGGCCTGGAGGTGCAGACCTTCACCGACTTCGTGAAGCTCGCGAAGGCCAAGCCCGGCAAGTACAACTACGCCACCTCCGGCGTGGGCACGGTGCTGCAACTGGCCATGGAACTGCTGAAGGAGCGCAGCGGCATCTTCGTGACGCACGTGCCCTACCGCGGCGGCGCGCAGATCGCCACCGACGTGATCGGCGACCAGGTCGACTTGGCGATGCTGGTGAGCACCAGCGCCATTCCGCACGTGAACGGCAAGCGCCTGAAGGCGCTGGGCATCACCAGCAGCAAGCGGCTGGCCGCGTTGCCCAACGTGCCCACCTTCGACGAGATGCCCGGCCTGAAGGGCTTCGACATGGTGAGCTGGACGGGCATCTTCGCGCCCGCGAAGACGCCGCCGGCCGTGGTGGCGCAGATCAACCAGGAACTGAACGCGGTGCTGCAGGAGGAAGGCGTGCGCTCCAAGCTGATGGAGCAAGGCGCGCTGCCGGGCAGCGGCACACCGGAATCGTTCGGCAAGTTCGTGCAGGCCGAGTACGCCCGCAACCAGAAGATCGTTCAGACCGCCAACATCCAGGAGTGAGCGCGTGACGAAGACGATGTTGTCCCGCCGCGCCCTGCTGGCGGCGTCCAGCGCCAGCCTGGGCGGCCTGGCCTTCGCACAGAGCCCCGGCACGGCAGCGCTGGCGCAGGCCCTCGCCGGCACGCCGGCCATGCAGCTGCCGCCCGTGCAAGGCAAGCGCCAGGTCATCATCGACACCGACCCGGGGCAGGACGACGCCGTCGCGCTGCTGATGGCCATGGCGGCGACCGACCGGCTCGGCATCCTGGCGCTGACCGTGGGCGTGGGCAACCTGCCGCTCACCGTGACCGAGAAGAACGCGCGCATCGTGCGCGACTGGGCCGGCCGGCCCGACATTCCGGTGTACGCCGGCTACCCGCGCCCGCTGGTGCGCGACCCCATCTTCGCGGACGACGTGCACGGCAAGACCGGCATGGAAGGCCCCGCGCTGCACGAGCCGCGCGGGCCGCTGATGCCCACGCACGCGGTGCAGTACCTGATCGAGACGCTGCGCGGCGCGGCGCCCAGGAGCATCACGCTCGTGGGCCTGGGCCCGCTCACCAACTTCGCGGCCGCGCTCAACGCGGCGCCGGACATCAAGCCGGCCATCGCGGAGATCGTGGTGATGGACGGCGCATGGGGCGTGGGCGGCAACATCACGCCGGCCGCCACCTTCAACATGTATGCCGACCCCGAGGCTGCGGCTGTCGTGTTCCGCAGCGGCGTGCCGGTGACGGCCATGTCGCACGACGCGGCTCGCCGCGTGCTGCTGACGCCGGAGCGCATCGTGCCTTTTCGCACCGTGGGCAACAACGCCGGCAAGGTGGTGGCCGACATCTTCGATTCGATGATGGCGTACGGCCTGCGCCGCCGGGGCGTGGCGGTCGGGCCGATCTACGACCCCTGCGTGATCGCCTATCTGCTCGCGCCCGAGCTGTTCAAGGGCGCGAAGGTGAGCGTGGACGTGGAGACCAAGGGGGAGTTCACCACCGGGGCGACAGTGGTCGACTTTCGCGGCTACAACCGCCGCACGCCCAACACGCTGTGGATCAGCGAGGCCGACACCGAGGGTTTTTATTCGCTGCTGCGCGCGCAGATCGCGCGGCTGCCCTGAGCCGGCTGACGGGCCTGGACAGGCTGGACGGCCTCAGCCGGTCTTGCTCTCGTCTTCCGCCGGCCAGTCGCGGATGTAGGCCTTGAGCATCTTGTTCTCGAAGTTCTGGCTGTCCACCACGGCCTTGGCCACGTCGTAGAAGCTGATCACGCCCATTAGCATGCGCTTGTCCATCACGGGCATGTAGCGCGCGTGGCGCTCCAGCATGATGCGGCGGATTTCGTCGAGGTCGGTTTCCAGCGTGCAGGTGACAGGGGCATCGTCCATGGCCTTGCGCACGAGCGTGGTGCCGACCTGGCCGCCGTTGTTGACGATGGCGACGATCACTTCCCGGAAGGTGAGCATGCCGACCAGGTCGCCATGCTCCATGACCACCAGCGAACCGATGTCCTTTTCCGCCATGGTGGTGGCGGCTTCTGCCAGCTTGTCGTCTGGTGTGATGGTGAAGAGCGTATTGCCCTTCACGCGAAGGATGTCGCTGACTTTCATCGTGTGCTCCTCTCGGGACTCAATCTCGGCTATCTCTGGGGCTGGGTCGGCGGCGTGCCGTTTTTGAATATAGCCCACAATCGGCGCCGACCTGCACGCCCCTGTCGCGCACGCATGCATTGCAGACGTAACGGGGCTTTGCCAAGCGACCTCAGAGACAACAGAAAGGCCCTGCATGCCCGGATATTCCGACCCCGGTTTCGACACCCTCGCGCTGCACGCCGGCGCCTCGCCCGACCCCGCCACCGGCGCGCGGGCGGTGCCGATCCACCTGACCACCTCCTTCGTCTTCGAGTCCAGCGACCACGCCGCCGCGCTGTTCAACCTGGAACGCGCGGGCCACGTGTACTCGCGCATCAGCAACCCGACCAACGCGGTGCTGGAACAGCGCGTGGCCGCGCTCGAAGGCGGCATCGGCGCCATCGCCACGGCCAGCGGCCAGGCCGCGCTGCACCTGTCGGTGGCCACGCTGATGGGCGCGGGCTCGCACATCGTGGCCAGCACGGCGCTGTACGGCGGCTCGCAGAACCTGTTGCACTACACCATGCGCCGCTTCGGCATAGAGACCACCTTCGTGAAGCCGGGCGACCTCGACGGCTGGCGCGCCGCGGTACGCCCCGAGACCAAGCTGTTCTTCGGCGAGACCGTGGGCAACCCCGGCCTCGATGTGCTCGACATTCCCGCCGTGAGCGACATCGCGCACGAAGCCGGCGTGCCGCTGCTGGTCGACTCCACCCTGACCTCGCCCTACCTGATCAAGCCCTTCGACTGGGGCGCCGACCTGGTCTACCACTCGGCGACCAAGTTCCTGTCGGGCCACGGCACCGTGATCGGCGGCGTGGTGGTCGACGGCGGCAGCTTCGACTGGGAAAAGTCGGGCAAATTCGCCGAGCTGACCCAGGCCTACGACGGCTTCCACAACATGGTGTTCAGCGAGGAAAGCACGGTCGGTGCCTTCCTGCTGCGCGCGCGCCGCGAGGGCCTGCGCGACTTCGGCGCCTCGATGAGCCCGCACACCGCCTGGCTGATCCTGCAGGGCATCGAGACGCTGCCGCTGCGCATGGAGCGCCACATCGACAACACGCAGAAGGTGATCGAGTTCCTGTCCACCCACCCGTTCGTGTCGCGCGTGGGCCACCCGCTGATCGAATCGCATCCGAGCCATGCGCTCGCGCAGAAGCTGCTGCGCCACGGCGCGCGCGGTGCGGGCGCGGTGTTCAGCTTCGACATCAAGGGCAGCCGCGCGCAGGGCAAGGCCTTCATCGAGGCGCTGAAGCTGTTCAGCCACCTGGCCAACGTGGGCGACTGCCGCAGCCTGGTGATCCACCCGGCCAGCACCACGCACTTCCGCATGACCGACGAGGCGCTGGCCGGCGCGGGCATCTCGCAGGGCACCATTCGCCTGTCGATCGGGCTGGAAGACCCGGCCGACCTGATCGACGATCTGAAGCGTGCGCTGAAGGCGGCGGAAAAGGCGGGGGCCTGACATGAACTACACCGTCAACGGCCACACCACCTACTGCTACACCGGCGGCAAGCCCCTCGATGCGGCCAAGCCCACGGCCGTGTTCATCCACGGCGTGCTCAACGACCACAGCGTGTGGATCCTGCAGAGCCGCTGGTTCGCCAACCACGGCTGGAATGTGCTCGCGGTCGACCTGCCCGGCCACTGCAAGAGCGAAGGCCCGCCGCCCGCCAGCGTGGAAGACGCGGCGCAGTTCGTCATTGCACTGCTCGACGCCGCCGGTGTCGACAAGGCCGCGCTCATCGGCCACAGCTTCGGTTCGCTCATTGCGCTGGAAACCGCCGCGCGCGCGCCCGGGCGCATCACGCACCTGGCAATGGTCGGCACCGCCTACCCCATGGCCGTGTCGCCCGCGCTGCTCGAGGGTGCGCTCAGCGATCCGCAGCGCGCCATTGCCATGGTCAACACCTTCTCGCACTCGATGATGGCGCCACCGCCCTCCTCGCTCGGCCCGGGCACCTGGCTGTACGGCAGCTCGCGCGCGCTCATGCGCCGCGTGCTCGCGAGCAACCGCGACGCCAACGTGTTCCACATCGGCTTCAAGGCCTGCAACGACTACGCGAACGGCGAAGCCGCCATGGACAAGGTGCAGTGCCCGGTGCTGTTCCTGCTCGGCGACGCCGACCAGATGACGCCGCCGCGCGCCACCCGGCTGCTGGTCGGCAAGGCCCGCAACGCCAAGGTGGTGACGGTGCATGCCGGCCACGCGCTGATGAGCGAGGCCCCCGACGCGGTGCTGTTCGCGCTGCGCGACTTCGTCGCCGCGTGAGCGTTCAGTCCACCGAGATGCCCGCGCGCGCCGCCTGGATGCGGTAGCGCGCGATCTCGGTTTCCGTCTCGTTGCGGAAGGCCGCCGCGCCAAGCGCCACCGGCTCCATGCCTTGGGCGCGCAGCGCCGCCTGCACGACGGGGTCTGCCATCGCAGCCGTTACCGCGCGCGACAGTGTCTCCATCACCGGCGCGGGCGTTCGGCCCGGGGCGGCCAGGCCGAACCAGGCCTCGAAGGCCGCGTCGCGCAGGCCCTGCTCCGCCAGCGTGGGCACCTCGGGCAACGCCGCGGATCGCCCGGCGCCCAGGACGGCGATGGCGCGCAGCTTGCCCGCGCTCAGGTGCGGGGCCAGCGCGCCGGCCACCTCGATGCCCAGCGCGACATCGCCGCTGTTCAGGGCCACCAGCAGCTGGCCGGAGTTGCGGTACGGAATGGGCTGCAGCTGGACGCCTGCGGCCAGCGCGAACATCTCGCCGGCCAGGTGCGGGCCCGAGCCCGGGCCGAAGGTGCCGTAGCGGATGCGCCCGGGGCTGGCCTTGGCGGCCGCGATCACCTCGCGCAGCGAACGCCACGGCGTGCCCTGGCCCGCCACCATGACCAGCGACGTGCGCGCCACGATGGCAATGGGCGCCAGGTCGCGCGCCGGGTCGTAGGGCAGCGTCTTGCGCAACGCCGGATTCACGGTGAAGCTGGTGGAGGCCGACAGCAGCAGCGTGTAGCCGTCCGGCGCGGCACGCACCACCTGCTGGGTGCCAATGACCGTCGCGGCGCCCGGCCTGTTGTCCACGACGACCGGCTGGCCGAGCCGCTGCGACAGGCTCTGCCCCAGCACACGGGCCACCATGTCGCTGCCCCCGCCCGGCGCAAAGGGCACGACCACGTGAATGGGGCGTTGCGGCCAGGCGGCAGGCGGGGCCGGTGCGGGTGTCTGTGCGTGAACGGGCCATGACGCCGACAGGCACAGCAGCAGGGCGGGCAGCAGGACGCGGCGGATGCGAGGCGTGCAGGAAGCGATCTGTGTCATGAAGTCGGCATCGGGCCTGAGCATTCAGCCGCTGGCATGGCCGATGCGGCAACGAACGACGTTCGAGTTTGCCCGATGCGTTCCGCCTTCACCGCCGCGGGGCCTGCGGTTCGCGCGCTCGTCCTACTCGGCGGCAATGCCCGCGCGGTGCGCCAGTGCGCGGTAACGCGAGATCTCGCCCTCCATCTGCGTGCGGAAGGCGGCCGCGCCGATGGCCACCGGCTCCATGCCCTGCGAGCGCAGCTGCGCCTGCAGCGCGGGGCTGCCCATGGTCGCGGTGACTGCGCGGGTGAGTTTGTCGATCACCGGGGCGGGGGTGCGCGCCGGCGCGGCAAAGCCGTACCAGGCGTCGAAGGTGGCGTCGGGCAGGCCCTGCTCGGCCAGCGTGCGCACCTCGGGCAGCATGCTGGAGCGCGTGGTGCCCACGATGCCCAGCGCGCGCAGCTTGCCCGAACGCACATGCGGCGCCACGGAAGCCACGGTGTCGATGCCGACCTCGATCTCGCCGCCGATCACCGCCATCGAACTCTGGCTGCTGCCCTTGTACGGAATGTCCTGCAGCTGGATACCGGCGGCCAGCGCCAGCAGCTCGCCCGCCAGGTGCGGGCCCGAGCCCGAACCGAAGGTGGCGTAGCGGATGCTCCGGGGCTTGGCCTTGGCCGCGGCGACCAGCTCGGCCACCGAATGCCACGGCGTGCCCTTGCCCACCACCAGCACCAGCGGCGTGCGCGCCACGATGGCAATGGGCGCCAGGTCGCGCACCGGGTCGTAGGGCAGCTTTGCGCGCAGCGCAGGGTTCACGCTGTAGCTGGTCGAGCCGGAGAGCAGCAGCGTGTAGCCGTCGGGCGCAGCCTTGGCGACCGCATCGGTGCCGATGATGGTGGCGGCGCCGGGCTTGTTGTCGATCACGATGGGTTGGCCCAGGCGCTCCGACAGGGTCTGCCCCATCGCACGCGCCACGATGTCGGTGCCGCCGCCGGGCGGAAACGGCACGACGAGCTTGATGGCGCGCTCGGGCCAGGCATCTTGCGCGAACGCGGGGGCATGCGCGCCCAGGACAGTGCAGGCGCCGAGCAGCAGGCCGAAGGTGCGGCGGGAGACAGGAGAGTTCATGGGCGTGTGCGTGTGCGAGTCAGGAGGTTGAAGAAGCGGAAGCGGCGGTCGGGATTCGGCCGGCGGCCCATGGCGCCAGGCCGGGCTCGCCCAGGTCCCAGTACAGGCCCGCCATGATCTGCAGGCCCTCGCGCGCCAGCGGCGCGAGCAGGTGCTCGTTGGGCGCGTGCTGCGCGCAGGCGGGGTACGAATGCGGCACCCACAGCGTCGGCAGGCCCAGCAGGTCGGCGAACACGTCGTTGGGCAGCGAGCCTGCAAGGTTGGGCAGCAGGTCCAGGCGCTGGCCGCTGCTCTGTTCGATGGATTGGCGCGCCCAGCCGACCCAGGGGTTCTGAACATCGAGCCGCGTGGCCGCGCCGGTCAGCGTGACAGCCACCTCGACCTGCCCGAAGCCGTGCGCATCGAGGTGCGCGCGCACGATCTGCTGCAGGTCTTGCCAGGGCGTGCCGACCACGAAGCGCAGCTGGCAATGCGCCACGGCCTCCGACGGAATGGCGTTGACCGGCCGCGTGGCCGAACCGGCGCCGAGTGCCAGCACCTCGATGGTGTTCCACGCCACCAGACGCTCGGCCGGGCTCAGGCCGGGTTCGCCCCAGCCCGCGTCGACCGCGGGGTCGTCCGTGCCGCCGCCGATGGCGATGTCGGCCAGCGCATCGCGCACGGCCTGCGTGACCGGCGGCGGGCGCAAGGCGTCGACCAGGATGCGGCCTTGCGCATCCACCAGCGAGGCCACCGCATGGCTGATCACCGTGCCGGGGTTGACCAGCACCCCACCCCAGTTGCCCGAGTGGTAGGCGCGCGGCCGGGCGCGCAGCCGCAGGCTGAAGTTGACCGCGCCGCGCGAGCCCAGGAACAGCGTGGGCCGCTCGGCGCTCACGCGCGGGCCGTCGCTGGCGATGAACAGGTCGGCGCGCAGCTTGTCGCGCTCCTGCGCGCACACCGCGTGCAGGCCGGGCGAGGCGGCCTCCTCGCCCATCTCGACGAGCCACGTCATGTTGTAGCCCAGGCGTCCGCCGCGCGCCTCGATGGCGGCGGCCAGGCCGCCCAGGTTGATGCTGTGCTGGCCCTTGTTGTCGGCCGTGCCGCGCCCGTACCAGCGCTCGCCGCGCACGGTGAGCGCCCAGGGGGCAAGGCCTTCTTCCCACTGCGCGTCCTGCCCGCTCACGACGTCGCCGTGGCCGTAGGTCATCACCGTGGGCAGGGCCGGGTCTTCGATGCGGCGGGCGATGAGAAAGGGGCCGCCGCCGGGCACCGGGTTGGCCACCACCTCGCAGGCGAAGCCGAGCGCCGCGAGCGGCGGCATCAGCTCTTCGCGCAGGTAGGCCTCCAGCGCGGGCGTGGCGGCGCCGGTGTCGCTTTCGGTGCGAAAGGCGATGCGGCGCTGGAGGTCGGCGAAGAAGCCGCCGCCGTCGAAATAGGCTGTGGCAGCGGCCAGGCTGTGGGTGCGTTGCATGAAGGGTGTCCTTGTCCGTCCATCGGATGCAGCAAGTAAAAGGCCTGGAGGCCGATGCTTCCAGCATCGTTTTGGCAAGCTACCATTGCTTTCAAGGCAACACCTGGCCGCGCGCTGACCTTCCATGACTCTCCCGCTTCTCAGCATCCCGATGCGCCACTTCCTCGAAGTGGCGCGCAGCGGCTCGGTCAACCAGGCCGCGGCGCGGCTGTTCGTGGCCTCGTCGGCGGTGAGCCGGCAGATCGCCAAGCTCGAAGACAGCCTGGGCACGCCGCTGTTCGAGCGGCATGCGCGCGGCATGGCGCTCACGGCCGCGGGCGAGCGGCTGGCGGCGCACTTGCGCAACGCGCAGCTCGACATTGAGCAGGTCGTCGAGCAGGTGCGCGACCTCGGCGGGCAAGGCGCGCGGCGCATCCGCATGGCCTGCACGGAAGGCTTCGCGGGCCACTTCATGCCGCTGGTGATGCGCAGCTTCGAGCAGGCGCACCCGGGCTGCCAGCTCGAGCTGCACGTGGGCTCGCCCGACGGCGTGAGCGCCTTGCTGGCGCGCGGCGAGACCGACATCGCGCTGAAGTACGTGGTGGCGCCGGAGCCCGGCCTGGCTGTGGCGCACACGGCCACCGCGCCGGTGTATGCCGTGCTGCGGCCCGACCATCCGCTGGCGCGCCAGCGCGTGGTGTCGGTGGCCGATGCGGTGCGCTACCCGCTGGCCGTGGGCGACAAGGGCGTTACCGCGCGCCAGCTGTTCGACCAGGCCTGCAGCCTGCAGGGGCTGCGGTACCACGCGATCTTCGTGAGCAACTTCTCGTCGGTGCTGTTGCCGCTGCTGCGCACGCCCGACGTGATGCTGTCGGGCCACCTCACGGTGATGCACCTGATCGACGCGGGCACGGTGGTGGCGCGGCCCTTTGCCGAGGCGCCGCTGCAGCAGCGCCAGTTGCAGGTGCTGGCGCTCGAAGGCCGCACGCTGCCGCCGCTGGCGCAAGCGTTCGTGAAGCACCTGGTGGGCGCCATCGCCAGCGCGGGACGGCGCAAGCTGGGGCGGGCGCGTGCCGGCGCCTGAAACCAGGCGCGAAGAAGCTCAGCCCAGCGCGTTGATGTCCGCCGGGTCGAGCACCTTCTTGGGCGCACCGTTGCGCGCCACGGCCAGCATGGCGCGGCCGACCTTCTCGGTGGTCGTCACCTTGTTCGGCCAGAGCCGGTAGGCCAGGCTCAGCAGGGGCGAGAGCACGACGTAGATGCCGTCGTACAGCGGCGTCTTGGAGCGCACGCCGTGCAGCGGCTGGATGACGCCGGGGCGGAACATGTACGCCGCCTTGAACGGCAGGCGCAGCAAGGCGTTTTCGGTCGCGCCTTTCACGCGTGCCCACATGCTGCTGCCGCGCTCGCTGCTGTCGGTGCCGGCGCCCGTCACGTAGGTGAAGGTCATGCCCGGGTTGAGCCGCGCGAGCACGGTGGCGGCGGCCAGCGTCAGGTCGTAGGTGATGCGCTTGTACTCGGGCTCCTTCATGCCGACCGAGGACACGCCCAGGCAGAAGAAGCAGGCGTCGAAGCCCTGCAGCTGCGACTCGACGGCGCTGTAGTCGTACATGTCCTTGTGCACCAGGTCGCGCAGCTTGGGGTGCTGCTGCCCCGTGCCGTTGCGCCCGACCGCGACCACGCCTTGCACATCGGGCGCCAGCAGGCACTCGCGCAGCACGCCCTGCCCCACCATGCCGGTGGCGCCAAAAATCAGGATCTTCATGAGGGGCCGCCGGGAGAGGTGAGGGAAGGAAAGGAAAGGGTCAGACCGTGAAGACGGCCGGCTTCTTGTTCAGCACCGCCAGCAGCAGGTCGACGTCGAGGCTCGACGGCTTCGGCGGCTGCAGCGCCGACAGCATGCGCGAGAGCGTTTCCGCGTGCGGCAGCAGCGGGCCGAGAAAGCGCGTGCCGTCCGCGCCGGCGACCAGCAGGGTCGGGAAGGTCTCGACGTCGAAGGCGTCGGCAATGTCGGCATGGTCCTCGATGTCGACCCAGGCGAAGCGCAACTGCGGATGCTGGCGCGCCACCTGTTCGAGCAGCGGCCGGTAGTCGCGGCAGGTGCCGCACCATTCGGCGCACAGGCAAACGACCCACAGCGCATCGCTGGCCGGCTCGGGGGATGCCGGCGTGTTCGGGGTGCTCGGGGGGTTTGGAAGAGCGCTCAAGGTCGATGCGTCCGGGGAGTGATGGAAGGGCCGGATGGTGCCGGCGCAAGGTCGTGGCTATTATGGACAAGGCACCCTCTGCCGGGGGTTCCAGGTCACAGGAGACTCGCCCGATGAACACCACGACCGCCCCCGAATCTGCAGTCGATCCGCGCCGTTTCAAGCGCTTTGCCGAGTTCTATCCGTTCTACCTGACCGAGCATGCCAACCGCACCTGCAGGCGGCTGCACTTCGCGGGCTCGACGATTTCGCTGCTGTGCCTGCTGGCGCTGGTGGTCACGCGCAACCCATGGTGGCTGCTGGCCGGGTTGGTGGCGGGCTACGGCTTTGCCTGGGTCGGGCACTTCGGGTTCGAGAAGAACCGGCCGGCGTCCTTCAAGCGGCCGCTGTACAGCTTCATGGGCGACTGGGCGATGTACCGCGACATCTGGCTGGGCCGCGTGAAGATCTGATTGCTACTAAATCAGTAGCACATCACCCAGTCGCAGCGTGCGTAACGGGCCTTTTTGCCACAGGTCTTCGAGCGGTTCGGCGCGCGGCATCATCAGTTCCCTGAGCAGCGGCTCGATGGGGGTGGACGGGTCGGCCAGCAGCACGTAGCGCGGGTCCCGGCCCTCGGACTCCTCGGCCAGCGGCGCGATCCAGTCGAGCGCCACCAGCGTCTCGAGCACCGGCGCCAGCTGCAGCGCGTCGACCCGCATGTGCGCCACCAGCTCGGCCGCGCCCATGCCCTTGGACAGCGTGGCCCGCGCGCGCGCCAGGTGCTGCAGCGACTCCATCGCCAGCTGCAGCGGCCAGCCCGCCGTGCCGCCGCGGCGCGCCACGCCCGTCAGCAGGCTCGGCAGGTAGGCGGCGATGACCGCGCCCAGCAGCACGATCACCCAGGCCACGTAGATCCACACCAGAAGAATCGGAAAGGTGGCGAAGGCGCCGTACACCACCGAATAGGTCGGCACCAGGCTCAGGTAGTACCCCAGCACGCGCTTGGCGATCTCGATGGCCGCTGCCACGAAGATGCCGCCCGCCCAGGCGTGCGACCAGCGCACATGGGTGTTGGGCACGTAGCGGTACAGCGCGGCCATGCCGGCGCCCAGCAGCAGGAACTCGAGGCTGTCGAAGGCCAGCTTGACCATGGCGCCGCCCACCACGTCGCGCGAGGCCGCGAACACGTACGAGGTGGTCGACAGGCTCACCGCCAGGATCAGCGGGCCCAGCGTGATGGTGGCCCAGTAGATGAGCACCCGCTGCGCCAACGGCCGCGACGTGCGCACGCGCCAGATGTTGTTGAGCGTCTTGTCGATCGTGAGGATCAGCGCAATGGCCGTGATCAGCAGCACGATCAGGCCCGCAATGCCCAGCCCGCTCGCCTTGCTCGCGAACTGGTTCAGGTAGCCGAGCACCTGGCGCGAGATGTTCTCGGGAATCAGGCTCTCGACCAGCCAGCGCTGCAGCCGGCCCTGCATCTTGGCGAACATCGGGAACACGGTGAACAGCGCCAGCGCCACCGTGAAGAACGGGACCATCGCGATGGTGGTGGTGAAGGTCAGGCTGCTGGCCGTGAGGCCGAGCTTGTCTTCGCGAAAACGCTCGCCCAGCACCGCTGCGGTGTTGCGCCAGGGAAAGCGAGAAAGATCCCTCCAAAGTTGCCGACGATTCATGGCGGCTATCATAGGAGCTGACCTCTCCCCCAGTCTCCGCGCACTTCGTGTCGCTGCGCCAACCCCCTCACCGGGGGCGATACCAGCGGCCCCGCAAAGCCGGTTCCGC
>NNBU01000548.1_pt1 | contig 30548 bp, 42 predicted proteins | sample 1173781 | NCBI WGS metagenome assembly NNBU01 (sample SAMN07173937, study PRJNA388173) | plant metagenome | biome: Plant school; feature: Soil; material: Symbiotic tissue of Blasia pusilla L.; isolation source: symbiotic tissue sample KVJ2 | host: Blasia pusilla | place: Norway: Troms, Kvaloya...
GTCGCTGTCGCTGTCGAGTTCATCCCAGCGCGAGGACTGCGAGAAGGCGACCTGAGTCGGCACGCCGCCGGGAGCCGCCTTGAAGAAGGTGCGGACCGTCTCGGAATTGGTGCGGGTGATGTCCCAGCGGTTGATGGCGTCGCCCAGCGTCGGGGCATGCACCGTCTTGCAATCGGTGTGCAGCAGGCCGCCGCGTTCGAGTTCGCCGAGGATGCGCATGATGCCGCCGGCGCGGTGCACGTCTTCCATATGCACGTCCTGCTTGGCGGGCGCCACCTTGGAGAGGCAGGGCACGCGGCGCGACAGACGGTCGATGTCGTCCATGGTGAAATCGACGCCGCCTTCATGGGCGGCCGCCAGAATGTGCAGGACCGTGTTGGTCGAGCCGCCCATGGCGATGTCGAGCGCCATGGCGTTCTCGAAAGCTTCCTTGGTCGCGATGTTGCGCGGAAGCACGCTGTCGTCGTCCTGCTCGTAATAACGACGGGCGAGATCGACGATCAGGTGGCCGGCCTCGACGAAGAGGCGGCGGCGGTCGGAATGGGTGGCGAGCGTCGAGCCATTGCCGGGCAGCGACAGGCCCAGGGCCTCGGTCAGGCAGTTCATCGAATTGGCGGTAAACATACCGGAGCAGGAGCCGCAGGTCGGACAGGCCGAGCGTTCGATGGTGTTGACGTCCTCGTCGGAGATCTTGTCGTCGGCAGCGGCGACCATGGCGTCGACGAGGTCAAGCGCGACCGTCTTGCCATGCATGACGACCTTGCCGGCTTCCATCGGTCCGCCGGAGACGAAGACCGCCGGAATGTTCAGGCGCATGGCGGCCGAAAGCATGCCGGGAGTGATCTTGTCGCAGTTGGAGATGCAGACCATGGCGTCGGCGCAGTGGGCGTTGACCATGTATTCGACCGAATCCGAGATGATCTCGCGCGACGGCAGCGAATAGAGCATGCCGTCATGGCCCATGGCGATGCCGTCATCCACGGCGATCGTGTTGAACTCCTTCGCCACGCCGCCGGCCGCCTCGATTTCGCGGGCGACGAGCTGGCCGAGATCCTTCAGGTGGACGTGGCCGGGCACGAACTGGGTGAACGAGTTGACGACGGCGATGATCGGCTTGCCAAAATCGCCGTCCTTCATGCCGGTGGCGCGCCAGAGGCCGCGCGCGCCCGCCATATTGCGGCCGTGGGTGGTGGTTCTCGAACGATAGACGGGCATGGGTGTTACCTCGATGACGGTTCTGGCCCGCAGGCCGGCGCATAATGGCGCGCCGCGCATAGAGCCCTTTTTGGAAAGGATCTAAGCCAAGGCGGCGATCCTGTCACTAGCAGCTTCCTTGAAATCGGTACGGTTCGGCCGGCGCAAACCCGCAGAACCAATCGCATTTGAGTGATCGCATTAAGCCCGGCGCAAGACCTGTCACCTATTCTTTAACGGCGAAGGAGGCGTCTTAATGACACGGAAACCTGCCCGCGTGCTGTTGCTCAAGGATGCCCGGCAGAAGCTGGCCGGTCCACCACCCGCGCCGAGATCGCAGAGGCGCCCGACGGATTTCATTCCCCTGCGCCTAACGACCATCCTGCTGATCGGCCTCGGCGGGATCTATTTCGGCATCATTCCGGCACCCAAAGTGCCCGCGTCGCTTGTCGCGGATGCTGCCGACATGATCGATTTTTCCACCACCGGCTCCGTCTCGCCCGATGCCGAGCCGATCCGGGCCAAGTTTTCCGTCTGCGCCTCGGCCACCCGGATCAACTGCGTCGTTGATGGCGACACGTTCTGGTACCAGGGCGAGAAATACCGGATCTCGGACATCAACACGCCGGAGATCGGCAAGCCGGCCTGCGAGCGCGAACGACAACTGGGCCGCCAGGCGCAGGTAGCGCTGCTGCAGACGCTGAACGGCACCGGCCTCACGCTCGAGCAGCAGGAGCAACGGGACACCGACAAGTATGGCCGCAAGCTGCGTGTGGTGATGCAGGATGGGCAGTCGATCGGCGACGCCTTAATCGCGCAAGGGCTGGCGCATCGCTGGGAGGGTCACAAGCTGAACTGGTGTGGTTGAGGCTCGTCGCTCGACGGCGGCGTTTCTTACAAAGCCAAGTCCCGTCATCGCTACACAAAATTGTTCCCGCTCGACTTCTTTTCCTCGGCGTGAAACTCTGTTTTCCTGACGCCCGTCTCCTATGTCATGTCATAGGCATACCGGAGCTACACGAGGTCGATCATGTCCCGCACCCGCCCTACCCCCATCGCCGAAAGCGCCATCACGCCGAAATCGCTGTATCTCCGACGCCGCGAATTCATCGGGGCTGCCGCCGGAGGACTTGCGGCTGCCGCGCTGCCCTCGATTGCAGGTGCTGCCCAGATCACTGTTCCCCTGACGGCGAAACCCAGCGCCTACACGGTGGCCGACAAGCTGACCTCCAAGGCGGATGTCACCAGCTACAACAATTTCTACGAATTCGGCACGGGCAAGGAAGATCCGGGCAAGAATGCCGGCGCGCTGACGACCCGCCCCTGGACCATCGAGGTCGGCGGACTGGTGGCCAAGCCGCAGGTGATCGACATCGAGACGATCCTCAAGGAATTTCCGATGGAGGAACGCATCTACCGGATGCGCTGCGTCGAGGCCTGGTCGATGGTCATCCCCTGGATCGGTTTTCCGATCTCGGCGCTGCTCGACCGGGTCGAGCCGCTGGGTTCGGCGAAATATGTCGCCTTCGAAACGCTTGTTCGCCCTGATGAAATGACGGGGCAATCGGGCTTCTTCCAGTCGATCTCCTGGCCCTATGTCGAGGGCTTGCGCCTCGACGAGGCGCGCCATCCGCTGGCAATCCTGGCGACCGGACTTTACGGTGAAACGCTGCCGAACCAGAACGGCGCGCCGATCCGGCTGGTCGTTCCCTGGAAATACGGTTTCAAGGGCATCAAGTCGATCGTCAAGATCACGCTGACCGAGAAGGAGCCGCCCTCGACCTGGAACCAGTTGCAGGCCTCGGAATACGGCTTCTATGCCAATGTGAATCCGGCCGTCGACCATCCGCGCTGGAGCCAGGCGACCGAGCGGCGGATCGGCGAGGCCGATGGGCTGTTCGGCGGGGCGCGGATCGATACGCTGCCGTTCAACGGTTATGCCGACGAGGTTGCCAGCCTCTATGCCGGCATGGATCTGACGAAGTTCTACTGATGGCCACGCTCGCATTCCCTGCCCTGCCCGCCCGTTACAAGCCGGCCTCGATCTGGGTGCTTTATGTCGTCGGGTTGATGCCGGGGCTTTATGCCTTTTACCTCGGCATCTTCGGTGGGCTGGGGGCCGATCCTGTCAGGGCCTTCGAGCATCTGCTGGGGCTGTGGGCGCTCCGGTTTCTCTGTCTCGGGCTAACGGTGACGCCGCTGCGCGATCTCTTCGGGATTAACCTAATTAGCTACCGGCGCGCGCTGGGGCTCGTCGCCTTCTATTATGTGCTGGCGCATTTTACCGTTTATCTGACGCTCGATCGCGGGCTGATCTTCTCGTCGATTGCCGGCGATATTCTCAAACGGCCCTATATCATGCTGGGAATGGCGGGGCTGTTGATGCTGATCCCGCTGGCGGTCACGTCCAATCAGGCGTCGATCCGACGGCTGGGGCCGACATGGAACCGGCTGCACAAGCTGGTCTATCCGGTGCTGATCGTCGCGGTGCTGCATTATGCGCTGTCGCTGAAGGTAATTTCTGCGGAACCGGCCTTCTACATCGTGGTGGCGATCCTGCTGCTCGGCTATCGGCTGGCGCGGCCCAAGATCATGGAACGGCGGCGGGCGAAACGGGGTATGGCGCGGGCGCGCTGAGCGCGGTCCGGGGGGCCGATCCGTGCAGGCGAACAAGACATGTTTTGAGACAACCAGGGGAGTGGTTTTCATGCGCATGACCTATGGGAAGAGACTGGCAGGGGCGGTGCTTGCCGCTTGCGTCACGCTGACCGCCGGCCTGGCGCAGGCGATCGAGATCAAGCCGTTTGAGGCGGCGACCTTCGAGGCGGCCAAAACGGCCGGCAAGCCGGTTGTGGTTGATGTGACGGCGAGCTGGTGCAGCACATGCCAGGCGCAGCAGCGGATCATCGGAGACCTGGCGAAGAAGCCGGAATTTGCCGATGTCCTGGTGCTGCAGATCGATGTCGATACGCAGAAGGACGAGATGCGCAGCCTCGGCGCCCAGAACCGCTCGACGCTGATCGCCTTCAGCGGGCCGACAGAGACGAAACGCACCGTGGGCGACACCAATGCAAAGTCCGTCGAGGCGCTGTTCGCCACGACGTTGACGCGCTGACATCATGCTGAGCAGCGGCCTTCTCGCCTTTCTTGCCGGCATTCTGTCGCTGCTCAATCCGTGCACGCTGCCGCTTCTGCCGATTGTGCTTGCCTCGGCCGTCGACCGACACCGTTTCGGTCCGCTGGCGCTGGCGGCTGGCCTGTGCCTGTCCTTCGTGACAATCGGGCTGTTCGTCGCTCTGATCGGCTTTTCGATCGGGCTCGATTTTACCGTCTTCCGGGTGATCGGCGGGCTGCTTCTTACGGCGATGGGTGTGCTGCTGCTCGTCCCTGCCGCCCAGGCGCGGTTTGCGCTGGTCGCAAGCCCTGTGGCGAACTGGTCGGAGAGGCGGCTTGGCACCGTCGACGAGGGCGGGCTCAAGGGGCAGTTTCTCGTCGGGCTGCTGCTCGGTGCGATCTGGAGCCCTTGTGTGGGGCCGACGCTCGGGGCCGCCTCACTGCTCGCCGCACGCGGCGAAGACCTCGGTCAGGTGGTGATTGCCATGACGGCGTTTGGACTTGGTGCCGCCCTGCCCCTGATCCTGATCGGCAGCCTGTCGAAAGCGGCGCTCCAGCGGATGCGTGTGCGGCTGCTGACACTCGGCCAGCGTGCCAAGATGCTGTTCGGGGTGCTGCTTATCGCAACGGGGCTGCTGGTGGTGAGCGGGCTCGACAAACGGGTGGAGACAGTGCTGGTCGCGCTCTCGCCGGTCTGGCTGTCGGATCTGACGACGCGCTACTGACCTCGCGCCTCCCACTTCCTTCTTCGCCAGCAAAACTTTTTTACCTCTGCGTGTCGAATTGCGATTTACTCGTTCGTTAGGGAGACAGGATCGCACACGCGGTCCTTGAACGAGAGGAGATGAGACATGCGCGTGATGGTGATGGTGAAGGCGACCGAGGACAGCGAAGAGGGCGTGATGCCGTCTGCCGAGCTGTTGGAAGCCATGGGAAAATTCAACGAAGAACTGGTCGCAGCCGGCGTGATGCTGTCGGGCGATGGCTTGAAGCCGTCGAAGCTCGGCAAGCGCGTTGCCTTCGACGGCGACAGCCGGCGGGTGATCGACGGACCCTTTGCCGAGACGCGGGAGCTGGTGGCCGGCTACTGGATCTGGGAAGTCAAGGACATGGCAGAGGCGGTCGAATGGGTCAAGCGCTGCCCAAACCCGATGCCGGGACCGAGCGAGATCGAGATCCGCAGCTTCTATGAGATGTCGGACTTCGCCGAGGTGGTCTCGCCCGAGGGACATGCGAGCCATGCCCGGGTCGCCGAAGCGCTCGTGGCGCAACAGACCAGCAAGGGCTGAGGCGGATTATGAGCAAGATGATCTTCGTCAACCTGCCGGTCACCGATCTCGATCGTTCGACGCTTTTCTACGAAGCGCTGGGCGCGACCCGCAATCCGCATTTTTCCAACGAAAATGCGGCCTGCATGATGCTCACGGACGTGATCGGCGTGATGATCCTCACCCACGACTACTATCGAAACTTCACCAGTCGGCCGATCGCCAATGCGAAGGCGAGCAGCCAGATGCTCCTGGCGCTCACGGTTACGGAGCGGGCGGACGTGGATCGGATGCTTGAGGCCGCCACCGCCAAAGGTGGACGGGCCGATCCAAACCCGGCCCAGGATCATGGCGCGATGTTCAGCCGCTCGGTCGAAGATCCGGATGGACATGTCTGGGAGATCTTCTGGATGGATCCGGCCGCCGTGCCGGGCGACAGCTCGACCGTCGACGCCTGAGGCCATGGTTGCGGTTGACCGGGTTGATGGCATGTCCATACTCCAGTTCATGGCACGAGATGGACGACATGCAGCCGAAGCGCCCGACGGGCATCTTCCCCCGGCGCGGGCGGCGGTCGCACGCGACATCGAGACGATCTTTCGCATGGAGCGGGTCCGGCTGATTGCCGGGCTCGCCCGCCAAGTCGGCGACCTCGCCCTTGCAGAAGACCTGGCGCAGGAGGCACTGCTTGAGGCGCTGGCCCGTTGGCCCGAAACCGGCACGCCGCCCAATCCGGGCGGCTGGCTGATGACGACTGCGAAACGCAGGGCGGTCGACCTTTGGCGGCGCCGGCAGATGATGGCACGGCACGAGGCATCGCTGTCGCATGACATCGAGACCGGCCGCGTCGATAATCACGCCGCCGTGGAGCATCGGCTTGACGACGAGATCGGCGACGAGCGGCTGTCGCTGATCTTTGCCGCCTGCCATCCCCTTCTCTCGCGTGACCAGCGGACCGCGCTGACGCTCAAGGTCATCGCGGGGCTGAGCACGCAAGAGATCGCCCGCGCCTTCCTGGTTCAGGAAACGACCGTGGCGCAGCGGATCCTTCGGGCCAAGGCGCTGCTGCGCGATGGCAAGGTTGCCTATGAAGTGCCGCTCGGAGACGAGCGGGATGCGCGACTGAGTTCCGTGCTGGAAGTGCTCTACCTGATCTTCAACGAAGGTTATGCGGCGAGCCGCGGCGAAGACCTGATCCGGCCGCAGCTCTGCCAGGAGGCGATGCGGCTGGGACGGATTCTGGCCGGGCTCGCACCGGCAGAGCCGGAAGTGCATGGGCTCCTGGCACTGATGGAGTTCCAGGCCTCGCGGCTTGCTGCACGGGTGGCGCCCGACGGGCGAGCGTTGACGCTGGAAACACAGAACCGCGGGCAGTGGGATCGCTTGCTGATCCAGCGCGGGCTGGCGGGGCTCGCGAACGTCAAGCGGCTTGGGGGCGAGGACGGGGTCTATGCGCTGCAGGCAGCGCTGGCGGCGGTGCATGCGCGGGCAGCGCGCTTTGCGGATACAGACTGGGGGCTGAGTGCGGCGCTCTATGACCGACTGCTGGCGCGGGTCCCCTCGCCTGTCGTGGCGCTCAACCGGGCAGTGGCGCATGCCATGGCGGACGGGCCCGAGACCGGACTGACGCTTCTGGCGGAGATCGAGGATGCGCCACAGCTCACGGGCTATCCGCCGTTTCATGCGGCCAAGGGCGATTTTCTGTTCCGGCTGGGGCTTCTGGCGGAGGCGCGGACGGCCTTTGAACGTGCGGCTGATCTCAGCAGCAATGCGGCGGAGCGCGTGTTTCTGCTCGGGCGGGCGGCGGAGTGCCGAGCTTTGGTCTCCGGACCCAAGACAAACACCCGACCTTGATGGCCGGGTGTCGTTTCATCGGTCCATGACCAATCAGAACTGCTTTCTGAACAGGCGATCGAGCGAGAGATAGCCGCCGCCGAAGGCTGCGAAGAGGAAGGCGCCGCCGGTCCAGAAGAGCGAGGCGAGTTCGGCCTTGGACTGGACCTGATGCAGGAAGGTGTGGCCGCCATCGGCGAGCCGGGTGAGCGCTTCCGGGGTGAAGAACTCGCTGCCAGCCTTCAACGCGTCAATGCCGGCCGGGGTGAGGAAGGCGTCGCCGTAAGGGTTGGCCATGTGGAAGTAGAGGGTGATCGCCAGCATGACGCCGTTGGCGAGGGCCGCCGGGCGGGTGAAGAGGCCGAGCGCGATCAGGAGGCCGCCGACGACCTGCATGACGGCGAGTGTCGGGGACCAGAGCCAACCGGGATAGAAGCCGAGCTTTTCGACGAAGCCGACCTGGGCAAAGGGCGCCATGATTTTCGGCCAGCCTTCGATCACCAGCATGCCGCCGACGACAAGGCGGAAAATGCTCCAGGCCATGGGCTGGGCGATGCGGTCATAAAAGCCAGATAGCGGCGGGATGATGAGCTTGTCTCTGTCGTTGCTGAAAATGGATGCGTCAACCATTGGGGAACCTCGCTTAAATCGATATGTCGATGGATTGAAGGTAGCGCTGACACGGGAAATAGAATTGACGCAGATCAACCGAGAGGCGGCGATGGCTGCACGGCCACTCAACTTTTTGTGTATGCTTGCCGGTACTCAGTCGGTTGCCCGGTCCAGCGAGATCGATCTTAATCTGCCAATCCTGATCCCTGCTGCATCACCGTCTCGCCCGACCATAAAGACGGTCGCGGGCCAAACGCAAAAAAGCCGGGTGATCGCTCGCCCGGCTTTTTCATCCTTCCCTTACGGGAGGTAACTTACGCTGCTTCAGCTTCGGCTTCAGCGGCGACGCGGGCCTTGTCGGCTGCGCCCTTGGCGTCGACGTCGCGCTCAACGAACTCGATGACGGCCATGGCGGCGTTGTCGCCCTGGCGGAAACCGGCCTTCATGATACGCAGGTAGCCGCCGTTGCGGGTGGCGTAGCGGGTCGCGATGGCGTCGAACAGCTTGGCAACGACGGAGACGTCGCGGATCTGCGAGATCGCCTGACGGCGAGCATGCAGGTCGCCGCGCTTGCCGAGGGTGACGAGCTTTTCGACGATCGGGCGAATTTCCTTCGCCTTCGGCAGGGTGGTGACGATCTGCTCATGCAGGATGAGCGAAGCCGCCATGTTGGCGAACATCGCCTTACGGTGGCTGGCGGTACGGTTCAGCTTGCGGCCGGCTTTCTGGTGGCGCATGGCTATTCTCCTTTAAGTGCAGGCTCTGTCTCAGAGGCTGCCGTTTCCTGACACATACGGGCATTCGCCCGCAGTTTGACGGGGAAAGGCAGATTTAGAGGCTGCCTTCACTGTTATTAATATTGGTCTTCGTAACGCTTCGCGAGATCTTCGATGTTCTCGGGCGGCCATGCCGGTACTTCCATACCGAGGTGCAGGCCCATGGAAGCGAGAACTTCCTTGATTTCGTTGAGCGACTTGCGACCGAAGTTCGGCGTGCGCAGCATTTCTGCCTCGGTCTTCTGGATCAGATCGCCGATGTAGACAATGTTGTCGTTCTTCAGGCAGTTCGCCGAACGGACCGAAAGCTCCAGTTCGTCGACCTTCTTGAGCAGAGCCGGGTTGAAGGCGAGTTCGGTGACCGACTCTTCTTCGACTTCCTTCTGCGGCTCGTCGAAGTTGACGAAGACGCCGAGCTGGTCCTGGAGAATGCGGGCTGCGAAAGCAACTGCATCTTCACCGGTGACCGAACCATCGGTTTCGATGGTCATCAGCAGCTTGTCATAGTCGAGAACCTGTCCTTCGCGGGTGTTTTCCACCTTGTAGGACACCTTCTTGACCGGCGAGTAGAGGCTGTCGACCGGGATCAAGCCGATCGGTGCATCTTCCGCGCGGTTACGCTCGGCCGGGACGTAGCCCTTGCCGTTGTTGACCGTGAACTCCATGCGGATTTCTGCGCCTTCATCGAGGGTGCAGATGACATGGTTGGGGTTCAGGATCTCAATGTCGCCGACCGTCTGGATGTCACCGGCGGTAACGACGCCCGGACCCTGCTTGCGGACAACCATGCGCTTGGCATCGTCGCCGTCCATCTTGATGGCGATTTCCTTGATGTTCAGGACGATGTCGGTGACATCTTCGCGAACGCCCGGGATAGACGAGAACTCGTGCAGAACGCCGTCGATCTGGACAGCGGTAACCGCTGCACCCCGAAGCGACGACAGGAGAACGCGACGCAGAGCGTTGCCGAGCGTCAGGCCGAAGCCACGCTCGAGCGGCTCGGCGACGAGGGTCGCCTTGGTGCGGCCGGAGGAGGAAAATTCCACCTTGTTCGGCTTGATCAGTTCCTGCCAATTCTTCTGAATCATGATTTTACCTTCCGTTCGCCATCACCATTCAATCGTGACGGCCGAATATGAGAAGCACCGGGAAGGCGAAAACGCCTGCCCGGCAAGACGAAGAATGATTAGACGCGACGCTTCTTGCGCGGACGGCAGCCATTGTGCGGGATCGGGGTCACGTCGCGGATGGACGTGATCATGAAGCCGGCAGCCTGGAGGGCGCGCAGAGCGGATTCACGACCCGAACCCGGACCGCAGACTTCCACTTCCAGCGACTTCATGCCGTGTTCCTGGGCCTTCTTGGCGCAGTCTTCAGCAGCGATCTGGGCAGCGAACGGGGTCGACTTACGCGAACCCTTGAAGCCCTTGGCACCAGCAGACGACCAGGCAATCGCGTTGCCCTGTGCGTCGGTGATGGTGATCATCGTGTTGTTGAAGGTCGAGTTAACGTGAGCAACGCCCGACGAAATGTTTTTACGTTCGCGACGGCGAACGCGTGTGGCTTCCTTGGCCATGGTCTTCCTTTCAGTTGATCTAAGCACCGCCGTAATGCCAGCGGCTACACCAATCGAGGCAATAGGATGAAGGCAGTGGGCACCAGGTTACCCTGCCGCCCACTGCCTTTTTCCGAATGCCGCGAAAAATTACTTCTTCTTACCAGCGATCGCCTTCGCCGGACCCTTGCGGGTGCGGGCGTTGGTGTGCGTGCGCTGACCGCGAACCGGCAGGCCGCGACGATGACGCAGGCCGCGGTAGCAGCCGAGGTCCATCAGACGCTTGATGTTCATCGCGGTGTCGCGACGCAGGTCGCCTTCGACCTGGTAGTCGCGGTCGATGGTTTCGCGGATGGCCAGGACTTCGGCGTCGGTCAGCTGGTGTACACGCTTTTCAGCGGGCAGACCGACCTTTTCCATGATTTCCTGAGCAAACTTAGGTCCGATCCCGTGGATATAGGTCAGCGCAATGATTACGCGCTTCGCAGTCGGGATGTTGACGCCAGCGATACGTGCCACGCCTATTCTCCTTGCTTCCAGTTGCCATCCGGCAAGTGGTGTCTCGTTACACGGCCCGAATGAGCCGCAATTACAAATCGGGTTCTCAACACGTCAAAACGATCGAACCCGGTCTTCCGTCTCAGGAAGAACGCGCCGATCGCAGTTATGTCGCGAGTTGGCGCGGTCTTTAGCGGAATCAGTCGACAAAAGCAACCGACCCCACGAAGATTCTTGGAAACCGCCCGGGTCAGACCCGGGCGAGAATGGCTTCGATCTCGGCCGTGACGGCATCGATCTCGCCCATACCGTCCACCGAATGCAGCTTACCCTTGGCATGGTAATAGCCGATCAGCGGCGAGGTTTCCTTGTAGTAGGCCTGGAGGCGGGTACGGACCGTCTCCCTGTTGTCATCAGGACGGCGCTTGAAATGCGTGGAACCGCACTTGTCGCAAACCCCTTCCACCTTCGGCTTCAGGTTTTCGTCGTGATAACCTGCGCCGCAGTTGGCGCAGGTGTAGCGACCGGCGATGCGGTCGGCGAGGATCTCGTCGTCGACCCGGATCTCGATGACTGCGGACAGCTCGATGTCCTTGCCCGAAAGCATGGCCTCGGTGGCGTCTGCCTGGACGAGCGTCCGCGGGAAGCCGTCCAGAATGAAGCCGTTGGCGCAATCGGGCGCATCAATGCGTTCGGACACGATGGCGATGACAATCTCGTCAGAAACAAGCTTGCCGGCGTCCATGACAGCCTTGGCGCGTTTCCCGACCTCCGTGCCGGCGGAAACCGCTGCACGAAGCATGTCACCGGTGGAGAGCTGCGGAATGCCGTGCTTCTCCACGATCCGCTGGGCCTGGGTCCCCTTCCCCGCGCCCGGCGGTCCTAACAGAATCAGTCTCATCGTCCCCTCTTTCCTCCACGCAGCTTCGACTTCTTGATCAGGCCTTCGTATTGCTGGGCGATCAGATGTCCCTGAATCTGTGCTACAGTATCAAGGGTAACGCTGACAACAATCAAAAGCGACGTACCACCAAGGGCTAATGGGATGCCGGTGCGTGCGATGAGGATTTCGGGAAGAATGCAGACGAAGACGAGGTAGATCGCGCCGATGACCGTGATGCGGGTCAGGACGTAGTCAATGTATTCGGCGGTGCGGTCGCCGGGGCGGATGCCCGGGATGAAGCCGCCATGCTTCTTCAGATTGTCGGCCGTGTCCTTCGGGTTGAAGACGATGGCCGTGTAGAAGAAGGCGAAGAAGGCGATCAGGGCCGCATACATCAGCATGTAGACCGGCTGGCCGTGGCTGAGAGACGCGATGATGGTGGTCGCCCAGCCCGGCATCTGCGAATTGCCGGCAAAGCCTGCAGCGGTTGCGGGCAGCAGCAGCAGCGACGATGCGAAGATCGCCGGGATGACGCCCGAGGTGTTGAGCTTCAGCGGCAGGTGCGAGGTGTCGCCCTGGAACATGCGGTTGCCGACCTGGCGCTTCGGATACTGGATCAGCAAGCGGCGCTGGGCACGCTCGACGAAGACGATCAGCGCGATCACGCCGATGGCAACGATGATCACGGCGAAGATCAGGAAGGTGGAGAGCGCGCCGGTGCGGCCGAGTTCCAGCGTGTGGGCAATCGCGGTCGGCAGACCGGCGGCGATACCGGCGAAGATGATCAGCGAAATGCCGTTGCCGATGCCGCGCGAGGTGATCTGTTCACCGAGCCACATCAGGAACATGGTGCCGCCGAGCAGCGTCAGGACCGTGGAAATCTTGAAGAAGATGCCCGGGTCGACGACGATTCCCTGGCCGGATTCCAGACCGACAGCGATGCCGTAGGCCTGCAGCGCGCCGAGAAGCACGGTGCCGTAGCGGGTGTACTGGTTGATGATCTTGCGGCCCTGCTCGCCCTCTTTCTTGAGGTTTTCGAGCGCCGGCACGACCGAGGTCATGAGCTGCACAATGATCGAGGCCGAGATGTAGGGCATGATGCCGAGGGCGAAAATCGCCATGCGCTGAACCGCGCCGCCGGCAAACATGTTGAAGAGGCCGAGAATGCCGCCGGACTGGCCCTGGAAGGCCGCAGCATACGCTTCGGGATTGAGGCCAGGCAGCGGAATATGCGTGCCGAGGCGATAGACCAGCAATGCGGCCAGGGTGAACCACAGGCGCTTCTTCAGATCTTCCGCCTTGGCGAAAGTCGAGAAGTTGAGGTTCGAGGCCAGTTGTTCCGCTGCAGAAGCCATGAAATTCTCCGCAAACCTTGACCGGCAACGCGACTTTCGCGGCGGCAGGCTGTTCGTTCAAACTGTTTTTTTCAGAAAACAGGGCGCGGGGAGAAGTTGCCGAGCAACCGCATGCCTCACACCCTTGTTTTCCAGATGACCCGGAAGACGAAACGACGTCCATTCCGTCCTGGGATCGTGAGGCTCACATATGGGAGCAAAATCGCCCGGTGTGAAGCACCCCGGGCGATCGTTTCGTCACTTATTCAGCGGCTTCCTTGGCTGCTTCGAGCAGCTTGATGGAACCGCCAGCCTTTTCGATCTTCTCGACGGCAGCCTTCGAGGCGCCGGCGACTTCGATCGTGAGCTTGGCCTTCAGGTCGCCGTCGGAGAGGACGCGAACGCCATCCTTGGCACGACGGATCACGCCGGCAGCCTTGAGGGCTGCAACGTCGATCGTCGCCTTAGCATCAAGCTTGCCAGCATCGATCGCGGTCTGGATACGGCCGAGCGATACGGTGACGTATTCAGAAGCGAAGATGTTGTTGAAGCCGCGCTTCGGCAGGCGACGATAGATCGGCATCTGGCCGCCTTCGAAGCCGTTGATGGCAACGCCGGAACGAGCCTTCTGACCCTTCACACCGCGACCACCGGTCTTGCCCTTGCCGGAACCGATGCCGCGACCTACGCGGATACGGTCCTTGGAAGAGCCTTCGTTGTCTTTGATTTCATTCAGTTTCATGATGACTTCCCCCGTCTCACTTCTCGTCGACGACGCGAACGAGATGCTGGACAGCACGGATCATGCCACGAACGGAAGGCGTATCTTCCAGGGTGCGGACCCGGTGCATCTTGTTGAGGCCCAGACCGACCAGCGTTGCGCGCTGGACTGCCGGACGGCGAATGGGCGAACCGATCTGCTCGATCGTGATCGTCTTTGCTTCAGTCTTCTTCGTAGCCTTGGCCATGGATCAGACTCCTCTTATTCTTCAGCTGCATTGCCGGAAGCGGCACGGCGAGCCTGAAGCGTGGCGTATTTCAGGCCGCGCTGAGCTGCAATGTCCTTCGGGTGCACCTGAGCCTTCAGGGCGTCGAACGTGGCACGAACCATGTTGTACGGGTTCGACGAGCCGGTCGACTTGGCGACGACGTCGTGCATGCCGAGCGTTTCGAACACGGCGCGCATCGGACCGCCGGCGATGATGCCGGTACCAGCCTTGGCTGCACGAAGCAGAACCTTGCCGGCGCCATGGCGGCCGTGGACGTCATGATGCAGGGTACGGCCGTCACGCAGCGGAACGAAGATCAGTTCGCGCTTGGCGGCTTCGGTGGCCTTGCGGATGGCTTCCGGCACTTCACGTGCCTTGCCATGACCGAAGCCAACGCGACCCTTCTGGTCGCCGACGACGACGAGGGCTGCGAAGCCGAAGCGACGGCCGCCCTTAACTACCTTAGCGACGCGATTGATGGCGACCAGCTTGTCGACAAATTCGCTATCGCGCTCTTCACGGTTCTGGCGATCATCGCGCGAACCACGCTTCTCTTGTGCCATTGTCCTTTTCCTTTTTCTTTTCCGGGTGCAATCGGCAGATTACGCAAAGTTCCACCCTGCCCTGTCGGGTCAAGGTGGAATCCGGTGTGACCGGCTTTTAAGCCGGAAATCCGCCCGAACGCAAGCTCGGGCGGAAACTTGATCAGAAGGAGAGACCGCCTTCGCGGGCTGCTTCTGCCAGGGCCTTGATGCGGCCATGATAGATGAAGGCACCACGATCGAAGACAACTTCCTTGACGCCAGCCTTGACGGCGCGCTCTGCAACCAGCTTGCCAACGGCCGCTGCTGCTGCGGTGTCGGCGCCGGTCTTGAGCTCGGCCTTCAGGCCGCCATCGAGGGTCGAAGCAGCCGCAAGGGTCTTGCCAGCGACGTCGTCGATGATCTGAGCGTAGATGTTCTTCGAAGAGCGATGTACCGACAGACGCGGACGGCCATTTGCCACCGCCTTGATCTGACGCCGTACGCGGTTCGCACGGCGCACAAGTGCTTCTTTTCTGCTTGCCATTTCGCGCGATCCTTACTTCTTCTTGCCTTCTTTGCGGACGATCCGCTCTTCGGCATACTTGACGCCCTTGCCCTTGTAGGGCTCCGGACCGCGATATTCGCGGATCTCGGCGGCGACCTGACCGACCTGCTGCTTGTTGATGCCGGACACGATGATTTCGGTCGGCTTCGGAACAGCGATGGAGATGCCAACCGGCGGCTCATAGACGACGTCATGGCTGAAGCCGAGGGCCAGCTGCAGGTTCTTGCCCTGCAGCGACGCGCGGTAACCGACGCCGTTGATTTCGAGCTTGCGCTCGTAACCGTCCTTGACACCCTTCAGGATGTTTTCGACCATCGTGCGGGACATGCCCCACTTGGAACGCGCATCCTTGGAGTCGTTGATCGGCAGGACGACAACGGCGTTGTCTTCGAGCTTCACGGAGATTTCGTCATTTGCGACGAAGAAGAGTTCACCCTTCGGGCCCTTGACGGAGACCTTCTGGCCTTCGACAGTGGCGGTCACGCCAGCCGGAACCGGAACGGGCTTTTTACCGATACGAGACATAGTTTTTATCCTGTCTGTTCGCTATGGAGTTGCCCTGCGCTGTCTTAGAAGACAGAGCAGAGAACCTCACCACCAACGTTCTGTTCGCGAGCCTGGTGATCGGCCATCACACCCTTCGGAGTCGAAAGGATGGTGATGCCGAGGCCGTTCGCGACCTGCGGGATGGACTTAACCGAGACATAAACTCGGCGGCCCGGCTTGGAGACACGGCCGATTTCGCGAATGACCGAAGCACCTTCGTAGTACTTCAGTTCGATCGTGAGTTCGGACTTGCCATTGCCGTAATCGACCTGGCTGTAGCCGCGGATGTAACCTTCGGCCTGCAGAACGTCGAGAACGCGGGCGCGCAGGTTCGAGGCCGGTGTATTCACCGAGCTCTTACGGCGTGCGGCGCCATTGCGGATGCGGGTGAGCATATCGCCCAACGGATCAGTCATCGTCATTTGCGCGTCTCCTTACCAGCTCGACTTGACAATGCCCGGCACCTTGCCGGAATTGCCGAGGTCGCGGAGTGCGATACGGGACATGCCGAGCTTGCGATAAAACGCACGCGGACGGCCGGTCACTTCGCAACGGTTGCGAACACGGGTCTTGGAACCATCGCGCGGCAGATCTGCCAGCTTCAATGTTGCCTTGAACCGTTCTTCAATCGAGAGCGACTGGTTCATAATGATCGCCTTCAGCGCGGCCCGCTTAGCGGCGTGCTGACCGACCAACTTGCGGCGGCGCTTGTTCTTTTCAACTGCGCTTGTCTTCGCCATATGGAAGTTCCTCTTCTACGCTCGTCGTTACGGTTACGTGCGGAACGGGAAGTTGAACTCTTTCAGAAGAGCCCGAGCTTCGTCGTCCGTGTTTGCCGTCGTGCAAACGATGATGTCCATGCCCCACATCTGATCAACCTTGTCGTAGTTGATCTCAGGGAACACAATGTGTTCCTTGATGCCCATGGCGAAATTGCCACGGCCGTCAAAGCTTTTCGGGTTCAGGCCCCGGAAGTCGCGAACGCGCGGAAGCGCGATGTTGATCAGGCGGTCCAGGAATTCATACATGCGGGCGCCGCGCAGGGTAACCTTCGCGCCGATCGGCATGAATTCGCGAACCTTGAAGCCAGCGATCGAGTTGCGCGCCTTGGTGATGACCGGCTTCTGGCCGGCAATCGCGGCCAGGTCGGCAGCAGCTACGGAAGGCTTCTTGGAATCGGCGGTGGCTTCGCCAACGCCCATGTTGATGACGATCTTGTCGAGCTTCGGGATCATCATGCCGTTGGCGTAGGAGAACTGTTCCTGCAGCGCCGGGCGGATGCGGGATACGTATTCAGCCTTGAGCCGCGGCTCGTACTTGGACTCAGCCATCGATCACATCTCCCGAACGCTTGGCAACACGCACCTTCTTGCCGTCTACGACCGAGAAGCCAACGCGGGTCGGCTTGCCGTCCTTGCCGACGATGGCAATGTTGGACAGGTGAATGGATGCTTCCTTGTTGATGATGCCGGCTTCCTGCGTCTGAGACTGACGCTGGTGGCGCTTCACCATGTTAATACCACGCACAAGTGCGCGATCTTCCTTCGGCATGACCTGGAGGACTTCGCCAGTGCGGCCCTTGTCCTTGCCGGAGAGTACGACAACGCTGTCGCCTTTGCGGATCTTGTTCATCGCTTCCCGCTCCTTACAGTACTTCTGGAGCCAGCGAGATGATCTTCATGTGGTTCTTGGCGCGAAGTTCGCGCGGAACCGGTCCGAAGATACGGGTGCCGATCGGCTCTTTCTTGTTGTCGATAAGAACAGCTGCGTTGTTATCGAATCGAATGACGCTGCCGTCAGCGCGACGGATGTCCTTGGCGGTGCGAACGACAACCGCCTTCATCACATCGCCCTTCTTGACGCGGCCGCGCGGGATCGCTTCCTTGATCGAGACGACGATAATGTCGCCGACCGAAGCGTACTTGCGCTTGGAGCCGCCCAGCACCTTGATGCACATGACACGACGTGCGCCGGAATTATCCGCGACGTCGAGGTTAGTCTGCATCTGAATCATGTCAGGTCGCCTTCTTGTTGTAACCCGAACGGTTGGGCATACGCCCCCTATTCCGGCTTATGATAAATTTCGAGAGTGCGCGGGAAGATAAATACAGGGTGGTTTCCCATAGGGACCTTCCGTGCGCTCAAAGCAAAAGAACGCCCGTAACGGGGCGTTCCCAGCCAGTGGCCTGCTTCATACAAGATTCTGCGCAAGGTGCAAGCCCCTGCGCAGAAACTCGTTAAATTAAGCCTGGGCGGAGATAACCGTCCAGGTCTTGTCCTTGGAGATCGGTGCGCATTCCTCGATGGAAACGACGTCACCGGTCTTGTACTGGTTGTTTTCGTCATGAGCCTTGTACTTCTTCGACCGGCGAACGGTCTTCTGAAGCAAGGGATGTGCGAATCGACGCTCAACGCGAACAACGACGGTCTTGTCGTTCTTGTCGCTGACAACTACGCCCTGCAGAATGCGTTTCGGCATATTCTTCTGGTCCTTAGGCCTTGGCTTCTGCCGCCTTCTGGCGGGCAATGGTTTTCACGCGTGCGATGTCACGACGAACTTCCAGGATACGGGAAGACTTCTCGAGCTGGCCAGTCGCCTTCTGGAAGCGCAGGTTGAACTGCTCCTTCTTCAGCTTGGCAAGCTCGTCGTTCAGCTGATCGGCGCTCATGGCGCGGACGTCTGCGGCTTTCATGGGCTCAATCCTCACTCTGCAATGCGCTGTACGAAGCGCGTCTTGACCGAGAGCTTGGCCGAACCGAGACGGAGCGCTTCGCGAGCGATCTCCTCGGACACACCGTCGATCTCGAACATCATTCGGCCGGGCTTGACCTTGCAAGCCCAGTATTCGACCGAACCCTTACCCTTACCCATACGAACTTCGGTCGGCTTTGCCGTGACCGGAACGTCAGGGAATACGCGGATCCATACACGGCCCGCACGCTTCATGTAGCGGGTGATCGCACGACGGGCTGCTTCGATTTCGCGAGCATTCACGCGGTTCGGTTCGAGAGACTTCAGGCCGAATTCGCCGAATGCCAGATCAAAACCGCCCTTGGCGACGCCCTTGATGCGCCCCTTGAACTGCTTGCGGTACTTTGTACGCTTTGGCTGCAACATTTTCTTACTTCTCCGAGCTTATCTTTCGCCAGCGTTCAATCAAGCGTTCTCGCGGCGACGGTCGCCACGATCACCGCGTTCACGGCTTGCCGGACCCTGGGCATCGCCCTCGAGTGCACGACGCTCAGACGCCATCGGATCATGCTCAAGGATTTCGCCCTTGAAGATCCAGACCTTCACGCCGCAGATGCCGTAGGCGGTTTCCGCTTCCGACGTGCCGTAGTCGATGTCGGCGCGCAGGGTGTGAAGCGGAACGCGACCTTCGCGGTACCATTCGGTACGTGCGATTTCAGCACCACCGAGACGGCCGGCGCAGGTGATCTTGATGCCTTCGGCACCGAGACGCATGGCCGACTGTACGGCGCGCTTCATGGCGCGACGGAAAGCGATACGACGCTCGAGCTGCTGGGTAATCGACTGGGCAACGAGCGTTGCGTCGATTTCCGGCTTGCGCACTTCAACGATGTTGAGGTGCGTTTCGGAGTTCGTCATCGTCGAGATCTTCTTGCGAAGCTTCTCGATGTCTGCACCCTTCTTGCCGATGATCAGACCCGGGCGAGCCGAGTGGATGGTGACGCGGCACTTCTTGTGCGGACGCTCGATGACGACCTTGGCGATGCCGGCCTGCTTGAGCTCTTCCATCAGGTAGGCGCGGATCTTCAGGTCTTCGTGCAGCAGCTTGCCGTACTCGGCATTGTCCGCAAACCAGCGGCTATCCCAAGTGCGGTTGATGCCCAGGCGAAAACCTGTCGGATTGATTTTCTGACCCATTATGCGGCCTCCACTTTGGCTTCGACTTCGCGCACGACGATCGTCAGGTGCGAGAACGGCTTTTCGATGCGCGATGCGCGGCCGCGGCCACGAGCGTGGAAACGCTTCATGGTGATCGACTTGCCAACATAGGCTTCGGCGACGATCAGCTGATCGACGTCGAGGTCATGGTTGTTCTCGGCGTTTGCGATTGCCGATTCCAGGGTCTTCTTGACCGTGCCGGCAATGCGCTTGCGGGAGAATTCGAGATCAGCGAGAGCGCGCTCGACCTTCTTGCCGCGGATGAGCGCGGCAACCAAGTTGAGCTTCTGGGGGCTGACGCGGATCGTGCGCGCAATGGCTTGCGCCTCGTTGTCCTTGAGCCGGCGTTCGGCTTTTGCCTTGCCCATCGTTACTTCCTCTTCGCCTTCTTGTCCGCACCGTGACCGTAATAGGTCCGGGTCGGAGAGAATTCACCGAACTTGTGGCCGACCATGTCTTCGTTGACCGAGACGGGCACATGCTTTGAGCCGTTGTAAACGCCGAAAGTCAGACCGACGAACTGCGGCAGGATGGTGGAGCGACGGCTCCACATCTTGATCACTTCGCTGCGACCGCCTTCACGAACCTTCTCAGCCTTCTTGAGAAGATAGCCGTCAACGAACGGACCTTTCCATACTGAACGAGCCATTTCAGACTACCTCTCTTACTTCTTCTTCAGGTGGCGCGAGCGCATGATGAACTTGTCGGTCGACTTGTTCGAGCGAGTCCGCTTACCCTTGGTGGGCTTACCCCACGGGGATACCGGGTGACGACCACCCGACGTGCGGCCTTCACCACCACCGTGGGGGTGGTCGACCGGGTTCATGACGACACCGCGGTTATGCGGGGTCTTGCCGCGCCAGCGAGTACGACCCGCCTTGCCATCATTGATGTTGCCGTGGTCCGGGTTGGAAACGGCGCCAACGGTGCCGAGGCAAGAGCCCGGGACCAGACGCTGTTCGCCGGAGTTCAGGCGAAGGATTGCCATGCCGGCATCGCGGCCGACCAGCTGAACATAGGTGCCTGCAGAGCGAGCGATCTGGCCACCCTTGCCCGGCTTCATTTCCACGTTGTGGATGATGGAGCCGACCGGGATGTACTGCAGCGGCATCGCATTGCCGGGCTTTACGTCGACAGCCTTCTCAGACGCGATCACCTTGTCGCCAACAGCGAGACGCTGCGGAGCCAGGATGTAGGCCTGTTCGCCATCAGCATAGGTGATGAGGGCGATGAAGGCGGTGCGGTTCGGGTCGTATTCCAGACGTTCTACGGTGCCTTCGACGTCGAATTTGCGACGCTTGAAGTCAACGAGACGGTAGGTACGCTTGTGACCACCACCGATGAAGCGAGCCGTGATGCGGCCGAGGTTGTTACGACCACCGCTCTTGGACAGACCTTCCGTCAGCGCCTTGACCGGCTTGCCCTTCCAGAGGCCCGAGCGGTCGACGATGACCAGCTGACGCTGGCTCGGGGTCGTCGGATTATAGCTTTTCAATGCCATTGTTCTTGTTCCCTACCTCAGACGCCCGTCGACACGTCGATGGACTGACCTTCAGCGAGCGTAACGATCGCCTTCTTGACGTCCTTCTGCTTGCCGATGAAGCCGCGGAAACGCTTTGTCTTGCCCTTGCGGAGCAGCGTATTGACGGCGGTGACCTTGACGCCGAAGAGAGCTTCGACAGCAGCCTTGATTTCCGGCTTGCTGGCGCCCTTGGCGACGTTGAAGACGACCTGGTTGTTCTCAGACACCATGGTCGACTTTTCCGTGATCGACGGAGATACGATCACGTCGTAGTGGCGAAGATCAGTCATTTGAACCGCTCCTCCAGAGCTTCAACCGCAGCCTTGGAAAGCACCAGCTTGCCGCGACGCAGAATGTCATACACGTTGATGCCCTGAACCGGCAGAACATCGATGTTCGGGATGTTTGCGGCAGCGAGCTTGAAGTTGCTGTCGATTTCGGCACCGCCGATGACGAGAGCATTGGTGAGGCCGAGCGAGGCGAAGGTGCCGACCAAGGTCTTGGTCTTGGCTTCAGCCGCAACCAGGTTGTCCACGATGATCAGGTCTTCCGACTTCAGCTTGGCAGACAGGGCGTGGCGCAGAGCGAGCGCACGAACCTTCTTCGGCAGGTCGTGGGCGTGGCTGCGAACAACCGGGCCGTGAGCCTTACCACCGCCGCGGAACTGCGGGGCGCGAGCCGAATGGTGACGAGCACGACCGGTGCCCTTCTGCTTGTACATCTTCGCACCGGTGCGCGAGACTTCAGCGCGGGTCTTGGTCTTGTGCGTGCCCTGACGCTTCTTGGCCAGCTGGTAGCGGACCATACGAGCGATGATGTCTTCACGCGGCTCAAGGCCGAAGATTTCGTCAGACAGAGAAACCTTGCCGGCGTCCGTGCCCTCGAGGGTCTTGACGTTCAATTCCATGTGCTTGGCTCCCTTACTTCGACGACTTGACGGCGTCGCGGACGATGATCCAGGAACCCTTGGAACCGGGAACGGCGCCCTTCACAAGGATAAGACCGCGATCTTCATCAGTCGAAACGACTTCGAGGTTCTGGGTGGTGACGCGGGTCTGGCCCATGTGACCAGCCATGCGCTTGCCCTTCCAGACGCGCCCCGGATCCTGGTTGGAACCGGTCGAACCGTGCGAACGGTGCGAGACGGAAACACCGTGGGTCGCGCGCAGACCACCGAAGTTGTGGCGCTTCATCGCACCGGCAAAACCCTTACCGATCGTCGTGCCCGTGACGTCGACCAGCTGGCCGGCTTCAAAATGGCTCGCGGTCAGCTGTGCGCCGACATCGATGAGGTTTTCTTCGGAAACGCGGAATTCAACGAGCTTGGCCTTGGGCTCAACGCTCGCTGCAGCGAAGTGACCGCGAAGGCCCTTCGTCGTGTTCTTGACTTTCGACGTACCGGCACCGAGCTGAAGCGCGACGTAGCCGTTCTTGTCGGCCGTGCGCTGCGCGACGACCTGTACGTTATCCAGACGCAGAACTGTAACCGGGACATGTTCGCCGGCGTCGTTATAGACGCGGGTCATACCCACTTTCTGTGCAATCACACCTGAACGCATTGGTTCATTCCTCTTGAGAGTCGCGGACGGGATCTCGCGATCCTGACCTTTCCTCTTTGTTTAAGGATTCCACTCCGGCCCTTCCGAACCTTCGGGTTTCCCGTTTCGAGAAGTCGTTGGCAGGTCTTGCCACGTACCTTCCTTGTTATTTCGGCTCTCGCCGGAATTCCTTCTTAGAGCTTGATCTCGACGTCAACGCCGGCAGCCAGGTCGAGCTTCATCAGCGCGTCCACGGTCTGGGGGGTCGGATCAACGATATCGAGCAGGCGCTTATGCGTGCGCATTTCAAACTGTTCGCGGCTCTTCTTGTCGACGTGAGGCGAACGGTTGACGGTAAATTTTTCAATGCGTGTCGGGAGCGGAACCGGGCCGCGGACGCTAGCACCGGTGCGCTTTGCCGTCTGCACGATTTCGCGCGTGGAGGCATCGAGAACCCGGTGATCAAACGCCTTCAGGCGGATGCGGATATTCTGGCCGTTCATTCGACTTGTCCTTGTTTCTTTTCTTGCGTCCCGCATACGCAGAGACAGTGAATTACCATGACTGGCCGGCCCCAAATTTTCAAAAATCACAGGAACGTCGAAACGGGTCCCTGTCACTCTTCTCTACTTAAGGAGCCCTGCCAAACTCGACCCGTCACCAGGCCTTAAACTTGCAGCGCTACGAATCTTCAGGTGCAAATCACCAGACTATTCTGATCGTGGCCGGCGACATACACCGCAAACGGCCTCTCGTCAATCGGCCACGCTGACCGAAATGCCGAGCTCTGCTGAAACTGCATCACTGGCTTGCGCCGGCTGCAGCTAGAAATGCGAAGCGGCCTCGGACCGGAGCCCGAGGCCGCTTGCAACAATCGATTACTCGATGATCGAGGCGACGATGCCGGCGCCGACGGTGCGGCCACCTTCGCGGATTGCGAAGCGCAGCTTTTCTTCCATCGCGATCGGCACGATCAGCTCAACCTGAACCGTGACGTTGTCGCCAGGCATAACCATTTCCGTGCCTTCCGGGAGCGACACGATGCCGGTCACGTCCGTCGTACGGAAGTAGAACTGCGGACGATAGTTGGTGAAGAACGGCGTATGACGGCCGCCTTCTTCCTTCGTCAGGATGTAGGCTTCTGCCATGAACTTCTTGTGCGGCTTGACCGAACCCGGCTTGCAGAGAACCTGGCCACGCTCGACGTCGTCGCGCTGGATACCACGGACGAGCGCACCGATGTTGTCGCCGGCCTGGCCCTGGTCGAGCAGCTTGCGGAACATTTCAACGCCGGTCACCGTCGTCTTCTTGGTGTCGCGGATGCCGACGAATTCGACTTCTTCGCCAACCTTGACGATACCACGCTCAACGCGGCCCGTCACAACCGTACCACGACCCGAGATCGAGAACACGTCTTCGATCGGCATCAGGAAGGGCTGGTCAACCGGACGCTCAGGCGTCGGGATGTAGGCGTCAACAGCTGCCATCAGCTCGCGAACGGCATCTTCGCCGATCTTCTTGTCGCTGTCGTTCAGAGCGGCCAGAGCCGAACCCTTGACGAACGGGATGTCGTCGCCGGGGAAGTCGTAGGACGACAGGAGTTCGCGAACTTCGAGTTCGACGAGTTCCAGAAGTTCTGCGTCGTCGACCTGGTCAACCTTGTTGAGGAAGACAACGATCGCGGGAACGCCAACCTGACGGGCGAGCAGGATGTGCTCGCGGGTCTGCGGCATCGGGCCGTCGGCAGCCGAGCAAACCAGGATCGCGCCGTCCATCTGCGCTGCACCGGTGATCATGTTCTTGACGTAGTCGGCGTGGCCGGGGCAGTCGACGTGCGCATAGTGACGGTTGGCCGTCTCATACTCGACGTGGGCCGTCGAGATGGTGATGCCGCGCGCCTTTTCTTCCGGAGCAGCGTCGATCTGGTCATAGGCCTTGAACTCACCGAAGTACTTGGTGATCGCTGCCGTCAGAGACGTCTTGCCGTGGTCGACGTGGCCGATCGTCCCAATGTTGACGTGCGGCTTGTTGCGCTCAAACTTACTCTTTGCCATTTGAATGCTTCCTGTGAACGAAACGGGGTTACCCCGGCGAACCGGTTTGGTCCCGCCGTTTAAGGCTTTCACTCGCAATGCGCAAGCCTTAAATGCGGGGCCGCTTTGGGCCGGAACTTAGGGTGGTTAAAGGCTCTCGGCTGACCTTACGGAAAGCGGCATGCACTGCACGAGGCCGAGGCACATCATCGATAAAATTCAGAATGTTGGACTATAATGTGATCTGGAGCGGGTAACGGGAATCGAACCCGTGTATTCAGCTTGGAAGGCTGCTGCTCTACCATTGAGCTATACCCGCGTATTCAGATCCGAGGACGAATGGTGGAGAGAGTTGGATTTGAACCAACGTAGGCTGAGCCAACGGATTTACAGTCCGTCCCCTTTAACCACTCGGGCATCTCTCCATTCTTTCGTCCGGATCTGGCGACCAAGCTTTCAGTCTCGACCAGAGCGCGTCGCCCCCTGATCTGCGGCGGGTATATGACGGCGCAGACGGCACATGTCAACACGCCCTTTGCGGAAAAATTCCGAAAAGTTTCATCGTCCCGACATGATCCGGTTTTTCCCAGCGGGTCTATGCCGGTCGCTTCGCCGCCGCTATAAGAGCGCATGGCCAAAGATCCCAAAACAGACAAAACCGCCCGTGACACCCATTATGCGACGCTGCGCCGACAGGTGCGCGATGCCAAGCGTGAGCGGGGCGAGATCCCCACGCCCGGCCCGCAAAAGCCACGCAAGAGCAATGCCGACTGGACGCCACCCAAGCTCGCGCCGGAGCAGGTGCTGCTCTACGGTCTGCACACGGTCCGCGCCGCCCTCGACAATCCCGAACGCAAGCTAATCAAGCTGTCGGCGACCCAGAATGCGCTTGTGAGGCTTGAAATCCAATCTGTGGAAAACCTCGGCATTCCGTTCGAGACGGTGACGCCGCAGGATCTGGACAAGATCCTCGGACCGGAAGCGATCCACCAGGGCGTGATGCTTGAGACACGGCCCCTGCCCGTCCGGCGACTTGAGGCGCTGAAAGACAGCCCGCTGATCCTGGTGCTCGATCAGGTGACCGATCCGCACAATGTCGGCGCGATCATGCGGTCGGCCGTCGCCTTTGATGCGGGTGCGGTCATCACGACGCAGCGCCACAGCCCGACGGAATCGGGCGTTCTGGCGAAATCGGCCTCGGGTGCGCTGGAACTCATCCCCTATATTCAGGTGACCAATCTTTCGGACGCGCTGGGCGAATTGCACAAGCTCGGCTTCTTCTCGGTCGGACTCGATTCGGAAGGGCCGGCGCCGATGGAAGGTGCATTGTCCGGCGACCGGATTGCCCTCGTGCTCGGCTCCGAGGGCAAGGGACTGCGGCAGAAGACGCGCGAGACCGTGTCGGCGCTCGCTCGCCTCGACATGCCGGGCGCGATCAAGTCGCTGAACGTCTCCAATGCCGCGGCCATCGCACTCTACGCTTCCCGGCAGCATCTGGCGGCCAAGGGCTGATGCTGGTCGTCTTCTCCGACCTCGATGGAACGCTGCTTGACCACGACAGCTATTCCTTCGAGGCGGCAAGACCGGCGCTTGACCTCTTAAAGTCACGTAGCATTCCGCTCATTCTGGCGAGCAGCAAAACAGAAGCCGAAATGCGGCCGATCGCCGAGGCGATCGGGATTTCCCATCCGATGATCGTTGAGAATGGCGCCGGCGTCGTGGGCCTGCCTGGCCTTGCCGGTGCTGACCATCATTCGTCGAGTCCTTACAATCGGCTGCGAGGTCTTCTTAGGGAATTACCTAAAGAGCTGCGGGCCTGTTTTTCCGGCTTCGGCGACTGGGATATCGCGCGGGTCGCGGCGGAAACAGGTCTTTCGCCAGAAGCGGCAGAGCTGGCGAAGGCGCGTCAGTTCTCCGAGCCGGGCCTGTTCTCCGGGACGGCGGCCCAACGGCAAGACTTTCTCGCGCGGCTGGACGCTGCGGGTCTCATTGCCATACAGGGCGGCCGCTTTTTTACGCTGATGCCGAGGACATCGAAGGCGGAGCGCATGGCGAAGGTCATTGCCCACTACCGTCAACAGTCGGGCGGGCCGGTGCGCACGGTCGCCCTGGGTGACGCGCCGAACGATCTCGCCATGCTGGAGGCCGCCGATATCGGTATCATTATCGCCAATCCGTCCCACACGTCCCTGCCCATCACCGAGCGGGAACGGCAAGGCTCCATCCGGCTCTCGCAACAGGCCGGCCCTAAGGGCTGGAACACAATGATCAATCAACTCGTTGCCACGGGGTTTATCTGAGCCGGCCGCAACCGGTTCCATCACGAAAGGATTTCGACATGGCGGATTTTCATCAGAATGGCGTGGTGGCCACCCTGCACAATCTCAGGGAACGCTCGCTGGAACGGATGGAGAAGGAACTGACAGTCTTTTCCTCTTCGCGACCAATCACCCTCATCCTGCCCTCGCTTTATTCCGAACTAGAAGCCCCGGCCCTTGAGCATATCGTCTCGGAACTTTCGCAAGCGCCCTACCTGTCGGAAATCGTTATTGGGCTCGACCAGGCAGACGAGAGCCAGTTTCGCCATGCCAAGCAGTATTTTTCGCGCCTTCCGCAAAAACATACGATCCTCTGGCATGATGGGCCGCGTCTACGCGCGGTCGACGAGAAGCTGAAGGCCGAGGATCTGTCGCCCGACCAGCCGGGCAAGGGCCGCAATGTCTGGTTCTGCATGGGTTATGTGCTGGCTGCGCGCCAAGCCGGTGTGGTGGCGCTGCATGACTGCGATATCGTCACCTATTCACGCGACATGCTGGCACGGCTCGTCTATCCCGTCGCCAATCCGCGATTCCCTTACGTGTTTTCCAAGGGCTATTACCCGCGCATCGCCGACCGGTCGCTAAACGGTCGCGTGACACGGCTACTGGTGACGCCGCTGCTCCTCAGCCTCGAACGGGTGATCGGCCATCATCCCTATATCGATTACCTGAAGGCTTTCCGTTATCCACTCGCCGGCGAGTTCGCCATGCAGAGCCATATCCTCTCGGATATCCGCATCCCCTCGGACTGGGGATTGGAGATTGGCGTCTTGTCGGAGCTGTGGCGCAACCAGTCCAGCAACACGATCTGCCAGGTGGATATTGCCGACGCCTATGATCACAAGCATCAGCCGCTGTCGCCCGAAGATGCGGCCAAGGGCCTTTCGCGCATGTCGATCGACATCACCAAGGCCCTCTACCGAAAGCTCGCAACCGATGGCGTGGTGTTCAGCCAGGATTCGTTCCGCACGCTGAAGGCCACCTATTACCGCACCGCGCTCGATCTGGTGGAAATCTATTATCACGACGCTCGGATGAACGGGCTAACCACGGATCGGCATCGCGAGGAGCAGGCGGTCGAGCTTTTCGCCGCCAACCTCATCGAGGCGGGTCAGGTCTATCTCGACAATCCGAATGCCACACCCTTCATGCCGAGCTGGAACAGGGTACAGAGCGCACTCCCCGACCTGTTGCGCGACATCCAGGAGGCGGCAAGGCTGGATGCCGAAGACTGAGAGTCCCGGCAAATGCCCTCACGCCAGACTCATGGTCGTGCGGCGGGTCAGACGGTAGCCGAAGACGATAAAGGCCAGCAGCAACAGCCCTTGCGCAACGGCAAAAGGGGCTTCCGAGCCTGTCGGCGCGAGGGCGTTGAGCGGGCCGATTTTCTGGAAGGCCTGCGCGATAAGGACAAAGGTGTTGAGATAGAGCGCAATGGCGGAACTCAGCAGGAATGCCAATCTCCAGCGCCCCGCCAGATGCCGACGATATAGCGCGACGACTGCGACGGCCAGGACCACCATCGAGACGATACCGAAACCGATGGCCGGCGTGAAACCTGTAAACGGAAAGAGAAAGCCGGTCAGAGAGGTGGCGATGGTACTCACCAGGAAGACCGCCGTCCATCCGGATCGCAATCGGCCTGTAAGCCAGCCCTGAAGGGCGATAAACCCGGCGACAATGCCGACGAGGCTCAAAATGACATGAAAAAGCGTGAAAGGCGGCATACCGAAGATCATGGCGTCATCCTCGTCACAGTTGCACGCGATCAGTAAACGCTCGTTTTTGACTTTTGTCTACTCGACAACCGCCGACCAGCGCTGATCAAACCGTGATTCCGGCGGCGACTGCTGTTGTCACGAGCAAGAAGGTTGCCGCCGGATCATTCTCCGAGGCCCCCGGGCAGAGCGCCCGGCCACGCCTCCGCCGACCTTCCGCTACATCGAAGGGCGGCAGGTCAGATCACCCTCGACCGGAACAAGCGTCGTACCGCTGGCCGTGAGCTTGCGCTCGACGGGATAGTCGATGACACTCGGCCAGGCTTCGATCTCCTTGACCGCGTTCGGATCGGCGTCAATTGCGGGCTTGTAGGCTGGTCGGCAATCGGGCATGGCGCGATCGGCGGCAAGGCCCAAGTGGTCGCGGACCGTTTTTGCGCATCCCTGCGGATCGGCGAGCAGCGAGCAATTGGCAGCGAAAGTGCGGCGATAGCGCAGGATCAGTTCCTCCCCGACCAGCGACAGGGCATCAAAGTTCTCCGCCACCACATCGTCCAGCAGCGGGGCAAGGCTGCCGGCGTCATAGACCACGAAGGGCATGCCGCCATTCCACCCATCGGCGCCGCGGAAGAAGGCGTAAGGGCCGACGGCACCCCAGAGATAACCGGCGCGCTCATCGCTGATCTTGCGGTCGACGGCGGCATCGAGCTTGCAAGGGCCTTCGGACGGCGCGATGAACAGACCGGCGGCGCCCTTTTCTCCGAGGTCGAGCTGTTTCAAGGCGAAATTCGGATAGCGGAGGCAGGTGAGCTTGCCCGGCCGATCCAGGCCAGTCTCTTTGGCCGGCAGATCGACCTCTGCGCGGGTGGAGCGGTCAAAGAGATCGGCGGTCCCCGCTTGCACCTTGCAGGGCACCGGCGCCATGCGACCGATGGCAAATTGGGCCTCTTCACCCTTGCCGCGCAGTTCGTAGCGACCATTCGAATACCAAAATCCGGAGGCTGAAACCTGCTGCGGCAACGACACCTTGGCACCGTCGGGCAGGCTTATCTCGGCCGCATTCTCGGAAAAGGCGACAATCAGCGCGGTGCCATTCTCGCAGGCATAGCGGATATCGGCGGCTTGTGCGGCAAGCGTCGGGGCGAGAGAAAAAAGGATCAGGGAAATCAGGCCGGCCAGGAAGGGTCTTCGCATGCAATCGTCCTCGGTGCGGAAAAAGCATGCCAAAGAAACATGCTTCGCAACAGCGAAAAATCCGTCATAAATCGAGAAAGACATGGTGCCCCCGGCAGGGTTCGAACCCGCGACCCCCTGATTACAAATCAGGTGCTCTACCAACTGAGCTACAAGGGCAGTGACGCGTCTTTAGGCGGAAATCGATTTGTCGTAAAGCAAAAAATGGGGTCAGGGTTAGCGTCTATGGTGAATGCCGATCACACGCACCTGATGCCCCGGGCACGCAAGAGCGAACCGTTTGCACGTGCAAATGACTTGTGGTTACAGGCATTTGTCATGTACCACTGGCGCCTGATCCATAAGGGCCTGCCATGTCGCGTACGTTCCGGTCTCTGTCCTTCACCGCGTCCCCCACGGAAGAAGCGCAGGCTTCCCGTCAGGAGCTGATTCGTGCCTATGGCGACACCAACGCAGATGAGGCGGATGTGATCGTGGCGCTTGGTGGCGACGGCTTCATGCTGCAGACGCTGCATGACACAATGAACAGCGGCAAGCTGATCTACCGAATGAACCGCGGCTCGGTCGGTTTCCTGATGAACGACTATTCCGTCGAAGGCCTGCGTGAGCGCGTTGCCGAACAGC